>Ga0210396_10000339_pt1 | contig 65876 bp, 71 predicted proteins | sample IncBWH17OmetaG_FD_155466 | JGI IMG/M metagenome (GOLD analysis project Ga0210396, IMG submission 155466) | Forest soil microbial communities from Barre Woods Harvard Forest LTER site, Petersham, Massachusetts, United States - Inc-BW-H-17-O ... | reverse complement strand
AGAAGTTGGAGCGTTTCCTGCTTTTGCTCAGGGCTGTCGAATGCGCGCGCGGGGAGGTTGGAGGCGTCCACTTTTTCGCCGGGCACACTCCAGTAAACTTCTTCGGTGGAGGTGTAGTCGGCAATCCAGGTGCTGACCCAGCGGTTGAAGCCGAGGGGAACGAACTCCTCGACCTCGTTGGCAAACCGGGGTGCGAGGAATTGCCAGCGATGGAGTGAATGCACGTTTCGCGCACCCCATACAGCCAGCGGAGACAACGCCAGTGCAGCGAGCACCAGTCCAGCGCGCACGATCGGGATGACCGGCTCTTCCCTACGCAGTGCGCGCAGACACAAAAGTCCCAGGTACGCTCCAAATGCCGCCAGCAGCAGGCCTCCATCGGGTCGCAATAAAATACACGCTGCCACGGCTGCTCCGCACTGAAGCCATGGCCGGATTTGTCGCGAACCCAGACCGTTCAGGCCGATCACTGCGAAATCCAGCGCGAGTGCGGTGAAGAAAATTTCCAGCGTCTCAGTCAGAGCCGCGGCAGAGTACTGCGCGAGGAAAGGACAGAGTCCGGTCAGGAGAAAGGCCGCCTTTGCGGCCCGATCGCAGAGAGAGCGCCGAGCCACGTCGGCGATGACGAAACAGGTGCCTAAATCGACCAGGACCTGGATCACCATTACCACGCGATAATTCTCAATGCCGAAAATCGCAAAGACCAGCGCGAGGAATGCTGGATAGCCTGGCAGGCGCGAATCGGTGGGGACAATCTGGCCTAGATCGTACGTTCGGCCGTAAACGCCGTTCAGCAGCCAGTTTTTTGCGATGTCTGCATATATCCTGGAATCATCAGTAATGTGCGGAAACTTCAGAAGAAAGAAGACCCGCAAGGCCAATGCGGCCAGGATGGCGAAGACAAAGTAGCGAAGATTCTGGCGCACAAGCTCGCGCACGGTAAGAATATAGCCTGTTTTCTGAAGGCCGCCACCTATTGGAGCCATTTCCCCGCATGGTTTCGGCCTGAATCACTGTTTGACCCCTTGCGAAGGCGCATCATACGATGGTGAGAAGCCCAATGGCGAAACCGGTTTTCTACGATCCCGCGCAATCCCGCTGGCGCTGGCTGCGCCGTCTTTTTGACGTGCTTGGCGTGAGCATCACGCTGTTGGTCATCTTCTTTGTTTATACAGCCATTCGCGACGAGCAACTGCCGGGGTTGTTTCTTCCCGAACAGAAGCGTCCGTATCACGCGATGAAAGAAAAGGAGAGTCAAAAAGACAAAGAGAAGCGCAAGCAGGCGACACTGCGTACGCGTCGCAAAACCAAGAAACCGCCTTCCCAAGTCACCTTGAACGCGGACGAAGGCATCCGGGCCGCGTTTTACGTCCAGTGGGATGCCGCCAGCTTTGCCTCCCTGCGTGAGAACATTCGCCAGATCGACATGCTCTATCCCGAGTGGCTGCATGTGTTGGGTCCGGATGGAAATGTGCAGGGGCTCGATCAGCAGACCTATCACTATTTCAACGTCGTCCAGGATGGAAAAGTTCGCTCGGTTGACGACGAGGTCATGCCCTTTTTGAAGTCCGAAGAAACGGGCATGGAGGTGTTCCCGCTGGTCAACAACTTCGACGAGACGGAGTGGAAGCCCGAGATTGCCAAATTCCTGATGGATCCTGCAGCGCGCGCGAACTTCCGCCAGCAGATCGACGCCTTTCTCGGCTCCGACAAGTATCGCGGCCTGATGGTCGATTTCGAAGATTTCGCGAAGAGCGCCCAGCCCGGCTACCTGGCGCTTTTGGGTGAGTTATCGAGCGATCTGCACGGCAAGGGTTTGAAGTTGTACGTCAGCGTGCCTGCCCGCGACCGGGATTTCGATTATGCCACCATCGCCGCGCGGACCGATGGATTGGTGTTAATGAATTACGACGAGCACGAGTCGGAAAACGAAGCCGGTCCGGTGGCTTCGCAGGAGTGGTTCACGAAGAATCTCGAGATCGCGAAGCAGAAAGTTCCGCTCGATAAGCTGATCTGTGCGATTGGAAACTACGGTTACGACTGGGTCAAGAAACCCAGGAAGAATCCGCCGCCGAACCTGAAGAATGTCAACGTGACCGTGCAGGAGGCGTGGATCGGGGCGCGTGACTCCGAGGAAGACATTGACTTCGACTATGACAGCATGAATCCGCACTTCAGCTACATGGACGAGAAAAATCTTCGCCATGACGTGTGGTTTCTCGATGGAGTCACGGCACTCAATGAGATGCGCGCTGCGCGCAGGCTCGGCATCAAGACGTTTGCGCTCTGGCGTCTCGGATCGGAAGATCGCTCGCTGTGGAAAGTCTGGGATTTGCCCAACGAACCCTCTGCGCCTGACAAGCTCAAGGACGTTCCTCCCGGGCAGGACGTCGATATGGAAGGGCAGGGCGAGATCCTGCGCATCGAGGCGCGTCCTGCCAACGGGCAGCGCGACATCACCGTCGATGCTTCAACCGGGCTGATCGAGGACCAGGTGTTCCAGATGTTGCCGGAACCGTATCGTGTGGCACGCTACGGTGCTACACCGAAGCAGGTGGCCATTACGTTTGACGATGGCCCGGACCCGGAATGGACGCCGAAGATCCTCGATGTCCTCAAGCGCGAACACGCGCCGGCGACGTTCTTTCTGATCGGAATTCAGGCAGAGAACAATTCCGCCCTCACGCGCCGCATCTATGAAGAGGGCCACGAGATCGGCAACCACACCTTCACGCATCCCAATATCAGCAACATCTCCAGAAGCCACATGCGGCTCGAGCTCAATCTCACCGAGCGGCTGTTCGCGAGTCGCCTGGGGATTCGGACGATTCTGTTTCGGCCGCCGTATTCGATCGATCAGGAGCCTGATACCGCCGACCAGGTGCGCCCACTGGAAGTAACCCAGGACATGGGCTACGTCACCATCGGCAATCGGATCGATCCCAATGATTGGCGCGAAAATCCGCATCGCAGCGCGGAGCAGATCACGGCAGCCGTGATGAAGGACCTGCCGCCCTGCAACGTCAATGACCAGCTCTGCGGCAACATCATCCTGCTCCACGATGGAGGCGGCGATCGTCGCGAGACCGTGCGCGCGTTGCCGATGATCATCGAAGGCTTGCGCTCGCGTGGATACGAGATCGTGCCAGTGTACCAATTGCTGGGGAAAACCAAAGCGGACGTTATGCCTCCACTTCGTAGCAACGAGCGCTGGGCGGCGTGGCTGACCTGGATTGGTTTCTGGCTATGGGGCGTAGGGATGGCCTCGATCACCTGGATCTTCTTTCTGGGCGATTTGCTGATGACTTCCCGCTTACTTCTGATTGGCGCGCTCGCGGTTTACGACCGGCTACGCTCGCAGGAGATTGGCGCCCCGGGACAAATCGCAGCTTACAAGCCCAAGGTCGCGGTATTGATTCCCGCTTATAACGAAGAGAAGGTCATCGAGCGCACGGTGCGCTCGGCGCTCGATTCGGACTACCCGAACCTGCATGTGATCGTGATCGACGATGGGTCGAAGGACCGTACGCTGGAAGTGGCGCGCCGGGCCTTCGCGCAGGAAGAAGCGGAGGGTCGCGTCCTCATCCTGACCAAGCCGAATGCCGGTAAGGCGGAGGCTCTCAACTACGGACTGGAGCACCTGACGGACGAGGAAATCTTTGTTGGAATTGACGCGGACACCATCATTGCTCGGGACGCGATCTCGCACCTGGTGCCGCACTTCCTGAATTCGAAGATTGGAGCGATCGCCGGGAATGCGAAGGTCGGCAATCGCGTGAACCTGTGGACGCGCTGGCAGGCGCTCGAATACATCACCAGCCAGAATTTCGAGCGCCGCGCGCTCGACACCATGGGCGCAGTAAGCGTCGTCCCCGGAGCGATTGGTGCGTGGCGCGTTGCTGCGGTGCGCGAGGCGGGCGGCTTCCACGTGGACACGGTCGCGGAAGACGCCGATCTGACGATGGCGCTGCTGCGGCGCGGTTATCGCGTGGAGTACGAAGATCAGGCGCTCGCCTACACCGAAGCCCCGACCAATGCGAATGGCCTCATGCGCCAGCGCTTTCGCTGGTCGTTTGGTATTTTGCAGGCCGTGTTCAAGCATCGCGGCGTGTTTGCCCGCAAGGGAGTGCTGGGATGGATCGCGTTGCCGAACATCCTGGTCTTCCAGATTCTTCTCCCTCTGGTGTCGCCCTTCATTGACGTGATGTTTATCGTGGGCGTGGCCTGGTATTTCATTCAGAAGTACTTCCATCCTGAATCCACGGACCCGGCCAGTTTCCAGAAGTTGGTCGTGTTCTTCCTGGCTTTTCTGGTGATCGACTTCTTCGCCTCAGCTATCGCGTTCGCGCTCGAGCGCCGGCGTCCTGACATGAAAGAGGACAGTTGGCTGCTCAGCCAGGTCTGGCTGCAACGCTTCGCTTATCGGCAACTGTTCTCGATTGTGCTATTGAAGACGTTAAAACGGGCTGCGGAGGGCCAGAAATTTGCGTGGGACAAGCTGGAGAGAACCGCGGCTGTTAAAACTCCCGTGGAACGCCGGGAGTCGGTAAAGGTTCCGTAAAATCCATTCTCCGCTAAAACCCCCACCCTAACCTCGGACAGAACACGAGGTTAGGGTCGGGCACTCGCGCAACCCGACGTTACCCGGCCCGTGGTGGAAAGCATGTCTGCTTCTTGTGAGATCCACTCAGCAGTGGGGTCTTTCGACTCCGTTCGGCTGGCGCCTCACTACGCTCAAGATGACAGATAATTAAAGGAGATCCTCGGAGTGATGCGAGTAAAGGGACACCTCCGGGTGATGCTTGTCACTGACGTCTGCGGCATAGATGCGGTCTCCTGTTACGGGGGACCGGCATGCCCGCCAAAACGATCATCGAGCCGTTCAGGATCAAAAGCGTCGAACCGATTTCTTGGACTACACGCAAATTACGCGAACAGCTGCTGCGCGCTGCTTATTACAACCTGTTTCTGCTACCTGCGGAAGACGTTCTGATTGACCTGCTGACCGATTCCGGAACGGGCGCGATGTCGACGCACCAGTGGGCGGCGCTCATGGAAGGTGACGAAAGCTATGCGGGCGGGCGCAGCTTCGATCATTTTCGAGACGCCATCCAGGACATCTTCGGCTACAAGCATGTGATTCCCACCCACCAGGGGCGGGCCGCGGAACGCATTCTTTTCAACGTCGCCTGCAAGAAGGGCGACATCGTTCCCAACAACACGCATTTCGATACCACTCGCGCCAACGTAGAGTTCGTCGGCGCCGAGGCCGTGGACCTTGTCATTCCCGAAGGCCGCCAGCCCAGCCTGAAACATCCATTCAAAGGCAACATGGACGTGCAGGCGCTGGATACTCTGATCTTCAACGTGGGGCGTATGCGTGTGCCGTTGGTGATGCTGACCGTGACCAATAACTCCGGCGGTGGTCAGCCGGTTTCCATGGAAAACATTCGCCAAGTGAGTGCAGTGTGCCGCAAACATGGGATTCCGCTCTATTTCGACGCGTGCCGGTTCGCCGAGAATGCCTACTTCATCAAGCTCCGCGAACCGGGCTATGCGTCAAAGACCCCGAAGCAGATCGCGCAGGAGATGTTCAGCTACGGCGATGGCTGCACCATGTCCGCGAAGAAAGACGGTCTGGCAAATATCGGTGGGTTCCTGTGCACCAATGACGAGACGCTTGCGCAGCGGGAAAAAGACTTGCTCATTCTGACCGAGGGCTATCCCACGTACGGCGGCCTCGCCGGGCGCGATCTCGAAGCGATTGCGGTTGGCCTGCAGGAGGTCCTGCACGAGGATTACCTGCAATATCGGATTGCTTCGACCGCCTATCTCGGCAATCACATTGCTGCGCAAGGAGTGCCGATTGTCCAGCCCCCGGGCGGTCACGCGGTCTACATCGATGCGCGCGCATTTCTTCCCCACATTCCTCCGGCACAGTTTCCGGGAGTTGCGCTTGCCGCTGAACTCTATCTGGAAGGCGGAATTCGTTCCGTCGAAATCGGAACCCTGATGTTCGGGTCGGCAGCGAAGATGGACCTGGTGCGGCTCGCGATTCCGCGCCGCGTTTACACGCAGAGCCACATCGATTACGTGGTTGAAGTTATTCTGGAAGTCTGGAAAAATCGGGACAAAATTCAGGGATTGAAGCTCAGCCACGAAGCGCCGTTCCTACGCCATTTCACGGCTCGACTCGAGCCCGTGGAGGGCGTGCTGACCGCCTGACCCCTGCCTCCGGTGCTACAATTGAACGTACATTCGATCATTTCAATCCTTACTCCGAACTCCATTTTGAGGTGAATTCATGGCAACCATCGAAGCTCCCCCGCGTCTCCAGGTTCGCCTGCATGAAGGGCGATTTAAGAACGAGCCGCCCATCGATTTCCGTCACGAAGAGAATGCCCGCAAGATGCGCGCTGCGATTGAGAAAGTGCGCGGCCAACTCGGGCGCGAATATGACCTCATCATCGGCGGCAAACACGTGAAGACCGGCGAGAAGATCAAGTCCATCAATCCCGCGAAGCCCTCGCAGGTCGTCGGCTTGCATCAGAAGGCGGGTCGGGAACACGTCGAGCCCGCGATGAACGCGGCGCTCAAGGCCTTCGAGTCATGGAGTCGGACCTCCGTTGAGGAACGTGCCAGCCTCGTATTTCGGGTTGGCGACCTGCTGCGCGAGCGCAAGTTCGAATTCATGGCGTGGCTGGTTTTTGAGGTCAGCAAGAACTGGGCCGAGGCCGACGGCGACATCGCCGAGACCATCGATTTCTGTGAATTGTACAGCCGCGAAGCGTTGCGCCTTGCGAAAGCGGAGCCGGTAGTCCAGTTGCCGGGTGAACGCGACCGGCTTTTCTATATTCCGCTGGGGGTCGGCGCCGTGATTCCGCCGTGGAATTTTCCTTGCGCGATCATGGCGGGAATGACTCTGGCGTCGATTGTTTGCGGGAATACTGTGATCCTGAAGCCGTCGAGCGACTCTCCGACAATCGCCGCGAAGTTCGTCGAACTTCTGGAAGAGGCCGGAATGCCGGAGGGGGTGGTCAATTTCTGCCCCGGTGCGGGCGGAAGTTTTGGAGACGCCATCGTGGCTCATCCCAAGACGCGCTACGTTGCGTTCACAGGATCGCGCGAAGTCGGACTCCACATCAATAAGAGCGCGGCCACCCAGGCCTCAGGACAGATCTGGATCAAGCGCACGATCCTCGAAATGGGCGGCAAAGACGCGATCATCGTGGATGCCGATACCGATCTCGACGTCGCAGTAGAAGGCGTGGCGCAATCCGCGTTCGGCTTCCAGGGCCAGAAGTGCTCGGCCTGTTCGCGCGCCATCGTGGACGAGCGGGTCTATGACAAGTTTCTCGACATGCTCAAGTCGCGGGTGGAGAAGTTCACCATTGGCGATCCCACCGAGAACTACAACCTGGGCGCGGTGATCAACGAAGGCTCGATGAAGAGCATCCTCGAATATATCGAGGCAGGAAAGCGCGATGGCCGGCTGCTCACGGGCGGTGGCCGCGCCACCAATGCAGGCGAAGGCTTTTACCTGCAGCCCACGGTGTTCGCGGATATCCCGGCGAAATCAAAGCTCGAGCAGGAGGAAATTTTCGGGCCAGTGCTGGTGGTGATCAAATCGCGAAACTTCGACCACGCGCTCGAGATCGCCAATGATACGGAGTTTGGATTGACCGGGGCGGTCTACACGAAGTCGCGTGACAAGATTGACCGGGCCGTTCGTGAATTCCACGTGGGCAATTTGTATATCAACCGCAAATGCACGGGCGCTATTGCAGGAGTGCATCCGTTCGGCGGATTCAATATGTCGGGCACCGATTCGAAGTCCGGAGGGCCCGATTATCTGTATCTGTTCTCGCAGGGAAAGTCGGTGGGAGAGAAGCTCTAAATCGGAACTATCAGGAAACAAAACAGAGCCGGAGACAATCGTCTCTGGCTTTTTCTAGTTTCCTGGGAAAGTCCCCACCCTAACCTCGCACAGAACGCGAGGTTAGGATGGGGCACCCTCCGAGTTTACTGTTCGATCGCACCGTCCTTCGAGTGCAGCACGAACTCTACCTTTCGTTCGCGGTTCAGGCGTACGGTCTGATAGAGGTCTACGTTTTCGAGAGCGAATGCTTTCTGCTCGCCGGCCTCGGAAACAGCCTGCAACTGCCCTCCCTGCAGCCAATACTCCCGCGACAGGAACGCCGATCCGCCTTTCAGGATGATCACCGTTGACCGGGCGCTTTTGGCCGGAGCAGAACCGATCGGCTGAGCCGTGGGCGGCTGTTCATCCCAAGAGCGTTGTGCCGGGACTTGTTCCATCTGCTCGACGTACGCAGGCGAGTTCGAAGGAGCAGCGGCCGATGCGGCCCGCGCATCGGTGCCGCTTGGTTCTTGCGTGACCAGGGACGCCGGCCGCAACAATCCGTAGGGCGACGGAATGTAGCTGGTGGGCTGCGCCCACGGTGGCGACGGAACCGCGGCGCGCGCCGGCAAAGTCGCGGGCACGATTACGTCCTCCATCAGCTTGATCGTTAAACGGGACTCGCCCTTCAATGCAGGATAGGGTCCGCGCCTCGGCAGATTGATGATCTTGATCGGCCACAGCACCGGGATCATCCATTCAACGACATCGCGCCGGGGATGTCCGCCGCCGCGAATCTTGCCGGTTTTGTCAGTTTTGAGGTGAGGAGCAGCGACAATCTTCGCTTCCAGCGGAAGCACTTCGGCTCCGGGCAGAATGATGCGGTCGAATTCCAGTTGCAGCCATCCCTTGCCAACGAAGTGGCCGGGGTCCTTGGATTCCTGGAGGTGGCCGCTCAGCATCGCGCCGCGCGGAAACAGCGAGTGTCCGAACGTTGCAATTGGGCCAAGATGGCACAACACGGGATCACCGGCTTGTGCCGTTTTCGAAGAGAAATTCGGTTCGTCCATAGTGCAATGCAGAAGCGTTCCGGCAGGAACGATTTCGTCCCTGGTGGCGGCGCGCGCGCCCACTGCCGAAACACACAGAATGAGGGAGAGAAGCAGGGACTTTCCAGCCATGGTGGTCTCCTTGTGAGTACTCAACATGCCTGACCTGTCGGGCACAGAGGAGGAGGGTGTGCTCAGGAAAGGCTGAGACCCCCGGGGGATGGACGGGGATTGGTCGAAGCGTATGCGATTTTTGGGCTGGCGTCAACCGTAGTGTTCCTTAGGGCAGCTCCTACTGTTCCAAAAAGATGTCTGTTTTACGAATTTCCAGCTGATAGCGATCCGTGCTGGAAGAGCCTTCAGGGCCGCCGGTGCTGCCAACAGGCATGGGGTCCCCTTCGGCTACGCTCAGCGCAGGCTTTCGACTTCGTTCGGCTGGCGCCTCACTGCGCTCAGGATGACAGCGTAGTTTTCTCCGGCCTAGACCTCGGTTTGGGCCTGGCTGCCGGGTTCTAAAGAGTACACCTCCGGGCGATTGTGTGGTACGGGCAGAAATGCTACGCTCGCCGACGAATATGAAGATTCTATGGAGCTTGTCTCGGATTCTTGTCTTTGTGTGCCTGCTTAACTACGGCTCGGCATTTCCTCTGTTCGGCCAGATGGTTCCTCCTCGGCCGGCTCAAGCAGGTCCTAGCGGTCCCGGCGGAGCGCCCGGGATGGGGCCCTCCAGCAGGATGACTCCGACAGGATTGCACGAGACCGGGGGTTCGATTGCTAATGATGTTTACAGCAACTCCATTTACGGCTTCTCGATAAAGATTCCTCCCGGATGGGTGGTGCTTCCATCGCGGGAGCCAAAAGTCGCGACCCAGGATGCCGCACTCCTGAAGGCAGCCCAGATTAGTCGTCCGTTGCTGGTCATCACGGAAAATGCTCCGCTGAAAAAGAGCAACCAGCGTAAGAACATTCAGATCATCGCGACCCGCATGCGTGCGCCTTCGGGTCCGACCGCGGCGCAGGATTACCTGGCCTATTCGCAGAAGACAGCTAAAGAAAAAAGTATGGACGTGGAATATCTGGGCGATCCGCAGGAGGTCACAGTCAACGGACAAACGCTCTGGAAGCTTGCCTCGAACGAACCTTCGAATGGCGTAGTGCAGCACGTGGAACAATACGTGATCACTCGCGAATCGATCTTGCTGCAGTTCTTTCTGGTGAGTCCTGATGAAGCTGGATTGAAGCAGCTCGAACCATCCATACAGTCCTTGGAGTTCAAGGCGACGGCGCCAAGGACGGCCACGAAGGGGTCTGCCAAGAAAACAAAAGCCACGCCACCCTCTAATTCGAAGACTCAATCCAGCGATTCAAAGCCACAATGAGGTAGAGGCGGCTTTACTCAAATTGTCTTCGGAAGCCAGCGAGCTCCTGTTTGAGCTCGTCGATATCTTTCTTCAGGGCTTCGACGGTCTCTTCCAAACGGACGATGCGCTCGTTGTCAGATCCGTCGCCGGCTCGAACTTCAACTGCCGGCGGGGGCGCATCCCACTCTGACTTTGCCCCGCACAACAGATGCGCGTACCGAGCTTCTTTTGTGCCGGGCTGGCGAGGGAGGATTTTTACAAGCGGCTCTTCCCGCGTCATCAGCTTCTGCAACGTCGACTGCACATCGGTCAAATCTTCAAAACGATGCATGCGCTCGGTGCGTCCCCGCAGTTCACCCGGGGTTTGGGGACCGCGCAGCATGAGCACGCACATCACGGCGGTTTCGCGCCGGGTAAAATTGAACGCTTCCTGCATGCGATGCTCGTATTTTGGAACGCGGCTATCGGCGCTGCTGGCAGTTCCGGCCAGGCCCTTCTCGTTAAGGGAGTGCAGGGCCTGCCGTACCAATTCGTCGTTCAGGTTCATCACAGGATCGCGATTGGATTTCTGGTTGCAGGCGTTCACCAGCGCATTGAGCGTAAGCGGATAGTAATCTGGAGTGGTGATGTCTTTCTCGACTAGCGAGCCGAGGACACGAGCTTCATTGTCAGTTAATACGACGTTCGTAGCGCGAAAGGCGGTCATAGATCCTGAATCGCTCCATCTCGGGCGATGACCCCGGGACCTCGTGATGAAGGGGAAGTCTGGCTATAGTATCGGGCCGGTGCGGGGTCTGCAAAACCTCTTCGTAACCGCGATGCTTTGTGGATGCCGTTTGGAGGGGTGCGGCGGATCAGCGGGCGGATCGTCCGTAGTTCTTCAGCGTGGAGATCTCACTGCGCAGACGCTCGATTTCCCTTTCCTTGCGCTTCAGGACGTTCCGCAAATCGGCTTTCGATTGGGGAACGGCTGGCGCAGGGGCGTTCGGTTTGGGCGACTCAGCACCCAGCGGGGTCAGGAATTCGAGGCCAAAGCAGTATCCCGTACGATAGCGGACGATGGCTGAGATCCGCGTGCGTCCGGGGGTTTGAAATTCCAGGTCCATAAAGTCGCCGGGCTTGAGCGGCAGGCCAGCATAAAGGGTCATTCCCCCTTCGCTGATTTCAATACCCCGTCCAGGAATGGCAAACTTGGAGTCGCCGCCCCGAGGCACCACCAGGACGGCTAGTTCAACCGGATGACGCGGCCAACGGCGCGTGTTTTCAGGGGAGGACATCTTCTTTGACCCGCCAACTGAGGCATCGATGTTAGTGGCGTTGAACTCCGTAGGCAAGATTACGAAGGTTTCCAAAAGTACTAGTTACGAGGGCGGAAATGGGGCCGGAAACTGGAGCAGGCAAATGCCCCGAAAATCGGGTATGACAAAAAGCGGTATTGAGAATTTGTGCTTTGGCACCTGTAAGTTGCAGTTTCAGTGCGTCAGGCCATGAACAAATCTGGCGTTCGGGTGGGCCCATCCAGGTGGCCAACCAGATTATGCTCCAGGCCTTCTCGCGCGGGCGCCAGGTCGCGGCGCAGTCGGTCCATTTCGGGTTCACTGTAAGCGGAAAAATTCCGCGCGATTTCGACGTTGTGTTCGAGCATCTCGAGGTGAGGCATGCCGACGACGGCCGTCGTGACCGGGAGGCTCATGGAGTAGCGCAGCAGGGAATTGATGTCGGACTTCCCCGTCCCGTTGCCCAACAGAAACTCCTGCCCGGTAATCTTCATCGCAATGACGCCGAGATTCTTCTTGTTGGCGGCCGGGAGGGCCAATTCTTCAAACCGTCCGTTGCGCGACGCATTGAGAGCCATCTGGACACAATCCAGATCATGCCGCTGAATGGCTTGCGCCATGACTTCGCCATTGGTGTGGCTGGTCATGCCGATGAAGCGGGCCATTTTCTGTTCGCGCGCTTCAAGCAGTCCTTTGAGCGCGCCATTGGGCGCTTCGATCTTTCCGAGGTCGTCCGCCTGGCCAAGGCTGTGGATATGGAGCAGGTCCACATGATCGACGCGCAGACGCTTCAAGCTGCCTTCCAGCCTGCGTAGGAACTCGTCCCGCGTGCGGTCGGGGATCTTGGTGGCGAGCCAAACGTCCTTGCGGCGCGTAACCATGACCTGCCCGACGCGGCTTTCACTCTTACCGTCGCCGTAGGCATAGGCCGTGTCGACGTAGGTGATGCCGAGGTCGATGGCATGGTTGAGCGCTGCCAGAGCTTTGTCCTCCTGCTCGTACATGAGGAAGCGGCTGCCGCATCCGAAGGCGAGAATTGAGACTTTGGAGCCGGTGCGGCCCAAGGGTCGCGTGGGAAGCGGTTTTGCGGGCACTTCGCCGTGCGCGACATCCTTCATCAGCCACGCGCCCGCGCCCGTTGCCGCTCCGAGTCCGATCTTTTCGAGAAATTTTCTGCGCGAGAGGTCTTTGCCCATGGGATTCTCCTGGTTCTGGACTCGAGGTGAACTGCACGCGATTGATACGTTGGGGCCGGCAAGATGCCGGCGCGGCGCGATTTGGGGGTCGGAACCTCGTATTCCTTGATCGTCACGCTCAGCGTTCCAACGGCTGCGAGCGCGGTAACCGCAGCGATCATCGTGAAGATGCAGACTTTGGGGAGGGACATGGCTGGACTCCTTAGCCGAAGATTTTAGTCCTTACCTTCACGAGCGCTCGATGCTGAATCGTTCAATGCCTCACGGACGCGAGCACAGCAGAAAAAATCAAAAAAAGCTTGACATGTTGTAGTGTTTTAGTTAACTATAACACTGCATGGCCCGAGCAGCACTGTTGCTCGAGCCATGAATCAGTTCGAAATTTAACAAAATAAAGAACATCACGGAGAATGGCATATGAAACCAAGCCGCCTTACACTACCGATCGCTTTGCTAATTCTTTCCGCCACAGCATTGGCCCAATCTGATGCGCAGAAGTCTTTTGACGCCCTGAAGAGTCTGGCCGGCACCTGGCAGGCAACTTATGAAGGCAAGCCCATGCAGGCGACGCTGCGCGTGACCTCCATGGGCAACGCAATCCTGCACGAAATGAAGGGTGAGGGCCCCGACAATCCCATCACGATGTTTTACCTGGACGGCGATCGCCTGCTCCTGACGCATTATTGTGACGCCGGCAATCGTCCGCGCATGGCCGGTAAGCTGTCGCCCGACGGAAAGACCCTGGAATTCGATTTCGTCGACGTGGGCAATTACAGCGCTTCACAGGGTGGACACATGCAGCATGCAGTGTTCACGATGATTGATGCGAACCATCACACGGAGGAGTGGACTTTCATGCTGGAGGGAAAGCCGCCCATGATCGCGCGCCTGGACCTGCAGCGCACAAAGTGAACGGCAATCTTTCCCAAGGACGATCTGGAAAACAGGATGGACCGAGAATGGAACGACAGTCAGCCGATTTACCGCCAGCTTCGGGATCGTGTGGTAGCGATGATCCTCGACGGCGTGCTCAAGGAAGGCGACCCGCTGCCTTCCGTACGCACGGTCGCGGCCGAGTATCGCGTGAACCCGCTCACGGTTCTGAAGGGATATCAGCAACTGGTGGACGAGCAACTGGTCGAGAAGCGGCGAGGACTTGGGATGTTCGTCAATGTGGGCGCGCGCAATCTGCTGCTCGCGGGCGAGCGGCAGAAGTTCCTCGCCGAACAATGGCCCGTGGTCTATGCAACCATCCGGCGGCTCGGGCTGAAAGCCGAAGAACTGCTGGATGGTTCCGCAAACGGCCGGCCGAAGCCCGACACCAAGAAGGAGGAGCGCTAACGCTATGGCATCCATAGAAGCACGCGGCCTCCGCAAAGCCTTTGGGTCGACTGTCGCGCTGGACGGTATCGACTTGCGCATCGAAGAGGGACGCATTGTCGGACTCATCGGTCCCAACGGCGCCGGCAAGACTACGGCGCTGAACGCCATTCTCGGGCTCACTCCCTATCAGGGAGAGTTGAAGGTATTGGGACGCGATCCCTGGAAAGAACGCGATCAACTCATGCGGGATGTCTGTTTTATCGCCGATGTCGCCGTGCTGCCGCGCTGGTTGCGGGTTTCGCAGGCGCTCGACTACGTCGAGGGCGTGCACCCGCGATTCGATCGCGCCAAGGCAGAAGGCTTTCTCGCGAAGACGACCATCAAGAGCACCAGCAAAGTGCGGGAATTGTCGAAGGGCATGGTGACGCAGCTGCATCTCGCGCTAGTGATGGCCATCGACGCGAGATTGCTGGTGCTGGATGAGCCAACGCTCGGGCTCGACATCCTGTATCGCAAGCAGTTCTACGACTCGCTGCTGAACGACTACTTCGACCGCAGCCGCACCATCCTTGTGACCACGCATCAGGTGGAAGAGATTCAGCACGTCTTCACCGATGTCATGTTCATCGACCGCGGCCGGATTGTATTCACGTGCAGCATGGAAGAGTTTGAGTCGCGTTATCTGGAAGTGACGGTGCATCCCGAGCGTGTGGCTGCAGCCCGGACGCTCAAGCCGATGCATGAGCGGCAGATGTTGGGGCGCAGCATTCTGCTGTTCGATCGGGTCGATCGTCAACAACTGACAGCGCTGGGTGAGGTGCGCACGCCCAGCATCGCCGACTTGTTCGTGGCCGTGATGGGGAACCATTCGGTCGTGGCCCAGAATAAAGACAAATATGAAGGAGTGACTCGATGAATACGCCATCGAATGCGGCGCCTGATTCTCCGCTCGACTTGCAGCCAAGCGCACTCGCCGTCGTGTCGGCGACTCGGCCCGTCTATTGGTCGATACGCCGTGAATTCTGGGAGAATCGATACCTGTACATCGCTCCTGTGGCAGCAGCCGCCGTATTTTTGTTCGGATTCCTGATCAGCTCGATTCATTCGCCGGGCCAACTGCGCGCCCTCGTGGCGCTCCACTCTGCGCACAACCACGAAGAAATCTCAGGGCCATTCGACATCTCGGCAGCTCTATTAATGGGCACCGCCATCCTTATGAGTGTGTTCTATTGCGCCGAGGCACTGCATGGCGAGCGCCGCGATCGCAGTATCTTGTTCTGGAAGTCGCTGCCGGTCTCCGATGTCACCACCGTGCTGGTGAAGGCAAGCATTCCGCTGCTGATTCTTCCGGTACTGGTTTCAGCAGTTACGGCGGTCATGTATTTGCTTATGCTGCTGCTGAGCAGCACAGTGCTGCTGGCAACTGGCGGCAATGTCGCGATGCTGTGGGCGCATTTGCCGATTTTGCAAATGTCGCTGCTGGCGCTCTATCACCTTCTGACCGCGCATGCTCTCTGGCCTGCGCCCGTGTATTGCTGGCTGCTGCTGGTTTCCGGTTGGGCACGCCGGGCGACATTTCTGTGGGCAGTGCTGCCGATCGTCGCAATCGGGGGTCTCGAGAAACTCGCCTTCAATACTACGCATTTCGCTAACCTGGTGGGTTCCAGATTTATCGGCGCGACTGCGCCCATTGCCTCCACGGATGTCTTCCCCACCAATCCGATGACACACATTACTCCGGCTGCATTTCTGGGTGCCCCGGGTCTCTGGATCGGGCTGGGAATCGCCGCGATATTTCTGGCAGCCGCCGTACGGCTGCGCCGCTATCAAGGACCAATCTAGTTCGTACGGCCCTGCATTTAAACATTTGTTGAAGGAGTTACGACTATGAGCACAACCATGAGCACCAGTGTCTTCACAGTGCGGGTTGAACTGAATTCCGTTGCCGCCGCCGCGTTGAAAGCAGTTGTCCGATTTTGGTTTGGCGTGACAATCATCGGCCAATTGATTTTCGCCTTTACGGTCGCCTCTTTTTATGGCCTCACCGCCATGCGTGGCGACTGGGTTGTGTGGAGGAAAACGATCACGCACGGGTTAGTCGCGGGCGATTCGGTGGGAAATCTGGCGGTGGTGGCTCATCTAACCTCGGCCGTCATCATCATCCTTGCCGGATTGCTTCAGCTCATTCCGAAAGTAAGGGAGCGTGCCCCGTCCTTGCACCGCTGGAATGGGCGTCTTTATGTTGTGACCGCTTTCATCATCAGCATTGCTGGCCTCTACATGACGTGGATTCGCGGGAGCGTTGGCGACCTGATTCAGCACCTGGGGAGCAGCCTCATGGCCATCCTCATCATGCTCTGCGCCGCTATGGCGCTGCGCTACGCCATGGCTCGCGACTTCAAAACGCATCGCCGCTGGGCTCTGCGGCTGTATCTGGTGGTGAGCGCATCCTTGTTCATCCGAGCAGGATTTTTCCTGTCCATTCTTTTAAATCATGGCCCCTTCGGCTTCGACCCGGCCACCTTCTCGGGCCCGTTCCTCACCTTCACGATCTTTGCCCAATACCTGATACCGCTTGCCGTACTTGAAATTTACCTGCGCATCCAGGATCGCGGCAGCGTACCTGGCCGATTTGCGATGGCCACCGGTCTTCTTGTACTGACCCTCGGGTTGGGCGCTGGAATTTTTGCAGTCACCATGGGCGTGTGGCTGCCATCGATCAAACGGGCGTACGATCACCGCAAATCGATTGCCGCGACCCTCTCTGCAACCCTCGCGTCCAGCGGGATCGACGGTGCCGTCCGGCAATATCATGAGTTCAAAGCGGCCACACCTGCCATCTACAACTTCGACGAAGAAGAGCTCAACGCTTTGGGCTACGAACTCATCCAGACGAGGAGATTTCCGGAAGCCATCCGCATTTTGCAACTCAACGTGGAGGCCTACCCGAAATCGAGCAACGTTTACGACAGCCTGGGCGAGGCCTATATGGACGATGGCAAAAAATTAGAGGCCATCGCGAACTACAGGAGATCGCTCGCAATCAACCCGAAGAATCGCAATGCCGTCAGTATGCTTCAGAGGCTCAACAGTCAGTGATCAGCCAATCTTCTCTTTGACAAGCACGGCCCCGGAGCCTACAGTGGGCGCGCACACAGGCCAGGCTGTTTCGAAAATCTCGATCAAAGGAGATGTCCATGAACAGAACTTGGACGTGGTGTCTGATTGCTGTGCTCTCGCTAGCGAGCGCCGCGTGGTCACAAGAGAAGAAGGCGGGCGGTACCGAAGGAGCTGTCGCAGCCCTGGAGCAACAATGGCTTCAGTCGCAACAGACAAATAATCCCGACTTGGTGGCCCCGCTGCTGGCTGACAAGTTCGTAAGTACGGGGAGCGACGGAAAGGTCACCGACAAGGCCCAATCGCTTGCAGACGCGAAAAAGACTAAGTATGACAGCGTCGCGTACGAGAATCTTAAGGTAACAGCTTTCGGAAACACGGCGGTTGCGACAGGCGACTTCAAGGAGAAGGGCACCGATGCCTCCGGAAAGCCCCTCGATACGCACGAACGCTTTACTGATACATGGGTGAAGATGAACGGGAAATGGCAGTGTGTCGCGAGTCAGGCGTCACCAGTAAAAATGTGAGCAGTCGCCTGCTAGCGATAGGACAACCCAGCCTGGGCGGATTCGGTTGCGGGTGAAGCTTTGTGCTTGGTCGAATGCGCGTGCCTTGAAAGATGCAATCGCGGCGCCGCGCAGCTTCGATGAAGCCGCGTCGGCCTTCGCGGAAGATTCTCGAACTTCTCTGCGTCAGTCCGCGTGATCAAAACAGACAGTGGAAACGAAAAGAGCGGCCGCGAGGCCGCTCTCTTTGCCTGCTTGGGTCTAGCTCTGGACTGTTCTCGATCTGTGTGGGCCGGCAAGGGCCTCGGAGGCGCAAATTCAGATGGCGGCTATGCCTGGGCATCTGAGTCGCTGCCGTTTCATCTCTGTTTGTGCAGAGCTGTTGCCGAATCCGATGCCTCCAGCTTCAAGAGGCATTCAAGCTGCGCCTCCAACCTTCTCAGGTTGTCGGGATCGCGCTCGGAGTAAATCAATCGAATAAGCAGACGAACCAGGCGTTCGTGATCTGACGAGAGGAACATAACTCTCAGGAAAAGTGGACCCGAGCGCGCCGAACCGCCGGGTGAGCTCTCCCCCGAGAGAACCACAGCCTTCGGCGCTGAGAACTCGGGCCACAGTTGGCATCGGTATGATAAGTCCACCTCGTTTTCGGACCGTAAAAAGATGTTTACAAAATGCCATCCATTTGGATGACCTGGGAAGCCGGGGCCGACTGAGGAAATCGGGCGTGCCTGAGCACTGCAATGTTTTGTACTATAGTTGCAACTGACTTTCAGGTCGGAAGAGGATTCACTGGATGCCGCTACCGCTAACTGAAATGCCTGGACGCTTGCAAGCCGAACTCACGTCGCGTGGCCTTCGCATGACCCGGCAACGGCGAACCATCTTGAGTGTAGTCGAGACTGCCAAGCAGCATCTTGATGCCAGCCAGATTCTTCGCAAGGCGCACAAACTTGATCCGCAGATCGATCGTGTAACGGTATATCGCACACTCAAGCTTCTGAAACGTCACGGCCTCATTGATGAATTGGATCTAATGCACCTGCACGGAGAGAAACATTATTACGAGAGGCGCCCGCAACGCGATCACATTCACATGGCTTGCCTGCGCTGCGGCAGGATTACCGAATTCGAGAGCGATCTTTTCGATCGACTCAAAGGCCAAATCGAACGCGACTGCCGTTTTCACATCGTGGTCAGCCGCCTTGAGGTTGGCGGTTACTGCGGACAGTGCCGTACTTCGACATCGGCGTGATGGTGCCAGTGTTGCAGGTAGTTGCAAAAATCCTGAAACAAAAAAGATGAGATGTCATTGACGTGGCTGCTGGCGTCAATCTAGCATCGTGTTTAATGCACCTGCAACTGAATTGCAATTATGAACCATGTGAAAAAGTGCTCGGTGCTGCTTTTAATAGTAAGCGCCAGCTTTACTTTGAGTCATGCCCAGGAGAGCCCGTACTTTGTCACCTACGACCATCACCTCGAAGAACCGGGAAACCTGGAGATCGAGACCTATACCACTTCTGGAATTGCGCGAGCGGGGCAAAACACCTACGTCGCACCCTACATGGAACTGGAGTACGGCGTGACCGGGCGCTGGACCTCGGAGCTTTATCTTGAGGGGCAGGGAACTGTGGGCGATAGTGCCGTCTTCACGGGATGGCGTCTGGAAAACCGCTTTCGGTTATTGAAGCGCGAACATCCCATCAATCCGGTTCTCTATTTGGAGTATGAAAGCACCAGCGAAGCAACCCGCATTCAGAAGGAGATCGTGGGCGGGGGAGCAGACGTCACTTCTCTGAACTCAGAGTTGCAGCCTCGCAAGAATCACGAACTGGAAGGCAAGCTAATCCTCTCGAGCACGGTGCACGACTGGAATGTTGCCGGGAACTTCATTGCGGAAAAGAATCTCTCACGAGGCGAGGGCTTCGAATTTGGATACTCATTCGGAGTAGCGAGACCTTTGGCCACGCTCGTGTCAGGTGCGCCCTGCCGGTTGTGTCGCGAGAATTTCCTGGCCGGCATAGAGTTTTACGGGGGTCTGGGCAGCACGCAGGATGGATTTAGTGTTCACAACACTCCGCACTATGTTGCCCCTGTCATCTCCTGGCAAATCAGCGAAAACGGCTCGCTGCGCTTCTCGCCCGGTGTCGCACTGACACACGACGGGAGCCCAGTCCTCCTGCGCTTCGGGTACAGTTACGAGATTCGTGGTTTCCGTAGCGCAGTTGCTCAGTGGCTCGGAGGCAAGCACTAATGCCAGGGCGCATGCTTATTGCGATGCTGGTGATCGTCTTTCTGAAATCCGCTTCGTGCCAGAATACGTCTTACCAGCAGGACCCCGGCTGGCGTGCGCCGGCCGGAGCGGCAGCGCGAGCAAATCCTCTGGCAAGCAGGCCCGAAGCGGTCGCAGGGGGCGAGAAGCTCTTCCGGCGTAACTGTGTTGAGTGTCATGGTGAAAATGGCGCCGGCATCGCCAAAAAGAATTCCGCTGATCTTCGACTCTCAATCGTGCAGCAACAAAGTGACGGCACTCTATTCTGGAAGATTACCAATGGCAACGCGGATCGGGGTATGCCATCGTTTAGTCGCTTACCGGAGCTACAGCGGTGGCAGGTGGTGCTCTACCTGCGCAAGCTCAAAGCGGTTCCCGATGCTCGCCCATAGGTCACATCATGGGCGAAGCTGTCCGTAGACATAGGCAGCCATTCTAGTTTTGTTGATTCAAACGATGAACTTCCACTACCGTATTGGCCAGGGCATCGGGATTGTGACGTCAGCCGAAGCCACGAATGCGCTAGTCTGAGAAAATTTCCGCGATATGCTCTCGCTCCTGCTCTCAGGAACTTCCCCGCTACTTCTTATCGCGTCGGTCTGCCCGATGTTTCAGGGCCTCTACGATCAGAGCCAGTTTGTATCTGCCGATCCATTCCTCTACTTCGGTCAGGCGCTCGGCGGCGCGCAACAGTTTGGCTGAATCTAGCGTTTTCTTGTATTGCTCTAAGTCCTCAATCGCCGCTTCAAACAACCATTTCGCTTCTTTTAACGTGCTGAGTGCGTCTGTTCCGATCAAACCCTCGGTTGGCATACGGCTCCTTTGCTGCCCGGGGTTGGCTTTCGCGCGCAATTCAATGCCTCATCAGTCTTTCCTTTTCTCGCAGTCCCTCGATCGTTGTCGAGAGGAGTGGCGGCAAAGACCAGCGTTGCTTTGCGAACAAAGCCAACTGTCTCCGTAGCGTGACGGCCCGAAAGAAGTTGATAAGCGCAAACTACCCAATCATCAAACGGATCACAGAAGAAAAAGACGACTGTCTCTGTATTCTGTACGGATGACGCCACAAACACCAGGTTGACGCGACGTTCTACCCAACAGCCTAATCGCAATAAGTCAGCGACTGTAGTGAGCGGCAAATAACCTCTTCGTTAAGACTGGGATCACCCCGGAGTCCACCCAAACAGTCTTACCTCTCGTCGCCGTCGCTCTCCGGAGCGCTGTTGTCTGCAGGCGCGAAGAAGCCGAAAAGCCCATGTGCCTCGTCGCTTATGCCGGCGGTGAAAAACAGCCAATTGCTGGGTCCAGCGTTGTGGTCGTTGCCAAAGCGTAGCGCCCAGAGGCGGTCGTTTTGGATGGCATGTCCGCTGGCGTCGCGGAGGAGGCCATCGAACTGCCCGCTATCGACGTCATAGACAGCAATTTGTCCGCTTCCGGCATTTCCGATCAATAGATGATTGCTGAAGAAGCCAAAATTCGACGCGGCAAGTGCAACGCCCCAGGGCGCATTCAGCCACGGGCCGGTTTTCAACCGTTGCAACAACTTGCCTTTAGGTGAGAATTTGTCTACGAATCCGAAGCCCGGAAAATCGAAGTCATCGTGCTTGGTGGCGTTCTGCTTAGCATAGGTCACATACAAATTTCCATTGACCTCCTGCACGTTGAACGGGGCAAAACCGTGGGGAATTTCTTCGTCTCGGAACGCCTGATGATCCTCTTTGTCATCAAGGCTGACGGGATTGAAGTTGGTGTCGTAAACTTCGATACGTCCGGCGCGGAAATTCGTGACGTAGAGGAAAGACGGTCCGCCGGGTGTCATTTGCGCAATGGTCGCGCCTTTGTACACGGCACCTCTCGCAGCAGTGGGTTTGGCGGAGTTATCCACTACCACGAAAGCGTCGTGGGGAAGATCCTTGGGATTGATAGCAGGACCCCAAGCGACAATCGTGCCACCTTCGGTGACAAACGTGAACACGGAACCCGCTGTAGTGCCGTTCACCTGAAATGTGAAACCTGATGCTCCGCTGAAAACTACGCCGGTCGGAGTTCCGGTGCCGTTTCCGTTCGCGTCAAAAGGCGGAATGTTCACCACCAAAGGCACAATCGCTCCAGTGTTGCCGTTATATAAAGTCGAAACACCGCCGTTGTTGTCTGACACCCACCAGGGGCTGGTGGAACTTGCAATGAGACCCCAAGGATTAAGGAGATGGCCGTCCGTAACTGGAGCGAGGCCTTGAATATCTGAAACAAGGTTGGTCTGTTGGTAGGCTTGCGCCATTCCCAGCGTGCTGAAAGCAAGCACAGCGAAAATCGTGAGAGTGCAGATCGCGCACAGTCTGGTGAGTGTGTTTGAGTACATTTTATCCTCCATCACGTTTTCATACCTAATGAGTGAGAGCCAAAGTCATTTGGGAGGGGCAACGGCAAGCAACGGCACACTGCTTGTTCGCGGCCGCCATGATCCTCAGGTAATTTACGGAGCGTAATCTCTCTCTCGGTGGAGATTGTCATGGAATTGTCATAGTGCGGTAAATTTGGTGTGCTGATGAAACAGATGCCCTTTCAGTTTCCCAACGCTTACTGAGTGAAGAGGCTTTTCTGCGAATGAAGCCGCGTACAATTGCGTCTTTCGTTGGATCAAAGGAAAGCCAGTTGAAAATCAGACTGCCGGCAATCGTCGTGTTCACGATTCTGCTGGGCTCGTCACATCTATTCGCCTACGGTGTTCTCTCCCATGAAGAACTCATTGACATTTCCTGGGACTCCGACATCAAGCCGACCCTACTGAAAAGATTCCCAACCGCCACAGAAGACGAACTCAAGCAAGCTCATGCCTACGCCTACGGCGGCTCGGTTATTCAGGACATTGGCTACTATCCATTTGGCAGCCACGAATTCACCAATTATCTCCATTATGTGCGCTCGGGAGATTTCGTCGCGGTCATGCTGCGGGAAGCGCGCAATATCAACGAGTTTGCCTTTGCCTTGGGGGCACTCGGCCATTACGCTGCCGACACCTGGGGCCACCCGGCAGTCAATGCAGGGGTGGCTGCCGTCTATCCCAAGCTGCGCGCCAAATATGGTCCGATCGTCACCTACGAAGACGACCGTAATGCCCACCTGGAAACCGAGTTCAGCTTCGATGTCGTGCAGGTCGCCAAGCGACGCTACGTTTCGAAGCAGTATCACGATTTCATCGGATTCAAGGTACCCGAGGAGTTGCTTGAGCGTAGCTTCGTTAATACGTACGGCATCAAGTCTGACGATTTGCTCAGGTTTGATGACTTGGCAATTGAGACTTACCGATTTGGCGTCAGCCGCGTAATCCCGGAAATGACACAGGTGGCTATTGCATCCCGCAAAATCAATGTCCCCTATGAAAAGAATGACAAAGCACGTCAGCAGTTTATTTATCATCTGTCACGAGCGGAGTATGAAAACAATTTTGGCTCAAACTATCGCCACCCTGGCGTCTTCGCTCGAATTTTGGGTTTTATGCTTGGCCACTTGATTCCGAAATTTGGTCCGTTTAAGGCCCTTTCGTTTAAAGATCCAACACCTCAAACTGAGGACATGTATTTCAAGAGTATGGACGACGTGGTTACTCAATTTCATCGCTTAGTCCGGCAGGTGAAGGGCGGTGATTTCAAGATTCCCAACCGCAACCTTGACACGGGTAAACTCACACGGGCCGGTCAATATCGGCTTGCCGACCAGTCGTACGGAGACTTAGTCAGCCGCCTTGCCAAAAAGCACTTCGCAAATCTCACGCCGGACTTGAAGTCAAGCATCCTTGCGTATTTTGCCAGCGGATCCGTTGGCCACGACTGGAAAAAGCACAAATGGAAGGAAACTGAAAGAGATTTGTCGAAACTCAGAAAAACCGAACCACTCGTGCCCTGAAATTCTTTTTTCCGGCCTCAGCCGCGAATTTCTGCAGAGCGTTCGCACGCACCGCGGCGGACGACGTCATTGCACCGTTCCCAGGTGACATAGAACAGTAAGCGATGCTTGTGTCTGACGCGATGTATAAAGCGACTGACCAACGGGATACCCTTACTCCAGGCTGTGTCCCGGTTGCCGCCGGAACTAAAAACGAAGGCCCCGGGCGCCCGCTTGCCGTCAAAAGTTCGCCCTGATTTGGACCCTTCGTTGGATGCCGTTGAGGTACTCTTGATGTGTGCGCCGTGTGCCGAGGCGGTGAAGGATGCCAAGTCATCTCTATAGGTAAGTTGAACAGAAGTTCGCCAACAACAGGCAAAGCGTTCCTTCTTGCAGGAGAGAAGCTCTTATGTCGTATACGCGTATTTCCTGCATTTTCCTGCTGGCACTCATCGTTACTGCTCTGTGTTCCTCAACCTATTGCCAAACTCCTCATTCTTCCTTCACCATTCACGTCGGCAAGACGGGATTATTTTCTGCGGTTGGACACAATCATGTCGTGGTCGCGCCCATTGCCCATGGATCCATCGATGCCAAAGCAATGGCAGTTGAGATCACGGTTGTAACCGCCCAGATGAAAGTCACGGACTCTGACGTGTCAGAGAAAGACCGCGCCGAAATCGAGAGCACCATGCTCGGCCCCAAAGTGCTGGACGCCGCGAGATTTCCTGAAATCCGCTTCAACTCATCGCGCGTGGAGCAGACGAGCCCAGGCCATTTTCGTGTGATGGGTACCCTCATGCTGCACGGCGTGAGCAAAGAACTGGTGTTCGAAGTGACGGGCGACACGATGCATTACCAGGGCAAGACCAAACTCAAGCAGACCGCCTTCGGCATCAAGCCGGTCACTGTGGGCGGAGGGACCGTCAAGGTGAAGGACGAGGTGGAAATTGACTGCGACGTTTACCCAGCGGACCTGAACGGCAGTAAGCGCTAGAACCCCAAAGAAATTCGTTTTGTAGTCGAGCATCCCCGGCAAGAAGTAATTGCTCCACTTCTTGTCCAAACCTGGCCCAATTGCCGCCTCCCATTGAGCCTCGAACAGCGCAAGACCTTGGCACCCGATCCAGCACCGCACGAACATCGTCGGAAATTTTCGTTGTCGTTAGGCCACTGCGCTCGACGAACTATCTTGAATCGAAGAAGTATCTTCAGGCAAGCAGGTCTCGGCAACTGGTAGCCGCGCTAATACGACAGTGCCTGCTCCGTTGGAGTTAATTTCCAAGGAACCACCGAGTTGTCTGAGTCTTTCTCTCATTCCTCTAACTCCAACTCCGTGCGTTCCGGCGGAAGCCATTACGTACTTTTTTTCTGGTGATATTCCCTTGCCCTCGTCCGCGACTTCAACAAGAACCTGACCGCCGCTATGACGAACGCGAATCTTGGCTACCGAAGTCCCCGAATGCCGATGAACATTCGTAAGGCATTCCTGCACCACCCGAAAAAGCGCCGTCTCCAGTTCACTGGGCAGACGTCCGAAATGATCCGGGAGGTCTAGATCAACCTTGATTTTGCTGCGCTGAGTAAATCCGTCGACATACCAACGAATGGCTGACAACAATCCTTTTTCATCGAGCAGGGGTGGATGAAGCAAGTAGGAAATCGTGCGGACTTCGCTGCTCATCTCCTGGACCAGGCTTTCGCTGTCGCTCAGTGCAGTAGCCGTCTTGGCAAGGCGCTCGATGTCGGCACGCACACTGGACAGATTCATGGTCAGAGCGGTCAACATCTGCCCAATGCTATCGTGCAGTTCGCGAGCAATACGCCGTCTCTCCTCGTCCTGCAGTTGGAGCAAACGCGCCGAGAGTTCACGTAGGTTTTGATTGGCAGTGTCGAGTTCTGCTGTGCGCTCGCGGACTCGATCTTCGAGTTCGCCCTGCGACCTTCGGAGTTTTTCATTGTCGCGTCGGCGAACCTCTCCCATTGCCAGCACCATGCCGCAAGAGAACAGGAACGCGAGGGCGCTAATGGAGTCCGCAGAATTGGGGATGCGAAATGAGTGTGTTGGCGGAGTGAACCAATATCTAGCTCCAGCGAAGGCAACGGCAAGCGCCACTATGGATGGCCCGATGCCGCAGTACCAAGCGGAGAAGGCCACGGCTGGGAAGAGAATCACATAGTGCACGCGATCAACGTGGAAAGGAGTGAGGCCGTCACACACTAACAATGCGGTCACAACTGCTAAGACTGCGAAAGCGTAACGCGCCAGGATATTTCCCGTGATTCGTGCAGAAAGCGGAGTGCCCGACCACATCGTCGCAACCTCACATCTGGCAAACAAACAAAATAAAGGGAAAAGCGGCGGCGTCGATTACTTGCCGATGTCCGCCAATGCCCTCCATTTTTTCACAATCTTGGGAGATTGCAAACCCCTGGCTTAGGAGCAAAGCGGAAAGCTGCCTTCGGAACCGCGCTTGGGGCAAATGGAGCCTGAGGACCTGCATTTCCTCGTTCAAGGCTTGCGGTTCTCATGTGGAGAGGGGTGTAGAATCAGCGCTGTTTTGAGTCACGGTGATGGCTAATTGTCCCTGTTTCATGTGTCGAAAAAGCTAGCATGCCTTCACTCAGCTTCTTCGTTGACGAGCATCACTTGTTCCTTCTCCTCGATCGGCTGAACGCCGACCCGGAAATTGCGTTCATCGTGCCCGACGATCCACTCGGGCCGGAGAGCGAGAAGCCCGACCAAACGCCCAGGCATTCGCCTGTCTTCCAGGTTCATCGCATTCGAGACGGGGACCTGGAACTGGAAATGGGACGCTTCCATCGGCAGCGGTGGAAAGCGGTTCGAGTCGTGGATACCCTGAAGGATGGAGAGCACAGCCTGTGGCATGTGCCTGCGGGGCCGCTGCCCCTGATCGAGGTGGATACCGGACCGCGGCCCCTGATAGGTCCGGAGGGCGCCCGATTTGCGCCAATTTCGGATCCGTGGGCGGGATGGATTGGGCCGCCCGGATTTGGCTCTGGGTGCCACCCGTGGATTCGTCTTGAGCTCTGGACGCGTCACCGCCCCTATACGCAACAGGAGCGTACCGCTCTCCACGAGCTCAATGCTTTCTGGCTCGATCAAAACGACATGCTCGTGGTGTCCGACTTTCAATGGACAGGCAGCCACTTTCGGCCGGCACCACCTCAGACGCAGCGATGGTGGAATCGAATGAAAAGCTGGGTGGACCGAAGCGCAGTAAAATTGCGGCCCGACCCTGGCTTCTGGGCGTTTCCATCAGCACTCCAGAAGCTCAAAGGTGGAATGGGGTACTACTCGCGTAATTTTAATCTAGACGACGCTATCCGTAACGCAGAAACTCCATGATCTGCGGAACTCGAAAGGTTTCACCAATCATTCGCGTAACTCCACAGCAACTGATCACATGAGTTATCGCAGAAAGCGCGGTTAAGGTCGATCGACTTCGGCTCGAAGTTGGAATCGGTAGATCAGACATGGTTGCCGAAATATCTTCACTTTACTCATTGACGGGCGGACGGCGGGCCAGATCCCGCATCTGATTCAGATAGTGAATGTAGACGGGAATTGGGATGTCAGGTGAGTCCCCGTCGTTCAGGAAGTGTTCGAGCCGGATTTCAGGTGGGATGCCAGAGATAACTTCGCGAAAGCGAGGCATCTGCTGGTACTTCACTCGCCAGATTTCGAGCATGAGAGAACGAAAATCCTGGCTGATGAACGGCATTTTTCGAGCTTCGAGGTAGACAGCGTCAAAATGATGATCGGCGAGATTCTTGCGAATGGGGTCGTCGGGTGTTGAGAAGGTGTAGACCAGGTGGAAGACGTCAGCGAGATCTCCCCAGAGGACCTTCTCTTCAAATGCAGTGAAGCGGAAGGGCGCAGTGGAGCGCTGTTGAGCTGTGCGGGCCCGTTCGGTCTGTTGCAGATTATGGCGTGTGAGTTCCTCACGAAACCACCGGAGGCGGTCGGACGTGAGATTGTGGCGGAGGAACTCGACTGCGTAGGCGTTCGGTAGATACAGGTTGGGATCAGAGTCGAGCCGCTGGAGCCAAGAGCTCCAGTCTTTTTTCTCCAGCTGGTTAATCATATCTGTGAGCTGAGCGATGGTGATGTCGGGATGGTATTTCACGGCTTGCCAGAAATGTTCGGGGGAGTCATAGGTGGCACCGTAGAGCAGGATACCTTCCTCGATGGGATACCAGTTCGAGAGTACGCGTCCGGGAATAGAAGAAGAGGCACTCCAGCAGTTCATCGAATGCTTCCATTTTTCTTGTACAGCCAGGAAAGCTTCGAGATACCCGGGAGGCAAGGGTTCTTTCACGTGCGCAATTGCCTCGCTCAATTCGGCGGCAGTGTGCGTAATCAACGTTTCGAGCGGACGCTCGTCGATCATGGAGATGGTACGACTCTCGATGCCGCGACGGAGCAGTTCGCCGGCGAGATTCCGGAGCTGAGAGTCGTCGAGCGTGCCCCTCCAGCGTTTTGTCTGCGACTCGATGTAGGGGAAGAGTTCGGCCAGAGACTGAAACTCGATGAAGCCATGCACTGCAAACGTAACGAGGTGGCCGTCTTTCTGGATTGTGGTAGAGGGAGTAACGAGAGATTGGAGGGGGATGAGCTGGGCGTCAAGGGGAGTGGTGAAAAATGTGATCAGGAAAGTGAGAGCAAGAATGATTGGAATGCTTTGTGCCCTTATATTCATGAATCGGCCTCGCTAAAGTTCAGGCACAGGATCCCACAGATTTCGGAAAGTCGGGAGCCTGAAGTCTTGGGATAGCAGCCCATAAGTTGGGAACCCGCGCCCAATTCCGTCCCGGCCTGTCTCCAGTTGCCGCGTCTGTTTCGCTCTAGCGGTTATTGTGAGGTCTGACCCCACAAATGTCGCAATATCGCCATCGCTAACAATGTCGGCGTCGCTCCGGAGAAGATTCGGGAGTCGTTGGGCGTTCTGCCGGAATCTTTGAGTTCAGGCTAAAAGGGCTTGCCGGCCTGTTGCCGGAAACAGTGTGTTGAGGGAGCGTCCAGAGGCTCACCCGGCAGATTGCAGGGCGTGCAGCGCGTGGCTTTTGGCTGAACGTGCCACGGGCCGCATCGCAGCCCGTGCCGCTGTCTGAATTGCGACTAAGGACTGAGGAACTGAGACCGCTTACTGACGAGTCACTCCGAGGCGCTCGTTATATTCGAAGATCTCCATCAATTTACGAATGATCCGCTGTTTGAGGGTGAGAGGGCTCGGATCGGACGCCGGCGGACTCTTGCGCTCATCGTCCGTCAATGTTTCGAGTGCGGGTTTGGCACCAGCTGCCATATTGCGTTTCCTTTCATGTGGGGCGAAGTGTTTCCTTGCGATCCAGTGAGCTTCGCACCAGAGTCACGCGGGAATTATTCATGCTACAAATCAAAACATCTTGCCAACAGATAACCCCCGTCATACGACTTTCGAATTGCCACCGCTCCCTTGTTTGGATGCTTAGATCTGAAGTCGATCCGATGGCCGTTCGCGCTTCAGCGACTCCAGTGCCTGCAGTGCGATCCGCTCTAACGGCAACACAAAATCCGTAGCGCCTCGAGCAATCGCTTCCCGAGGCATTCCGAAGACGACGGAACTTCATCTTGCGCAATCGTGATGGCGCCGGCTTCTTTCATTTCCAGCAATCCTCGTGCTCCGTCGTCGCCCATTCCGGTCATAATCACGCCAACGGCATTTCGACCTGCAGAACCTGCAACGGAGCGGAAGAGTACATCCAGTGGAAGCCGGATCGTAATAGTTGTGCCCCGCCCTTCCTCGCTGGCGATCTGCACCGAGCCGTGCTGCGCGTCGATCTTCCGCCGCACCACATCCAGGCCAACGCCGCGCCCTGAGAGATCGGTCATTGACTCAGCCGCAGAAAATCCGGGCCGGAACAGAACTTCATATAACTCCGAATCCGAGACGGGTGCTGCATTGGCGAACAATCCCATCTCCTTGGCCTTTTTTTGGAGTTGAAGTTACTTGGCTGTTGGCTCAGAGACTGCATTGACCAGATCGCGCAAGGGCTTGATCACTGTGAAGCGAACCAGCGCTTGCGGTTTTTCGGCGGTATCTAGGAGGGCGAGTTTTTCGGTTTTCCAGCCAGCGGCTGCCGGCAGTCCAGAGGAAACATACCAAACCGCCTCGATCCCCGTTGTACCGAGTTCGGCCAACTGAGGGGCCCGAGGCTCGGCTTGAGCGAGTTGGGGCGAGGCGCTCATCAGTTGCAGAATCGCAGGCTCTGTCGCAATCCAGGAGTTGAAGCCGGCGACGAGTTCGGTTTCTTCGCGCTTTCTGGCTCGAGGATCCTGCAAGTAGGACCGCACGAGCACTTCAAAATTGTGCCGTGATGGCGGGTCGGGCGGAAGAGCGTCTGCGAGTTGATTGAGCGGCGTGAGCGCATTTGGATGTTGCATGGATGCTTGCTCGTCGAAGCTTACCGGTTCGAGAACGGAGGCAAAGATTTGCAGCGGACCAATCTGCTCGGTACCGGCAAATGTGCGTAGACTTACCTCTTCTTGAGAAATGTGCGTAAGACCAAAACCTTCAAGTCGCAGCGACTCAACCGCCAGGCGGCGATACATGTCGTCTACGCTGTCCACAGTCCGTGGAGACCAGAGCCGTTCGGCGATCGCCGCCGCTCGCGGCCAAATGCGCGAATCGAGAGTTTGCGGGCTGGTCTGCTCCGTCCACATGCAAGCTTCTCCACCGAGAATCCGAGCCTGCTCGTCGTTGTTCAGGGTACTCGCTGCGGGCAACGGATCGACCGCGTAGTGCATTTCGGCGCTGTTTTTGTGATTCAAATAATAGCCGGCGGAGAGGATGCCCTGGTATCCGTTCTTGGCTCCGGCGGCGAGTGAGTCGAAGCCGCGCCAACTCTGGACCACAACTCCCTTGGGCAGGTCGGGAGTTAGAATCTCATCCCAACCGATCATGTCCTTCCCGTGCTTCTCAAGAAGTTTGAGAAGACGCTGGTTGAAATAGTTTTGCAGCGCGGCAGCATCTTTGAGTTTGTGCTCACGCATAAAATGCTGGATGCGCAGGTTGGCGTTCCACTCAACGCCGTTGTTCTCATCGCCTCCAATATGCAGGAAGTGGTCAGGGAAGACTGCCGCCATCTCGCCGATGAAAGTGTCGAGAAACTTGTAGGTGCTCTCGCGGGTGGGATCCATGACCGGATCGAAAACGCCGAACTCGCGCTCGATATGGAATGGACCTGGGGCGCTAGCGAGATCGGGATAACCCACAAACCAGGAGCTGCTGTGACCCGGCATGTCGAATTCGGGAACCACGCGGATGCCGCGGTCACGCGCGTAGGTCACGATCTCGCGCGCCTGTTCCTGCGTATAGAAGAGTCCGTCGGAGCCCAACCCGGTCAGCTTGGGGAAAGCTTTGCTTTCCATGCGAAACCCCTGGTCTTCACTGAGGTGCCAGTGGAAGACGTTGAGCTTCACCGAGGCCATCCCGTCGAGGGTCCGCTTGAGAACCTCGACCGGCATGAAGTGGCGTCCGCAGTCGATCATAAGGCCACGCCAGCGGAAGCGCGGCGTATCGCGTATCGAAATGCTGGGAACAAAATAGCCGGTGGCGTCTGACTGGATCAGCTGCAGCAGACTTTCCAGGCCGCGCATGGCTCCGACAACCGTTGCAGAATGGAGGTGCGCGCCAGAGGGGGTTACGTCCAGCGAGTAGGACTCGTCCTCGTTCACGCTCTGGATCTTTTCTCCTGAGCCGCCGACACTGACGATGAGAGTTGCAGGCACGCTACTCGCCAAAGTTGGGGCGATTGCGATGGCCGTGTGCATTCTGAGCCGATCCAGAACACGTATGACGGCCGCGTCAAGGCGCGGGTCGCGGAAGTGATCTGCGGTCGCGGTAAAGGACGAGGTGATGATGAGGCGGCCTTCCTGTGCGGCAAGCTGCGATGGTTGCGGCATGAGTGTGTTGACGAATTCCGCCGGAGTGGACGTTTCGTCACTCATCGCAACTGACCATGCCGAGAAAACTGCGAGGAAGATTACAAGCAGCGCTTGACGACTCATGGGCACCTTTCAGTGTTTTGTTTCATGTCCTCAACATGCTGACCGCTGAAGTTCAAAGGATATGCGTCGAGCGCGGTTGCACCTTGCGCATCTTCATTCGTCTAGAAATGTAATCTGCAAGTGGAGTGGTGGAGACGGTCCCACTGCCCAATCGCCCTGCACGAGCGGCGTATGCCGGAGATCAGGCACTGGTTGCTCTCCATGAACCAGCAGGTTGCCATGGCGATCACGAAGCTCCCAGCGGACCATTCCAATCGTACCGGCATAAACACTGACGGCTTCGCCCAGGTAGTCCAGTTCATACTCCATTGAGCATGCATCCGAATCGGTGATCGGAAAGAGGATTTCGCTGTTTTTGTCCCTTAGGTCAAGTAGGCAGTCAAGCTTCTGCTGGATTTTTAGGTTGCCAAAGACGGCTTGAGCCAACGCTTGCGAACTTCTCATGCTCGCGAAATATTTGTGACGTTTACCCGGTGGCAGGGTGTCCAAAACTGCAGAATGTTCAGCAGTTGAACCGGACGGTCGAACCAAGACGTTCTTATTGCTGTACTCAGGTTTGAATACGGGCGGTCTATCTTGGGCGTCCGATAGGGATCGATCAAAGTAATCCGCCGCTTTAAACGTGTCCCGGCGGTATTTCCAAAATCTCGCAAAAAGCTCGCTCAGGTATGCGCGCTGGATTCCATGCGACCCCTGGTGCGCTTTGAAAGCGGTGTTCATTTTATGTCGACCGGAAGATCGCAATAATCTACCGGAAGTTCTCCGCAAGGTTGAGGGAGCCAAGACTCAGACGAATTTTCCTGGCCTTCGAGGATAACGAAGTCCTGCGCACGCAGGAGTTCGTTCTGAGATGGTCTCCCCATGTTCGACAGCCGTTCCGGGAAATCGTGCGCCAGCAGTGGAATTTCAGCTCGCCCGGAGGAGTCCGTGAGATCGAGGACTATGCTGTTGACCTGTTCGATGTCGGAGTCCCCGAATTGATCATTGTGCCTGACAAGGGTGACGGTGAGGCCCTCGCGTCGCTCGTCAAGATGCGTTTAGCTTGACATCATGTCGTTGCATGGGAGTTCCGTTGAAGAGCAGCGTCCACTTCGCAAATCAGCGTGATCTCAGCCGGACAAATCACTGTCAGCATTCTTCAACTCTGCATTCTCGTCCCGGTGGCCTAACTGACCATTCATACTCGTGTTGCCACCCTGATTCTTCTGGTCCTGTTCCACAGCGCCCTTGCCTTGGTCTTGATCCGCGCTGGGTCCTGTTCCCTTGCTAACGATTTGAATGAATTCTTCATGTGTCATTTTGGTTGCCCTTCTGTCCACGAGAGTACGCGGTCGACAACAAGAAGGAAGGCCGCAGGTTCGCGGCCTAGTCTTCGTCAATTCGCATGCGTCACTAAATTACGCCAACTTCCCATTGCAGTATGGTCAGAAGCGATCACTTTCGCTGAAATTAGGTACCGCGGATTAGAATCCCAATCACGATTATTTTTTGTCTTCCTTAGCTTCCGCAATATGTGCCTGCTGGCCCGCCTCTGATACGGCCTTCATGAACGCGTCTGCACTTTTCGGGGTGGAGGCCTTACCGGAGAGGATGTTGCGGAACTTCATGTTCTTGCCATAAATAGCGCGGGTGGAGTCGTCATCCTGCTGCACGACCGCACCTTCGAGCGTTAGGCCAACGAAAGCGCCTTTCGAGCGTGAGTAGGTCAGCATCTCAGTGCTCATCTTCCAGTCCGTTCCGGCGGAAGCGTGACGACCTACTGGGCCCGCTGCACCCGACGCTTCGCCCGTAAGCTCGAACTTGCTGGAAAGCAGATGCTGGAAGCCCTGATCGTTCATGACCAGCATAACGAGATCGACACCTTCAACTCCGATCTGCAGTCCGGCGCTCCCACCACCCACCGAGACGAATGCCGGGGCGCTCCAGCCATCCGCAGTGCGGCAGGTAGCTACGCCACGTCCGTGTTTGCCGCCAATAATGAAGCCGCCTTTGATCAGGTCGGGCACCACCAGCATGCACTTGGCGCCGCTCAGTACTTCTTCAGGAATGCCCTTGTCAGGCGTTGCCATGATCGCGTGCAGAACTTCGACGGACGATTGCAGACGTGCAACCGAATCTTCGCGAGCCGAGCCGGCCCAAGCGCAGGTTCCAGCCATACCCATAAGACTCATTAACAACAGTGAAATTGTCTTTTTCATGAATGATGCCCTTTCGGAGCTGAGAAGCTAAGAGGAGAGGACTTCAGATAGCTGACTTAGTTCAGAGGACCTGAAAGAGAGAGAAGAAGAGCTCGTCTCTACCCTCATGATCGCTCAGAACCTGCAATCCTAGATGGTCTGAATTGCTCACTCCCAATTCTTGGAGCAAAAACCTGTCTGGTAACGATGCGGGGAAGCCCACACGAAAGCTAGGAAGTTCCTTGGACGGGTTTTGCTTTCCGTCGAAGTAGATCCGGCAAACCTACAAAAATGGATACCGGAAGGCGAAGCGCACGGATCCCACCGTCATCTCCACTGATCGCGTGAACCGTTGTGTAATCGCCTTCAACAAACGGATCCGAAACCAACTCAAAACGCTCGCCGTACATTTTTATGTGTGTAGACGTCTTGAAGCCGAGGTCCCTGATCCTTTCACAGTTCTCGGAAGGAGACTGGCCGCTGGTGTGAATCTTGCGAGCATCTGTTGGCGCCGGAGACATGCGCTCTTTCGGAACATCGAACTTTGGGAGAATCAAGCAACCTCCTGAGTTGGGGCGGAAAGAGGAGAGGGGTTCAGGTGAGCTGACTCGCTCGGAGGACCTGAGAGAGAGAGAAGAAGTGCTCGTCTCTGGGATAATGATCGCCCAGCCTCCCTAGTAAAAGCTGATCTGAATTGCTCACTTCCGTCTCCCCGGCACGCAGAGTCGCCGATGTTCAGAGCGATCTATGGGAGTTCTCAATGGAATGTGGGCAATTCTGCACAGAATCGTCCGCTTCAGGCTGTCATCATTAATAATCGGAGTGTCGAAATACGAGACATTTGCTCAGTGACTCCGGCCGCTCATCCCCTGGGCAGATGATTCCCAAGCAACGGGGAGAAAGCAGGGGACCGATGGAACCCATTCTTCGTCCGTTCCGCCGTCGGCTGCGCAGACAGCTAGCATTCCTCAGCGACTTGTTCGGGAAACTGCTGGCGATACTTACACCACAGGCCCCGGAAGTCCGATCGCAAAGGATGTGCCCGTTTTGCGGTTTGATCACGCCGCGCCACAAAACGAATTGCATGGAGTGCGGCAGGTCCCTCAGTCCCGCCTAGGGTCAACGCAGCGGAGAAAGTGCATTCTCTGGATGTGGAGTTGTTTCCCGGCGATGGTCAGTAGTGAACAGATTGCCGGGTCATAGGCGCTCTACGATGGGCCGGTAGGATTCTTTCGATATGCTCGGGGGCATCCGATGAGAAAACAGTACCTTCATCTTTCCGCTTACTCCTGTGACCAGTGTGATGGCCCGGTCGTGGCGGGCTCGCTGGCTGTCCGGGAGAATCAGATCTCCAAAGAGACCGATATACGAGCGTTAGGAGAGATGTGCCTGGCGTGCGGCCACAGGCAACATCACGCCGTTGTAGCAAACTTCACCCGGCACTTTCTTCCGGTCGAATGGCAACCCGTCAAGGCTCCGAGCCGTGGGACGTCGCGCCCCGCGTCGACCTGGACCGGGTTGCACGCGAATAAACCACGGACGATCTCTTACCCGTTCGCGTGCGACCGCCTTAGATTGCGTTTGTGCGCTCTCTTTTTTCGCTGCTTGTTGGCCATTCTGTCTGCCGTCTGCTTATTGCCAGACTGCGAATATCCTGACACTGGCCCCTTGATTTTTGTCTCGGTCTCGGGCTTCTCTTGCTGTACATCTGCCATTCGGTAATCTCCTCTTGCGGTTGAGTTCGCCAGTTTCCAGCGCCGGGATGGATCGGCCACGTGGACGTAAATAGAGCCCAGAGAAAATCTGGGCCGCCGCGTGTTTTTCAGCCTGCTAGTACATGTCTCCCATGCCGCCATGGCCACCGGAAGGAGAGCCCTTCTTTTCTTCCGTGATGTCAGCGACGAGAGCTTCGGTGGTCAGCATCAATGCCGCAATCGACCCAGCATTGGTCAACGCGGTGCGGTGCCCGCCTTCACTACTGTAGATCTCATCTTCACCGCTTGAGCTCCTTCATCCGTCTTCTTCCTCTTTCGAATAGCCGGTCTTCGTCGTTCATTCGGGAGAGGTTCTCATCAGTCGGGCCGTAAACTCCTGGCTGGCCAGAACGTCGCGGTACATCGCCGGATCCGAGCACCCGAGGCGGTGGCGGGAGCGGGACGTTGTTGTCGGTGACCATATCGCCAGCCCCTCTCATGAGTGACACTAATTGAACTCTACAAATCCCACCCTGCCCAGTCTGCTCAATAACGCTCACATTGCTGTGGCAGTGTCATTTCTTGCTCAGCCGCTATCCCGAATTAATTTCGAAAAGGGTTCACATTGCACAGTTCAACGTCATAAAGTTGACATCCAATAATCGGTTGAAGTTTTGTTGGCAGTGGAGCTTGCTATGGAGACTACCGAAACGCAGATTGCGCTATCCGTGCTTGAAAATCTAAGAGAAGACCTGCTTATCGCGACTCAACAAAGGGAGTCGTGTCCTCGACGTAGCCGACCTTCGCCAATACATCTATGAACAGATGGGCCGGATCAGGACAAACGCGTGTGTCACCGCGGCGCTGTACGGCAACAGTAATATTGGTTTCTGCGAACGAGTCAGATCAAGAGTCCGTGAGCACCAACAAGACGTCCCTCCCAGGCTGCAATCCTTTCAAACCGCGATCGGCAAAATACATCGCGGACGGTATAATTCCGGGCAATGGCGCTTCGCTCGATTGCGAAGAAACTGTTCCGAACCCTGGCAAGAGTCATTCCACAATGCGGCATGGTTTCGCAGGCCGTAGCCTTCAACATGTTTCTCGCATTTTTCCCTAGCCTATTAGTAGCACTGGGGCTGATGAGCAGTTCCCTGAGGGGGAAGAGCGGCCAGGAGCTCGTGGTGCGGTTGTCGGGCATTCTACCTCCGGGTAGCTGGCAGCTCGTGTCTGACTTCCTGGTGCGCCGAGAAGTGAACCCTTGGAACTGGGTACTGCTCGGCTGGGTCGGGACATTGCTCGTCGGCGCACAGGTCATGAAGCTCATCATGGAGGGCATCTATTTAATCTACGGCGATCACAAGAGACACTCCTTTCTCGGCCGGCAGGTTCGGGGCGTGCTCTTGTTCTGCGTGTCGATGGTGGCGTGGCTGCTGGCCGTCGCGGTGAGTGTCTTCGGACGGCCAGTGCGCCAATGGATGACTCGCGGCGTCGGTCAGCCTCTATTGGCTCGTGGCTTCTGGACCGTCATGCTTCCGATCTCCGCCATGGTCCTGGCGATATTCGTATTGGCCCTGATCTATCGCGTTGCACGACCCAGCGCGACGACGTGGAGCTCCGTTTTGCCCGGAGCGACGGCAGCGACGATTCTGTGGTGGAGCATCAATTTGCTGTTTGGAATTTACGTCCGGCACATGAAGTATGGGCCTGTTTACGGAGGGCTTGCGGCGGCGATCGGATTGATGGTGTGGATGGAGTTCTCTGCGATGATCGTTTTTGTGGGTGCGGCCTGGAACGCAGAAAGCGCTCCATAATTCCATCCCAAGTCGCCCGCTGGCCGGAATCGTCTTCGAGATATGCCTCAAACCGCGTCCTGAAGTCCATTCGATCCATCCCGGATGCAAATGGCTGGCTGAAGTGGTTTACGCCCGAAGGCGGAGCGTCTGGATTTCCCGTATTGTGAGCACTACTGATCAGCGAAGACGCATCCCATCCGCGCATACTTGGTCCTGGTGAAGATCCCACCTGTCAGGACGGCTCCAGTGGCAAAGAGAATCTCAAGCGCGAAGAAAAAATCCGAGTTTAATCCCCATGCCTTCCTCTCAACCATCGGGAAGGGCAGGGAGATGCTGCCTTTTCAAAGGAAGAACTCAATCTTCGCACAAGGCGACCCTACCGACGGGCTGTTCTTTATCCAAAAGGGCAAGGTGAGGCTCAGCGTGGTTTCGGAAGCGGGGAAAGAAGCAACCCTTGGCATTTTGAGCGAAGGCGATTTCTTTGGAGAAGGTGGTCTGGCCGGTCAACTGCAGCGCATGTCATCGGCAATTGCTTTGACCGACTGCGTCCTCCTGCACATCGAGAAGAAGGCGATGATGCAGGCAATGAGCCTGGAACCAAAACTGTCAGCCATGTTCCTCAAGTATTTACTGAAGCGAAACATCCGATATCAGGATGATTTGGTCGATCAACTTTTCAACTCTAGCGAGAAACGGCTGGCGCGCGTTCTGTTGCTGATGGCGCAGTTCGGTAAAGAAGGCGTGTCAGAAATGTCGGTTCCCCGACTGAGTCAGGAGACTTTGGCCGAGATGGTGGGGACAACTCGCTCACGGGTCAGCTTCTTCATGAACCGATTCAGGAAGCTTGGCTTTATCAACTACGACGTTGGCGACAATTTGCACGTTCACAGTTCGCTTCTGAATGTTGTCCTTCATGATGATGACGGAGCAATCTTGAGCAGGGACGCCAAAGCCTCGACCGCGCACGCCTACAAAGGGCTCGAACCACCTTCAGAACCCGGTGAGCCGCCTGACAAAGATCGTGCCAAAAGGCCACCCCTCCCCAGTCTTCAACGACGAGGGAAGTGAATGCATCGTACGCGAAAGCTCGCAAAACACGAAGGAGGGCACCATGCCAGAAACTGTAGTGGGAAGAACAGCGGAATACATCGCCGAGTCAGCTGGGCAGGCTTTTCGCGCAACCAACGCGGTCGCCGATGCCATACAGGATGGCGTCGGCGTGGTGAGGCGTGTGGCGAAGCGCGGCGGCGATGCTGCCGAAGAGCTCCTCAATGACACGACTCAGCGCATGCAGCGGCACCTTGTGCTGACTGTCGCTACGACGTTTGCGGTTGGCTTCACCGCAGGAACGTTAATCGGCTGGATGATGAAACGAAGGTAGAGCGCCGAATCCGACTCACTTAAGAAGAAGTGGGCCAGCACCATTGCTGGCCCAAAGCAACGTCACTTGCAAGTCTTGCTGAGCATCTTCAGGCTGCTGATGCGTAGATCCCCATACTCCCCTTTGCCAGCTGCTTTTTCCACCTGGTCCTCTTTCTTTTCTTGCGCCTTTGATTCGCGAGTGATTGTGCCAATGACTGTCGCTTTGTGACCGATGTGCTCGTCGAGCTTTAACCATTGTCTCTTTTCAGCGGCACCGTGGGTCTGGCCAAAATTGGACACTCTTGCCGAGACTCACCCCGCAGCCCCACCCCAAGCCGGGTCTCGGCAATAGGAGGGGGCCGTTTGGTTGTCGTCGTTTCTCTATCGAAGCGACTGCAGGTTGAGGACTTTGAGACGATGGCGTCAAGCATGCTGTACGAGCCATTCGAGTAGCGGCCATATTCGTGGCGGCTGCTGTAGCCATCTTCGTAGCCGCGACGGAAGCCCTCCCGAAAATAGTAGTTGTAGTCGTCCTGGGCCAGGTAATAGCCACTATAGCCGTAGTTCGCATCCCGATAGGCATACGAGCCCTGGTAATCGGAATGCCACTGACCCTGCCGGTCGGCTTCACCGGTGCGGAAGCCTTCCTCGTAGTTCTTGCGCTCGTAGAGGGTGAGCCGCTTCGGTGCCGAATCAAGGAACTGAAATGAGTCACGGGTGTGAGCGATGGGTTCTGCTGCGAAGGCCTCCGAACGGTATTGGATTTGAAGACCTTCAGAAGGCCGACGCGAATTCACACTTTTCTCCTGCAATTAGACCAGTTCTCCGTGTGGACGATCTACGTCCTCCTGACAACCGACATGGGCCGATTGTGCAGAAAGGCGCTGATGAGTGCGCTATTTATTTGCAAGCCGCCGTTGTAGTAGACGAAGCCTTTCTTCTTGAACGCATTCATAAATTTGCTTACCCTTGCGCGGGTGGTACCAACCATCTCCGCGAGGGTTCCTTGGCTCACCTTCAGGGGGCTCTCCGGTTTTGATTCCTTGGTTATTTGCCCAAACAACAACAGAACCCGTGCCAGTCGCTTTTCGCTGAAATTGAAGAATTGATCTGCCAGGTCTTCCTCGACTCGAATAACTCGGGAAAGCAGATATGCATTAAGCAACGCCGCAAACGACGGGTCGCGCTTGAGCGTGCGAAGCGCGCTCTCCTTCTGCAACCGTGTGACATTGGAGGGCCCAATCGATCTCGCCGTGTACATCCGCAGAGATTGCCCTCCCAGACAGCCTTCGCCAAAAAAGCTATTCCGCAGCAGGACGGCGATTATCGCTTTTTTGCGACGCGTCGCGGCGATCGTGAGCTTCACCGTGCCGCTCTGGATGTAGAAAACAGCATCGGCTTTGTCCCCTTGCGCAAAAATGATCTCGTTGTCTCGGTAGTTCCGCACACTCATCTCATCACGGAATTTTTTGCGGAAAACTGTTGAACTGAAACCGACAGTTTGTTTCGCCATCGATCTTTTTGGCACGATCAATTCACCTGGGAGTACCGTCCTCCAGAAAAATAAATCATATGGCTCGGGAATCTGGTTCGCCTGGTCAATAAAGCTCATACACAATTGCACACAGGTACCTACGTGGTAATCTCAGGCAAAACTGCTCTAAACGTCGCACCAGTTACCGAGGTTCGGCGTACCACACGTCCGTGCGGTAGCTGATCTGAATGGAGGCCGGGCAGACTTCACGATTAGGGGGAGACGCTTCTACTCAGGCATGTTTGCGTTTAATCAACGGCTCGATTTCGTGATTAATCTCAAACGTCACCGGTGCGCTGCATGACTGGCAAATCGTTTGGTGAATTCCGCCGTTCAAACTCATCGCTTCCAGTTTGTTGGGACGCAGGCACTTGGGGCAGGTGATTATCAGATATCCCGCATGGTCTCTCGGCACGAAGAGTGGGGCAATGTCACTTTTCTCTCTTTCCGACCTGATAGGAGAAGCGGCTAACAGCTTCGCGACTTCTTCGAAAAGCTCCTTGACCGTGTAGCGTCCTTTTTGCAGGAAAGCGTCCGCCAAGATCCCACTTGGATTTTCGCCTGTGATGTATTCTCCGCTCATGGCTATTGTTGCGATGCGCGGAAATCGCTTGCGTACTATCGCCAGGAATTCAAATCCCGACATCCGGGGCATATTCAGATCGGAAATGATGACATCAGGAAGAGAACTGCTAAGAGCGCGTAAGCCGTCCAGTCCGTCCGCTACCGTGAGAACCTCATAACCCTGGCTTTCCAAAATGGCCCCTGCGGCTTCGCGTATGGACGGTTCGTCATCCACGACCAGGACGCGATAGGGGAATTGACGTACCTTAGCTTCTGCGACGAGTGTACCTTCATGCGGAGACGCTGGCTGTTCTGCCGCCGCAGTCCATTCCGGCATTTTCTGAATGTCTAATTCTAACGAAACGGTCTTATCCCAATTTTCTCCTTGGCTAGCAGGCATGGGACACCCCCCATTTCTGAAGAAATTTTCAGGAAGGGGAATCATATCCGGCACGAAGTCGGCAAATCTGGTCAATATTGCACATTGGCGAAACTGATCAGTACATTGGGAGCGATCGAATAGCGCACTAGGTACCGGAATCCCGGTTCTTCTTTGTCGGCTTCATGCCACGAATTCTAGCTTTCAAAAGATACTATTGCAAAATGCCCATCTGAGTCATAACCGAATGGTTCCGAGTTTGCTATGGGCCTGCGGCCCATCCATAGGAATGAATGAGCATTGCTAAGGTTCATTGATTCCAAACGGGTGCCCTCTACTCTCGACGGAGTGTAGACGCCCGTTCTCGACAGTCAAATGAGACAGTGCACCCCGGGTTACGAGAGTGGTTTTCGAAAGAGAGGCGGCCTCCTTAGAAGGGCCGCCCTCTTGCACTGCCCCGCAACGTTATGCAAAGTCGAGGCGACGGTCTCAAACATCTGAAGCTTTTAGATGCAAAGTTTCCGACGTGCTATTCCGGCCAGAATTATCAGGCCACTCCCCATTAAGCTAATGGTGCCGGGCTCGGGAACCGTCATTCCGCCGCCTCCGCCGCCTCCGCAACCGCCGCCGATGACATTATTGTCCAGCGTCACTGCACCATTTCGCGCCAAGGCACTGCCGCAACTGATACCCGCGCCAGTATTCATGGTGATGCTGGTGAGCGCGAGAATGTTTCCCGCGAACGCGGTGCCTGTGCCCAGGGTCGCGGAGCTGCCGACCTGCCAAAAAACGTTCTTATCGACCAGACCATTGACGAAAACAACAGCTGAGTTGCTTGCGGTCGTAAGCGTGCTGCCGATCTGAAAGACGAACAGCGCGTTGGGGTTGCCTTGGGCATTGAGAGTTAGTGTCCCCGTCAGTTGAGCAGAACTAGCAAAAGAATACACGCCGGGGGTGAGAGTCTTTCCTCCTAGATCCTGACCAGTCAAGGTGCCAGTGGACGCCAAGCCTGCTGCCTTGATGTAGGCTGCAGTCAGATCACTCTGAGCCTGAGCCGCGGGGTCGTTGGCTATGTTGATCGTTCCGTTCACCATCCCCGGAAGAACGCCGGTTACCGCGGAACCTGGGCTGACACCGAGGTTTCCATTGAGGACGCTGGGGCCCGTGTTAGTAACGGTTGAGCCAGCGAGCACTACATAGCTGCCGGCGGTTCCCAGATTGATGGAATCGGCATAAGCACCGATTGCCAACAACGGGAGAAGTAAGAACAACAGAAGCGACCAACGAACGCCGCGCGATGTCATTTTTCCCTCCGCGCCCAGCAAGGATTGTCCGCCGTTCAACGAGCGGAGCGCCTTTATCCAGCGGGAAGAAATATGTCTCAGAGAAGACGGGCGGGCTGTTCAAAACTGCTCACTTTTCAAAATTGTCTCCAGGCTTCGCGTCCCCTGCCCATGTCTCCTACCGGGAATACCTGATCTACTGCGGCAGTTTGGGGGCTTCAAGGGTGTGCGTGATAACTAACTTGAAATGAACAAGGAAAATGAGGCAGAGAGAAGCATGTCGCGATTTCTGCCGTACAGTCCGGAGCAGGCATATCTGTTGCCGCCTAGTGTGAAGGATGAACTAGGCGCCGGCGGCAGTTACCGCCGGCGTCCAAGGTCTGGGTATCACGAATCCCTACTCCGCTTAAGCGGCTTTGCGCGTTACGGGCTTAGCGGTATTGCCTGATTCGGAACTTGCCCGATGCGAAAAGGAAAGATTCTGGTCGCCGGATTGCGCCAAGAGTCTTCGTTTTCTCCATCGGTTGATCAGAGGCACCATTGTGCCCATTATCAGCACCACCACGGCTATCGAAATCCAGAGCCAAGAGGATCCTTTCTTGGCATTGACAGCGGCTGGAGCGGCGGTTGCATCCGGTGTGCTGTTGGTTCCCGAAGGCGTGCTGTCAGTGCCAGGGAGCTTCGCAGCGTCAGCAACGGGTGTGGCAGTCTCTGCAGATGGAGCGCCGGCAGCGGGTGTCGCTGACGGTCTCGGATGATCTGCTGGCATTCGGTTTCGGTGAGCGGCGGCTACTTTTGGTGCGACGGCAGTCTCCGAGGGTGCAGTTACGTCGGATTTAATGGTGACAGCGGGTGCGCTCGCAGTTTCGGCAGGCATTGGGACCGCTGCGACAGGCGCGGCCACTGTGGGTGTGACAGCAGGCTCAGCAGGTGCAGTCGCGTCGGAGGTAATGGCGGCAGCGGTAGGTGCGCTCGCAGTCTCGGCAGGTGTTGGGACAGCTGCAGCGGGAGCAGGGGCGGCCATTGCGGTTGTGCCGGCAGGCTCCGCCGTTTGGGTGGGCACAGTCGTCGCGGAAGGTGCAGCCGAAGCTGCAGCAGGCGCGCTGGTAGTGTCCGCAGCTGTCGGGATCGTCGCAGCGGGTACAGCGGCGGCGGCCGGGGGCGGGATGACGGTGTCGGCAGGTGCGCTGATCGACCCAGCGGGTGCTGCAGCGGCCGCTGCGCAGTGCTCGGAGATCATGTTCAGGGAAGTGACGGCAAAGCCGTTATCAGCCGCGCCGGACGTCGCCGTCCCACTCGCTTTCTGTCCGGTGAGGGTCACGTCATGGCCCAGGTGTGGTTTTAGATCAACGCTGGTGGTAGTGATCTTGAAATTGTGGCCGGTGTTGTCCTCTACCAATGTGTAGTTGCTGTCAGAACCGCCCAGGCAACCCTTGATGCTGGTCGGATCTGTATTGCTGCTCGCCGCGGGAGTCTGTGCAAACCCCAACGCGACCAGCAGGGCCGGTACAACGATCAACAGGCATGCTCTCTTCATGAAATCCTCCGAAGATTCTCGCCCTTTGGCGGTCTGAAATTTCGCTTGGGATTTGATTCTGCTTCCGACTTCTCACGTCGAACCCTTGCGCGTTCCGGGTTCCAGCCTGAGAACTTGGGGGCATCCAGGTGAAACATCACAACCTTAGTTGGGAGGAAGGTGAGCGTCTGTCCCAAACGGCTCACATTCGATAAGAAAACAGAAGGATCGTTCGACAGCATGCTTGGTGGCCGGGGTCGTGCGATGGGAGAGATATTCACCGACACCAGACACAAAAATGTCACACTTTGGCGACAGCCTGCAAAAGACCTGCGCGGCGCTGCGGATGTTGCTGTCGTTTGCCGAGATTTGTTTCGACGGCCTCGGCCGCCGTAAGCTTCCGATCTCGATGTGATTCAGTGCGCGGTGCACCTGTGTGCAGTTCACAAACTTCGTTGGCTGCCGCACCACATGTGGGGCAAGGTACGGATAATGTCTGTTTTAGAGTGAGTTCCCTGGTTTTCACGGCCGTATCATGCAACATTCCATGGCATGGAAAATGTTCAATAGTGCTCATTCCAAGCACATTCCCCGAGCGGCAGTCGGTATAGAGGTGGCCCGCGATTTTTCGTCAAATGTGAGCAAAAGTGAACACCTCGGGTCGCCAGACTCTGAGAAAATTTCTAAGAGTGTAGTTGTACACGAGGAGGGCCATTGATGGCACCGACCCCGTCGGCCAGGAAGAAACGCGATTTCAACCCGAAGACATTCCTCGCCACGATCGGCGAGGGCAGGAAGGTTCTGGCCCATTCCAGAAAACAAGCAATCTTCACGCAGGGGGATGCGGCGGATGCCGTCTTCTACATCCAGGAAGGAAAAGTCAGGCTCACGGTCGTCTCCAAAAATGGCAAGGAAGCCACTCTGGGAATATTGAACACGGGAGATTTTTTCGGCGAAGGGGCGCTGGCTGGGCAGCCCTTGCGCATGGGGTCTGCAACCGCACTGACGGACTGCGAGACCCTGCGCATTGACAAGAAGGCAATGATGCTGGCGCTGCACCGGGAGCACACGTTCTCGGATCTGTTCGTAGCCTATCTGCTTTCACGGAACATTCGCTACGAAGAAGATCTGGTTGACCAGCTCTTCAATTCCAGCGAAAAGAGACTGGCTCGACTCCTGCTCTTGCTCGCGCATTTCGGCAAGGAGGGCGCGCCTGAGATTGTAATCCCGAAGATCAGTCAGGAGACACTCGCAGAGATGATCGGAACAACCCGGTCGCGAGTGAGTTTCTTCATGAACAGGTTCAGGAAGTTAGGCTTCCTCGACTATGGCGAAAGCGGCCTGCAGGTTCATAGTTCGCTTCTGAATGTCGTCCTCCATGACTAGTCCGAGAGTCAAACTCCAGAGGCCCGGCGCAACGACCGCAGCAAGGAAGTCAGGCTTCCGCTGGATCTAACCCGAGGGGTGACCCCATTTTCGTCGCCACCAGCACTTCCAACAGCGTGGCGGTGTTACGAACGCTTCCTGAGATCGTGACAAGGGCATCTGAGACAAGGGGATGTTGGTCGGCGAGGGAGTTCAACCGATCACTTACTTTGTGGAGTTGCTGAGCTTCGTGTACAACACAATCACTAAAACAGTGATGGCGGCAACCGGCGAAGTGGAAGCGGCGATCGCCGGCGGTTCCTACCCAGGATTAAATGTTGATTTTTCCATTTCTCCTTGCTAAGCATAACCGCCGGTGCATGTGGATGGAGTAACCCGTCCGCAATCTCCGATCTGAGCAAGTCGAGCGATTGCATGGTGAGGAACTATTGCCCGCACATTCGTTCCAGTGCTGTCCGATTCGATTTCAAGCTGGCCGTTGAGTTCATGCAGTCGCTCACGCATTCCGGCCAGGCCGACGCCGGTTTGCGCGCCTCCGCGAAGTCGAGCCAACTCGCCAGTTGCTATGCCGCGCCCGAAATCCCGTATTTCCAGGATGGCACGTTCGGTCTGGTTCTGAAAACGAACGCTCACTTGCGAAGCTCCGGAGTGGCGATGCACGTTGGTCAAACTCTCCTGCAGCACGCGGAAAAGAGCCATCTCGATTCCCGTCGGCAAACGCTCACAGCCGGTCGCAAGATTGAGGTGAACACGAATCCCGCTCCGCTTAGCGAAGCCGTCGACATACCACTCCGCGGCGCAGGCAAAGCCCACTTCATCCAACAGCGGTGGATGCAGCAGGTATGACATGGTACGAATTTCCACGATCGCTCGATCGGCTAATCCTGCAACCTCGGAGGAAATCGCCAGGATGGACGGGTCCTGCTTGCACTTTTCCTGAAGGCACGTAACACTTATTTTGAGCGCCGCCAAGGTTTGGCCAGTGCTGTCGTGCAGGTCACGAGCCAACTTGCGCCGTTCCTCATCCTGCACCTTGAGAAGCCGCTGGGAGAGGTTCTGCAGTTCGGCAGTGCGTTCCGAGATCACCGATTCAAGCTGGACAAGAGAGAGTGCCAATCGCCTGGAATGGTTTGTAAACGTCCACATAAGTCCTCCTGGAGAATCTGGGATCGAACAACTCTTCTGGTCGGAATTTCGGTATTCTGCCATTCCGCATCCCCAAAGGTCTGATCAAAATTGCACACGTGGCAGGATCAGGCCGGCTTAGCCGAAATCGTCGCTTATGCCTTTGTAATGTCCTGAGGACTTGCTGCTGAATTGTTTTTCGTCAGTCGCATTCTGCCGTCTGGGCTTTTCGCGATCCACTGGTGAGCGCGACATTTTGAATTACTTTCTCGCGCAGTGCCCATGCCTTCAGAGCAGTCGTCGTGGCGCTGATCTATACGACCATCAATTCTGATCAGTTTCCGAATTCAAGAGTTTGTCTTCCCACTCCGATGCTATCGTCGAGAGAGGGCCAGCAAACATCACTGGCCCAAATCAACATCACGGCACGTTACTTGTTGCAAGTCTTGCTGACCATTTTCAAGTTGCTGACGCGCAGATCCCCGTACTCCTCTTTGCCAGCTGCTTTCTCAACCTGGCCTTCTTTCTTCTCTTCTGCCTTCGATTCGCGAGCCATTGTGCCAGTCACCGTCACTTTGTGACCGACGTGCTCGTCGAGCTTAACCGCCTTGCTGTGCAACTCCCAACTCCTGCCGTCTTCGCCGGTGATCGAGACTTCGCCCGGCTCATCGCCTTTCTGCAAGCAGCCGGTCACAGTCATTTCTGGGCTTGCGGGCTGCTGCCCTTGCGCAACCGGTGTTGCGCTGTCTGGCTTGGCGTCGGCCGGTTTCGGAGTGTCTTGGGCGAAGGCGGTTACGGACACGAAAAGTGCAACCGCCAGGGAAACGAAGATCAATTTTTTCATTTTGTGCTCCTTCGGCCAGAATTAGTGTTGGGGTGACTTTCTCGGTGTGGAACGCCCGCTCTGAGGACGAGTAATGCGGGGAGTGTATTTTTCCGAAACCGATCAAGTGTAAGTTGTATGTCTTAGAACCTATTTTCCTTATCGATGCTGATTTGACCCGTGGCGCGATGGGTCCCATCCCACTCGCACATTATCAATGTTGGAGCAATAAGAAGAACGGTCACAATTGCTCAGAGTTCCGTGCGATGCACGATCCATCTGTTTGCTGGCATACATGCCGTCGCGAAGAATCTTGGTTGCTGCGTGCAAGCTGTTCGTGCAGTCCTACCGATTTGCTGATCGGGCTGCTCCTGTAGGGCCAGGAAGACACACCGATTTCTGGGAGAGCGCCCTTCCGGAGCGCGCTACCGGTCCGTCTCGCTTTTTCTCGGAAAGAACAGGGGCCGATGCGATGAACGCACCGGCCCATTTGCACTTGCTGCCAAAGATTCACGGACAGGTACAGCCGGTGATGACATCGGTGTCCAACGTGACTGCACCATTCCGCGCCAGCGCCCTGCCTTCCAGATTCACGCCGGTAGTTATTGTGATTGAGGTCAGCGCCAGGATGTTCCCCTTGAATACAGAGTTCGTTCCCAGGGTGGCGGAGCTGCCAACCTGCCAGAAAACATTGCAGGCCTTGGCACCATTGGCCAGGACAACATGGCTGCCGCTGCCTGTCGTGAGCGTAGACGAGATCTGGAAAATGAACACGGCATCCGGATTGCCCTGAGCATCGAGAGTGACGTCACCGGATATTGCCAGCGACGACGTCGATGTGTAGACACCAGCGGTGAGGGTCTGCCCGACCAAATCTCCGGCCACCGCAGTGCCACCCGCTCGCCCGGCAGCATCGATATAACCTGCAGTCAAGGCGATTTGGGACTGAGCTGCGACGCCGTCGGCACTATGGATCGCCCCGCCCGCCAGTCCCGGCGGAAATCCCGTCACGGCCGTACCCGGGCTGACTCCCACATCCCCGGAGACCACGGTAGACCCGGTGTTGGTGACGGTGGATCCGGCCAGAACCGAGAAATTTCCGATGAGAGGGCAAAGGGGCACTGGGGGTAATCCACCCGACTGGCACGGACCCGTTGTAAAAGTCAGATGAAAGGGCGCAGCCAAGGGCACTCCGCCCATGTCTTTAGCCCCTGTGGTCACGGTGAAGGTGAACGCGGTATTCGCCGCCAGGCTCGACGAGGGGGTGAAAGTGGCCACCTCACTGACCACGTCATAGCTTACAGTGCCCGCCACACCTTCAATGAAAAACGTGCTGGGATTGAGGGTGAGCGAGTCCATTTGCTCATCAAAAGTGACCATGATCTTCTGGGCCAGTGGCACGCAAGTGGCGTTCGCGGCAACATTGATGACGACAATGTCCGGGGGAGAAGTGTCTAAAGTTGCGCGGGAGGTAAAGGAGAAGTCGAAGGGCGCGGCCAGTGGAGTTCCGCTTATGTCCCTGGCCGCAACGGTAATACGCGCGTTGAACGTAGTATTGGGTGCGAAGTCAGCCATGGGTTTGAAGGCGGCAATCTTGTTGGTTACGTCATACGTGACTGTGCCACTTACGCCAGAAACTACAAAGCTCCCGCTGTTGATACTCGCCGGATCCATAGGCTTGCTGAAGACCACCGCAACCTCGCGGTTAGTTGCCACCCCATTGGTTTGGGGGACCACCATCAATATTGCGGGAGCGCCAGAAGTTAGAGGAGCCGGAGGGTTGGAAGCACCGTTACAGCCAACGAGAACAACTGCTGCCAGAAGGGCGACGGGGCCCTTGGAGAACTGCCGGATTGACATACGATTCCTTCCACAAAACCTCGGCGAGTCCGAGCGGAGGAACACACCAGGTAACTAGAGCCACACTTGCAAAGCACCTTGGGGGCCGCAGCAAGCGTGGAGTCGAAGGTCGAGAGCTCATCTGAGGCATGAGCCTCTCGCGGAATCCTCGGGGATTATCCGTGTAGGAGCTTGAGAGGTCTGGTCAGAATTGCTCACAATGTAATTTTGAATTGGGCCATGCGGATTCAGCAGCCCCAGGCTGTGGTCACAACGAGTGGTGCTTATCAAAGGCTTTGCTGGTCAAGGCCTGGCAATTCGCGAACAAGTTCGTGCCTTTCACGATCCGTTTCCGGACAGCAGTCCTCTCGGTCAGGAACTCGCCGATTGCGGTTCAGAGGAATGCGCCGGGCAAGGCGAAGGAGGCCGGACCTCCGCCGTGCCGGGACGCAAGATCATCCTTCAAACCGCAGATCGGCGTCCGCTCAGTAAGTTAAAGACCAGAACCACCAAACCCACTATCAGAAGCAGATGGATCAGGCCTCCACCGATATGCAGACTGAAACCGAGAAGCCACAGAATCAGAAGAACAGCAAAAACTGTCCAAAGCATGTCAACCTCCTGCGCTCATTGACCGAGCGCGAGAATGTGAATCTCGAAGTTTTATTTCTTGTCTCTCTCTTTGGCTTGAGACCTATCTTCAGCTCTCTCTTGGGCTACGGCTTGGGCCTTTGCTCCGCGAATTTCCGCAAGGAACGGCTGGGCCGCGGATGGAGCCGGCACCTGGCCCAACAGCAAAGCTCGAGTTGTGACCTTGCGTCCATAAATCGCGCGCCGGGAATCGTTGTCTTGGCGGATCGATGCACCTTCCAAAGTGAGCCCCGCGAACACACCCTTGGCACGGGAGTAAGTCAGGATCTCGGTATCCATCTTCCAGTTCGTGCCAGCCTCGGCATGCCGTCCTACTGGACCGGCTGCGGCCGAAGCGTCCGCTCCGACGTGGAAGTTACTCGAGAGCAGTCTTTGCATCCCTTTTTCATTCTGAATGATCATGACCAGGTCCACAGCCTCTACGCCAATCTGCAGTCCCCAGTTTCCACCCGAAATGGTGATGAAAGCGGGCGCACTCCAGCCATTCGCCGTACGGCAGGTGGCTACGCCTTTGCCTCCCTTACCTCCAAAGATAAAGCCCCCTTTGACCATGTGCGGCACAACGGCCACACACTTGGCGTGCTCCAGCACTTCCTCCGGGATACCCTTATCGGGCATTCCCATAATTTCGTGCAAGACCTTGGTGGCGTTGTCCAGTCGGTCGGTAGCATCTTCCCGCGCTGAGTCTGCCCAGCACAGCGCCCCGAGACTCAACATAGCAAGTACGAAGATTATTCTTTTCATGGGACAGCCTCATTTCTGTTGCCTCTGCGCCGATTTCTCTGGCTGGTGCTGTGTAACAGAGGCACACAGATCCGAGGCAGACGTGGCGGCACATGAGGTCAAGAGCGACGTTACCAAGTGAGGATTCAAGAGGTCTGAGCAATACTGCTCAGTGTTGATCGTGGGCTAAGCCATCGGCAAAATCTCCTCAATTCGGATTTCATGATTTGGAATCATCCGGCGCATGGATGGCCGCAAATTCCGAGTCTGCGCTGTCCAGGAAGACGTAAAATAGAGATATCGTTGTTTTAGGCGGAAGGAGGTGTCTATGTCTCCTGCTCGCCAACCCAACGGTTCCCGAGCGAAATGGAAGATCGCTCGCCAAACCCCCACGGACCCAGCATCCAAAATACAGCACAGGGCCAGAGCTCCAAGTGTAGTGGCCAAGAAGAAGCGCGCTTTCGATTCCCATTCATTTCTCGCTACCATCGGTAAGGGCAGGAAATTTATTTTGTTTGCCAAGGGGCAAACCATCTTTGCGCAAGGGGATCCCAGTGATGCAGTATTCAATATCCAGACCGGAAAGATAAGGCTCACCGTGATCTCAACGACTGGCAAGGAAGCTACTATCGGCATATTTAGGTGAAGGAGACTTTTTCGGTGAGGGGTCCCTTGCAGGCCAGGCACTCCGCATGGGCTCTGCAACCGCGCTGACGGATTGCGCTGTTCTGCGAATCGACAAGCAGTCCATGATGGAGGCGCTTCATCGGGAACACGCCGTTTCCGACATGTTCGTCGCCTATTTGCTGGCGCGGAACATCCGTTACGAAGAAGACCTGGTTGATCAGCTTTTCAATTCGAGTGAAAAAAGGTTGGCTCGGGTTCTCTTGTTGCTCGCTCATTTTGGCAAGGAAGGCAAACCCGAGGCCGTAGTTCCCAAGGTCAGTCAGGAAATGCTGGCGGAAATGATCGGTACGACTCGCTCGCGGGTCAGCTTCTTCATGAACCGATTCAGGAAATTGGGATTTATTCACTACAACGGCGGGCTGCAAGTCCATAGCTCACTGCTGAATGTCGTCCTGCACGACTAGAGTCCCGAATTGTGGGATGAAAAGCTCAAAGCTGAGCAAACTTGAGCATCGTTCGAGCTCGCTTCCACCACCGTGTTGTTCTTGTCGATAGTAATCTTGCTCGCCTGACCGAGGTCAGAGATCTGTATATTTTTCAGCTGCAGGCCGATGCCTTCCCCGATAGCTTTTCCCCCGGTGAGCAGGGCTAGATCGTGCAACATACTCTTGCGCTGATCTCCGGAGCCGGGTGCTCTGACGGCCGCTACTTGCAGCGGGCCACACAGCTTGTTCACGACAAGCGTAGCCAATGCCTCGCTCCCAACGTCCGCTGCGATGATGAGCACCGGCTTGCCACTCTTTGTGATCTGCTCGAGTAAGGGCAGCAGGTCCTGCATGGAACGGATGGTCTCTTCGTAAAGGAGAATGTAGACTTTCTCGAAGGCAACTTCCATGCGTTCGGGATGAGTAACGAAGTATGGGGAGAGGTATCCGGAGTCGAATTGTATGGCACCCACTTGCGACGGGCCGCGGGCGCCGCTCGGCGTCGCGGCCTGAACGCGGATGGTCCCAGCCTCTTCTGCACCAGCCAAAGTCCTTTCGTCTGCTGTAGCAAGTCTCGCATTCATTTGCAAAACCTCCGTCAGTCGTTCATCACGGCATATTCTTCCGTGCCCGAGGTGGGCCATTTCGTTTTTGGTTGTGCCGGGCCAAGGCCTTCGTGCTGGCAATCTCGGTAAGCCGTTTTGTTTTCGCTGTTAATTCGTCGGACTGCTGGGTGGTCTCCGCTTCTTTCGCATTGACCCGCGTCGCTATCTCTCGCCTTTCGCCTGTGTTCGGCATCCTTGAGAGTGTGTCGAAATCAGCTCCGCAAATATGGTCACTTTTGAACATTCTTGGAATATACGGCTGCGTGACAGTCTCTGCGTGGTATTGAGGCCACCCTGACCATGCCGTAGATCAGGCATCAATGCACATGCAAGACAGACAATCCGTAGCCAAACCTTTCAGGGCGTGCACAGCAAATGAGCAATTTTGAACAGACCACATTCCGTTTGCTCTGATAAGTTGCTCTCTCAGTGTAAGGAGAACCTATGAGCGCGTTTCGTATTCTGGTGGCTGACGATCATCCGGTATTTCGGTTCGGCGTGTGCTCGCTGCTTGGGTCTCACGAAGATTGGGAGATCTGCGGACAGGTAGCGGACGGGCGAGATGCGGTCGAGAAGTGCCGGCAGTTGAAGCCTGATCTTCTTATTCTGGACATCTGCATGCCAAAGCTAAACGGCGTGGACGCAGCACGGCAGATCCTGAGAAACGATCCGGCCCAGAAAATATTGGTCCTTACCGACGTTCGCTCCGAGCAGGTGGTTCGAGACTGTTTGGATGCAGGGGTTCGGGGATGGGTTTTCAAGGTCGACGGAACCGACGACCTGATCGCAGCCGTGGAAACGCTGCAACGGAATAGGTCGAGCTTCAGCTCTCGAGTGTCGGATCTGATCATGGACTGTTACCTGAAACGGCAGCGCGTGGGCCCAGCTGGAGGTCAAGCAGCCAGATTGTCGCCCCGGGAGCGCGAGATCGTGCAGCTCGTGGCCGAGGGCAAGACCTCTAAGGAAGTCGCCGTAATCCTCGACGTGGCGGTGAAGACCGCTGACACCCATCGAAGCAATATCCTGCGCAAGCTTAACCTTCATTCGATCGCCGAACTGGTGTTGTATGCGGTGAGGAATGAAATTGTGCACGTTCAACTTCCCGCGGTGGTGAGGTCCCCCAACCCGAAGTTGGAGGCGCATACGATGCCCCTCAGCGCCATTAACTGAGATGTTCGAATGCTCGTTCCGTCCGGATTGGCCGCGGCTCCTGCTGCGACGGGCTGAACGCTATTAAGTGCGCTTGCTGTTTTGCCGGGTGCGAACGCGCGCTCGCAAAATACTCACTCTTCCGAGGTGCGCTGGGACTGGCCCGTGCGGCGTAGAAGGCCCAAGATCGACGTCGGCTCGAGGTGGCTGTGGTTTTACGCGATGCATTGTCGTCTGCTGCAGTGCTCAAAGGCCGGATGAACGCCATGACTGCAGCTTTCTTTCCACCCGCCGGGCCATCAGGTGTCGAGTTGGCATCCAGCGCGAGGAATTTCGTAGCTTCGAGAAAGTTCTAAGCATCCTCAGACGATGTTGCACGTCGAAGGAGCGGATATATTGCCGGATGACTTGGGGCATGCTCATCTGCAAGGCAGCCGAGAAGTTCTGACGAGCCATCTCGGCGAGCCGTTCCGGGGAGTGCAGCAAGCTGACAAGGCGGCTGGCGAGGCTTTCGACATCGTTCGGCGTGAAGAGCTCCATCGAGACAAATTCGTACTCAGCCAGTTCTCTGAAGTCTTCGATATCGGAGGCGAGTATGGGTAAGCCATACTGACACGCCAGGTGGGCGACGCCACTCGATCCGGCTGATGAGGTGTAAGGCATCACTGCCAGACTAGCGGTCCGAAATAGCTCGGGAATCGACTCTTCCGGGACGTACCCGACGACTCGTATCAGCGGATTGTCTCTGACACGCTCCGCGACCGATTGGACATAGCCGGGAGTCTTTGGATGATCGCCTCCGGCGATTATCAACTCCACCGGCGCTGACTTGGCTGCAGCTTGCTCAAACGCTTCAATCAACAGTTCCAGTCGCTTGTACGTTCCCCACTTCCCGAACGCGAGCACGCGCTGCACAGGATTTCCGCGTACGGAGAGATCGGGCTGTTCAGGACAACTTGCGAAAATCCCGTGGTGACGAACACTTACGGCGCCACGGCCGTATTTGTCCCGCAAGGTTCGGTGGTATGCGGGAAGCAGGACTGACAGGGAATTTGCGGACAAGAGCAAGTGGGTGGCCACGTGCCCGGCGGCGCGATACAGAATGGGTGACTTTACGCCCGCGTCGGCCAGATTGACGGTCTCAAAGAGCTGATGCAAGGTGACGTGGGTATAGCAGGAACTCAATCGGGTCAGGGCCGGGACAGTCAGCCCGAAAAAGGCCGGCAGGGGCTTGCCCCCAAAGCTCGCGAGGCCGATGTTGTACCAGACAATATCCAGCTTCAGCCGTCGGATTGCGCGCAAGAGAGAGATAGGGTTGCTGAGATGATTAAATCCCCAGCAACGCACCACAGAAAACTCCGGCAATTCCGGTTGCGGATCAGGCAGATAGTCAGCCAGGATCGTAAGTTCGAGTCCAGGGTGCCGGCGGAGTTCGTCCGCGACGTGATACCCATATTCATTGAGGCCTTTGCGGCTCGGTGGAAAAGCTGTCACCAGCGCGAGCTTCATTGTGGGCTCGGCCTGAGGATCAGGTCCCGGGAGAGCTTTCCGAGCAAATGCAGATAGCGTAAAGCGACCACCGCGCCCGCTTTGCTTTTACCCGCGTGTCGCACACCGAAGTGAAAGGGAATCTCTAGTGCTGAACCAATGCGCGCACGTACCAGGATTTCGAGCAGTAGCTTGAATCCCTTGGTTTCAAAACTAAGGCCATCGATGGCTTCCCGCCGTACGATGAAGAAACCCGACATCGGGTCCTCAATCCGCAGCTCTCTACGTTGCAACGGCAAGGCGACGAGCGTACTCACGCGTGAGATGGCGGCGCGCACCGGGTTCCACCCCTGCACACCGTTCTTGCCAGCGTAGCGGCTGGCGATTGCGATGTCGAACCCCTTGCACATGGCTTCGAGAAGCGCTCGGAGCAACTCAGGCGGATGCTGAAGATCGCCATCCATGACTCCGAGTAGGTTGCCGTCTGAATGGAGCCACCCATGGACAATCGCGCCCGCAAGACCTCGCTGGTTCCGCCTGGAAATCAGCCTGATCCGACTGTCCGAGGCAGAACAGGCTCGGACAATGTCAGGAGTTCCATCAGCACTGCCATCGTCGACAACAATCACCTCGTAGGAAAGCGAAAGAGGCTCGAGTGCACTTTGAACTCGCCGAAGAACAGTTTCAATGTTTCCGGCCTCGTTCAAAGTGGGTACAACCAAAGCAAACTTGTCGGGCTGAAAATTGTCCATACTAGGCCCAGAGTTCCTTGCTCTCCGCGTTTTTGGTGCAATGTGTGGATCCAGTAATGAGTCAAGCCATTACAAACCCTGCTAACTTGGCCGGACTGATAGTGATGGAGCTTTGCCCCTTGTAGGCAATGAGGCCGAGTTTCCGAAAGCGATTCAGGAAAAAACTGATTCGGGACCGGGTGGTGCCAACCATTTCCGCAAGCTCTCCCTGATGGATTTGTGGGACGACCTCCTCCGGTTTGCCGCCGGGCCTGACGCTAGCGATTGAAAGAAGAGCCCGGGCCAGCCGTTTTTCGCTGGAGTTTACGAGCTGGTCCACGATGATTTCCTGGTTTCGTCCGATGCACGCCAGCAGGTAATCGAGAAAAAATGCCGTAAAGGCCTTTTCATGCTGGATCACACGCAATATCTCTTTTCGCGCGATCCTGACGATGGTGCAATTTGTGAGCGCTCTGGCTGACGTCGTGCGTCGCGGGCAAACGGACGCGATGCACTCCTTGCCTGCGAAGTTACCGGGCCCAAGTAAGTCGATTGTGGTTTCTCTACCCCGAGAGACCACAGTTAGCTTCACTGTACCCGCCAAGATATAGAAGACAGCATCAGCGCGCTTGCCCTGCTCAAACAAAATCTGTTTTCCCGGTGCATACACAATTGTCCTGCCGATACCAGCTTTCGAGAGAAAGGCCTTAATATGAAATCGTGAGGTTTTATGAGACTGACGGACAGACTGCTTGATCTGTCGTTCATTGTTGTCCGTGAGGCGGTCAGCGATCTCGGGGACACATGCGCCCTCGAAAGTTCGGCCGACATTCTCCGTCGCGCGGACCGGGCAGTTGCCGTTCAAGCGCTGGTCCGGTTCGCCCAGTTCGAGCCTTGGCTTGCCCTTGAATCGTCCTACAAGTGCATCTGGCGACGCGGAATCGGGATAGGGTAAGCCCGGGTCGACTCTCATATTGTTCTTCCGAAGGTACGTCTGAGATGTCGTTAGTCGAGACATTAGTTGTGTCGGCGTGAGAAAGTTTGTACTTTGCACGGCGGTCCTTCGAATTTCTATTTGTGAATCATTTTTTAGCCTGTGCAGCCGGGCCTATCCGACGGCTGGGGCCTTTACGAACACGTCCAATCCTTCTGAAAGCGACTGCAAAATGAGGCGGCCCACGTGGTCGGCCGTTGAGGGTCCAATCACGATAAGCTGAGGAACGAAAGTGGACAGCCCGAGGAACGCCCGACGGTAGCCGTACATGAAGTCGAGAGAATATTCGGGTTTCCTTGTGAATGCTTCTTCCGGCAAGGCGTCCAACACAAAGGCGAAGTCAGGCTTGGGCGCCAAACGCAATAGCAATCGAATGTAAGCTTGCGTCAACCAACTCCGGGACGAAATCTGGACTAGCTGATCGTATAAGTACCGGTCGAATATAACGAAGTCGTGGCCTTGGGCGCGTAGCTGTGAGACAACGGTGCGCAGGCGCAACGTGTCGAACAAGTAGAAGACGGTTCGCACGAGCGTCAGATACCAGGTTCGGACGTTCTTGTCATTTCGCAGCGCAGCGTGCCCGGGTGACGCGGGTTGTTTCCGCAACGTGGTGAGACTTACGCCCGCTCTTATCTTTGACATAAAGGCGACATCATCCCAAAAGCTCACGCGTGCAACACGGTAACCCTGATGGACGAGCTGCGTGAAGATGCAGTCGATTTGCGTCGTCTTTCCCGCGCCATCGATCCCTGAAAAAGTGATTACCTGTGGTGCATGACGAGTCATGATTTTCCAAGAGCCCACACCGCCTCCGAAATCCAGCGGTGCCGACGGGTAGTCCTTGTTCTTTCTATGGTGCACCGGGTGGTTTCGCGGAGGATCCTTTTGACAAAGCAAAAGCAGTCCCAGCGGCAACGCAGGCTCCGGCGACCAGCCCGACTTTGATTAGTAGGGAACGCCTGCCCCGTTGCTTCGCAGGTGCGATTGCAGCACCTAATGGCCGAGCGGCTGGGGCACCTTTCGCATGCGGCATTTTCGCGCCCGCGGCCCCGGAGGGCACCGAGCCAGGGTTTTGGGCCTGCGAGGGATCGCTGCGCTCTTGCGAACTCGGCTGTGCGGTCATTGGAGCATCCGGCAGTTCACTACTGTTCGGACTCGTGGCAGTCTGCTGCGAGCTCTGAGCATTATCAGGTGGCCGCGACGGCTGACTCTGGGCAGGTTCCTGTGTGTTTTGTGGAGCAGGTTCCGCCGACAGACTGGCCGCTGACGTCAACAGTCCGACCAAACTCAGACTGAGGAATCGTTGAATTCTCTTATTCATAATTGGTCCGGGGCCTCCTTTTTTGAGCTAGCCCTGTTCACGTCCCCCGCATTAAGCTGCACGATCTCCCGGGTATCTCGGTTGCCAAGACTCGAAATCACGGAGTTCGCGCCCGTTCGCAGCTTCCAAGACAGAAGGGAACATGTTGAGGACAGACGCCGCCTGGGTTATTTCGAGAATCACCCCTGTTTCGGGAGAGGCTCCCGCGACGGAAACCTCGCCGTCACCACGTTCCGCGTGGCCGACGCATTCCAGGAGTAGATCGATAGACTCCGGACTTATTTGCTCAACCGCCGATAGGTCCACGATGAGGCGAGGACGGTGAGAGTTATCGACAAACCCCTTAATCTCGCGAAGAAAGAATCTGCGAGATGCTTTGTCGCAGGGCTCGGGCAATCGCTTTACCGTCATGGGCGGGGGCTTCGTCATAAGCAGTCTTCCTATTCCTTAAATTCCTGTGTCTTGGATCTTTGTGCAAAACACGCAAATCGGACTTAACCTGCCTTGGCGTCTGGACGGGCCGACTGGGAGACGAGAGCGAGTTTCGGCGACCGATGGGCGTGTCTCGCTTGCGTGCCAATCCGCGCCGACAGCCCGGCGGTGCCAAGGTCCAGAGTCACACCGCGAGCCAGGTGTTCCAGCCGGGTTCCGTCGACAACCGATTCACGAAAATAGAGACCCGGAGCAACGTAAGTGTTTGGTTGGATGCTCGTGTGATTGAGGCTCGTTCCGAGATCAATCTCACAGTTGCGCTCCACCGACGAGCAGCCTTTGATGGCAACGCCGGCTTTGATCTTGGTTGCCGGGCCGATGTAACACGGTGCTTGGATCTGCGCCGAGGCGTCCACTTGAGCCGTCTCGTCGATCCAGACACTCTTCTGGATTTGAGATCCTGTGGGCTGGATCCCGCAACGTCCCTCCAACGCATCTTCCACCAGTTGTCGATATTTGGCGGTGGACGAAAGACGCACGACATACCCTAGAAAATCGTATCGGGACGAGGGCAGGTCGCCATCCTGGTTCGCCTCCTCGCGGTTCGCGAGGATGCAACCACGATCCAGCAGGCTAATTCCGAGCGGGCCTTGCTGGTCGAATACCTTGGTCACTTGCCGCCGTCCCTCAGAGTGAAAGCGAATCAAATCCAGCAGATCGATTTCCGCGTACGAGCCAAGAGCGATGAGGAGGATCTGTTCAACCCCTTCTTTGGCCCACTCGACCATGGTGTGAACTCGGTGCCGCTCGTGGGGATTCCGATCCACCACTGACACTAGGCCGACACCCAGGCATTGCACCCTCTCGACCCATCTCTGTAGAACAGTTTTGCCAAGAACGGGCCATGAGGGAGTCCATAAACCGGATTCGTCTAAAGCGCTGTCTGCGCCACCGCCCGCTGTAACTAGTACGCCCATTTCCACGTGAACTGCCCCCTGTTAGACCGCCCTGTCAGCAAACCTTTGGGTCGAAGGCCCACTTACCAAAATCGTTGGAGTTGCCCGCAAAACGGGGTCGGTCAAGTCACGTTGAACAGCCTGACCGGGACACGGACGGGAAAAGTCCCTGGCGATAGAAACGTTTTTTCGGTGCATGGAGCCGCGCCTCTTGCGCGAGTTTCGTAATGGCCGAGTCGGCTGGTGCCTCAGCGAGAGACATTCACGCATTCGCTCCTTGGCTTTGTGCAACTGCGATTTCGAATTGCCGATCGAACAGTGCAGAAGGTTGGCGATCTCTCGATGTCCGTAGCCTTTGATCTCGTGCAACTCAAAAATGGTCCGGTAGCCATGGGGAAGAGTCTCCAGCGCTCGTTCAAGCGCAATGCGATCGAGCGAGAATCTGAGTTGATCATCATGCCGACCATATTCACGCTTTGGCAGCGACAAGCCATCTTGGTCACCAGGCTCATCCAAAGAGACCTGATGTGATGGCTGTTTTCGAAAATGCATAAGGGCTGTGGTTACAGCGATACGATGCAGCCAAGTGGACAGAGCCGACTCTCCACGAAACGTCGAGAGCTTGCGGAACACTTGAATGAAGGCGTCCTGGGTCAGATCATCCGCCTCTGCCGTGTTTTTCGTCATGCGGAGGATTACTGCATAGACCCGGTGCTTGTGGAGGTGAAACAGCGAGGCAAATGCCTCCCCATCGCCATCCAATGCTCTTCGCACAAGACCCAGATCTGAACTGTCGGCTACGGTGGCAGTCGCACCCATACTCACGTCTGGTTTCTCCTAGTCGGCTATTTGGCCAGAAATAGCGTATGTCGGGTGACTGGGTACTGTGTATTCGGTTCAACCCGCGTTCGCTTAGGGGCTTTCCTGTAGGGTGAGGAAGACTTTCAGGTTAGCTATCGCAGTACTGATGCCAAGGGAGCGAGCGATCGATGTCAGGCTGGCTACAAAGCATCGGCAAGAACGAAATGCAAGGATCCGCTGGACCTTATTTAGAGGTGTCTGTCGTTAGGTGAGATTTACAGACTTTAAAGTATGGGCAAGGCGGTTGCGATTGACAGCCTCTTCAGATTCGAGGACGACAAATTGCCTCTCGGCAGGAACGCCGCCCATACGTCCACCATCCTGGAGAGAACAGACTCCTCGCGATATGCAGGAGACTCCTGACTGTTGCGAATGCCGGTAAGAAACGGCGGTTGATCATCGGAACTGGTGCCGGAACTGGCTGAAAATGCCGGCCATTTAAGAGGCCGAAGGTTCTAAAACCTTTGAGTAATTATTGGCCCCCTATTTCCTTGGGTTCCTCACAAAGGCACTTTAGAATCATTGCGATTTGACCCTCAAATCCCTTTGTCGAAGTCCAGGCAGGAGAGGTCCCCCCCAATGAAGATGTTGCCGCTTTTTGCGGCGGCGCTGGCGATCGCAACCCCAGCGGTCGCAGGAGTCTCTGTCGTAGCCCCGATTAACAATAGCAATGTTGCCATCAGCGTTCAGTACGTGGCCAACGCGACCACGACCTGCGCGAAGGGGGTTTCGGCAATGGGGATCTACACAGCTCCCTACGTACTGGCCTACACCGTCAGCGGCCCTAAGCTCAATACCGTGCTCACGCTCAGTCCGGGTACGTACAATACCGTAGTCCAGGAATGGGACAACTGCGGCGGATCGACGAAAACGCCTGTCGCGATCGCGGTGACTGGATCCCAGTCCGGCGGTTTGGTTCATGTGACCGCACCCGCGAATAACAGTGCGGTTGGTTCCACCGTTCAGTTTGTTGCATCCGCCACAACCAACTGCACGGCTGGGGTGGCAGCCATGGGTATCTACACAGCTCCCGGCGTGCTGGCGTATAAGGTCAATGGAGCGAAGCTCAATACTCTGTTGGCCCTCAAGGCGGGAACCTATCATACCGTCGTGGAGGAATGGGACAACTGTGGCGGCGCCGCCACCACGCCAATCGCGGTGACCGTGGGCTCCCTGGGCAATGCTGGCACATTTGCTAATCTGCATCAGCAGTCGGGGTGGACGGGCTATGCGCTGCTTCCGCCGTTCTATAACATCTGCCCGTCCTGTGTGCCCAGCGGGCCTCAGACCAAATGGGGGATGACGCAAAATCTCTCCTCTCCGGCCCTGAGCGGAAAATCTACTCGCATGGACGTGGGAGGGCAGACGATTTATTCCGATGTGCTCTGGAACAATCACCTGATTGGAGATTTTTCATCGCAAGGTCTGCCCGATACTGATCGTTCCATCATTCCCAACGTCCACAATTTCACTTATGACGTTTATTTCTACGCGACCGATATAGGCTCCTCCCAGGCACTGGAGTTCGATATCAATCAATTCGTCAATGGCCAATCTTTCATCTGGGGACACGAATGCCGCATCGCCGGAGGGAATGAATGGGACATCTGGGATAATCCAGGCCAGAAGTGGCATCCCACCGGGGTACCCTGCAATCCCGTGAACAACTCGTGGAACCACCTTGTCATTCAAGCACAGAGAACGTCTGACAATCATCTTCTGTTTCAATCGATCTCGTTGAACGGTCAGACTGCAACGTTGAACTATTACGAGACTCCAACTCCTACCACTTGGTATGGCATCACGATCAACTACCAGCAGGACGGCAACTACAAGCAGCAACCGTATTCGATCTGGTTGGACAAGGTGACGTTCACCTACTGGTAAATCCTCGCCCCACAACGACTCGTCCCTCTGTCGGCCATCTCGCGTTCATATGTCTCCAAGGCACTGGTGGATGCGGATGGCCGCTCACCGCGCTGCCGCTCTGCCGGCATACAGATTCCTAATCGCCACCTCCCTGTGCAAAAACCATGGGGCACCTCAGGTATTCCCTTAAAGATACCCCCAGCAATAAGTATTTCTCCTTACTGTGATAAGTAACCTTGTGTAGTGACATCCGCTCCCCTACTCTGCACACCGGCACGACCTAATCTGTCCTTATAAGGATCCATTTCATGAGGAATTCCCTTGTTCTTTTTACCCTCCTCGTGTGCCTTGTCGGCTGCGGGGTGAATCCGAACAATTCTGCCGAGCCCAACCTGGCGCGAACCTCAAATTCCACTGCACCAATGACCTACGACATGCTGGCATGGATGACCATGCGGTCGGATATTAGGGCAGTTCATCACATGACGGGAACGGCCAATCCCCTCTATACAAGCGTCACACCGGATCGTTTCTATTGGACGAAAACGGGCAGTGGCTACCCCTGGGACATTCAGCTGTACGACATAAACTACGTGTACCTGTGGGTAACCGAACTCGATTGGCAAAATCCCCGAACCTTCAAAGCATTCAAAAGTCCGAAGCTCGGAAAATTCAATCTTCCGTTTGCCCCGCGATTCGCGAAGGCGGGATACCCAGGGTCGAGCATCAAGATCAGCGACTCTACGTACGAGATCCATTCTGACTGCAATTCGTTTGTCACAAAGAATCTGGGTCACGTCATCAACGAAGTCTGGGGACCGTACAAGGAATCGCTGGGCGGACAGCTTCCAGCGAACCTGGAAACGCTGGTCGTGAGCTACCGCTACAGCTGCGACGCAAACTACACCAGCTGTGGCGATAAGGAGGAGTTCCACCTCGCGAAACCTTATGGCCTCGTGAAGTGGCAGCATCAGAGCATGGGAGCAAACGGAACATACAATCCACCTGACAACACCACGTACTTCAACCAGGTAGTTTCCGGGCAGACCACACCGATCACCGCCTGCTTCTGACGGAAACCTGGCGGCGATCACGGGTTTGGGCTTCGCGCATGCGACGGTGACAACGTGGTCGGGCAATACCCGCAGAACTGTCACCGAAAACCCGCGTTGGCACCTCTTCGTGCTTGATCCCGTCCCCAGAGGCGTTCCAGACAACCTCATGGTGGGATCTCGTCATCCATGCGTCGTCCATAAAGCTCGGAGCATTATGGTGGAGACTGAAATGAGAGTCTATTCTGCCCAGATCCCTCGCGCGTGGTTGAAACGCTCAAAACCAAGCAATATCCATCATGGGTCCTCGCTCACTCAGCGTTTCGAAAGGAGAAGTGTTTTCTTGGTTGCCGGTTTGGCTGTAGCCGCGATCCTTGTGGTAGGTGCTGTGGCGCAGGACAGTCGTCCCGGTTCACCGGCTACGCCTTCGGTATCGACTCAACAACCCACTTCCTCTGGGACGCTAGCCTCAAGCGGAACTTCTCAGGATCCTACGTCGGTTCAGCAACCCCAGACCGAAGAGGGACAATTTGTCTTCAGAAAGAAAGTTGAAGAGGTGGTTCTGCACGCTGTCGTGGTCGATCCCGAGAACCACTTGATCTCAAACTTGAAGCAGGATGCGTTCAGCGTTTATGAGAACGGGAAGCCGCAGAGGATGACGTCATTCCATCACGAGAATGTACCGCTTGCTTTAGGCATTCTCATTGACAATTCAGGTTCGATGCGCCCCAAGCGACAGAAAGTGAATGAGGCCGCTCTCAATCTTGTCCGCTCGAGCAACGCGAATGACGAAGTGTTCGTGGTGAACTTTGGGGAACAGTATTACCTCGACCAGGATTTTACGGACGATATCGCCAAGCTGAAAACCGCGCTGGATAAGGTTGAGACTTGGGGAAGCACGGCCCTCTACGACGCCATTGTGGCTTCCGCTGCGCATATAAGGCAAGACGCGAAAATACAGAAGCGAGTTCTGCTGGTGGTAACCGACGGGAAAGACAATGCGAGCCAGGAATCTCTGGACGAAGCCGTCCAGCAACTGCAGCGGGTAGACGGGCCAGTAATTTATGTTATTGCTTTTGTTGACGAAACGAAGGACGCGCGTTCCACAATGCATGCGCTGCAGGCGATCAGCCAGAACACTGGTGGAACCGCGTACTTTCCGAAAGATCTCAACCAGGTCGATGCCATTACAAAAAGCATTGGGTATGACATTCGTGATCAGTATGTGATCGGGTACAAGTCATCGAACCCAATGGCCGGCCATGCTTATCACGCGATCGATGTTCAGGCCAACGATACGAGCCGCCACAGGCTTCGAGTGCGAACCAGGACGGGTTACTACAGCGAATCTCCCGCCGCATCCCAATAAATGTGGTCGGGCGCCGCCTTCTCTTTTTGGAGAAGAAGAGTTAGGCCTGCGCTCAGGCAGCCGTCAAATGGTGAAGGGCCACGCACCAAGACTTGTAGCGAGGATCGAAAGGCCCATCCCACACCAGACCTGGACGGACTCCACGGGACCACGCAGTGACATTTTAAGCCTTGAAACTGCAATTGCTCCATACAGAGTTTCCGCCGCCTTTGCCGTTCACTATTTTGGCGGTCGAGCCGCCTTGGCGGAATGCAGTAGCGTGAGATATATCGAGGCCTGTGCAATGTTGACCAGTTTTGCCGGCAACGGATCGTAGATCATTGTCTTTTCGGGTCTCCCGAGGTTTTAGCTATCGGCTGGGCGCTCCGTAACTAAAGTTCAGTGGCTGGCACGTAATCACGACGGAGATGCACAGCTGCGCAGGAAGAAGGTTTTCATCATGGCTACGAATCTCAGCACTTGCCATCTCGGCGATGGCATTGAAGCATTGAATCGATTGCCCGGGTTGGCGGAACCTCTGCTGCAAATCGACTTGGATCGTGAGTTGCAGCAACTCCGGCGAGAAGAGTCCTGGCAGCGGGCAACTGGGCCGAGTTCCAAAACGCTCGCGAAATATCCGGACTTCCGAATCGTTCTGATTCTGATGAAGGGCGGCACACGAATGCGCCAACACAGAGCAGAGCGGAGGGTCTCCATTCAACAGTTGAAGGGGGCAGGTCCGCATACATTTGGCCGACCGGAAAGTGAACGTCGCGGCTGGCCATTTGTTGGTGCTGGACTGCGGCGTTCTGCACGACGTCGAAGCGCTGGAAGAGACTGCGTTGCTGTTGACCATCTCCACTTGGACGAAGAGGCTTTGTCGCGAATGGTTGATGAAGGTGGCGCCCCTGACGCTGCGGTGAACCCGCCCGGCGCCGCAGGGAAGGCCGGTCCTGTCAGCTAGATGTATTTTATGAATTCTTCAGGGAGCGCCTGTTTTAGGAGTTTGCGCCGGTGGTGGTAACCGCTCCCACACTCTGTTAAGGAGGTAGCCAGGTTACCTGTCCCTCTCCAGAAACATTCTGAGTTCGGCAACATTCGGCTGCATGGTCTCCTCGAGAGTAGAAGATTGTGTGCTCCGACCTTATCGAAAACTTCTCCATGCTCGCAATTCCGTTCCGGTTGTTGGTC
>Ga0210396_10000335_pt1 | contig 66653 bp, 59 predicted proteins | sample IncBWH17OmetaG_FD_155466 | JGI IMG/M metagenome (GOLD analysis project Ga0210396, IMG submission 155466) | Forest soil microbial communities from Barre Woods Harvard Forest LTER site, Petersham, Massachusetts, United States - Inc-BW-H-17-O ... | reverse complement strand
TGAGCCGCAGCAGATGAGTCTCAGGAACCTGATCTTCCAGGCGGAAGTAATAGAACAGCGCTTCGGAGCGGTCGTGTTGCCCCATCATGATCAGCAGGCCTCCGACGATCAGAATCAAACACAGCATCGGCGAATGCTTCCTTCTAACATGCTTCTGCTGAATCTCATCCCGCTAATCGACGTGACTTTTTCAACACCCACGCCTCGATTGCACTCATTAACCTGCGAAAAGGGCGAACAGACGGCGCAAGCTTATGAGAACGCCTGGCTTCGACGGTTAACTTCCGAATAGCTCGTGATCCGGCGCAATTGCGGGAGCCGACAGCAAACGGCTGTGGCGCGTTAAAGTCCATGGCTAGCCGAATAGAATGAGGCCGCTGGCGCGGACAAAAGCGTTCAGTGATAGTTAGGATACGCGTGAAACCTTTAGGGGCCCCTCCCCGTATACATCCCAAAGGGAGAAGACCGTGCCCTACTCGCCGCTGCTAGTAGTTCATATCTGCGCCGGGACCTTAGGTTTGTTTTCTGGGGCCGCCGCATTGTCGTTCCGCAAAGGTTCCCGGCGCCATGTACTGGCGGGAAAAATCTTTGTGTTGTCAATGCTGACCATGGCCGTCGGCGCCGTATATCTGGCAATCGTGAAGCATCAACCAGGCAACATCGGCGGAGGAGTCATAACCTTCTATCTGGTCGGAACGGCTTGGCTAACCGCCCGGCGGAGAGAAGGCGAAACGAGCCGGATGGACTGGGTCGCGCTGCTGATTCCTTTGGTTCTCGGGATCCTCGGTTGGATGGGTGGTATTAAGGTGTTGCGCAGTGGAGCGACCTCGCAAGACGGAGTTCCGGTGGGAATGACTTTCTTCATGGGGTCCGTCTGTCTGCTTGCTGCTGCCGGAGACGTTCGCATGCTTCTGCGCGGTGGCGTTCTTGGAGCAACGCGCATCGCGCGGCATCTCTGGCGGATGTGTTTTGGGATGTTCATCGCAGCAGGATCTTTTTTTATGGGACCCAACAACCGCCCTTTGAGATTGCTTACCAGGGTGGGCCTCGGCCAGCACCTATCGCCGGCTCTTTTTAGCACAAACTTGTATTTAGTTCTCAGCGTAACGCCGCTGGTGTTGCTGATTTTCTGGCTAGTGCGCGTTCGCTTCGCAAATGCATACCAGGAAAAGTCGATGCCAGCCAGCGGTGATGCTTACTCGCTCTAGGCTTGGCCTTTTCAGTTCGTCCTCTCGCTGGCGGTCAGACTCGGGCTTAGAGACAACGGCAAACGACCTCATGGCAGTCTCAACTACCAGCCGCCTGCCCATCCACCGCTCTGAACCACGTATAACGTCTTGAGCATGGACAGGCACCCATACGATATGAAATCGCGACAGCGTGACGGGGCGAAGACCCTTCGAGTCGCTGGCGCTCCCTCAGGGCAGGCTTAGCCGTCGCTCCATCCCTCAAGATCATCGAGGCAACGCATTCACCAGCAGGTCCGTGCCAGTTCCGCCACCTTCAGTGGCATCACGCCGCCAAATTCGCCTTCGATAATGGCAGCTCACGAATGCGCTTTCCGGTCGCGGAGAAGATCGCATTGCAGAGAGCGGGAGCGAAGGGCGGCACGCCCGGTTCGCCGACGCCGGCAGGAGGGGCGTCGCTCTCCACCAGGTAGACGTTCGTCTTGTAGGGAGCTTCATTCATGCGGGTGACGGGATAGCTGTCGAAGTTGGATTGATCGATCACGCCGTTGGTGGCGGTGATTTCGCCGAAGCGCGTGAGGCTGTTGCCGAAGACTGCAGCGCCTTCGAACTGGTTGCGAGTGGCTTCGGGATTGACGACGAGGCCGGCGTCGACGGCGGTATCGACGCGCGGGATGCGGATCTCGCCCTGATCGTTGATCTCGACGTGGACCACGGTGGCGACGTAGGTGAGGAAGCTGCGGTGCGCGGCGATGCCGACTCCTTTGCCCTTGGACGGCTTGAACTGAGCCCAACCGGATTTTTCGGCGGCGACTTGAAGGACGTGACGAAGGCGCGCGGTGTCGAGGGGGTAGTCTGTCGGGGAGCCGCCGTAGTTTTCGTATTCGGGCGCGGAGGCTTTCACGTCGATGATGCGCGGGGGCCCGATCAGGTCGAGAAGATACTCGACGGAGTCGCGGCCAGCGGCGTGGGCGCACTCGTCGGCGAAGGAATGCGCGGCGAATGCGTGGTAAATGTTGGCCACGGAGCGCAGCCATCCGATACGGACGTGAGCGACGGCGGGGCCGTTTTCAGCGCGAATGTTCGCGATGTTGAAGGGAAGGTCGGCCCATCCTAGCTGCATTTCGCCGGCACTGCCGTAGGTGGCGTTCGCGTCGAAGGTAGAGCCGATTGGCGGAAAGACGGAGCGCTGCAGCCAGGCAGTGGGCAGTCCGTTCGGTCCGAGAGCCGCTTTCAAATACAGCGCGGAGACGGAGTGGTAGTAGTCGAAGCGGATGTCGTCTTCGCGGCTCCAGACAACTTTGACGGGGCGGCCAACCTGCTTGGAAAGGATGGCGGCCTCGGCGGCGAAGTCGGGTTTCGATTTGCGGCCAAAGCCTCCGCCGAGCAACGGCACATGGCAGACGACACTTTCCTTGGGGATGCCGAGCTTCTGCGAGATGACTTCCTGCACGCCCTGAGGGTTTTGTGTGGAGGCCCAGACTTCGACTTTGCCGTCCCGGTAGTTGGCCAGAGCGACGGGGGTTTCCATCGAGGCGTGAGCAAGGTGCGGAAGATAGTACTCGGCTTCGAGGATCTTGCCGCCCTGAGCGAAGGCAGCGTCGACGTCACCAATGTTGCGGGCAACTTTGCACGGCTTGCGGGCGGTGGCCTGGAGTTCCTTTTTGTATTCGGCGGAATCGTAGACGGCGTGCGGGCCGTTGTCCCAGACAGGTTTCAGTTTCTTGCGGCCTTGCATGGCGGACCAGGTGTTGTCGGCGATGACGGCGATGCCACCGAGCGGCTGGAAGTGATGAGGCGGCGTGAAAGGCTCGATAAGGATGGTTTTCTGGACGCCTTTGACCTGCAGCGGAGCCTTGTCGTCGTAGGACTTCACTTTTCCGCCGAGGACAGGCGGGTGCTCGATGGAGGCGAAGACCATGCCGTCGAGGTGGGAATCCATGCCGAACTTCGCCTTGCCGGTGCAAATGTCTTCGAGATCGCAACTGCTTTGGCCTTTGCCGACATAGCGCCACGCGCTCTTCGGCTTGAAGTGGAGTTCTTCTTTCTTCGGCACAGGCTGCTTCGCGGCGGCGGCAACGAGATCGCCGTAGCCGGCTTTTTTACCGGATGCTTTGTGAACGACGGTATGCGGCTCGGTGGTGCATTCGCCTTCGGGAACTCCCCATTGCTGGGCGGCGGCGCGGATGAGCATGAGGCGGGCTGTAGCGCCGGCTTCGCGCATGGGTCCGTAGAATTCACGGATGGAATGCGAGCCGTCGGTGTCCTGCGATCCGTAACGCGGATCGCCGATGGCTTGCTGAACTTTCACGCGACTCCAGTCGGCATCGAGTTCTTCGGCGAGCACGAGCGGGACGGAGGTGCGGCTGGTGGTGCCCATCTCGGAGCGGTGGGCGATGATGTAGACAGTTCCGTCGGGATCGATGCCGACGTAGACGCTGGGATGGAGGGTGGCTTTGTCGGCGGGGGAGGGCACGGGAACGTCGGCGGCGAAGAGCGATTCGGGCAGCAACTGAACGCTGATGACGAAGGCTCCGGTGGAGAGGATGCCTTGGAGAAAACCGCGGCGGCTTACGTTGGTGATGGAGTTCATGCGCGTTCTCCGGCGGCGGTTTTGATGGCGGCACGAATCCGCTGGTAGGTGCCGCAGCGGCAGATGTTGCCGCTCATGATGTCGTCGATGTCGGCGTCGGTGGGATGGGGTTTCTCGTGAAGCAAGGCAGCGGCCTGCATGATCTGGCCGGACTGGCAGTAGCCGCACTGGGGAACGTTAACTTCCATCCACGCAGTCTGGACGGGTTGCAGTCCGTGCGCTGAGAGATCTTCGATGGTGCGAATCTCGGTTCCGGCGGCACGCTGCATGGTGGTGATGCAGGAGCGGATCGCCTTACCGTTCTGGTGGACTGTGCAAGCGCCACAGAGGGCCATCCCGCAGCCGAACTTGGTGCCGGTCAGGCCGAGGATGTCGCGCAGATACCAGAGGAGGGGCATGGCGGGTTCGCCGTCGAAGGAACGCTGAACGCCGTTGACCTTGAGTTCGATCATGGTAGGGCTCCAGGGGTTGCGATTTCGCGGTGAAGGCATTTTAGCGCGGAGGGGAGGGTTCGCGCTGTTTGAGGGGATCCGCGAGAGCACTGATTTACCACGGAGGCACGGAGAAATTCGGGGAGGAGTAAAGGTGAGTGGTGCAGGGTTCGAGTTTTGAGTTGCGAGAAAAAAGACGCGTTTAATCGCAAAGGTCGCAAAGAAAAGCCGCAAAGGACGCAATGAAGGGGTTTTTCACCACGGAGGCATCGAGTAGGTGTTCCCAGGTTGGCGTCCAAAGAGCGGACGCGAAACCTGGGGCACTGGACCTGCGCTGCGGAGCTGCGCTCCGCCGGACAGCCGAGGGCGGCTGTCCCCACGTGGTTCGTGGAGGGTTTGAGCGGGATGTTCGTTACGGAAGTCCCTCATCTTTTTCAATGTTCTCGGGCAAATTGAACTGTTGTACGATGACGGCGCTCAAAGGAGCTTTTTCTATGGGGCGTCGCTTCGGGTGGTTTGGTGTGTTCCTGGCCTTGTGGTTTCTGGGGTTCGGTTTGGTTCCGGCGTTTGGGGGTGAGTCGCAGTGGGTCGAGGTGAAGTCTCCGCACTTCTCGGTTGTGACGGACGGCGGTGACAAGCGGGGACGGGAAGTGGCCGTCCGTTTCGAGCAGATGCGCGCGGTGTTCGGGGCGCTCATGGTCAAGGCCAATGTCAATTTGGCCGTGCCGCTCCAAATCGTGGCCTTCCGAAACACGAAAGAACTGCGTCAGTTTGCTCCGCTGTGGAAGGGCAAGCCGACGCAAGTGGCCGGACTATTTCAGGGCAGTAATGACCGATGTTTCATCCTGCTGGACCTTTCGGTGGAAAATCCTTGGCAGGTCGTGTTCCACGAATACGGCCATCAACTGATGAACGGCAATATCGCGGCACCAATCGCACCGTGGTTCGAAGAGGGATTTGCGGAGTATTTCCGCAGCATTGAGGTCGACGGGAAGGAAGCACACGTAGGGAAAGTGCCCGACGACACCTACCAGGTGCTGCAGCAGACTGGCACGATGAAGGTTGTCGATCTGTTCCGCGTGCAACAGAATTCCAGTACTTACAACGAATCCGGCGACCCTCGCGGGACCTTTTACGCGGAGTCGTCGATGGTGGTGCACTACCTCTACGACCACGGCCTTATTCCGAAACTGAGCACCTACTTCAATCTGACGATCGACCAAAGGGTTAGTGTTGAGGATGCAATTCAGCGGTCATTCGGGATGAGCGCGGCGCAGTTCGACAAAGAGATCCGGAACTATATCAGCAGCGGCCGATACAGGTACTACAAGCTGCCGACACCAGAAGGCATTGTGACGAAAAATTATGCGGTGACTGCGCTGAGCGCGGCCGACGGAAACGCGATTCTCGCCGATGTGCATTTACACTCGCAAGATTACAGGGACAAGGCGGCCGAGGAGTTCGAGGCGATTTTGAAGACCGATCCCGCGAACACTGCGGCGCTGCGGGGTCTGGGATATTCGCATCTGATGAAGCAGGACTACGACAAAGCCGGCGAGTGCTTTCAGAAAGCGGCGCAAGGAAATTCGAAGGATCCGCGCGTGCACTATTACGCAGGCATGCTTATGTCGCGCGAGGGAACGTTGGGAGATCCGGATAAGGTCGCCGAGATGACGAAGGAGTTGGAGACGGCCGTCGCGCTCGATCCGAGTTTTGCCGATGCGTACTCGCTGCTGGGGTTCGCGTACGCGGCGCAAGGGAAGCCGGAGAAGGGTGTGGAGGCGGCGCAAAAAGCGGTGGCTATGAGTCCGCGTAACGATGCGTATGTCTTCAATCTTGCCCAGATGTACTTGAACAATCGAAAACCTGCAGACGCCATTGTCTTGCTGCAATCGGTAAAAAACTCTCCGCAGCAGAACGTGGCGATCCGGGCGCAGCAAGTTCTGGAAGAAGCGCAGATGATGAAGGGAATGATGGATTCGGGGCAACCCGTGGTGATCAGGACCGGGGAGGTACGGGTTGAAGCAGAGCATCCAGCAGATTCGCAAGCGCAGGGTGAGGAGGCGGCGAAGGTCGAGGTGAAGACTCTGCCGGCACAATCGGCTCCGAAGTTTGGGAAGGGAAAACTGGAGAGTGTTGATTGCACGGCCACGCCGGGGGCGACGTTGAATGTTACGGTGTCGGGAAAGCTGCTCAAGCTGCATGTGAGCAACACGAAACGTGTTCTAGTGATGGGGGCGGATTCGTTTTCGTGCGCCTGGTCGGGGCAGAAGGTGGCGGTCAACTATCGCGAAACGGCAGATGGCGCGGGAGAACTGGTCTCGATCGAGTTGCAATGAACGGGTAACTTTCACCCGGCTGGAGCATCGAATCATCATGGCAAACGAACAGGTTGCAATTTTTGGTGGTGGATGTTTCTGGTGCATTGAGGCGGTCTTTAACCGGCTGGAAGGCGTGACGAAAGCCGAGTCGGGCTACATGGGCGGGCAGGTCGAGGATCCGACCTACCGGCAAGTGTGCGGCGGCGATACCGGGCACGTCGAGGTGGTGCGGGTGGTTTTCGATCCGGCGCAGATCAGGTATCGCGATCTGCTGGAGGTGTTCTTCAGTATGCACGATCCGACGACGTTGAATCGGCAGGGCAATGACGTGGGTGAGCAGTACCGGTCGGTAATTTTCTACACGACTCCCGAACAGGAAGCGGAGGCGGAGGAAACGATCGCAGCGTTGAACGCGGCGAAGGCCTTTCCGGAACCGATTGTGACCAGCGTGGAACCGGCGGAGAAATTCTACGTCGCCGAGGACTATCACCAGCTGTACTACGACAACAATGCGACGCAGCCGTACTGCCAGTTCGTGATCGCTCCCAAGCTGCGGAAGTTCGAGAAAAAGTTCGGGGAGAAGATGAGGGCGTAGAGGGCGAGTTGCAAGGCCCGGGCTGCAAGTGGGGAAAATCTTAGAACGCAGAGAGCGCAGAGAAAAGCCTTTAACCGCAAAGGACGCAAAGAAGAGCCGCAAAGGGCGCAAAGAAAAGCGAGTCGCGGGTACCGAGTTGCGAGATCGCGCAAAGAAGGGGATCCGCAAAGAAAAAGGCGCCTACCACAGGGCACACAGAGGAACACAAAGAGGATCGGGCTTGCGGTGATTGAAAGCGCGGTCCATCAAGGCAAGCGTGACGCGGGCTGATTTCTCTATGCGTGACCGAGCATTTCCCCGGCGAGCCGTTCTCCTAGTAGAATCTGCAAGTGTTGGAGAAGGAGGAGTTTTGTGGCGCAACTGATGCGAACTTCTAACCCTGCGTTTCGGGGAGCGTTTGGACCCGAGGATTTGACGCTGGGCGAGCGGATGACCGTGTCCGGGACGGTGAATAAGACCGGCATTCTGACGATTTGCGTGGTGGCGACAGCAGCGTGGACGTGGAATCGATTCCTGAACGCCGGAGATCCGGAGGCGGCGACCGCATCGGTTTTACCCTTGCTGATTCTGGGTGGAATCGGCGGCTTCATCGTCGCGATGGTCACTATCTTCAAGAAGACCTGGGCGCCGGTGACCGCCCCGATTTATGCGCTGCTGGAAGGGCTGGTGCTCGGTGGCATTTCGGCGCTCACGGAGATGCGCTTTCCGGGGATCCCGATGCAGGCGGTTGGGCTGACGTTCGGCACGCTGGTGGCATTGCTGCTGGTGTATCGCGCGGGCATCATCAAGGTCACTGACAACTTCCGGCTGGGCGTAATTGCGGCAACGGGAGGGATTGCGCTTTTCTATGTTGCTACGATGATCATGGGCTTTTTTGGCGTGCGCTTTCCGTCGGTGTTTGGCGCGGGGCCGCTGGGGATTGGAATCAGCGTGTTCGTGGTGATCGTGGCGGCGCTGAACCTGGTGCTGGATTTCGATCTGATCGAGCGTGGCGCGCAAATGGGAGCGCCGAAATACATGGAGTGGTACGGCGCATTCGCGCTGATGATCACATTGATATGGCTCTATTTGGAAATTCTGCGGCTGCTTTCGAAGTTGCGAAGCCGGAATTGAAACGCGCGAAAGATGATTCGTCCCAAAGCCTCGCCACTTCGGTGAGGCTTTTTGTTGCTGATCGGATCGATTCTTGATGCCTACGCAAGTGCGTACCCAAGTCGGGATCGTGGGAGCAGGGCCGGCGGGCCTGGTGCTCTCGCACCTTTTGTATCTGCAAGGGATCGACAGTGTCGTCGTGGAGAATCGCAGCCGGAAGTATGTGGAGGAACGGGTGCGCGCGGGCGTGCTGGAACAGGGCACGGTTGATCTGCTGATTGAATTGGGCGTTGGAGAGCGCCTGAAGCGCGAGGGCCTAGTACATCATGGAGTCGAATTGCGCTTCAACGGGCGAGGCCATCGAATCGACTTCGCAGAGCTGACCGGTGGGAAGGGAATCACGATCTATTCCCAGCACGAGGTGGTGAAGGACCTGACGAACGCGCGACTGGCGAGTGGGGGACAGGTGTTGTTTGAGGTGGAGAATGTTCGCGTGCGCGATTTCGACGGGAGCGCGCCGAAGATTGATTATCAGAAGGACGGGGAGCAGTTCGAGATACTGTGCGACTTCATCGCGGGATGCGATGGCTTCCACGGGATATGCAGGCCAAGTTTGCCGGCGGGCGCGCTTACGGTTTACGAGCGGGAGTATCCATTTGGATGGCTTGGCATCCTGGCGGAGGCGGCGCCGTCGTCCGACGAGTTGATTTATTGCAGCCATGATCGGGGCTTTGCGCTTCTGAGCATGAGGACACCGGAGATCAGCCGGTTGTACATTCAGTGCGACCCGGATGAGGACATCTCGCGGTGGCCGGATGAAAAAATATGGCATGAACTGGAGACCCGGTTGGCTTGCGATGGGTGGAAGCTGACCACAGGGCCCGTGCTGCAAAAGGGCGTGACGGGCATGCGGAGCTTCGTGGTGGAACCGATGCGGTACGGGCGCCTGTTTCTGGCGGGAGATTCGGCACACATTGTGCCGCCAACGGGGGCGAAGGGATTGAACCTGGCGGTGGCCGATGTTCGCGTGCTGGCTCGCGCGATCAAAGAATTTTATTCGACGGGGCGGCGTGACCTGCTGAACACGTATTCTGAGACTTGCTTGCGACGGGTGTGGAAGGTGCAGCGCTTCTCCTGGTGGATGACGTCGATGCTGCACCGTTTCCCGGATGAGAGTCCTTTCGATCACCGCCGGAGGCTCGCCGAGCTTGATTATGTGACCAGTTCCCGGGCGGCTTCGCAGACGTTAGCGGAGAACTACGTAGGGCTGCCAATGGAGTGGTCGTGAATCAACTCGGCGAGCGCCTGCCCTCGGAGGCCGCCTATTTGTCGGGATGCGCGGGCGCTTCTTTCTGATAAGCGCTTGAGAGCGTTCCTTTCTGCTTCGCGATGTCAAGCAGCGTTGGGTAGAACTGGACGAACGTGGTGTCGACCGCACCGTGGGACGAATGGCAGCTGTAGCAGTCCATGTTGGTCGGGATCATCTTTGCGGTCTTTTCGTTGTCGAACGGAAAGAACGCCCACTTGCCCGGGAAGCGGGCTTCGTCTTTGACGTGGACTTCGAGGCCCATCACATCCGATCCCTGATAGTGTCCCTTCTGATTGATTGAGCCCTTGTTCTGGGCGCTGCGCGCTTCCAGCACCAGAACTGTCTTGTCGGGCCATGTTCCCGTCTCCTTGAAGGCCTTGTAGGCCTCGGGGTTCACGAAGACGTTGTCGAACATGGAGTGATTCATCGATGCGAGAACAGGGTTATAGCTCATGTCGATGCCGGTGCTGAGGTACACCCACTCGCGATAGTGCTCGGGAAACCTCATTTGACCATCACTCGTATAAGTGGGAGCGTTGGCTGCAGGGGTGGTTTCCTGGCGAAACGCGAGGAGGGAAATCAGCAGAATCCCTCCCAACAGAAGAGCAGAAAGTTTGGTGAACATGCGGGCAGTATGCTACGAGTCGCGGGACCAGCCAACGCCACTGGCTGCAGAGTTCCGGTCACCCGCTGCATTTCTGGCCATTGAAGCGCGAGCATACTAACATGCGTCTCATGGATGGGCCCGCAGGAAACCTTCGAAAAACGAGCTGGTGGGTGAGTGCGTTGCTGTGGTCGAGTATCGCCCTGTTCGACGCCACTCAGACGGTGGTGGTCATGCACGCGGAGGGCATGCACCACAAGTGGGGTCTGCTGTTTCTCAGCACGTTCTTGTCTTTCGTTCCATGGTTTATTGCGACGCCACTCGCGCTGGAGTTGGCCCGCCGCTTTCCCCCGGTCCATTTGCGGCCGGTTTCGACGTGGTTCATTCACGTGGGCGCGTGCCTGGGCGTTTGCCTTGTCCATTCAGGATGGCAGGCGATGTTCCTGAGGGTCCTCAATCCTTACTTGTATAAAGACCAGCCATCGTTCGTGGAACTCTGGCGCTCGCAGTTTTCGAACGGGCTGCTGTCGAGCTTCGTTCTTTACGGCGTGATCCTGCTGATGGGGCAAATGCTGGAATCGCGAGAGAGGATCGCCCAGCAACAGACCGAGACCGCACGGCTGAACGAAGCACTCTCGCGTGCGCAGCTGGATTCTTTGCGGCGGCAGATTGAGCCACATTTCCTGTTCAATGCGCTCAATACAGTCGCGGCCCTGGTGCGCGAGGAGCGAAACGATGCCGCGATCAAAATGATTGCCGGCCTGAGCGACTGCCTGCGCCGGGTGCTGGAAGGGTCGGAGAAGCAAGAGGTGACACTGGGCGAGGAGATGGAGTTTCTGGGGAAATATCTCGAGATCCAGAAACTTCGGTTTGCCGATCGGTTGGACGTGCAGATTGATGTCCCGGAGGAGTTGTATGCAGCGCGGGTGCCGAGCCTGATCTTGCAGCCGATGGTGGAAAACGCAATCAAACATGGGATCTCGCAGAGGGCGCGCGGCGGCAGCGTTTGCATCGGGGCAGCGCGGCTGGGTGGCGTTCTTACGCTTCGCGTGTATAACGACGGGCCGACGCTTCCGGTGGATTGGGAGAGCACGCGCTCCGGGATCGGAATTCCGAATGTGCGGACGAGACTGCAGAGCCTGTATGGAGGCGATTGCGAACTGCGCATGAGGAATCGAGACCAGGGCGTGGAAGTGTCGCTCTCGGTGCCATTCCGCGAGGCGCCATGACCGGAGCCAAGCAGGAGCGAATTCGGGCGCTGATCGTAGACGATGAGCCTCTCGCGCGGAGCAACCTGAAAGTGTTGCTCAAGCGGGATGCCGAGATCGCGCTGGACGGCGAATGCGGATCGGGAATGGAAGCGCTTAGAAAAATTCGCGAACTCGATCCGGATCTGGTGTTCCTCGACGTGCAGATGCCGGAATGCGACGGTTTCGATGTGCTGGAGTTGCTCGGTGGGGACGTCCCGCCTGCCGTCGTTTTTGTGACTGCCTATGACCAGTATGCGATCCGCGCGTTCGAGGCCGGCGCGCTCGATTATGTGTTGAAACCGTTCGATGATGCGAGGTTCGAGCGCACGCTGGCGCGCGTGAAAGAGCGCATTCGGGCCCGCGGGCTTACGGAGACTCTGGAGCGGATTGCGGTCAAGACGTCCGGAGGGCTTCGGTTCTTCGCTCCGGCGGAAATCGATTGGATCGAGGCGGCGGATTATTACGCCTGTCTGCACGTGGGAGCGAAATCACATATGCTTCGGCGCAGCCTGGCGGAACTCGAGAAAGATTTGCACAAGGCGCGGTTTTGCCGGGTCCATCGTTCGGCCATTGTGAACCTGGAGCGTGTACGAGGGCTGGGCATGAGCGACGAAGGGGAGCGGGAAGTACTGCTGAACACCGGAGCGAAATTGCGGGTCAGCCGGCGATACCGGAAGGAACTGGAGGAAAGATTAGGTGTGCGGGAGCAGGCTTAGGCGGAAGTCGGTGAGGCAACCAGGGTTTCACCTACTCAGACCGTTCCGTTGCCCCCGTCGGCTTATGAACCTTGGTGTCAAAAACATCACAGAGCTGTTCTACGAGCAAGGCCAACTTCTCCGAGTCAGTTTCCTTTGCGATTTGTTCCGCGATGCTCTTCCATTCTTCAGTGTTTGAGGCATCATGCATAAGGCACCTCCGGGACAAAAGAACAGACCAAAGAAATCTCTGCATCGATCGGTCACTTGCGATCCACGTCGTGCAAGCCCACTACTCGGTCTCATTCCACACATACAAGAATTCGGTGTCGCTGGCGGTGGCGACATTGCGGCTTCCCTTGTGAATGGCACGATTCAGTGCTGACCGCACGTTTTCTTTGCTTTCTTGCAGCTCGGCCAATGGCACTTTCAGTGCAACTCCCTTGGGCAGTTGATCGAGATCCGCCAAAATCTTCGTGATGATCTGCTTGTGCTTACCATTTCGACCTTGCGGAACATCCACCTGCTGCAATGTTTTGAAGTTCAGCGCAGATTTTTTGGTCTGGGTGCTCATGAGATGCTCCTTAATCAGAACATGACATTAAATAAACGTGACGCTATCGTAATACTGCGTGACGATACCTTGCAAGCACAAAATCGAGCCGCACGACGAGGCTCCCTAAGGTGGCCACTGCGTCGATTCGATCCCACTCACAAGTCACGGTAATTGAGCAATTTAACCCGCTAAAGCGACAAGAAAGATCGCCCAAAAGATACAGCCCGTACAGCTTCGGGACTGCTAGTTTGGATGGAGAGGAAATTCGATGCGAAGGTTGAAAACACATTTCGAGCAGATTCCGGTTGAGCTGGTGAAAAAGATTATTGAAGCAGAAGTTGCCGAGAAGAAGCAGAGCAACGGCAATAACGACGTGATCGTGGAAACTCCACCTAGCAAAACTGAGCTCTCTAGCGTGCACTCAGCCTCACTTGGGATGGAATACCGTGATGACGATCTGCAATACCCCGATTGGCAAAGTCCCGTTCAAGAGGCGCTGATTGAGCTCGACAAGGACAAACTGAAGGCACTGGTGGCGGAGGCCGAAGCTGCCATTTTCTATAGGCTGCAGGCCATTTCGCAAGACACCGATCACACCGCTGAAAGGCAAGCTATTCAGGATGCTGTGGCAACCCTGCGCGTTGTCAAGAGAGAAGGTCTTGAGTTTCCTGACTGGGAGAAGAAGTAAGCTTACGCGGCGATGGGCCCGCAGAAACGGCGTACCTTTTCGAGCAGAACGGAGACATGGGTGGACTTTGAGACCAGAGCGGAGATCCCGGCGGAACGGGCTTCGTTCTCAGAGAACACATCACCGTACTCGCTGAACATGATCAGCGGCACCGTAGGCATCAACTCCTTCAGAACACGGGCCGCGTCAACCCCGTTCATCACAGGCATTGACAAGTCTATAAGAATGACGTCAGGATGCAATTCCTGAGCCCGTTCTATCGCTTCGCGTCCGTTTGCCGCGTCCCCACATACTTCGAAGTCAGACGCAGACGTAAACAGCTCGCAGAGAAGATGACGAATCCTCGCATTGTCATCAACTACCAACACACTCTTAGGCATGGCTAGACTCGACAATGAGTTAACCGGGACACGTGGTGCACGCCAATGATGGAAGTTGGATGTGGAACTGATGGGGCGTGGGCAAAGAAGTTTATAAACAATTCATAAAAAAAATCTAAACGACCGCTACTACGAAAATGCCTAGATTGCTCTCTGTAGCAGATTGGAAGGAAAAATCGTGATTTGTGGGTCAAAAGGAATGGCGGAGAGGGTGGGATTTGAACCCACGATACCCGTTAAGGTATGTCCGCTTTCGAGGCGGATCGTTTCAACCACTCACGCACCTCTCCGCGTTGAAACAGTTGCCAGTGGCCAGTGGTCAATGGCGAACAAACAGTCGTTCGGTTGTCAGTCTTCGGTCGTCGGCAAGAGCTCCTAACACTTCGTCGACGCCAAAACAGCGGCCACTTTACCTGCGTTCGCGGAAGAAGCTTTGCAGCATCTCCGCGCAACGGCCGGCGAGGACTCCTCGTTTCACCTCCATGCGGTGGTTTAGCTGCGGATGGTTCAGCACCTGCATCACTGAATGGACTGCACCGGCCTTGGGATCGTCGGCCCCGTAAACCAAGCGCTTGATGCGCGCGTGGACCAGCGCCCCCGCGCACATAGGACACGGTTCAATTGTAGCAAACAGCTCGCAGTCCCCCAGGCGATGGTTACCGATGTTTGCACCGGCATGGCGCAGCGCGATGATTTCCGCGTGCGCCGTGGGGTCGTTGCCGGTGAGGTTGCGGTTCCAGCCTTCCGCGATGACCTGGCCGTTATGGACGACCACGGCGCCAACTGGAACTTCTCCCGCGTCGAGGGCACGCTGGGCGGCGCGGAGAGCGGCTTCCATGAAGAGCTCATCGGGGAAAGAGCCGTCGTTGGTCGTTGGTCGTCGGTCGTCGGCTGGGGCAGCATGGTTCTCAGTCGTCGATCGAGGGTCAGGAGGCAATTTATGCGACTCCTTGCAGCGAAAGTCTTTCTTGCATTGTACCGGGAAGGTAGCACGTGCTGGTTGGACGCGCCGGTTTAGAGCAGGTGGAATACGGCGCGAACGCTGTCGGGTACGAGTCGCAGCAATTCGATGCAAAGCCCGGACAACAGCCAGTGAGCCACGAATAATAGGGGAACCGCGAGTGCCATCCAGCGAATTTCGGTACGGGATGTCGGAAGGGCTTTCATGACTGCGTCCTGAGAATAGATACGGGGGTGGGCGGCAAAAAGTTTCAAGAGACTGGCGAGGCAGTTAGGCGTGCGTTTCCAGCGAGATGGGGGCTTGGGGCGCAGGGACGAGTTCCGTGAGTCGGCTTGGATTGGGCTCTAAGACCGCAAACTCGAAGACAAGACAAGGAAAGCCGGTTCTTTTACAGGCCAGATGGGCTGTCTCAGACGGGACAGTGCGCCGAGGCCGTTCTGGATTAGCCCGTGGTATGCTTAGCTCGTCATGGGGATGCCGAATCTGCTTCGGAAGATGCTGTTAATGGACCTGATCCAGGGGCTGAAGGTTACGTTCCGGTACCAGGATCCGAAAGAGATTTACACCGAGCAGTATCCGCTGGAACGACCGCAGGTGGCGGAGCGCTACCGCGGCGCGCCGCGGCTGAATGTGAATCCCGACACGAACGAGACCATGTGCATTGCCTGCGATTTGTGCGCGCTGGCGTGCCCGGAACACCTGATCGTGGTCTCGAGTGAACGCAACGAAAAAACCCGCCGCAAGGAACTCACGAACTTCACCTACGACTTGAGTCGTTGCATGTTCTGCGGACTTTGCGAGGATGCATGCCCGACGGACGCGCTGGAGCTGACGCAGGATTTCGAGCTCGCCAACTACTCCCGTGAGGACATGATCTGGGATCGCGAGACGCTCGAGAAGGGTCCGCAGCCGACGGTGTACAAGAAGTAAATCCTCCATCGTTTTTCGCCCGTCTCGCCCGTCATCCACAGACTGTGTTCGCGCGCCTCTCTGCTGCGCGGCCTGCGGAGCAACCTTCCCGACGACGAGGTCCCGTCGCTCAATCGAAATCAGTCGCGAGCTTCTTCTCGGGCAGAAAGTAGAGCGCGGGAATCAGAATATAGATGAAGTAGGAGATGTAGATGGAGACATGCGACAGGCCGGCGGCGGCGAGATAGAAAATTGTGGAGAAGAGATTCTTCAGCTGAATGCGCGAGTGATATTCGCTCATTTCAGGGTCATGGCTGTGCTGGCGCGCGATCTCAACACGCAAAAGCCAGAAGGCGGCGCCGCACAGGCTGAGGGAGAGGCCGTAGAGCGAGACGGGAAAGGGAGCACGGGGGTTGCGGCCAAGAAAATCAGTGACGAAGGGGATGAGCGACATCCAGAAGAGCAGGTTGAGATTCGACCAGAGGAGGCGGGCAGTGACTTCGCGCACGGCGTGGATGAGGTGGTGGTGGTTGACCCACATAATGGCCACGACAAGGAAGCTGAGTCCGTAGCTGAGGAAGATGGGAGCTTGCTTGAGGAGGGCGGCGAGGGTGGGCTGCGAAGGATTCGCGAGCTGTAGCACCATGATGGTGACGATGATGGCGATGACGCCGTCACTGAAGGCTTCCATTCGACTGGTGGTGATCTTGGACATAAGTGGATATGGTAGCGGAGAAGTGCGGGATGGCGGTTTGGCTTAGGGCGGTTCGCGACAAACCTAGAGCTTGAGCGCGTCCATTTTCGGGTTCTCGTAGGTGTCGTCTTCGCCGGGATAACGAAGTTCCTTCTCGAACTTGCCCGTTTCCTTCGCAAGCGCCCAAATCAAGCTTTCTCCAGCGGGCAGGATGTTGGGCTGGCGGTCGTAGATGGCGTCGCGATAAGCGTAGTCGGCGTCTACCGGCTTCCAGCCTTTTGCCACGAACATGGCGATGAGGTCGTCGAGGAAGAAAGCGTTCAGCGGATTGTGGTGGAGGAGAACGGTGTGACGTGGGGAGTGGCCAAGCAGGCGCCGGGAGAGCGAGTCGTAGTACTGAGCACGGTCCCAGATGTGCTGGAGGAAAAAGTCGCGGTAAGGCGTGAGATCGGCGCTGGGGGTTTGCTTGACGCGCAGTTCGAGGCGGCTGCTGATGGCCCAATCGGAGGCATCGATGGTGGCTCGTCCGATGCGGTAGTTGTGCTCCTCGAGAAACTGCCGCATGCCGTCGCGCTTCGGGATCGTGTCGCCCTCCTTGAAGAAAGGAAAGCGAAACAGGCGCGTGAAGTGCGTGTAGTTGGCGATGAGCGGCTCGTTCTTGAGGGCGTCGGCTTCGAACTCGGCGAGTGTGACGTTGGCGTCGGAGCCGGGGCCTCCACTGGCGTTGAAGTAGAGATGTGAATAGGAGTGGTTGGCGATGGCGTGTCCCGAGCGGTCCCATTGGGCGATTAGGTCTTTGCCTTCGGCGTGATCGATGCGCTTGCCGCAGACGAAGAGCGTGGCCTGCAGTCTTCGCGCGGAGAGCGCGCGGAGCATGCGGTCGTTGATGTCCTGCCAACGCAGTCCTGCGCCGCTGTCGAGCTTGGGGTCGTCGAAGGTGAAGGCGATTTCCGGGGATGAGTCGGTGGAGTGCCGGAGCGGGTTGTAGGCGATCGGTGCGATAGCGGCGAGGCGGAGGAAGTCGCGGCGGCGCAGAGAATTCATTAGCGGATAGTTGGCAGTGCTGGTTGTTGCTGGGTCATGCAGTGCAGAGCGCCGAAGCCCCAGATCAGGTCGCCGGAGTAGATGGGGACGATCTCACGATCGCGAAAAACGTCGGCGAAGGTGTTGAGTGCGATGCGGTCGTTCGGATCGTTGAAAACGGGAACCAGGACGGCACCGGTCGCGATATAGAAGTTGCCGTAACTGGCGGGAAGACGGCGTCCTTCAAAGATCACAGGTGCAGGCATCGGGAGTTCGATGATGTCGAATGCCTTGCCGTCCTGATCGGTGGCGGATTTGAGACGGCGAAGATTTTCCTGGAGCGGGGCGTGGTTTTTGTCTTTGGGATTGGGCTCGACCATGGTGACGATGGTGCGCGACGCCACGAAGCGGGTGATGTCGTCGACGTGGCCGTGGGTGTCGTCGCCGGCGATGCCTTGGCCGAGCCAGATGACGTTCTTAACGCCTAGATATGTTGCGAAAACCTGTTCGTAGTCCTCGCGGCGGAAGCCGGGATTGCGCTGCTGGATTTTGCTGAGCAGGCATTCCTCGGTGGTGAGGAGGGTGCCGGCGCCGTTGACGTCGATGGAGCCGCCTTCGAGGACGACGCGAGTGTCGTGGTGGTGGGCGCGGATTTCTTGGACGCGCGCGGCTTTGGCCATCAGGGAACCGATTTTGTCGTCGTGGCGGTAGTTGGGGTATTTGGCCCACGCGTTGAAGCGCCACTTGATGGCGTGGAGAGCTGCCGAACTTGGCTCGGCCGGACAGCCGGGGGCGGCTGTCCCTACGTGAGGCTCGGCCGGACGGGCGGGGGCACCTCCACCCCAACTCGCCAAAGGCGGGCGCGTTGGAGACTCCGGGGCTGCCCCCACGTGAGTTGTGGTGGCTCGTTCGCGGGCGGGGGCGCCCGCGCTACACACAAACGTGCAGCCGGAGTCGCGGGTCCAGACGCGGTTGGTGGGCCAGCGGTGGAAGCGGATGTTTTTGTTCAGGGCGTTGGCCAGCTTGAGGATCTTGCGCGCGCGCTTCTCGGCGTCGGCGGTATTGACGATGAGGTCGACACGCTCGCGGCGGGAAAGATTGCGAATGATTTCCGCGTAGACCCATTGGATGGGGTCGAACTTGCCGGGCCAATCGTTGCGGAAGTGCGGCCAGGCGAGCCACGTGGACTCGTGGGGAGCCCACTCGGCGGGCATGCGGGAAGAAGTCGGCATACTTAGCGGCTGCTGGGAAATTGGAGTTTTAGTCCCTTTCACGCGAGGCCCCTCAGGGCAATCTCACAATCAAATTTGAATGTGAGGGCGAGGACGCCCTCACGACAGCCGGCGAGACGCCGGCGCTACGTTCGTTTTTCGTCCGATGCTTCTGTTATCGGTATCTTTACCGCGTCGCAGCATCGGCTTTGTTAATCTGTCTCGCAAAAAGATACACGTCATCAGTCGATCAGGCGGCTGGTGATCGGCGCGTAGAAGTCGATGCGGCGATCGCGCAGAAAGGGCCAGTTGCGGCGGATGTCTTCGAGTTTGCGAAGATCGACCTCGGCGGTCAGGATTTCCTCTTTGTCGTACGAAGCTTGGGCGAGGATACGTCCGAAAGGGTCGGCGATGAAAGAACCTCCCCAGAATTCGAGTCCGGCGCCTTTCGCTTCGTTGCCACGGATGTTGCCGGTCTCGAAGCCGACACGATTTACCACTCCTACATAGACCCCGTTGGCAATGGCGTGGGCGCGCTGAATGGTGCGCCAGGCATCGTATTGGGCTTCTCCGAACTCGGCTTTCTCGGCCGGATGCCAGCCAATGGCGGTCGGGTAGAAGAGGATCGTGGCACCTTGCAGAGCGGTGAGGCGAGCGCCTTCGGGATACCACTGGTCCCAGCAAACGAGTGTTCCGATTTTGCCGGAGTTGGTGTCGAAGGCACGGAAGCCGAGATCACCCGGAGTGAAGTAGAACTTTTCGTAGTAGAGCGGATCGTCGGGGATGTGCATCTTGCGGTAGATGCCGCGGAGAGTGCCGTCGGTGTCGAAGATGGCGGCGGTGTTGTGGTAGACGCCGAGGGCGCGCTTCTCGAAGAGCGATGCGATCAGCACGATGTTGTGCTTCTTGGCTACGGCGGAAAGTTTTTCGGTGGTCGGGCCGGGGATGGGTTCGGCCAGGTCGAAAAGAGCGTGGTCTTCGCGCTGGCAGAAATACTCAGTCTGAAAAAGCTCGGGGAGGCAGATGACGTGAGCGCCTTTGGCGGCCGCGTCGGCCACGCGAGTAAGGGCCTTCTGCAGATTGTCTTCGGGGATGGGGCCGCAGGACATCTGCACGAGTCCCACAGTGAATTTCTCTGGCGCCACTAGCTGAGCCTCCGTAGTGAACACGTAGGATAGCAAAGGTTGCGCGGTGCAGGGCGGCGCTGGGAACGTTAACGAGCTCTCCAAAGTGAGGGCGAGGACGCCCTCACGACAGCCGGCGAGACGCCGGCGCTACTTGTGGTGCTTCGTTGTTGAAGCTTAAGTAAAAACACAGCGGAGCTGACGCTCCGCCGGGCAGACGAGGACGTCTGCCCCCACGGGGTCCTTGGCGAGACCGCCAGCCGCGGGAAATTGTAAAGAGCACGTTAATTCCACCAAGAGGTGGAAGGGGTCGAGTGGGCAGCTTAGGCACGGGGTTGGCGGCGGCGCGCTGGCTTCTAGTAAAGTATCTGGGACATTTCATAAGAGTTTTGCTGGAGGTGCTCTGTGAAGCACGGAAATCATGACAAGCGTGGCACTCATGAAAAGGGGAACGGCAGTCACGCGGATGGCTCGGGAATCGATCGCAAGCTGCACAATCCTATCGAAGACCGGTTGATCCCTCTAGAGCCGCTGGATCTCAACAAGGTGAAGTCGATTGACGATCTGGTGCGAGCGATGTCGCGCACCGCGTTTACCGGGCGGCAAATGGGAGAAGCGGCGGACGTGCTCGAGGCGATGGCGCGCGACGAAGAATGCTTTGTAGTGATGACGCTCGCCGGCGCGATGACGGTTGCGAAGCAGGGGCTGATTATCTCGGACCTGATCGATCGCGGAATCGTGAACGCCGTTGTCTCGACAGGCGCTTTGATGGCGCACGGACTGGTGGAGGCTACGGGGCGGGCGCATTTCCGGGTGAATCCGGAGGTGACGGACGAAGAGCTCTACGAGCAAGGTTACAACCGCGTGTACGACACGCTCGAGCCCGAGCAGAACCTCGATGATGTGGAAGAAGTCATGTCGGAGGTGCTCGAGGGTTGGGATCACAACGACCCGATGTGCTCCTACAAGCTGAATCACGCGATCGGGTCTTTTCTGGCGAAGCATGCGAAGGATCAGCGCGGCATTTTGAAGTCGGCATTTGAACAGGGAGTACCGGTATTTGTGCCGGCGTTCACGGATTCGGAGTTAGGACTGGACGTTGCGCTAAATAATCGGCTGCGCGAATCGACGGGACGGCACAAGATCCGGTTCGATCCGTTCCTGGATTTGGAGCATTTTGCGGCGACGCTCTTGCGCCAGAAGAAGCTGGGGATTTTGACGATTGGCGGCGGCGTACCGCGGAACTGGTCGCAGCAGTTTGGGCCGTTCCTGGAGCTGCGGCACCGGAGGCTGGGCGAGAACATCCCGCTGAAGCGTTATCACTATGGAGTGCGGATTTGCCCGGAGCCGGTGTATTGGGGCGGGCTGTCGGGTAGTCCGTATAGCGAGGCGATTTCGTGGGGCAAGTTCGTGCCGCCGTCGGAGGGCGGGAAGTTTGGAGAAGTGTTTGTCGACGCGACGGTGGGATTGCCGATTATCGTGGCGGCGGTTTTTGAGCGGCTGGATAAGGACAAGAGCGCGAAGGGGAAGGGAAAGAAGAAGGTGGCGGCGAAGTAGGGAAACAGTCGTCGGTCGTTACCGAAGCAAAAAGCCGTTCACCACAGAGGCACGGAGACACAGAGCAAAGCAAAAACCTACAAAACAGGTTGCGGCAGAAATGAAAAGGGATGGCTAACGCCGTCCCTTCGTTTGAGATCGTTTAAGTCTCAGGCGGAAAACAGGTCCTTCGCTTCGCTCAGGATGACAATCCTCCTATTTTTAAAACTAAGCAAAAAAGCAGAGTCTTAGTCGAAGATCAACACTGCGGATGCGATGACGGTGGTCCAGAGGCCGCGTTTGTCGCCGACGGCGGACTGGGTTACGTTCGCGGTGCGAACGATCTTGTTGGAGAGGCGGTAAATCTGCTTTTTCTCGTCCCAGGAACGGTCAGGATCGAATTCGACGTTGAGGGTGGTGGCGAGCATTTCGGCGGCGAGTTCCTCGGCGTAGTCTCCGGCGGCGTCTTCTGATTCTCCGAACGAGTGGTGCTCGCTCAGGTAGCCATAGGTATTGCGGTCGGACGGAATCGCGACACCGATGCTGGACGCCAGCAGGCGATGGGGTTCGCGGGTGCTATTTTCGGCGACGACGGCGAAGACCACTTCGCCCGGGTGAAGGTACTTAAGGCCCGTGGAGCGGGGGACGAGCTTGCAGTTCGGCGGGAAGATGGAAGAGACGCGTACGAGATTCTGAGCGGCGATACCGGCGTCCCGCAGGGCGAGCTCGAAAGAAGTAAGGCGTTCGCGATGCTTGCCGACTCCCTTGGTGAAGAAGATCCGCTTCGGGACCATGTCCTTGCTCAATTCATTTGCCTCCAGGAAGTAGAGAAAGTGAAAAAGAAAACGCAAATCTAACACAGCGATTTGTGACAGTTGGATGAAAAATGGAGTAGGGAACCAAGAAAAAAGCGGGAGCCGCAACCGTGGGCTCCCGCTCTCCGCCTTGCATATAGGGGGAGGGCTGCTTCGGCGGAAACTTTACTTTCCCGCGACCGAGGCGACGGCGATCGTGTCGCCATTGAGGGTGCCGGTGACCTTGGCGTTCGAGCCGGCGAGCTTGTCGAGAGCGGCAAGCTCGGACTTGTTGTCGGTGTCGAGGGTGTAGACCTTGTCGCCGACCACCAGGGCGAACTTGGAGCCCTTGCTGACGCAGGCGTGGGTGCAGTCGGCCTCGGGGCCGGACATCATGTGGTGGGCGCCGCACATCGCGTCGCTGACTTTGCCGGTGAAGCTCTGCGGCTTGTCGGCGGCGAGGGCGAGCAGGGCGGTTGCGAGAATGAACGCAAACACGGTAGCCATCAGTTTCTGCAAACGAGACATCATGCAACTTTCTCCTGTCAGGACTGAATGTGGCCTTCCCGAGCGGAGCCGAAAATCGGGGAGGGACCTTTTCTCGATAGATTAACAGACTAGAGAGAAGTTACGGACTCGGTGGGGCAGCGGAGATCACGCATTTGAGCGGCGCATCTCCCAGGTTAGCGCCAGAGAACGGCGCGAACCTGGGGCACCCGGCTTCGGCATTGGGTTTTGTAAGAGGGTTGAGACGGTCTCCTACTGCTTCGGGTGACGGGCGAGACGCCGCCCGTCACTCCGCCGTATCTGTGCCGTCCGCTAAAGCGGACTCAACTTTCCCATTTCCCCGTCAGTCCCAGCACTCACGTGCTGGGCTAATATCTGCCGTCGCTCCGCGACTGGAGCAGAGTTTGTCACGGTAGCATGCTTCGGCATTGGGTTCTGTACAGGCTGAGACGCGTCTCTCCACTGCCTCGAGGGACGGGCGAGACGCCCGTCCCTCCACGGCTGAGGCCGTGCATTTCCCAGGTTAGCGCCAAAGAGCGGCGCGAACCTGGGGCACCCGACTGAGTGTGGCGTAAAGCACTGCGGAGCTTCGCTCCGCCGGACAGACGAGGGCGTCTGTCCCCACGTGGTTTGTGGCGATTCCAAGCGCTTTATCAGAATCGCGAATGAGAGGCGCGTCACTCCACTACCTCGACCGACGGGCGGGACGCCCATCGCTCCAATGTGTACGTCTTCTGGTCGATGCAACGAGGAGCCACGTCAGTCGGGCTTGATTCCGTAGCGGAGGCTGACGTCGACGGTTTTTTCCTTCTCGTTGACACCCTCATGCAGGCTGACCGTCCAGTTAGTTTTTGGAGGCAGGAGCTTCCAGGCCTGCTCGATGAAGCGCTTCGGGTAGGAACTGTCGTAGGCGTCGGCAGGCTTCAGGTTCCAGGCCTCGCGGAGGCGGTCGGCGGTCTTGACGTCGAGGCCATTGATCTCGAGATCGCCCATGTGGAACAGGTCGCCTTCGTGCACCTCGAGCTGGTAGGCGACCGCGCGGTTGACGTCGTCGAAAACAGGCTCGGGCTTGACGGACGCGGTCATAAAGCCGCGGGTGCTATAGAGCTTCTGGACAGCTTCGATATCCGTTTGCAGCTGGACGGCGTTGGCGGTCTGGGCAGATTGCAGGCGAATCAGGGTCTGAAGTTTGTCGGTCGGGAAGGTGGAATTGCCTTCCCAGGTGAAGTCGGAAACTTTGTATTGGAGCCCTGGTGTGGAGGGAAGGTCGACGTCGACCTGGGTCTCGTCATGATCTTCCTGCACGACTTTGGCTTGTGGCTCGGCGAAGGCGGCTTTCAGAAATCCGTGCTTGAGGTAAACGGGCAACAGCGCGGACTTCACGTAGGCGTTCACCTCGGAGCGGAGATAGTCGCGGTCCTCCAGCTTCTGAGCGGCTTCGGCGAGATCGGGGATCTGGTCGGCCGGGGCGGATGGGAAGCTGACGTGACGGATGCGGATGTTGACGTTGTCGGCTTTGAAGTTAATCGCATCGATCGGCCCTTCGTGGCTTGCGCCCTCACGAATGTAGGTAGCGTGCGCGGAGAGACTATGCTGCAGCAGGAGGGACTGAAGAGCGTCGGAGATGCGGTCAGCGAGTTCGCCGCCGACAGGGACTTCGCCTTTGAAGAGCGGCTCGACCCCGTGGATTTTTGCGATCAGATCGGCATCGGAGAACCAGACGAAGTTGTCGAAGCGAGCGGGCACGAATTTGTCGGCGTCGGCAACCTGGAAGTCGAGCTTGGTTCCCGTGGCGGAATACGCATAGCTATAGGAGACGTTGGTGAACAAGCCGCTCTTTCCGAGTTCCTCGGTAGCCTTCTTGAAGTCGTCTTCGGTAGCGGTATCGCCGATCTTGAGGCCTGAAGCGGCGATGATCTCGTCGGGTGTGTAGCGCTGGCTGCCCGTGACCTTGATGGATACGAGTTTGTTATCACCCGCCGCAGCTTTTGGTTGCGGCTTGTGGGTGGTTTGGGGTCGGGCGAGCCCGGGCAGCAGAACAAGAGCAAGGGCCAGAAGAGATCGAAGGGTCAGCACTGCATGAATTTTAGCAGTGACGGGGGTCAAGATGGCTTGGCGGCTCGCGGTCGAGCAAAAAGCCTTTAAAGTCTGAGAGCGCGTGAAACGCGAGTTGCGAGTAGTAAAAACCTTTAGGCGCAGAGGCGCAGAGAAGAGCAGCGGAGGGCGCGGAGAAAAGCTTTTAACCGCAAAGGGCGCAAAGAAGTGCCGCAAAGATCGCAAAGAAAAGCGAATTGCGAGTACCGAGTGGTGAGTGGCGAGCTGCGAGAAAGGCTCTTAACTGCGGAGGTGCGCAGAGAATAGAGGCTGAGTCCGCAGAGAAAAGCATTTAATCGCAAAGGACGCAAAGAAGTGCCGCAAAGAGCGCAGAGAAAAGGTGCGGCTGTCGGCAGGGTGACGGAATTGAGAGTCGACGGAGGGAGACGTCGGCAAATTTCAGAGGGGCTCGGCGCCGAACTTCACTGGCGGCGGGCGGGTTCGAGAGCGGAGTCGTTGACTTTGAGTTTGACGGCGGTATCGATGAAGGCAAGCGCGGCGCGGCTTAGGGCTTTGTCACGGCGGAAGACGAGGGCGAGGTCGCGGCGGATCTGAACATCGGCGATGGAAATGATGGAGAGCGTGTTGGCGCGGACGTCTTCGGTGACGTTTGAGCGGGCGATGAAGCCGACACCGACGTCGGCCGCGACGAAGCGCTTGAGCAGTTCGCTGGAGTCGAGCTCCATTGAGATTTGCGGTTTCAGGCGGCGTTCGTGGAAGAGATTTTCCAGCGCATCGCGAGTGTGGCCGCTCTTGGGCACGAGCAGAGGGAAGCTGGCGACCTCGGATACCGTGGCGGTTTTCAAGTGGGCCAAGGGATGCTGGGGCGGAGCAATGATGACCAGTTCGTCACGATGAATGGGGACGACGGTGAGACGGGTGTCGGTGACCGGCAAGGAGACGACACCGAAGTCGACGGAGTTATCGATCACGCATTCGAGGGTTTTGGCGTAATCGGCGCGCTTGATGCCGACGGCAACTTCCGGATAGGTCCGTTTGAACTCGGCGAAGACCTCGGGAAGGATGTGGAGGCAGGTACCTTCGTTGGCGCCGACGACGAGTTCGCCCCGCGGAATGCGCTCGGTTTCAGCGATGGCGACACACACCGCTTTGCGAGCTTCGATGGTCTCCTCGGCGTATTTCAGGAAAAGCTTGCCGGATTGCGTAAGGGAGACCTTGCCACCGGAGCGATCGAGCAGGCGAGCACCGACCTCCTCTTCAAGGGCGCGAATCTGCGACGACACGGCGGGCTGAGTGCGGAAGCGTTTTTCCGCAGCTCGAGAGAAGGAGCTGAGGCGGGCGACCTCGAGGAATGTCTCCAGCTGGTCGAAGTCCATGTTGATGCGGTCTTAGCCCCGACGACGGGCGAGCGGCAAGAGCTACAGGCGTTCACGGTGAAGGAAACGCCGAGCACCTGCTGTTTTCCGGTCAACATCATAAACGGTTCGAATCGGAACCATTGAAAGAATCAATTTTGCGGTGGAGTCGCGACCTCGTAGGATTCACCGTCAATGGAACAACACGGTGAGCAGCAGGGTCTGAAGTCGCGGCCCTGCTTTTTTATTGAGGAGGGCGCCCAGGACTGCAAGCCGTTGAAAAGATGTCGCCTTAGAGTTCATAAACCCGCCTTATCGGCACGATAAAAACAATCAATTCGAATCGTTTGGAAGGCGCTTCTACACTCTCGGGGGTTTGAGGGGGGCGCACCCGAGCGGGAAATTTGTGCCCTCAGCGCCGGAAGGCGGCTGTTCGGAAAGTCGGTGCCGTCCGCTAAAGCGGACTCGACGTCTCACTTGAAGCGTACCCAGCACCGACGTGCTGGGCTAATCTCTGCCGCCGCTGCGCGACTGGGAGTGAGGTTCCGCTCGGCTAACGTTTGCCGCGGCCGCGCGATTAGGAGTCGAGGTTTCGCGCTGGGCTAGTGTCGGGCGTCGCTGTGCTACTGGAGACGAGGAATGAATTTTGTTCATCGGCCGGGCGCGTCCATGAGTTTCGCGAAAGGCTCGAAGTGCCGGACTAGCGAAGGCTCACGTTTTCGAACTATGAGTGTCGTAAGGTTCCCTTAAGAACAACCAATCACTGGAGGCGATGGTGGCCGATCCGAAAGCCGTACTGGAATTCGCCAAGAAGAACGAGGTGCGGATTCTTGATTTGCGATTTACCGACTTGCCGGGACTATGGCATCACGTGTCGTATCCGATCGAGCAATTGAGCGAGGCGTCGTTTGAGGAAGGATTCGGGATGGATGGGTCGTCGATTCGCGGGTGGGCGGCGATTCACGAAAGCGACATGCTGCTGATTCCGGATCCGAACTTCTACCTGCTGGATCCGTTTACGGAGGTGGCGACGCTGGTGATGGTGGCGGATGTGCTCGATCCCGTCACAAAGCAGCGATACGACCGGGATCCGCGATACATTGCGCGCAAGGCGGAACTGTATCTGAATTCCACGGGGATTGCGGACACAGCTTATTTCGGCGCGGAGGCGGAGTTCTTCATCTTCGACAGCGTGCGCTTCGATCAGCGCGAGCAGCACGGGTTTTACTTCATCGATGCTGAAGAAGGGCGGTGGAATTCGGGGCGGGAGGAAGCCAATCTCGGATACCGGCCGCGATACAAGGAAGGGTATTTCCCAGTTCCACCGACGGACCATTATCAGGATCTGCGCAGTGAAATGGTCGTGACCATGCAGAACGCCGGGGTGATTGTGGAGTGCCATCATCACGAGGTGGCGACTGGCGGGCAGACGGAAATCGATCTGCAATACGATTCGCTGGTGAAGTCGGCGGACGGCATGTTGCTGTACAAGTACATCGTCAAGAACGTTGCGAATCAGCATGGAAAGACCGTGACGTTCATGCCGAAGCCGATTTATGGCGACAATGGAAGCGGCATGCACACGCATCAATCGCTGTGGAAGGGCGATAAGGCACTGTTTGCGGGCGATGGATACGCCGGGCTCTCGCAGATCGCGCTTTGGTATATCGGGGGCCTGATCAGGCACGGACCGGCGCTGGCGGCGCTGATTGCGCCGACAACGAATTCGTACAAGCGACTGGTGCCGGGATTTGAGGCTCCGGTGAATTTGGCGTATTCGCGGCGAAACCGGTCGGCGGCGTGCCGGATTCCGATGTATTCGGCGTCACCGAAGGCAAAGCGAGTGGAATTCCGACCGCCGGATCCGAGTTGCAATCCGTACCTGGCTTTTTCGGCGATGCTGATGGCGGGATTGGATGGGATCGAAAACAAGATCGATCCGGGCCCTCCGCTCGACAAGGACATCTATGATCTCGGGCCGGAAGAACTGGCAAAGGTGCCATCGATGCCGGGATCGCTGGAAGAGGCTCTGGACGCGCTGGAGCGCGATCCAACGTTTCTGCTAAAGGGCGACGTGTTCACCGAAGAGATGCTGCGGACCTACGTCGAGTACAAGCGGACGAAAGAAGTGGATGCGGTGCGGTTGCGACCGCATCCGTTCGAATTTGCGTTGTATTACGACATCTGAGAAGCAGTCGTTGCTTGTTGGCGGGGCTGGCAGAGTGACCTGTTACGAACCTCGGCCGTCCCTCCGGGACTTGTGCGCGTTTCCCACTCGTCCCAGCGCTAGAGTGCTGGGCTACTATTGGCCGCCCCTTCGAGGCGCGGAATTCTACCCGCCTCATCCCACCGCTCGAACCCAAGATTACGTTTTGTACAGCCTCAAAGTGCTGGCTCTTTTTCCGAGAGCTTTCCGACTTGGTGTGTTCGTTTTGAAACTTCACACGTTGAGTCTTTGGAGTCAGCAGAAGTTAAGGCTAGAGGCACTGCAAAGTTCAAGATAAAATGGCGCGCTCTCTGCCATTGGGTTGGCGGGCGGGACCTTTGGGCGTTTTGAAGTGCTTGATGCTGCCCGGTGTGGACCGACCCCAAAAAGCGAGACAAACCTCGAACATCCTCACGGAGTCTTCATGAAATCGGTTTGGACGATGGCCCTGTTGCTGTCGGTACTGGGCGCGGCATCGGTCGCGCAACAAAATCCGTCTCCCGCGGTGGATGGCGGACGGCTCTTCCTCCCGAAGAATTTCATATGGGGGTACAGTCAGTTCGACATTGCGCCCCCGCATAACGAACCGGATCCAAACATCTGCGCGGCGAACGCTGGGCAATTCGGCGGGAAAGACGCGCCTTGCAATGCCTTCGCGAGGTACCTGCTCTCGGGATACGTAGAGGTGCGGCCGTTTGCGCGCACGCAGTTGAAGAGGCTGTTTTTCTTTGGGGCGCCAACGTTTGTGTTCGGCAAGAACATTCCCCAGACTTTGTACACGTGGTCGCCGGCGGCGATCGGGTGGGAACGATCGTGGGGGGCCGGCGTGGAAATCAGCCATGGCTTCGAAATGCGAGTAACGCAGCACTTTCTTTTTCAGCGCTTCGGATCGCGCGACAGAAATCTTGGTCCTGCGGACCTTGGGCCCAACGGTCCGTGGGGACGGTATGCTGTGATCGGCGTGCGGAAATACTTTGGACATCGGGAAGCGCAGTGAGTGAACCAAGTATCGCGGAAAGGGATAACGTTGAGGGCGTGGAGATGCCTTCCGCTTATCGCGATTCGCAGCAAGCGCAGCGTGTTTTTCGTGCGCTCAAGGATCGGTTATCTGCCGAAATCTGCGTTGCTCTGCCGGATTTGCTGAGCAGGACGCCGGATCCCGACGCGGCCCTCGTAATGATGGAGCGGCTGGTCGCCGAGTGCGAGCGCGGGTTGTTGGAGTGTCTGAATCGCGCGCCGGCGCTGGTCCATTATGCGGCCTGCGTTTTTGGCCACGGTCCTTTTCTCGGCGAAACTCTGCTGCGAGATCCTGATCTGCTGGCATCTTATGAGTCCGGAAGAGCGCTCGATCGCAGCTACTCAAGGGACGAGTTTCAGGAGCGGTTCATCGCCTATCGCGCACAGGCCCAGCACAAGGACGTGGCGACGTTGCTGGCCGCTTTCAAGCGGCGCGAGTATGTGCGCATCTTTTTGCGGGACTGCCTGCGGATTGCCTCGCTGGCGGAGACGACGAGCGAGATTTCGGCGCTGTCGGATGTGCTGATCGGAGAGGCACTGCGCGAGGCAGAACGCACTCTGCGACAGAAATACGTTCAAGAGCCTGAATCGGATATACCGATTTCGGTAAGAAACTTCGCGGTTCTATCCCTTGGAAAACTCGGCGGCAGCGAACTTAACTACAGCTCGGACGTGGATCTGCTCTACCTGTTTCGCGACCGGGAAGCGCTTGCCGGGGCGAATGTGACCGCACAGGAATATTTCATCCGGCTGGCCCAGGGAGTTACGGATTTGCTTTCGCGAGTCACTACAGAGGGGCCAGTCTTCCGAATTGATTTGCGGCTGCGGCCGCGAGGGGCGGACGGAGAGTTGGCGATCAGCCTTGACCAGGCGCTGCTCTACTACACGCAAACGGCACAGGATTGGGAACTGCAGGCGCTGATCAAGGCGAGGCATTCGGCTGGGGACGCGGCGATAACGATGTCGTTTGTACGAGCCGTACAGCCGCACGTCTATACCGAAGCCATCAACTTTCGGGCGATCAAGACGGCGCTGGTGGCACGCGAAAAAATGCACCAGATACGACGGCTGCGGTCAAAGCCTTCTGCGATCGACGTGAAGGTTGGCCACGGCGGCATTCGGGATATCGAATTTTTGGTGCAGTGTCTGCAGAGAGTTTATGGCGGCCGCGAGCCGTGGCTGCGTTCGCGTGGAACGATGTTTGCGCTGCAAAAACTTTATGACAAAGGACATTTGCGGGAGGAAGAATTTCAGCGATTGAGCAGCGCCTACGAATTCCTTCGACATCTGGAACACCGGCTTCAACTGCAACATGGGAGGCAGACACATACATTGCCCACGTCTTCGGACGAGTTACGGATGCTACGGCGATCCTTGGACTCCCACCTCGATGCTGGGGAAAGGGCAGAGGAACTGCCGGTTGTTGTCAGGGCACGGATGGGAGCGGTCTCGGACATCTACAAGCGCGTCATTTTGCAGCAACAAGTAAGAGAGATCGAGCAATTGCCGGAATTCGCGCTTCTGGGCGGATCGGACCTGACGGAGGCGACGGATCGAGGAATCCTTGATCGGTTAGCGACGGACTCGGCGCCGCTTCATGAATTAGCGACTCGACCGGAATTGGACGCACTTGTTCGCAAGAATCTGTTTCGTTTTCTGAGTGCGGCGCTGACGAGTTCGACCCGATACGCCAGTGTGGTACGGAATGCACAGGCGGTCGAGCGGGCACTGGTGATCTTTGAGGAGAGCGAATTCCTGACCGACATCCTGATGCGCCATCCGGAGGAATTGCCGACACTGTCGCAAGTGGAGGCGTCGTTCTCGAGACCTCCGAGCGAGTACCTGTTCGATCCGGCATTGGGTGAACGGCGCCGGGTCCACGATCCGGTGTTCGCTTATCTTGCAGATGCGCAAGGTCCGGTGGGAGACAGGTTGTCGTTACTGCGCAGGCATTATCGGCACCGGATTTTTGCGGAGGGCGCGCATGACCTGCTGAGTTTCCGTGACATCTACGATGCGTTGTCCGCGACAACCAGTGCTGCAGAAGACGCGATCTCATGTGCGTTTCGAATGGCGGGAAGTACGGCAGGGCTGGCGGTGATGGCACTGGGGCGGCTGGGAACGAAGGAGTTCGATCTTGGATCGGATGCCGATCTTCTATTCGTATGCGCCGAAGAAGCTGACGCGACGGCTCTGAAGGCTGCGGTGGAGCGGATTGTGCAGGTTCTTTCGGCGTATACGCAGGATGGCACGGTCCTGGCTGTGGACACGCGACTGCGGCCTCGAGGGAAAGAGGGTGAATTGATTGTGAGCAGCCCGCAACTGGAGCGGTATTTCGCGACGGAGGCGCAGCCCTGGGAAGCGTTGCTGCACACAAAGCTCCGGTTCATCGTGGGCGATGCCGGAGTGGGAGAGCAGGCCTCGCGCGCGACCCGGCGACTGTTTGAGCGTTTTGCAAATTTTCCGCAAGTTCTCACGGCACTGCGGGAGATGCGGAGGAAACTGGAGGGGATCGATGAGGCGAGAAACGTCAAGACGGCGGAAGGAGGGACCTACGACATTGATTTCATCACCAGTTACCTGCTGGTGAAGCACGACGCAGCACAGAAGAACGGTACACTGCGTGAGCGCGTGTGGCGCTGCGCGGCCGCGGGACTTCTGGAAAAGCGGGATGCCGCGCGACTGGATCACGCCGCCGAGTTACTGCGAACGACAGAGCACGCGGTCCGCCTGGTCTCGGGACGCTCCACCAGATGGCTGCCGGCAACCGAAAAGGGCCTAAAGAGCGTAGAGGCGCTGGTGGGGAAGATGCTGCAGAGATCGCGGTGCGACGGGCTGGAAGCGAACCTTGTCGACACGTGCGGAGAAGTCCGCTCAATCTACAACCGGGTCTTTGACGAATTACACTAGAAGCTGAAGCTATGGTCTTGACGGCATGGCCAGAGCCACGTCCTTCCTTGGTCAGCATTCGAGGGCGAGACGCCCTCGCGACACCCGGTGAGGACGCCGGCGCTACATTAGCTCTTATGCAATCTGTGAAGCTATACCTTCCCACAGACCATTTGTGAGATGTGTTCTAGACCGGCTCAGGCGGCTCGAGCGTAGGTCTGAACCGGGCGTCGCCGGCGCTGGATGAGCCAGACAATAAGGGCAATGATCCCCGCGAAAACCAGCAGAGGCAGGCCGAAGATCACAAATAGCCAACCCTGTCCGCTGAAGGTGGTTACATCACCACCAATTTGCGCTTTCGGATCGCGGATGAGCGTTCCACCCATAACCGTGACCTCGCCGCCAATCTTGGTCGCGGGGCCCAAGCGAACAGTGCCGCCAAATGCGGTGACGTCGCCGCCGACAGAAGCATCGTCCTCGATGGTCACGTTGCCGCCGAAGGTGGTGATTTCACCGCCGACCTGACCGCGTACGCGCACCGAACACAGGAAACAGGTAACGTCTCCTGTGTGCTGGTCGGGACCGATATAGATGGAATGGCCGAACTGGGTGTACTCCCGGTTGTCCGCTAGCGCGAAAGGCGCTGCCAGGAGAAGGCAAATCAGCAACAATGAGCGAAGGTTAAACGTCATGCGGCGGGAACGGCTCCTTTCGTGGGCATGCAACGGCCCAGCGAAATCGACGCGTTTTGATTGTGGAGCCGCGATGAAGTGTTGTCAAGGCAGGCCCTTTTAAACACTTCTCGGAAACGGCGTGATTTCTCTATAATTGAAAGTTTTCCATCAAGGGACTGAGGTGTTCTATGGCGGATAGCTTCAACGGCGTACGTGTGCCGGCCGATGGCCAAAGGATCACTTATTCGGCAGGGAAGTATCAGGTTCCCGATCATCCGATTATTCCATTTATTGAGGGGGATGGGACCGGACGCGATATCTGGAAGGCTTCGGCGCGAGTATTCGACGCCGCGGTGGAGAAGGCTTATAAAGGCAAACGGCGGGTAGCCTGGTACGAGGTGTTTGCGGGTGAAAAGGCCAAGGCTAAGTTCGATACGTGGCTCCCGGATGACACCGTCAACGCCGTGAAGGAATTCCGAGTGGCGATCAAGGGTCCTCTGACCACGCCGGTCGGAGGCGGGATCCGGTCGTTGAATGTCGCATTACGACAGATTCTGGATCTGTATGCTTGCGTGCGACCGGTGAAGTACTACGCCGGAGTGCCGTCGCCGGTGAAGCATCCGGAGAGAATGGATCTAGTGATCTTTCGGGAGAACACCGAGGACGTGTACGCCGGGATTGAGTGGGAAGAGGGAACTCCGGAAGTTGCCAAGCTCATTGAGTTTTTGAACAAGGACATGCTCAAGGGCGGCAAGAAGCAGGTGCGGCTCGATTCGGGCGTAGGCATCAAACCGATCTCGGTGACTGGGACGAAGCGACTGGTGCGAATGGCGATCAAACATGCGCTGGAGAACGGGCGCAAGAGCGTCACGCTGGTGCATAAGGGCAATATCCAGAAATTCACCGAGGGAGCTTTCCGGAAGTGGGGATACGAACTGGCAACGGAGGAATTCCGCGACAAGGTTGTGACGGAGCGGGAGAGCTGGATCCTGGATAACAAAGACAAGAATCCGAACTTATCGGTCGAGGAGAACGCGAACCTGGTTGAGCCGGGCCTGGAGTTTGCACCACCGGAGTTTCGCCAGGCGGTCTACGCGGAAATAAAGCAAGTCCTAGACGCGATCTATTCGACCCACGGTCATGGCGCATGGAAGAAGAAGCTGATGATCAATGACCGTATCGCAGACTCGATCTTCCAGCAGGTGGTGACGCGGGCGGATGAGTATACGGTCCTGGCTACGCCGAATCTGAACGGAGACTACATTTCCGATGCCTGCGCGGCGCAGGTGGGTGGGCTCGGGATTGCGCCGGGAGCGAACATCGGCGACGGGTACGCGATCTTCGAAGCGACGCACGGAACCGCGCCGAAATATGCCGACAAGGATGTGATCAACCCTGGGTCGGTAATTTTGTCAGGCGTGATGATGTTCCGGTTCTTAGGCTGGAATGAGGCGGCGGACCTGATCGAGCGCGGCATGGAACGAACCATCGATCAGAAGAAAGTGACGTACGACTTCGAGCGGCTGATGGATGGGGCTACGAAGGTGAAGACCAGCGAATTCGCCGGGTACATTATTGAGAATATGGACGCGGTGGTACTGGTTTAAGCATTCAGCACTCAGCATTCGGCATTCAGCCAGTTCGTTAGCGGTTGCTTGCTTAGAAGTCCACAGGCTGAGTGCTGACTGCTGAATGCTAAGTGCTCATTTGAAAGGATTCATTCATGCGCAAAAAGGTAACGATTGTAGGTTCCGGCAATGTGGGGGCGACGGCCGCCCACTGGATTGCGTCGAAGGAACTGGCGGACGTCGTACTGATCGATATCATCGAGGGCGTTCCGCAGGGGAAAGGCCTCGATCTGCTGGAGGCGATGCCGATCGAGAAGCGGGATGCTCACATTATCGGCACACAGGACTACAAAGACTCAGCGAATTCCGACATTGTCGTGATCACTGCGGGGGTTCCCCGCAAGCCGGGGATGAGTCGCGACGATCTGCTGAATATTAATCACAACATCATGAAGAATGTGGTGGGCGAGGCGGTCAAGTATTCTCCCAACTCCATTCTGATTATTGTGTCCAATCCGCTGGACGCGATGGCACAGGCCGCATACAAGATGAGCGGATTTCCGCGCGAGCGGGTGATCGGGATGGCGGGCGTGCTCGACTCGGCGCGGTTCCGGACGTTCATCGCCGAAGAGCTGAAGGTGAGCGTGGAGAATGTCACTGCGTTCGTGTTGGGGGGGCATGGCGACACGATGGTGCCGCTGACGCGTTATTCGACGGTCGCAGGGATTCCGATCACCGAGTTGATGGATGCGGCGACACTCGACAAGCTGGTGCAGCGGACGCGGGACGGAGGCGCCGAGATCGTGAAGTATCTGAAGACGGGATCGGCATACTATGCGCCGTCGGCCGCGGTTACGGAGATGGTGGAGGCAATCCTGAAGGACAAGAAAAAGATTCTGCCCTGCGCGGCGTACCTGGATGGGGAATATGGCATCAAGGGCCTGTACGTCGGAGTGCCGGTGAAGCTCGGGTCGAAGGGGATAGAGCAGATCATTGAGATCAAGCTGACGCCGCAGGAAAAAGCGGAGTTGGACCGCAGTGCCAGCGCGGTGAAGGAATTAGTGGGAGTGATTGGAGTGTAAGACCGCAGGTCTCAGGCGTTAGGTCTTAGGTCTCAGGAAAATCCCGCTCGGGAAGGGCGGGATTGTTTTTGATCATGCTGTGCGGGTTCGCGGCACTTGGCAGTTAGCACTTGGCATTTGGCCGTAACGCACTCTTCTCGACCCACATTACGAAATTGTTATGGCCAGGTGCTAAATGCCAAGTGCTAGATGCTCTTCGTGTTTGCTTTTGATTCGCTAGACCCGTTCGATCGTTACTGACTGCAGGACGACGTCTTTCTTTGGGCGATCCTGAGCGCCGCGCGCGATGTTGGAGATCTTGTCGGCGATGTCCTGCCCTTCGACGACTTCGCCGAAGATGGTGTGTTTTCCCGTAAGCCAGGTGGTTGGAGCAACAGTGATGAAAAATTGCGAGCCGTTCGTGTTGGGGCCGGCATTCGCCATCGCGAGCTTACCCTTCTTATCGAACTTGTGCGGGGAGCCCTTGGTTTCGTCTTCGAACTGGTAGCCTGGGCCGCCCATGCCGTTGCCCGCGGGATCGCCACCCTGGATCATGAACTCGGGAATGACCCGGTGAAAGATGGTGCCGTCATAGAGTCGATCTGTGCTTTTTTTGCGGCTGACTGGATGGGTCCAGTCGCGCTTTCCTTCCGCGAGATCGACGAAGTTTGCGACGGTCTTGGGAGCCTCTTTGTCGAAGAGGCGGCAGACGATTGTTCCTTCGGTGGTTTGCAACGTAGCGTATGTGCCGGGTTCGCGAGCCATAAGAGTCCTTTCGCTTTGAATCAGGATATGAATGTGGCACGAGGCCGCTGAACAGAAGCGACGCCAGTTCCTAAATTATCCCACGTTACTGGGGCGGCGCGGTTTTGGTCGCTGCGACAGGCTTCTTTGCTGCCGGCGTCGCGGGCTTCGCAGCTGTGGCTCCGGCCTTCACGATTGTGATGTGGTTGATCTTGATCGGACGGAAGGGCCGGTCATTGGGATCACGTCCCGTGCGGGCAATCTGCTTTACGAGTTCGACGGAAGCTTCGTCGCACTGACCGAAGATGGTGTAACCGCCGTTCAGGCTGGGGTAGGGAACTTCCGTGATGAAGAATTGTGAGCCGTTGGTGTCGGGGCCGGCGTTGGCGTAGGCCAAGCGGCCCGGGCGGTCGAAAGTGAGATCAGGCGAGGTCTCGTTCTTGAACTTGTAGCCTGGATCTCCCATGCCGGTACCAGCAGGATCGCCACCCTGGATCATGAAGTCAGGAATCACGCGGTGGAAGATGGTGCCGTCATAGAGCGGGACACCGTGTTTTTTCTGGTGGGTGACAGGGCTGGTCCAATCCTTGGTTCCGGTCGCAAGGCCAACGAAGTTCTCGACGCCGATGGGGGCCTGTTTCGGAAACAGCGTGCAGGTCATCTTGCCCGCCGTGGTGTCGATGATAGCGGTCGGGTTGGCGGAGGCGGAGGCTGTCGTCGAGCCGGCGGCGCGATTCGGAGGAGTGCCGGTGGGCTTCGTTTGAGATAGAAGTGCGCAAGAGAATACGGTGATCATGACTGCAAGGCAGATTTGTTTTTGCATACGGGATCCTCGCAAGTATGGATATGGGTCCGCTTAGTTGTTTTGGTGATGCATGAGAATTGTACGACAGCGAGCGGCGCGAACCATGACAGGATTGGTTCCCGCTAGATGTGGCCTGGATCTTTCGCACCGTGGGCGTTTAAGTTCCTACACTGGCTAGGTGCGGCGGGCGAGGACGCCCGCCGCGACAGCCGGCAAGATGCCGGCGCTACAGGTCGGCTTGCATTTGGTGATCATCTTTCAGACACTGCACTAGTTCACACCGGTCGCCGATGTGGACTGCATCTGTTCGCTCACTTTTTCCACGTCGCGAAAGACGCGGAGCAGGTTTCCGCCCAGAATCTTGTGAATGTCGTCGGCGGTGTAGCCGCGATCCAGAAGAGCTTGGGTGACCTTGGGTAGATCCGCAGCAGAGTCTATGCCAGTCGGTGTTGCTCCGCTGACGCCGTCGAAGTCCGAACCCAGGCCGACGTGGTCGACGCCAGCCACCTTGGCGATGTGGTCGATGTGATCGATTAACGATTTAAATGGTGGGCGGGGAATCTTGGCTGCCCACTCGCGATCGATCTGATCGTACTCAATGTAGGTGACGGCTTTGCCTTCCCGCTTGTGCTTCTCGACGAAGGCTGCGATGGCGGCGTCGCGGTCTTTCGCCATGGACTTGGTGGCATTCCAGTAGTTCTGATCATCAAAGCCGGAAAAGAAGTTCACTTGCACCACGCCATTATTTTTGGCGACGGCGCGCAGCATGTCGTCGGTCATGTTGCGGGGAGCATCGGTGAGAGCGCGAGCTGAGGAGTGTGAGGCCATGACGGGGGCCTTGGTGGTGGCGATCGCGTCGTAAAAAGTCTTGTCGGCGACATGGGAGATGTCGACCATCATGCCCAGGCGATTCATCTCGAGGACGACCTGCTTGCCGAAGTCGGTGAGGCCGTTGTGGTGCTCGACCTTCGGGTCGTCGATGTCGCCGGACGAGTCGCCCCATTCGTTCGTGTTGGACCAGGTGAGGGTCATGTAGCGGACACCCAGGCGGTAGAACTCGCGCAGAAGGCGGATATCGTTTTCGATGGCGTGACCGCCTTCGATTCCCATGAGAGTGGCGAGTTTCTTCTGCTTGTGGGCGCGCTCGATGTCGGCGACGGAGAAGGCCATCATCATGCGATCTGGGTGGCGGGCAGCCTGTTCGTAGACAGAATCGATTAAGTCGACGGCGCGATGGGCGTACTGGCCCTTATAGGAAGGCTCGACCCAGATGGAGAAGAACTCGGCGTCGAGGTTGCCGGCCCTGGCCTTGTCGAGGCTGATGTGGCCGACGTCTTTCGGGTCGGTGTTGGCGATGTCGAAGCCTCCGTCAAGAAAACGTTGCGGCGTGTCGGCGTGCGTGTCGACGATGAGGGCGGAGTTGTGGATCTGGAGCGCCTTGGCGGAGACGGCGGGAACGTCTTGCGTCAACGAAAACGTTGGCCAGAACGTAATCAGGCATGCGATTGCGAGGATTCGGCGAATCATGGACGTACGAGCTTTCGACAGCGGATTGGATGCAAGGACAGGATTGTATACGTTGGATAGCGGGGAGAAGCGACCCGCTTATGCGAGGGCCTCAACGGCTTGGTTCAAGCAAGCTTCGAGGGGCTCGTCGGTATCGATGATGGTCTTCGGGAAGGTGATGGGCTCAAAGCGCGCTTTGACTTCAAGGTAGAGATTGAAGTTTCGGTTGCCGGCTGGATGGTGCCCAGCGGTTGATTGATCTGCGAGGCGGGCACGAGCGGTATCGTCGGAGCAGACGCATTCCAGGATGCGCCAGGGTTGATTGAGTGACTCGGCGGACTTGAGCACCGTCTCGATCTGGTAGCGGCAAGAGAAGGTCCGTCCGTCGATGAAGACGATGCGTTCGTAGTTTTTCCGGAGAATCCATGCTGCGGCTTCGAGCATGATCTGCAGGACGAAGTCGTCCTGCTCCGTGGAGTATTCGACGTCGGGCGGGGCGAACAGCGCGTGGCGGATTTCGTCTTTGCTGAGGATCGCGCCGTGGAGGCGCTCGGCGAGCACGGCGGCGAGCGTAGATTTGCCGGTGCCGGGTAGACCGGCGAGGAGGACGATCATGAGAAGGGCTTCCTTTGAGCGACGTCAGCAGACTGAGACGAAGTCGGCGGCGTAAGAAAGAGAGATTATAGAGAACTCCCATGGAGGCCAATACCGGTTCGCGTGTGCATGGGGTCCTTCGACTTGTTCGGCTGGCGCCTCACGTCGCTCAGGATGACAGAATTACGAGTACTGCAAGGACGATGTCGACGGAAGAGAAAAAATTACAAGGTCCCTCGATTACGTTCGGCTTTGCTTTATTGGGCTCGGGATGACAGCATTCTTGCTCAGGTCAATTTAGCGTCCCAGGTTAGCGTCCAAAAGGCGGACGCGAACCTGGGGCACCCAGCGCCTGACTTTGCACGGGATAACGACCCTTTAGGAACAGGATGCTGAGCTCGCCGACGCGCACGAACTTACTTCTGGCTGAGTTCGTCGCCGAACGGGGTGCTGTCCCAGCGCATGGCGTCCTGAGTTTGGCGCCAATCGGCGTAGCGGTCGGAGACCATCACGTGGAAGACCCACTGGCGGCGCTCTTCTTCGGGTTCGACGAGACCGAGAGCGCGCAGATAGAAGAGGTAGCGCTCGACGAAACGAATTTCGTCTTTCGTCATGCCGCGGCGCTGCAGGTCAACGGTAAGGCCTGCGAGGTGCGAGGATGCCGTGTCGCCTTCGGCCGGAGCGGCATTACGGTTATGCCGACGAAGTTTCTTCTGCACTTTGACAGTGCGGACTGCCGAATTCAGCTGGATCTGGTCGTGGAACCTTTGGTAGTAGGCCTGGCTAAGGTCCTCTACGAAATCGCGTGTCCACGGACGGCAATAGCGGCGATTGGGATCGAGCCGGGGATCGATGCGGAGCGTCGTGCCGGTACGGATCGGCAGCAGAGCCTGGGTTTCGACCAGAGCTGCGAGTTCGTCGTCATCCTGGATGCGCGGCAGTTCGAGGCGATCGATTTCTTCGTTCTGGAGAAGCAGCGACTCATGCGATGGCCGGAACATCGGGTTCCACAAGATGGAGCGGCGATGACGGCGGGAAGTCTTGTGAGTCGCGGAATGCTTGGTGGTCGTGTAGCTGTGGAGAGCAAAGGACTGGCTTGTGATGGCCAGAGCAAACAGCGCGACCCAGAGTCTAGAACACCGAATTCCCATCAGCACGAAGTGGCCTCGAACCTTCGGGGAGAGGCTCTGGTAGCCCAGAGCAGGAGCGTATTCTAACCTAGCTGTCAAGAAATCCAAGAAAAACCTTGCCTTTGGGCGTTACTGAGGAATCAATTTGGGTGCAAATTGGTAATCATTTTCGCGATTACCAATGCCAGGTTGTTGTTTCTTCGTGAACGTGATTACGGATGGTTACGTCGATAGGGTCCAGCGGTTCTGCAGATTCCAGCCTCAGGAAAGCCCAACACGGGATCTGTTGCAAAACAGGTGCCGTCGGCTGAAGCCGACTCCGTATATTGATTTTCTGTCGACCCCAGCACTTACGTGCTGGGCTAATATCTGCCGCCGCTACGCGGCTGGGTAGAGTGGTTCCCAGCGTACGTTCTCCAAGTTCGAGTTTCGAAACAAATTCTTGCGAGCCACGGTTATCTTCCGCCGCTATGCGCCTGGCGCGGGGCTCACCTCCTGGAACAGCGGGATATTTCCGGCACCAAGCGGGGCGTAGCTTGTCCCACCTGCGACACGTCATTTCAGCGTTTCGTTAACGACTCGACCTGATCATTTTCGGAACAGGTCGCCAATCGCCTGTTTCATGACGTCGGCACCGACGTCGGCAATCGACGTGGTGAGCGGAATGTCCTTGGGGCAAACCTCGACGCAATTCTGGGCGTAGCCGCACTCCTGAATGCCGCCGTCGCCCATGAGCGCACTGAGACGTTCGCGCTTGAGGGCTTTGCCGGTTGGGTGCGAATTGAACAGGCGGACCTGCGAAATGGTGGCGGCGCCGACGAAACCGGTCTCTTCATTGAACTGCGGGCAGGCTTCCATGCAGCAGCAGCACGAGATGCAGCGCGACAGGGGATACATCTCTTCCTGATCTTCGGGCGAGACGCGCGGTCCGGGACCGAGGTCATAGCTGCCGTCGACCGGGATCCAGGACTTGGTGGCCTTGAGGTTCTCGAAGATGACGCTGCGGTCGGTGGCGAGATCGCGCACGATGGGGAACTTTGAGAACGGCTCAAGCCGGATAGGCTGCTCCAGATTGTCGAGCAGGGCAGAGCAAGCCATGCGCGCGCGGCCGTTGATGACCATGGCGCACGAGCCGCAGACTTCCTCGAGGCAGTTCGAGTCGTAAGTGATGGGGGTAGTCTGTTTGCCCGTGCGGGTAACTGGGTTGGCGGCGATCTCCATGAGAGCGGAGATCACGTTGCGGCCGGGCTTGTAGGGAAGCTCGAACTCGTCCCAGTAGGGGGCGGAGTTCGGGGTGTCCTGGCGTTTAATTTTGATGATGACGGGATTGTTATTAGCCATTAGCTCTTAGCCTTTAGCTTCAAAAGCATTCAGCACTCAGCAATCAGCATTCAGTCTCTGAATTTTTTTTCCACCCTCAACGAACCGTTCAATGACTAAATGCTGAGTGCGGAACGCTGAGTGCTACTTCACCGCGTCGTACTTTCTGGGCCTTGGTGGAATCAGCGAGATGTCCACCGACTCGAATTCGAATTTGGGCTCGTCGGCGTCGGGAGCGAAGGTCGCTTTCGTCGTCTTGAGCCAGTTCTTGTCGTCGCGGTCGGGAAAATCGGGCTTGTAGTGCGCGCCGCGCGATTCGTCGCGCATGCCGGCACCCTGGGCGACCACGCGAGCCAGTTGCAGCATGTTGTAAAGCTGCCGCACGAAGGCGACGGTCGTGTTGGCCCACTGGCTGCGATCGCTTAAGTTGACGTTGCGGATGCGCTCCAGCAATTCGACGAGCTTGGCGTCGCACTCTTTGAGATTCTTGTTGTAGCGGATGACCGTGCAGTTCTTGGTCATCTCCTCGCCGAGTTCTTTCCAGATGAGGAAGGGGTTCTCGGCGCCGTCGGCCTTCATGAGGCCGTCATTGATTTCCTGCTGCCGCTTGCGTTCGGCCTCGAAGTAGCCGTTGCTCTCGGACTTCTGCAGGCCGCGCGCGTATTGGACGGCGTTGGGTCCGGAGATGAAGCCGCCGAAGATGCAGGAGACCAGCGAGTTCGCCCCGAGACGGTTGGCGCCGTGGTACTGGTATTCGGCTTCGCCGGCGGCAAAGATGCCCGGGATGTTGGTGGCCTGCTTGTAGTCCACCCACAGACCGCCCATGGTGTAGTGCATGCCGGGGAAGATCTTCATAGGCGTGTCGCGCGGATCGTCGCCGACGAACTTCTCGTAGATCTCGAGGATGCCCTCGAGCTTCTTATCGAGGATCTTGCGATCGATGTGGGTGAGGTCGAGGTAGACCATCGGCTTGCCATCGATGCCGAGGTTGTGCTCGTAGACGACTTTGAAGATGGCGCGGGTGGCGACGTCGCGCGGGACAAGGTTGCCGTATTTTGGATACCACTCCTCGAGGAAGTACCAGCGCTCGCTTTCCGGAATGCTCTTTGGATTGCGGTTGTCACCCTGCTTCTTCGGGACCCAGACGCGTCCGCCTTCACCGCGGGCGGATTCGGACATCAGACGCAGTTTGTCTTCGCCGGGAATCGAGGTCGGGTGGACCTGGATGAACTCGCCATTGGCGTAGTAGCAGCCCTGCTGATAGAGCGCGGACTGGGCGGAGCCGGTGCAGACCACGGAGTTTGTGGATTTTCCGAAGATGGCGCCGATGCCGCCGGTGGCAATGATGAGGGCGTCGGCGGGGAAGGTACGGATCTCCATGCTACGGAGGTCCATGGCGCAGATGCCGCGGCAGACACCATTGCCGTCGAGCACGGCGGAGAGGAACTCCCAGTGCTCGTATTTCTTGACCTTGCCTTCGGATTCGTAACGGCGGACCTGTTCGTCGAGCGCGTAGAGAAGTTGCTGGCCGGTAGTGGCTCCGGCAAATGCGGTGCGGTTATAAAGCGTGCCACCGAAGCGGCGGAAATCGAGCAGGCCTTCGGGCGTGCGGTTGAACGGAACGCCCATACGATCGAGCAGATCGATGATGCCGGGCGCGGCGTCGCACATCGCCTTGACGGGAGGCTGATTGGCGAGAAAGTCGCCGCCGTAGATGGTGTCGTCGAAGTGCTGCCAGGTGGAGTCGCCTTCGCCCTTGAGATTCTTGGCCGCGTTGATGCCGCCTTGCGCGCAGACAGAGTGCGATCGCTTTACCGGCACGATTGAGAACAGGTCAACATGGCCACCCATTTCGGCGATCTTGATGACCGCGGCGAGGCCGGCAAGGCCGCCACCGACCACGACAATTTTCGGAGCTGCTGCTGCCATGTCAGTTCACCGACCTTCCGGGAAGAACTGCCGCATGACTCGAATCCACAATGTTGCCGCTGGAAGTTGGCTGCTGGAAGCGCTCGCGGAATGTATACAGGCTGACGAGTCCGACAGCGCTCATGAGGAGGAAGAATGCGAGGCAGACTTTGAGAAGCCGTTGCTGCGCTTTTTCGCCAGAGACGATGCCCCACTTCGCGCAGAAGAGCCAGATCCCGTAGGCAAAATGCCACGAGGCGGCGATGAGTCCGACGATGTAGAAGGCGAGCAGGAACGGCGAGTGAACTTCTGCCTGGACTTTCGCGAAGGATTGCGCCGGGACATCGTGAAGATCGATGCCGGTGAAGCGCATCGTGTAGGTGTGCCAGACGATGTAGATAAAGGCGATGCCGCCAGTCCAGCGCTGGACGGTGTACATCCAGTTGCCGGTCCAGGGATACTCGCCGACGTTCGAGTCGCCGCGATACCAGATGTAAAAGCCGTAGAGGCCGTGATACAGGATGGGAATCCAGATACCAAACAACTCCAGGAAGAACACAAGCGGCAGGTTCGCGAGGAAGCTCACCTGGCGCGCGTAAGCGTCGGGGCCGCTGATGGCGGTGGAGTTGGAAATCAGAATGTGCTCGAACAGAAATGCGCCCACGGGAATAATCCCGCTTAGTGAATGCAAGCGGCGCAGCAGAAACGATGTGCCCTGGCCGCCACGCAGCGGAGCGACCCCGTGCCTGATAGTCGCCGGAGCCGCAGTACTGGCGGTTGTTGCCACGGTTACCGCTCCTTGTGGGTTCGGAAGTGAGAAACGAACCTTTTATTATCCGGGTGCGGCGGAAGGCAAGTCAAGAGAATGAGCGGTAGCAGAAACGAGTCGCGTCGTCGATAGAGTCGCTGGTCGATAGAGTTGGTGAAGGTCGGAACGCTATGGGAAATGTCATTGCTTATCGTTCTGCTCGTCGCACCAATTTAGAAATCTGCGGAACGCGGCGCCGCGGTGACTGTAGCGAGATTTTTCTTCCGGCGTGAGTTCGGCGAAAGTCTTCTCGATCTGAGGAAAATAGAACATGGGGTCGTAGCCGAATCCGCCGGAACCTTGGAGGTGATCGAGAATGCGGCCCTCGGCGACTCCGCGAAACGTTGCCAGCGTCAGACCATCGCGGGCGGCGGCGATTACACACACGAAGCGTCCCGTGCGCTTTTCGGGAGGAACGCCCTCGAGTTCGCGAAGAACGCGCGCATTGTTGGCATCATCATCGGTGTTGGCATCGGCCTTGTGAGGCTCGTCGGCTGCGTAGCGGGCGGAATGAACACCGGGAGCGCCATGGAGGGCGTCAACTTCAAGGCCGGAATCGTCGGCGATGACGATCTGTCCGAGCAGGGCCAGGCTGTACTGCTCGGCTTTCTTGCGCGCATTGTCGTCGAAGGTAAGGCCATCTTCGACCACGGGGTCCAATTTCGAGAAGTTGGGGATCGGTTGGATCCGGACATTGTGGGCGGAGGCTGCGCCTGCGAAGTCGCGGAGCTTGCCGGGGTTTGAGGTGGCGATGAAGGTGGTTTTCATTCGACAGAACAGTTAACCACAGAGGGCACAGAGGCTCACAGGGGAGGCCCTTAGGCTGGCAAATCCAAATCTTAAAACGCTGAGGGGCGCAGAGGATTCGCAGAGGATGCTGCGACAAGACGAATTTTTCGAATGAAAATAAGCGCACGATACGCGAAGGAATTTGTTGGGCAGACTTTCCAATCACTTCGCGAACTTGGGGCGCCGACCAGCCCGCAATTCCGAAGCGATCGGAGGGCGGGACGCCCTCCGGACAGCCGGCGAGACGCCGGCGCTACGCTACGAGTCTGCGATACACAAGCCAGGCGATGATCGCGAGGGCTGTGAGGATCGAAATCATTCCGCCCCAGAAGCGGTCGGGGGTTTGGAAAAACCTGACGCGAATCTCGCTGATGCCGGTGTCGACGGGGATTAGGATTTCGCCCGTGTGCGACTGACTCCTCGCTGTGATGGCGACTCCATTCACCTCGACTCGCCAGGCGGGATAGTTGAGGAGCCGTAGGCGGAGCTTCTCGGGCCGGGTAACTTCGGCGGTGAAGCGCTTGGACTGGTCAGTCCAGTCGAGAATTCGGATGTTCGCCTTGTCGCGGCCAACGACGGCGACGAGCGGAGCGTTTCTGTTCAGATCATAGGGATCGACTCCGGCCGGGACATATTCGTCGGTGCCCTCGTAGCCGCTGCCATCCTGAATGGCATCGTGCATCTCGTCGATATCGGCGGTCTTGTCCCACCAGGAAGGCTGTACGCGGTTCCACAGGACCAACAGCAGAGCGAGCACACCGGCGTAGAGGACGGCGCGCGCTCCCCAGCGCCGGACGGTTGCGGTCACCGCGAGGACAATGGGAACGTTCAGGCAAAGCAGCCAGCGCCAAGGCAACTGCACGAAGCGAAGCTCGGGTAAGTACGCCCAGAGGAAGAAACTCGGCTTCAACATCACGAACGCGGCTGCGGCCGCCCATACGGCGAGAATCCACCAAGGCGCCCAACGGGGGTCTTTCTTGCGCAGCGACCAAAGCGATGCGGCGGCCAACAGAATTTCCGGGACGGCCACCAACGAAACGAAGAGATTGAAGCGATTGTGGTCGGCGTCATTGATGTTGGTGAAGAGAAAATTGTCGAAAGGGCGGACACCCGGGGCGAGGACCTGATTCAGGTTGATCCAGCTTTGTTCATATGCTGCAGGGACGAGATAAAAGGCCGCCAAGGCGGATCCGAGCGCGACGGCTCCGGCTCCGTAAAGCAGGACCCGGTAATTCCTATGCAAGATGGCCACGGTCAAGAGCAGAAGCGCGAGGGAGTAGTTCACCATTACGGCAGCGGGAGCGTTGGTCAACCACGCGCCTGCCACGATCAGGCCCAGGGGAAAGATGACACGCGGGCCATCGTCCTCGGCACGAAGCACGTAGAGCAAGAGAAGGGGAATCAGGGCCCCGGCCAGCAATTCGGCAAAGGCGCTGCGCCAAAAAACGACGACCAGGTGGTAGGGATTGAGCGCGTAAAAGACGGCAGCGAAAATGGCGTCGCCGCGATCAAACCATCGTCGTGCCAGCAGGAACATGGAAATGCCTGATGCGGTTAGCACCAGCCAAACGTAGGCTCCGGAGGTTACCTCCCAAGGAAGGAACGTGCCGAGGAAAGCTCCGAGATTCCAAGAGGCCGGCGGGTAGAACAGGAAACGCGCTTCGCCGTAGGTCCAGTGCGCGAAGGTGGCCCAGCGCGGAAACAGGATGCCTTGCTTCCACTGATGGACGACTTCCATCCAGGAAAAGAGGTGGAATTCGAAGTCGTGTCCGGAGGCATTTCCAAGAAAGAAGAACGGGATGATGACTGCGAAGGCTGCAATCGCGATGACAATGGCGGGGAGAGGGAAGAGATTGGGGAGCAACCGGGTTGATTCGCCAATCGTTGGCTGGGGAGGTTGGTTGGCCGGCGAGTTCAGGGCGATGGGTTCCACCGATTGATCAATTTAGCAGGATTCTTGGCGACTGGAGGGCGCGGGAAAAAGCATCCTGAGCAACTGTATGGCAAAGCCGTTATTCCTTGGTGGTCGGACCTATGGCCCAGGTTAGCGTCCAAAGAACGGACGCGAACCTGGGGCACCAGAGCATCCTGTGCAACGGCATGGCGATCTTGCGAGGCTATACTTGGAATGAGATTGCCGGAGTTCAACATGCGAAACAACGTGAGCGTGGTCTTACTGGCAGTGGCCCTTTTGGTGGTTGCGCCAGCAGGCTGGACGCGGAGCTCGTCGAAGCAAGACGCGAAGAGTCCGGAGAAATTCGAGCCGTTTGAGCAGTGGAAGGATTTTGTTTTGAAAAGCGACTCGATGGGGTTGAAGACGCTGTATAGCACGAACCCGGTCGCGCAAATCAAGGTGGGGAGCGATCGCGATCTGGATATTTCGGGCGATGTCCGGTTCTGGACCGGCATGAAGGCCAAGAGCATGAAGATTGACGTCCTGCAGAGCGGGGAGTCTCAAGTCCAACCGGGCACGTATCAAATCCTGTTTCGTGCTGAGATTCAGCTGGCGGAAGAAGGCAAGGAAAAGACCTTTTACATCACTGAGGGACAACTCTGGCGCCAGCAGGACAAGGAGTGGAAGTTGATCCTGGCGAAGCGGACCGAGCCAAGCCGCCTGGAGCAGCCAGCGGATAGCAAGAAGAACATTTATCCGGCCACCGCGGACGCGCACGCGGATATCAAGAAGGCCCTGGAAAAAGCAGGGAAGGAACATAAGCGTGTTCTGGTCGTTTTTGGGGCCAACTGGTGTTACGACTGCCACGTGCTCGATCTGGCCTTCGAGCGCGACGACATTGCTCCGTTGGTCGAGGCAAATTACGAGGTAGTGCACGTCGACGTGGGCGAAGGCGACAAGAATCAGGATTTGATGAAGGAGTATCAGGTCCCAATGGATCGGGGTATTCCCGCAATCGCGGTTTTGGACAGTACTGGCAAAGTGTTATTCAGCCAGAAGAACGGTGAGTTTGAGAAGGCACGGGCACTCGGGCCCGAGGATCTGGTGAACTTCCTGGAGCAGTGGAAGCCACAGAAAAGCTAGGCGTACGTCCGAGCGAGTATCGCGGGAGCCATTTGCAGATTGGTGCTCCCGCGAGAGCCTCAAGCTTTCAATCCCTCACAGTTAGAACCGGGCACGGCGCATCGCAAACCACCTCGTAGGCGATCGCCCATGGCAGGTGCACCGACGCGAACGGTGTTCCCTTGTGCACTCCCATGACGATCAGGTCAGCGTTCTGCTCGCGCGCCAGGCTCAGAATGCCTTCTGCCGGAAATTCGAAGCGAACGATGCACTCGGGCCGGCACCAGTCGGCCGCATCCTCGGGGAGCAACTCTTCCAAGCGTGTGCGAGCGCTGGCCGCCACGGACTCCTGATGCTGAAGGGGAACGAGCGGAATCACATGCAGCAGGATCAGGTGTGCCTGGTTCTCTTCGGCGAGCGAAAGGGCATAGGGAAGCGCGTGCAGGGATCCTGCGGAGAAGTCGGTTGCGAAAACGATGGTGCGGAACGCAGAAGATTCGGTGGGGGCGGCACCTTCGGACCGATCGTCAAAACCGGGCAGCGTGACTTGCGGAAGATCTGCTCGGCGTCGGACCCGAGGACGAGTTTCTTCAGGCCGTGCTTCCCGTGCGAGCCAAGGATGATGAGATCGATATCGTGCCGATGGATTACGTCGTCGAGAACGTTCCAGAGCTCGCCGCGCTCCGTGACGCCCTCGTGAAGCGTGCCCCGCAAGGCGTCGCAGTGAAGGAAGTCGCGAAGCCGGGCCTGGGCGTCGTACCACTCGCCATCCATTTCGAGTGGGATCGGCTCCATGGGGAGGAAGATGGGTGGGTGAGGGGTAACTGCGTGGGCGACGAAGATGCGAGCGCCATACATCCTGGCGAAGGCTTGGGCATAGGGCAGCGCAGCGCTAGAAGCGTCGCTGAAGTCCGTGGGAAAGAGTATGTTGCTGAAGGAAAGGCGGAGGCTGGCCTGGAGGGTCGGCATAGAAACCTCCTCGGGGCGATTCGGGTCGCCCGAATGAATCCAGCTTTACGTTACGCGTGTGATTGCCCGCGGAGCAGTGATGGGTGTCACATGGAGTCGTGAGGGGCAGGAAAGCGTGTGGAAAAGGCACTGCCGCGTTCACAGAAAATTCACAATTCTGAAACTCGGCCTTAACAGTGATGGACTAGGGTCTTTCCATCGAGGTGGAACAGACCACGGGGAAATTGGGTTCGCACCAGAGACGGGGTGCGGGCACGGTTTCCCCGGTAATTTTTGGTAGCGATGCGCGGCCTTGGGCGATAGAAAACGAAGCGGACTTGTAGCCGGAAGAGATTACGAGGAGGCGACAGCTTCGGGATTGCGCTGACGTTGCAGCTCGGCGACGAACTCGTCACGAGACAGCGATTCACCGGTGCGCAGCAGTTCCACAAGCGGATCTTCCAGGTGTTCTTCAGCGGAGCCAGCGGGCTGGTCGAATTGAGATTCGTCAGCGACGATAGCCTTCGGGGAGATCAGCAGTTCCGGCATAGTTCCCGGTCGGCTGGTAAGAAATTCGATGAAGTGCGCGACGGTCTCGCGTTGGGCGCTGGTGCGCGAGGGGAACTCCACTCCCATTCCTGAAGCGGGGTGCATCACGCGCACGATGCCATCGGCGTGAATCTCGATGTCGGCGGCCTTCAAACAGAGATCGACGAGCGCCTTTTCCGGGAAAGGCGATTCGGTATCGACGTAGCATCCACCAAGGCTGAGATCGGTTAGTTTGCAGGTGGAGACCGGATCGGGTTCTTCAGGGGGCACTTCGGAAGCGTTGGCGAGAAGCCACGTTTTCAGCTTTTCGACCTGGGATTCCGGCAGGTCGAGGAAGCGGACGCCGGACTGCCCGTTCGGATTAGCCCAGGCGATCTCGCCATGGGTGTCGACCTCAAGGCTGCCGTCGGGAAGCGTGAAGCGCAAGCCGATCTGAGCGGAGCGCTCGAGTGGTTGAGCCGCCAGAAGATCCATACCGGTCTGGCTCAAGTCGAGCATAATGCCTTCAATCTGGTCTCCTCCCGCAATCGCGACCTGAACGGGCGCTTGCACGGGTACACGGAAGGAGCGGCGGCGCTCGCGACGAAGAAGTGCGGTAGCGGCGCGCAGCGTAGCGGTCGCCTGCTCGGAAGAGACGGGCTTGTGGAGGATGAACTTGGCTCCAGTTATCAAGATTTGGCGGACGCTGTTTTCATCGCTCAACAGGGCGATGCTGATGAGCGCAGCCGGCTTCGGCTGAGTTGCCATCTGAAGCAGCTGGAGGGCGGTGTCCGCGTCGTCGAAGTCGACGATCAGGCAGTCGAAGCGCTGCTCGCCGAGCCGATGGAGGGCGATCTCCAATTCGCTGAAGCGTTCCACGGCGATGGCGAAGTTGGCCAGCGCGCGGCTGAGAACTTCGGCCGAGTAATCGTCTTTCGAAACCAGCAATGACTGAAGGGTCATACTGCGTTAACTCTTAAAATCTATCGAGCCGATTATGGCCAGCGAGGCGCCACTGGGCGTCCCGACTTGGCAGGTGCGGCGGATGCCGGAGAAGCGGAAGCCTTCGCAGCCATCGCAGCGGGCTGGGCGGTTTCCTCGTCCATTTCTGCGAGGACAACGTTATCGTCTTCTTCATTTTCAGCCAGCAGCGGAGCGACTTCGCGAAGCTTTTCGGCTGCCTGCTGCAGAGCTTCGATCTGCTTGGCTAATTGCGCGTACTTCGCCTGCTTTCGGCGCAAGACCTCATGGATATCCTTCATACAACCCCCTATGCGCGACTGTAAGTTTGCGAGTGCGCAGGGTCAATATGGAAAGGCTATCTGCGAGTTACCGCGGTAACCGGACATGCCAAAAGGAACCTCAAGAAAGTTCGTCCAAGATACTGATATTAGGATGGTTAGTCGACCATTGGGAAATCAGAACGAGGAGTTGGGCGCCGTTCGGGGAGAAGGTTACTGCGACGGTGCAAGAGCGGTTCGCGGGGTTTGGAGAAATCGAAAGGGTCTCGTTGAGACGAGACCCTTTCCTAAAAGTAGTGCTGCTTAGCCTTTAAAGATACGTCTCCGCAGAAGACCACCAAGACCGACCAACCCGGTTCCCAAAAGTCCGAGAGTTCCGGGCTCCGGGACGGGGGTGGTGGAGAGAACGATGTCGCCGCTGCCAACCGTAATGGTGCCGCCCGGGCTAAGCGTGCCACTCACCGTGATCTCGGTAAATGAAACCCCGGAACCGGCGGCGGAGCCGTTAACATCTGCCGTGAGGGTATAGGCACCAGTTATTGTAGAGTGCGTCCACGTTCCCGAAACAAATGTGCCAGTGAAAATCGTGCCGCTGGGAACACCCATCACGGCACCGTTGCCGGTGATGGTGAACGTTCCGCCTGCGCCGAGCGTTCCGCCGTTCGCAGCGTTTCCGGTTGCAAACGCACCTGTGGTGAAGGTAACCGCTCCAAGGTTACTTCCGAAAATCGCGCCGTACTTGGTGATTACGTCACCACTGAGAGACAAGCCAGTTGTTGCACTTGAGATGGTGCCGCCGTCGGTGGAAAGATCGATACTGCTCGCTGACACTGCCAATGGAAGTGCCAAACAAAGCAATATCAAGAGAATTACTCGCCTCATAGTAAAAGCCCTCCTGAACCTGCAAGTCGAGAAGCCCACATTGCTGAGCCTCGGGGGATCGAGACCCACCTGAGGAGAACACACAGAGACTGCTGCCGAGTAACGTGCATCTGTGGTGCCAAAAGTAACCATCGGCGTAGGTTGCTGAATTAACTCGGAGTTAGACAGAGACTACAGTGAATACCGGATGGCAATTTCATGCAAGTATTTGCACACTCGACACAAATGCTTGCGGTCGGGCGAGCAGTGGCGGCTCGCGGTGAGTGGCCCGGGAAGGCGCGACAGAAGCGCCGCCTGCAGGAGTCATGGTAGTGCGATGAAAGGTTGTCGGGAAATCGTACGGGAGTGCCAGTCACGTGGCACAGAAGGGTCATTTACTCACGCCGATGGCTACTTATCGTTTTGCGGCGAGCAGTTCTGGGGGGAGGGCAGTTCGGGCGTCGTCGACTCGCAGGAGTCCCGACGCTCTTTGAGTTTGCAGGGGTGTTCCGCGAGAGATGTGGAGGCGTACTCCTTCCCCAACTTTTTCAAACCGGATTGAAGACACGCTTCACATCTGGAAGCATCAGGTAGACGGCAATTCCGATCTCAATCGCGGCGCGGACGATGGGCCAGGGCGACGGGAAGTGAAGCAAGCCGATCAGCCCGACGAAGAACCAAAGTATTGTGAAGGCAATCGCCACGACCCTCGCCCAGTTCTTTAGGGCCCAGAGCCCAAGTCCCACGACAAGATAGACTAAGGCGACCACGAAGGCGCCCAGGCCGAGCACTTTCCCGAGCCGCGTGATCCACGTCTGCATCATGGATTCACTCGCCATCTTTGACATCATGTAGCCGCTGAGATGACCGATTCCGAGGATCGCGAGGCCAATCACTCCGTAAAAAGCGGCGCGGATCCAGGTGAAAACCGCAATGAGGGAAACACCAATCGGACGCATGGCGCTCTCCTTTGTTACAAGAGGGCGGCACAGTACCAAAGCTTGAGAGAGCGCGTCAAGGATCGATCGATTTCAGATACGTCAACCTGAGCGGTTCGGGAAGTCAGTAAAGCCGGCTCCGGTCAGGAGGAAACGGGGCGGCAAAGAACCTGCTGAATTTTTCTTTCGAGATCGGCGGCCGTAAATGGCTTTTGAAGAATCAGAAAGCTGTCGGAGTTCAGTCCTTGTTCCTCGAGAGATTCACCCGCGTACCCTGTCATGTAAATGACCTTGAGATCGGAGCGCATCGCCATTAACTCCTTGGCGAGTTCGGGTCCCGTTACACCAGGCATTACGACGTCGGTGAGAAGGATGTCGATCGGCTGCTGACTCTGCCGGCAGATTGCGACAGCCTGGGCTTTGTTTTCCGCGGTTAACACCTGATAGCCATGGGAAGCGAGGATCGCTCGCACCAATTCGCGCACGGCGGCTTCGTCCTCAACGAGAAGGACGGTCCCGGATCCCGCCTGGTGCGCGATCGACGGCGCATCGCCGAAGACAGCATCTTCGGCGTCCAGACTTAGAGGGAGGTAGACAACGAAAGTTGTTCCCTCCCCACGCACACTGCTGACGGTGACGTGCCCGCCGCTCTGCTGAACGATCCCATAGACCATCGACAATCCAAGGCCGGTGCCCTTTCCGGGATCCTTGGTTGTGAAGAATGGCTCGAACACATGAGCGAGGGTATCGGCATCCATTCCGTGACCGGTGTCCGATACGAGCAGAGCCACGAAGGGCCCAGAGGACTCAAGCTGTTTGGGGAAGGACCCGGAGAGGTGCTCAACGATTTCAGTTCGAACCGACAGAGTTCCGCCGTTCGGCATGGCGTCGCGGGCATTGACGGCGAGATTCATCAGTACGTGCTCGAGCTGCCCGGGATCAGCTTTGACTGTTGCTCGGGTGGCGGTCGTAGTCAGAACCACCTGGATCCGCTCTCCCAATAAGGGGTCCAGCATGTGCCCGACGTTTTGAACCAAGGTGTTGAGATTGACTACCCGCGGCTGCAGCATCTGACGGCGACTGAAGGCGAGTAGCTGACGGGTCAGGTCAGTGGCGCGGTCGGAGGCGCGGAGAATTTGTTCCAGGGAGCGACACGACTGCGGATCGTTCTCGTGCTGGCCGAGTAACAGCTGGCAATAGCCTGTGATGACGGTGAGAAGATTATTGAAGTCGTGGGCAATGCCACCGGCCAAGGTGCCGACAGCCTCCATCTTCTGGGCTTGCCGGAGCTGGTCTTCGAGGGCTTTGCGCGCAGTCACATCTTCGGCGATGACTTCAAATACTTCGGCGCCTTCCCGCTCGTCGCGAACACCGCGCCCGCTCAGACGGACGGAGATGACCTGCCCATCCTTGCGTTTCCAGCGCGCCTCCAGCCCTTCAAAACGGCCGTGGCGGAGGAAGCTATGCTGTATCGTTGCCGTTGCTTCGCCGTCGACAAAGACGTCGCGCAGAAGGCCGAGCCCGACGAATTCGGCTGCTGATTGATAGCCCAGCATTGCAATCAACGCGGGATTGACATCGAGGAAACGACCGTCCACCGTAGCGCGGTAGATGCCAACCACGGCGCTGTGGACCAGGGAACGGTAACGCGCTTCGGAGCGGAGCAGGGCCTCCTCGGCTTGCTTGCGTTCGATCGCGTTGGCGACCTGGCGAGAGACGAATGTGAGGACATCTTTTTCGTGCTCTCCGAAGTGTGTGCGTGCGGCATAGTGCTGTACCGCGAGGACACCGAACGGCTTGTCGCCCCGCTTCAGAGGCACGCCCAACCAGTCGTCGGCAGGCGAGCCAGCACGCTCGACTTCACCGCGGGCGGCCAGTTCGGCGAGCTTCTCGCCGGTCGCCAAAAGGGGTTCACCCGTGCGGAGAACATATTCCGTGAGCCCTCGTTTCGGGCTGTGGGCGGGCGGCGCAGGGTCGAATTCGTCGACGAAATAGGGGAATGTGATCCAGTCAGCCGCTTTGTCGTAGAGGGCAATGTAGAAGTTCTTCGCGTCCAGAAGGTCGGCCACAATCGCGTGAATTTTCGGATAAAGCGCCGGAAGATCGCGCGACGAAGTCGACACTTCGGCGATCTGATAAAGGGCAGACTGGAGCCTCTCGGAGCGCCGCTTTTCGGTGATGTCCTGCGTGACGACCAGGCGAGCGCTGCGGCCGTGGAACTCGATGGTGCGAGCGAACTGAACAACCTCGATGATGGAGCCGTCCTTGGTGCGCTGGCGCCAAATTTCGTCGCGGAACTCGACACCGCGACGCGCGGCTGCAAGTCGATCGGGGTGAAGATCGAGACAAATATCAGAGACCGTCAAATCCAGGAACTGGTCGTGACTGTAGCCGTATTTTTCCGTAGCTGCGCGATTGACTTCGAGGAAGCGCCCGGTGCGCGGGTCGTAGAGGCACGTGGGCTGGGGATTGTCGTGAAATAACGCGCGGAATTTCTGCTCGGCTTCGACCGTAGCGGCAGCCGCCTTCTGCTGTTGATGCTGAACGATGACGATTCGTAGTCCTGCCGAGCCCAGCGTGACGACAGCAACGACGGTTGCCATCAACGGCCGCTCATGAATCATGCGGGCGGCGACGCCAAGGACGATAAGCGGAAGGAGAACGGACATCCACAGCGAGCCCCACGATTCGGCGCGGGCGGGGCGATCTGGGGCTTGGACGAGGAAATCGGCGGGCAATCGCCAAGTGCAGGATACGAGAACAGCGACCACCAAGGGGAACGTGTAGGAGAGGTCCCAGAGAGTTCCGGCATCGAGGGCGTACGCATTCTGGCGATACAGGAAGATCACGCTTCCCACGGTAAAGAATGCCAGGAATGTTCCAAGACGCGCGAGAAGCGACCACTCTAGCCGGTCGGTGACGAAGGTGAACCGAATCGCGAACGCGGCAACCATGAAGATGTCGCGAGCAACTTCGAATCTCCACTGGAGGCGCTCCATTGCCGGAGCGGACGCTCTCCAGTGCGAAGGCAAATAGAAAAGATACAGATAGACAGCCGTTGCAAGAATTGTGACTTGCAAAAGATCGAGGGCCTGGGCCCAGTTGAAACCGCCGTTATGAGCTCTTCGGCGAAGGAATAGCGTCATTGCCATTGGAGCGATGAACGAAAAATAGAGCACGTCGCTCGGCCAGACCGAATCCATGGAAACGTGGAGAATCGCGTCGTAATACGAGCTAATTGCGAAGGCAAACGTGAGCAGGAGAAAACCAACGGCCGTGAGCCGCCAGAAATGACGAGAGTATGAGTTGGGCTCACGAGCGGCGGTCGCGCACGAAGCGGTAGCCAGTAGGGCAAGGCAGATGGCGAGAGCGTTCGAAGCAAATCGGATGTCAGGTCCCTGGTCGCCGCGCGCGAGGACGCAGACCTGCAGGAAAAAGCCGACCAGAGTGGCTCCCAACAGCCCTTTGGAGAACTTGGACATCGCGCTCGCTTCCAGGGGGAGAGGAGTCGTTTGAGTCTATGAGTCCTAAGCGGGGGGCAGCAAGTTACCAGCGGGCAAGTGCCGGGCGGGCCAATCGTTTCGGGATCAATAAGTTAGCGACGTAACAAACGCTCGTTTCAAGCACCAGCGCGGTTTGCGAAAGGATGGGATTTTGGGGGAGTGTCTACTTCTTGATAGACCCGGGCCGGATATCGGAGGTGGGAACCTGGCCTTTGCCTTCCAAGATGGCATAGAACTGATCGGCCGCGAGGTTCTTCAGAACGTCGACCGCTCCCGATGGCCAGCGCATCTCGACCGCATCCACCTTCGTGGCCGATCCGAGTCCGAAATGGACGCGAAGGTCGTTCTGCGAAAGATAGCTTCCGCCACTGCGCACATCCCCAGTTTGAGTCATTCCGTTCGCGGTGATTTTGATCTTTGCTCCAATGCCTAACCGGTTGGTCTTGGTTCCGGCGAGTTCGAAGCTGATCCAGTGGGTTCCGGGCACACCGCGATTACGCAGAATGATCGGGGGGCCGTCGATGTTCTCGATCACCAGATCGACGTTGCCGTCGTTGAAGAGGTCGCCGACAGCCAGGCCCCGAGCGACGCTCTTTTCCAGGACAGCGGGACCGGCCTGCGTGCTTGCATCACAGAACGTGCCGTCACGCTGGTTCAACTGCAGAAGCTTGGGTTCGGCGTAGGTGGCTCCCGAAGGTAGAGAGACGACCTGGGGATAGACGTGTCCGGCGACGACGAAGAGATCGAGCCAGCCGTCGTTGTCGATGTCGACGAAGGCGTCGCCCCATTTCACGAGCGGGAGGGAGGGTAGCGCCTCTCCTGCCTTGTAGGAGACGTCGTCGAACTCCCAGTTTCCGTTGTTCCGGTAGAGGGTGTCGTATTCGTTTTCGAAATTGGTGACGAAGATATCGGGGCGGCCACTGTGAAGATAGTCGCCGATCGCGACGCCCATGCAAGCCTGCTCGGCACCGTCTTCGCTAACCGCTGTCCCGGACTCAAGGCCGATCTCGCTGAATTTGCCGTTGCCTTCGTTCTTGTAGAGATAGTTTGGGGTCGCGTCGTTGGCGATAAAGAGGTCAGGGCGTCCGGTGTTATTGAAGTCGACCCAGGCGAGGCCGAGCCCGTAGTAGCCGTGCGGATCGTCGACGCCGGCTTTCTTGGAGACATCGGTGAAGGTGCCGTCGCCGTTGTTGTGAAACAGGACGTCTCCGGCACCCTTCAAACCGCGGGGACCGCACTGCACGTCGAGGCCGCGATAGGTGCAGATGGGCAGCTTGCCGAAGGTCGGCAGATCGTCGAGACGGAAGTCGACGTAGTTGGTGACCATCAGGTCGACAAACCCGTCGTTGTCATAGTCACCGAAGGCCGCGCCGGTCGAGTTGCGGCCGTCGGCGACTCCGGCCTTGGCGGTGACGTCGGTAAAGGTGCCGTCGCCATTATTGCGATACAGCACGTTGCCGCCGAGGCAGGTGATGTAGAGGTCGGGCCAGCCGTCGTTGTTGTAGTCGCCAACCGCGCCACCATTCGCGAAGCAGGGAGTGGCGATTCCGGCTTTGTCAGTCACGTCGGTGAAGGTGCCATCGTGATTGTTGTGATAGAGCGCGCCGCGCGCTTTTTCGTGCTTCAGCGCCATGGCGACGGTGGGCGCGTTGGTGAAGTAGATGTCGGGCCATCCGTCGCGATCGTAGTCGATGAGGAGGACGCCGCCACTCACGGACTCGACGATGTATTTCTTGTCGGTCGAGGTGACGTGGGAAAAATGAATTCCGGTCTGGGCGGTAACGTCCTCGAGTTGCGGGACGGGCTTGCCCCTGCACACTATATTTTTGGCGCCGGCAGGTGGCGGGGACGCGACGTCGTGACCGCCTTGCGCAAACGCAGAAACGGCCAATCCCAAGATCAGGAGGCTCGCGAAAACTGCGTTTTCGTTGCGCCTCATTGCTGGGCATCCGGGGATTGAGGTGCGCGCGTCTTGTCTTTGATTGCCTTGTAGATCTGGAGCTCGCGGTCGGCGTCGGCGCGTCGGCCGAGAGTGCGATAGGCAGATTGCAACTGGTAATGCACGTGGGCGAGGTTTGGCGTCAAGCGCGCTGCGACCTCAAGGTATTTCGCGGTTTCCTTGGTCTTTCCATCCGAGAGAAGCTGCTTTCCGAGTTCATAGTTAGCCTGGGCATGGTTGGGATCCTGGGCCACGACTTTTTCGAGCCAAGGCACCGCTTCTTCGGCGCGAGATTGCTGGAGCAAGACGAAGGCGAGATTGTACTGCGTCTCTTCGCTGTTGGGGTCGAGTTCCAGTTCGGCGCGGAGATCGGCTTCGGCGTCCTGCGAATGGCCGTCCCGAAGAAGGGCGAGACCTGCGATGTAATGGGCCTTGGGGATTTTCGGATCGAGTTCCAAGGCGCGACGACAGGCGGCAACGGCGTGGGGATAGTCGCCCATCTGCGAGCGCGCTTGCGCGATCAGGATGTAGGTGTCGGCGGTGAGCGGAAGTTGCTGCCATTTGTCCAGGATGGCGGCGGCCTGGGGAAAGCGCTTGAGCTTAATCAAGGACTCGACCCAGGCGTAGGCAACACCGGGTTCCCGCAGGGCAGCATCGCCGAGCGGAGAGAATACCTGCGCGGCTGCCGCGAAATTGTTGGTAGAGAACAGGGCACTCCCGAGGATGGTGCGCGCGAGTTGGTCGGAGGGAGTTGCGGCGACGACTTTTCGCAGCGCGCGGACGGCTTCGGGTTAGTCCTGAACGCGATCGGCAGCGAGGCCAACGTTGCGCATGAGTCCGGGAAGGGCGGGCTGCCATTGCTCGGCTTCGTGAAAGTGTGTGAGCGCCAGCGGGAAGTTCGATTCGCGAGCTTCGGTGGTGCCGAGATCGTTGAGCGCGTTGGCGATGATGGTGGCGAGGTCGGATTGTTCGTGCTTCAGTTTGATTCGTTGAGTAGGGGATTGCCTCGCGGGAGGAATGAGAGCCCTGGGGAAGTCCTGCGGGCTGGGAGGCAGGGATTCCGCCTGCTTCAGAGAAGACTCGGCGTGGGCTGGGTCGCCTTCCAACTTCCAGGCCTCGCTCTGGACTTGCCAGGCGGCGGTGTTCTGGGGGTCGCGCAAGATGACTTTGGCGGTTTCGGTCAGGCAATCGCTGGGTTGCTTGGCGGCGAGGTAGGCAGCACAGAGGTCAAGGTGAGTGGCAGACGCGTCTTCGAAATCGATGGAGCGGTTGAAAACGTCTTGAGCTTTGGGAAAGTCACCGAGCAAAACGAGGAGTTGCCCGGTTCGCCGAAGTGCGACGGCAGCCAGCGCCCGGCTCGCGTCTTTGACAGCTTTCGGATCATCGGCGTGCTTGGCCTGCTCGAGTGCGGCAAGACGATCCTGGATCGTGGCGGCGAGAGGCGAGGGCGTAGAGATCGAGGGAGTAGAACGATTGCCAGTCTGTGCCCGGGGCGGCGTGGGGGCCGCAGCCATGGCGACGGTGGCCACAGAGATAGTTGTCGGCGGCGTAGAAAGCCCGATACTTGGGATCGAACTTCACGTAGCGACCGACGAACAGATCGACGCAGCCGTCGCGGTCGTAGTCCAGCCATGCCGAACTGATGGACCAGCCTTCGACATGAATTCCGGCCTTCTGTGTGACATCCTCGAATGTGCCGTCCCCTTTATTGCGATAGAGGATCGCCTTGCCGTAGCCGGTGACAAAGAGGTCGACGAAACCGTCGTTGTCGAAGTCGGCGGCGATGGCGGCCATGCCGTAGATGTTGGCGGCCACACCTGCCTGGTCGGTCACGTCGGTGAATGTGCCGTTCCCGTTGTTGCGATAGAGATGGTTGTGCGGCGGGGTTGCCGGCCGCTGCTTGAGAGGATATGGCTGAACGCCGTTTTCGAGCGGCTTTCCGCTCACAACGTAGAGATCGGGCAGGCCGTCGTTGTTGTAGTCGAACCAGACGCATCCGCCGCCGGTGCTTTCCAGTAACGACCCCAGCTTCTCTGCGCCGAAGCTGTGCGTGAACTGGATACCGGAAGCCGCAGTGGCGTCTTCGAAGCGAATTGTTGACGCCGGTTGCGTTTGCGGCCAGACGGAAGAGGTGATGGCCAGGAGCAGGAGAAGACGAGGGAGCATGCTAGTGGCCTCCTTCGGGGTGTCCAGAGTGAGAGATCGCAAGGTTCACAGGTTTGGTGGACTTGACCAGGACTGCCGGAACGGCGTTTTCGGGCGCGCGCTCGGGACCGGCATGACAGCCCACGCATACGCGTTGCTCGCCGCGGCGCATCCAGAACCAGCCGTTTTCGCGCTGCAGAATCTTGCCCGCCTGGTCGAGCAATTCGAATTGCAGCGGCTGGTCGGCTGGGACATGAAGAAAGAACGAACCATCTTTTTCTACAGGTGAACTGCCCAGCAGAGTCTTCTGGCCGCGAGAGGATTGGGTGTACAGGCGGACCGTTGCGATGGCACCATCGGCAAATGTGAGCTTCGACGTGTAGGCATTCAGGCAGAGGACGTTCGCGCCGTCCCAATCATGCAGACCGGAGGGGTGGCGGTTGGGTGTCTGGGCCGGCGCCAGCAAACGGGGCTGGATGAGATCAAACCCATCGTTAGCCAGAAGCGTCTTCGAGGAGTTGCTGCGCGGATTCCATTCGTGAATGGAGTAACTTGCCCTGGCCGTGGAGCGAACGGCGAGCACCCAGTTGCCGCGCGGCATTTCTTGAACGTCGCCAGCGTAGTCGCCTTCGGGCGGTGTGAGATCGACCTGGTGCGCCAGAGCAGAGGTGAAGCGGGCGAGCTTTCCGTTCGTCGAGAAGACGATGTCGCCCGACGAAACCTGTCTTCCGGAGTGACGGCTTCCGCCGTGGTCGCAGCGATAAGACTCGATGCCGCTGCCATCCGAGTAGACGGTGTAAAGCTCGGGCTGGCCGGCGCGGCCGAGTGGATAGGACGCCTGAAACAGAATGCGACCATCGCGCAATACATCGGAGGGCAGGGCATTGGCGGGAATGTGGGTCAGCGGCAGAGCTTCGCCACCCTTCAGCGCAATGGCTTCGAGCTGAAAACGTTCATGCACCTTATGCGCGTAGACGATCCGCTCTTCTGGAAGATATAGCGGGAAGATGCAGTCGCCCTGACACGAAGCGACGCGAGTGGGTTGGGCTCCGGCTACTGGGATTTCCCAAATCTGCCAAGGGTCCGACGGGCGCTGCTTGCCCGAGAAGAGAACGCGTGTTCCATCAAAGGAAACTGAGGCGTCGGCCGAAGCAAAAAAGCTCGGGACGAGGCGGCGAGAATTCTCGCCGTCGAGCACGAATAGATTGGCACCATTTGGAAAGCGTGCTGCGCCGTGAAGCCACGCAAGAGCATTAAAGCCCTTCGCGGCTGTATAAATGAGGTGCGGATTAGAGACCGATTGATCGAGAGTTGGTCCAGCCCAAAGCACGCAAACCGCGCTCAACAAGACGACGCAACCGGCGATGGGGATTAGTCGCATGCGAGCCTCTGCGGAAGGGCCAAGCTCAAGCGGCTGGGGCTCGCGGCCAGCGCGACGTAGTGTTCGAGGTCACGCATCATGGCATTGAATTGCGGGAAAGTCAGCGATTGCTCGCCGTCGCTCAAGGCCTGGTCGGGATCGGGATGGACCTCGACCAGAAGGCCGTCGGCACCGACGACCGCGCCGGCTCGGGCAAGAATCGGCACGAGCTCGCGCACACCTGCAGCATGACTGGGATCAACAATGACCGGCAGGTGAGTGACGGCCTTCAGCACGGGCACGGCGGTGACGTCGAATGTATTTCGGGTAACGGTATCGAAGGTGCGGATGCCACGTTCGCAGAGCAGGATGTCGCGGTTTCCGTGGGCGGCGATGCATTCGGCGGAGCGAAGCAGGTCGTGGATGGTGGCCACCATCCCTCGCTTGAGGAGCACCGGGCGGCCACAGGTTCCGAGCCGCTGCAAAAGGGAAAAGTGCTCCATGTTGCGGGAGCCGACCTGCATGATGTCGGCGTATTCGGCAACAAGGTCAACATCCGTCTCCGACATCACTTCGGTGACGATGGCGAGCCCGGTATTGGCTTGCGCTTTGGCGAGCAGTTTGAGTCCCTCGACGCCGAGGCCCTGGAATGAGTACGGCGAAGAGCGCGGTTTAAAAGCGCCTCCACGTAGAACGCGGGCACCGGCAAGAGCTACCGCCTCGGCCGTCTGCATCAGTTGACGTTCGGACTCCACCGAGCAGGGTCCGGCCATGACGATAAAATCGCCGCCGCCAATCGCTAAACCGCGAACTCGTATTACCGAGTCAGGACACTCTGGCGCCCGTTTCACCCGGTGATATCCCGAGAACTGTTCCTTCCAATTTGCGCCCATGCTGGCTGCCGACAGCTCGAGATAAAGGTAGCGTCGGGGCAACCATGCGTCGGTGATCTATGTACGTATCGGCTGTGACGTGAGTGAGGGAAGTCCTAGTATTTCTATAAGTATTGCGCGGGCAGAGCGCTTAACCGCAGACGACCGCGGCGACTGTTGGGCGCCTGAAATACACGTGAAATAGAAAGGTCCGGCGGATGGCCTTTGCAGGAGGAAACCGCGCTGGTAACACATGGGAGGAGGACGGCCGTCGCCACTCTCTTTTGGAGCGATGCTCGACGCGGTCCGCCACCATCCCGGTTCGCCTGGGATAATTCTGGGCACAGGGAAGAAACGCAAGCCAGACGCGAGGAAGGGAAATGCTGAAAAGTTAGTGAGAACAAAAAGGAGATGGTGCGCCCTGAGAGATTCGAACTCCCGACCTTCTGGTTCGTAGCCGTTGCTGCACAAAGAATCAATAACTTGCACCGATAGGGAAGCGGACGCACTAAGTTGCATTGAGTAGTGATCAACAGGGCTTCCGCCCCCGCCCTGCTCACCAGTACAACTCCGTCCGGGTTGGTGCTGGGCACAAAATTGGGCACAGTTTCGAGGTGCGATTTTTCTATTTAAAATCCGACCCCACGCCGGTATTCCTTGCAATAAAGCTCAGGTGACTCCGGCGCAAATGTCCATAGAATTTTTCCACTACCCAGACTCGGCAACGTTGGTCGGGGTCGTCGCTCCGGAGAAGGCCATACCCGCTCGGTGGTATATTTTCGGGCGATGGATTACCACTACTGCGGGGTCGTCTCGTACCGGCACCTTGAAGATTCACTCGGAACGACCTGCGGGCGCTCCGCCAGCACCCTCTGTTACGACTGCGGCACGAGTCTGTGCCAGTTCCATACTGCGTCATGCGACCTCTGCAAGGAGAAATTCTGCCCGTGATGCCTGAGCTTCCATCTTGACGAGCATTCAAAGCCTTCGACGGCGGAGAATCGGTCCGCAGCCAAGAAGAAAACTGCTTGAACCTTCGCGTCGCATGCTTCGCACCTTGAAGGATGATGAAGTAGTGCGACCGGCATCCGCTAACCGCAACACGGTCGAGGCGTTGGCGGAACCGGGCTTAATCATCCCGGCTAAGAGTCGCAACCCTCTCAAGATTGTCTGGCGCACGCGGTCAGTCGGGAGTAAAGCGACCATCACGGTGAGCATCACGTCTTCGCCTTGTATTCGCCCCTACATGCTGCTATCTTTCCCGAGGTGACGCCTAGAGCAAAGATCAATCTGCAAGCGGTTCGTGCCGCGCTGAATACAGTTTGTACAGACTGTGGCTACTCGATAGCGCCCAGTGAGATCCAGCGAATCGACTTCGAGAGGATGAAATGTCCGAAGTGTGGCGCACTGTTCACGCCGAAAAAGTCTCGATGAGTGAAATCGCCTTGATAGCGATAGTGATTCAGCCGTTCTGGAAATTCCGCCCGCATTTGGCGTAGAGTTTAGGGCGACGACTCTGGAACTGGAGGAAGGGAATTTCGCCATGAAGAAAATTGCGCTTTTCTCAACAGCTCTGTTCTTGCTGGCAGCCAGCACTGCCGTCGCCCAGGACGTACGTTACAACTTTGACAAAGACACGGATTTTTCGAAATTCAAGACCTACAAATGGGTGCCCATGAAAGATGCTCCGAAGGTCGACGACCTTCGGGACAAACAGATCAAGGATGCTATTGACGCAGAACTCGCCACGAAAGGTCTTACCAAAACCGATGCTGACACCGCCGATCTCTACGTTGGATATCAAGCGGGAATCGGCACAGAGAAACAATTCACTTCATACAATACGGGCTGGGGATATGGTCCGGGTTGGTACAGGGGCGGTTGGTACGGAGGTGCGGGCGGCATGAGCACGACCAGGGGACAAACTTCGACCATCTACGTAGGCCAGTTGGCTGTCGACATGTACGACTCGAAGAACCATGATCTGGTCTGGCGTGGCGTCGCCAGTAAGACCATCGACCCCAAGGCCAAGCCCGACAAGCAGCAGACGAATCTGACAAAGGCGGTAACGAAACTCTTGAAAAACTATCCTCCTCCGCCACCGAAGGCAAAGTAGGCAGCGGGGCAGGATGACAAGCCAGCGCTTGGAGTGGGGGTCCTGCCGCAAAAAGGTGAACAGACGGCGCAAGCTTATGACATCGCCTTGATAACGACAGTCATCGCTTAGGCAGTTGAAAGCTTGAGGCCGATAATCCCAGCGATTATGAGCGCAACACTGATCATCCGGGTTACACTCGCAGACTCTCCAAGCAGCACAATCCCGAGTATCACGGTCCCAACAGTTCCCACTCCCACCCATACGCTATAGGCCGTACCGACAGGAAGTGCTTTCATAGCGATGCCTAGTAGCCCAAGACTAATGATCATCGCCATGATCGTCCAGACGGTAGGCCACAATCGGGTGAAGCCTTCCGTGTATTTCAGCCCAATGGCCCAGCCCACCTCAAACAGCCCGGCAACTGTGAGAATGATCCAATTCATGTTTCGTGCTCCTGCTGCCGCACGAGAGTTTAGTTCGGAAAGGGCCGTAGTTGGCGACAAAATCCCCGTTACGCTCATTGACTCCAAAAAAGGCGAAGGATTAGGGTCAATGAGCGAGAACGTCTGTGTCTGTTGAAAAAGTCTCTGGGTTGATTCTTGTAACGCTGCGTTATTCACGCTATAAGCAGGCCAGAGTTCCCAGTGCTGCGGTTCATCACCACGCTCGGAGGCCTGCTGCTCATGATGGGACACCATTCCCGCGCGGAGTCGCTGTTTTATTACTTCCGCCTAGAAGATCAGGTTCCGGAGAATCATCTGCTTCGGCTGATCGATCGCCACGTCGACTTCGAGTTTATTCGAGCCAAGTTGAAGGACTCCTACAGCAATGCGGGAAGGCCATCGATCGACCCAGAACTGCTGTTGCGCATGCTGCTGATCGGTTATCTCTACGGGGTTACAAGCGAAAGGAAACTGGTGGAAGAGCTGCGCATGCATCTGGCGTGGCGCTGGTTTACGGGACTGGGCTTCGATCAGGAGATTCCGCACCACTCTACGTTTTCCAAAAACCGGCACGGACGATTCCAGGAATCGAATTTGTTTCAGGAGTTGTTTGAGGAGATCGTCTCCCGTTGCGTCGCTGCCGGATTGGTGAAGGGCGAGCACATGTCGGTGGATGGCAGCTTCATTCAGGCCAATGTGGATCATCACAGCCGCGTTCCTCGCGAACAATTGGCGGAAGTGGCTAAGGTGAACCACACGGTGCGCGAGTATTTAGTTGAACTGGAACGGGAGAACCCGGTCGAACCTCCGGTTCCGCAGCAAGAGAAGATCTCGACCACGGACCCGGATTCAACCTACGCGACCAAAGGCGGTCCCGCACGGCTCGGCTATTACGACAACTATCTAGTCGATAACGCCAGTTGTGTCATCGTGGGGGTGCAAGCTACGTCGGCACGGTTGAGTCAGGAGAGTGCAGCGGCCCGAGACATGATCGAACGCTATCGCGAACGTTACGGCTACCTGCCACAGACTCTGGCCGCGGATACCACCTACGGCAACGGGGAACTGTTGCGATGGCTCGATGAACGCGGCATCGCTCCCTACATCCGGGTGAAAGAGAACCCCAATGGGCCGACTGATCTCTATGGCATCGAACAGTTCACCTACGTGCCCGAGGAGAACTGCTATATCTGCCCGGAAGGCAAGCCTCTGAAATACGTCGGCATCAATCCGCGCAACCGCACTCACCTTTATTATTCGACGCTGAAGCGCTGTCGCGAGTGCTCCCAGAAGAGCCGCTGCACGCGAGGCAAGTATCGGACCCTTGCCATTCACACCTGCGAGTCAGCGCGGCAGCGTGCCCATGCTCTGGCCGAGACACCCGCGTTTGCGATCTCGCAACGGGCACGTCGGAAAGTGGAAGCACTCTTCGCAGAGCTGAAGAATTACATAGGACTACGCCGACTAAGACTGCGCAGGATGCGTTTCGTGCGCGAACAGTTCTACCTGGCGGCCACGGCACAGAACCTGAAACGGCTGGTGCGGTTCCTCAGCGGTAAGCCAACCCCGCAGATTGCAACTGCATGAACCTGCCGTGGAGAAACTACAGAAGCGATTAACCACAGACCAGCAGGCGGCGGAAAGCGACTCGGCGATCGAGATTTTTCAACAGACACGTCTGTTAACGATAGTAACGTCGCCAAATGGATCGGAATATACGATGATGTCTTCCGAGCCTGTGTATGCGGATTGCGCGGACTTTGCTAGTTGGAGCCCTTTGCCTCGGCAGCTACGCTGCTGCGCAAGTTAATGCTTGCCTGCCTGAGCCACATACGCTACCAGACGATCTTCAATCCCCTCTCGAAGCGCGGC
>Ga0210396_10000334_pt1 | contig 66728 bp, 64 predicted proteins | sample IncBWH17OmetaG_FD_155466 | JGI IMG/M metagenome (GOLD analysis project Ga0210396, IMG submission 155466) | Forest soil microbial communities from Barre Woods Harvard Forest LTER site, Petersham, Massachusetts, United States - Inc-BW-H-17-O ... | reverse complement strand
CCCGGGCGCAGATAGCCGAATGGCCCCACGCTCACGCCGTCCTCCAGCACGCAGTCCACCAGGTAGGAGTGGCGCACCGTGCACTCGCGGCCGATGCGCGTCGAGCCCCTGATCGTCGTGAACGGCTCGATCACAGTGTCCTCGCCGATCTGCACGTCCACGTCGATCACCGTCGCCGCCGGGTCCACGATCCCCACGCCCGCCAGCATGTGCCGCTCGTGGATCGCCGCCTGCGCCAGCGCGCGCACGCGCGCCAGCCCCGCGCGGTCGTTCACGCCCAGCACCAGCCGTTCGTCGTCCACCACGTGCGCCGCCACCGCCTCGCCGTCCGCCCGCAGCAGATCCAGCACCTGCGGCAGATACAGCTCGCCCTGCGCGTTGTCCGCGCTCAACCGGCTCAGCGTGTCCGTCAGCGCACGCGCCGCAAACACGAAGACGCCCGTGTTCACCTCGCGAATCTCGAGGTCCGCCTGCGTCGCATCGCCCTGCTCCTTCGTCTCCACCACGCGCTGCACCGCACCGCTCGCGTCACGCACCACGCGCCCGTAGCCCGTCGCGTCCGCCAGCACCGTCGTCGCCATCGTCGCCGCCGCGCCGCCGTGCGCGTGCGCCTCAAGCAGCGCGCCAATCGCCTCCGCGCTCACCAGCGGCACGTCGCCGCTCAGCACCAGCACCGGCGCCTGCGGCTCGGGCGGGCCGCCGACCGACGCCGCCAGCATCGCCATCGCCGCCTGCACCGCGCCGCCCGTGCCGTTCGGCTGCTCCTGCACCGCCAGCTCCACGCCATCCGGCAGCAGCCCCTCCAGCGCCCGCGCCGGCGAGTCCACCACCACCACCCTGCCCGCGCCCGCCGCCAGCGCCGCGCGCACCGGCCACAGCACCATCGGCACGCCGCACACGTCGTGCAGCACCTTCGGCGTCTTCGAGCGCATGCGCGTGCCCTGGCCAGCCGCAAGGATCAGGACCGTGGGCGCGCTCACCCGAACAATGCTATTCCAGTCGCAGCGGGCGTCCAGCGGAGCGGACCTCCGGGCACCGGGTCGGCGCGCTTCGCGCCTCACTGGGGAGCCTGGGCTCGAACCAGGACTTGAAGAGCCAAAGTCTTCCGGGCTGCCTATTACCCCACTCCCCAACGGCACCACATGGTCGCAGGCGACCAGCCCGTTCGCGAGCCCCCTCGAAAGGGCCGCCTTAACAATGCAGCAACGCGCCCATCTTCGGCGCCTGCAAGTATTCCTTCACTTGCCGGAGGCGACGACAAGACTTGGGAGAGCCCTGGGAGCTGTGCTGATGGTGGCGCCGCTTGCCTGCGCGGGCGCGTGCTCAGCCGGTGCCGCCGGAGCCAGCACGGGCGCCGCCGGAGCGGCCTCCGCAGCCCCGGCGTGCGCCAACGCCAACCTGCAGCCCACCGCCACCAACCTCGGCGCCGTCGACACCGCCACGCTGTGCCTCGTCAACAGGGAGCGCGCCGCGAACGGCCTGCGCGCACTGCACGCCAACCGCGAACTCGGCAGCGTCGCCGCTACTCAGGTTGGCAGCATGGTGCACCGGGACTACTTCGCCGACGTCGGCCCCTCCGGGCGCACACCGCTGTCGCTCGTCGCCGTCACGCGCTACCGCGCGCACGCCGCCGGCGTCGAGGTCGGGCAGAACATCGCATGGGGCACCGGCAGCTACACCACGCCAGCGCACATCGTGCAGGAATGGATGGCCTCGCCGCCGCACCGCAAGATCATGCTCAGCAGCGAATACCGCGACGCCGGCGTCGCGTCCACGTCCGCGGTGCCGGCCGTGCTCGACACGCGCGGGCACGGCGCCACATACGTGATCGAGTTCGGCGCGCGACTGTAGCCCTACGTGCGCCGGCCCGAGCGCCTCGGCACGCGGCCGCCTTCCGCGCCGGCCTCCGAGGCTGGGCCGCCGGTCGAGGCGATGCCCAGCACACGCATCGACTTCAGGCCCAGGCTTAGCTTCTCGCGCCCGTCGCTCGAGCTCACGTCCAGGCCCGACAGCTCGCGCACGCGCTCCAGGCGGTAGTAGATCGTGTGGCGGTGCGTGAACAGGCGCTGCGCCGTGCCCGCCACGTTGCCGTCCGCCTCAAGGAAGGTCTCCAGGGTGCGCACCAGCTCCGTCTCGTACTGCTCGTCGTAGGCCACCAGCGGCTCCACCGTCTCCGCGTAGAAGCGCTGCAGCTCGCTCGGGTTCTCGCTCATCGCCGACAGCAGCAGCCTGTACGCGCCAGTCTGGTCGAACGCGAGCGCGGCGCCGTCGGATGAGCCCTGGGCGACGTTCGCCGCCAGCAGCCCCTCGCTGGCCGCGCGTGGCAGCTCCGCCGGCTCCGCGGTGACACGGCTGCGGCCCAGCGCGAACGTGTACCCCGACAGGCTCGCTTCCATCTCGTGCATCACCGCCTCCGCCGCGCGCGCCGCCGTCGCCTCCTCGCCGCCAGGCACCAGCACCAGCACCTCCGCGCCGGCGATGCCCTCGCGCTCGGACAGCGCCGCGATCGAGCGGCTGGCGACCGCACGCGCGCCGCGCTCCGCCACCGCGCGCACACGTCCCCGCCAGCCCTCGTCGGTCGGCGATTGCGGGTGCGCGCGTGCCACCAGCATGCTCGCACCGTCCTCGATCGCCAGCGACAGCTCCTTCGCGCGCTCCAGCAGCTCGCCGCCGTCCGTCAGCTGGCGGCTCAGGATCGCGCGCAGGAAGTCCGCGGCGGCCGTTTCCGAGACCCGCTCGGGCGCCCGCACGCGCTCCACCTCCGAGGCGATCATCGTCAGCAGCAGCCGGCGCATCGAGTCGCTGGGCGGCGTCTTCACGCGCATGTGCAACGTACCCACCACCGTGTCCGCCACGCGCAGCGGCGAGCTGGTCACGCCCTCGCCCTGCGACAGCAGCGAGCGCTCCTCCGCCGGCGAGCGCGCCGCCACCGCCAGCGTCGCGCCCCACGCGTCCGTCACCGCCAGGCTCGCCTCCAGTGCCTTGGCCGCCGCGCGCACCACTTCGGGCAGGCCCGCCCCCGACTCGACCGCCTCTGTGATCGCGTCCAGCGCCTCCAGGTCTGACACGCCAGTCAGCCCCAGAGGTAGACGGCAGCCAACGCGCCGACGACCCCGGCACCCACGAGCACGCCAAGCACATACAGCGACAGCACCGTCGCGGCCAGCCGCTCCCATACGCGCGAGTAGGAGGACCACACCGGAACCAGCACCAAGCCGGCGAACAGCCCAAGGCTGACAAGCCCCGCGCCCGCCGCCACCAGCTCGTTGATCTGCGACCTGCTCATGCGATTTCTGCGGGGATTGTTACGCACGCAGGGGTCGTTTGCTAATGCCGAGCGTGACCGCGCGCGCGAACGTGCCATCCACCGGCGCCGCGTAGATCGGCGCGGGCGTCCGCTGCGCGAGGCTCTCCGCCGCCGCGCGCGCCAGCACCAGGCCGCCCTCAGGCGAGCGTCCCGCACGCACGAACAGCCCCAGCACCGTCGGGCCCGAGCCGCTCACCAGCGCCAGCTCCGCGCCCGCGTCGCGTGCCTGCGTCAGCGACGTCACGATCTGCGGGCACAGCGACACCGCCGCGCGCTGCAGGTCGTTGCGCAGCAGCTCAGTCGCAGCCGGCAGCGCCGCGCCCTGCTCCAGCGCCGCGAGCAGCTCGCGCTCGCGCTCACGCAGCTCGCCGCGCGAGCGCGCCGGCCCCAAACGGTCCGCCTCCGCGTACACAGCCGCCGTAGACAACGCCACCGCCAAGGGCAACACCAATATTCCAAAGCGCGACCGCGGCGACACCAGCGCCTGCAGCTGCTCGCCCGCGCCCGTCGCCAGCCAGCGCCCCGGCGAGATCTGCGCCGGCACGTCCGCGCCCAGGCGCCCGCCCAGCTTCAGCAGCAGCTGCTCGTCGCCCAGCCCCGACGCATGTCTGGCCAGGCGCAGCGTCGCAGCCGCGTCCGCCGAGCCGCCGCCCAGGCCCGCCGCCACGGGGATCCGCTTGACGATGCTCAACCGCAGCGGCGGCGCGCGCCAGCCCGTGCTCTCGCGGAACGCGCGCAGCGCCGCAGCCGCCAGATTCTCGCCGTCCGCCGCCGACACCCCCGGGCAGTGCACCTCGTCGCGGTCCGCGCCAGCCGGCGCCGCTTCCAGCGTCACCTCGTCCGCCAGCGAAATCGACTGCATCACGCTCACCAGCTCGTGCCTGCCATCGCCCGCCTGCCTGCGCCCTTCAGGGTTTGCCCCATGGCGTGAGCGCACCGGCCCCACGAACAGCCCCAGGTTGATCTTCGCCGGCGCAAGCGCGCGGTGCACCCCCGGCGCCAGCGCCGAAGCGCCGCCGCTCATAGCTCAAGCGCGCCAGCCAGCGCGCGGAACTCCTCCGGCGACAGGCGCTCCGCGCGCACGTCCGCCGGGTGACCCAAGCGCGTCAGCGCCTCACGCACCTGCTCGCGCGAGCGCCGCGGCAGCGACCGCGAGTCGCCCGCCAGGGCCAGCGAGCCCACCAGCGTCTTGCGCCGGTGCGCAAACGCCGCCGCCACCAGCGCGCGCAGCTCCGGCGTCGCACCCTCGCCCGGCCCCGTCGCACCCTCGCCCGGCGCCCTCGCACCCTCGCCCGGCGCCCTCGCACCCTCGCCCGGCGCCCTCGCACCGTCGCCCGGCGCCGCCGCGCCGCCGGCCGTCTCCTCGCTGCCCAAGCCAGCAGCCTCGCGCCGGCGCATGCCAACGAGCACCGAGTCCACGTTCGGCACCGGGTGAAACACCGTGCGCGGGATCGCGCGCAGCACCGTCACGTCGCACGCCAGCTGCGCCAGCACCGACGGAACCCCGTACGCGCTGACGCCCGGCCGCGCCGCCAACCGCTCGCCGACCTCGCGCTGCACCATCGCCACCCACGTGCGCACCTCTGGCAGCTCCTCGACGGTGCGCAGCAGCACGCCCGCCGCAACGCCGTACGGCAGGTTCGCCACCACCTTGATCGGCGCCGGCTCCAGCGCCGCCAGGTCCAGCGCCATCGCGTCCGCCCAGTGCACCGTCACGTTCGCATGCGCATCCGTCGCGTCGCCCAGCGCGTCGCGCAAGCGCTCGTCGATCTCCACCACATGCACGTGCGCGCTGCGCTGCGCCAGGTACTCCGACAGCACGCCCAAGCCCCCGCCCACCTCCAGCACCACGTCGTCCGCGTGCAGCTCCGCCGCGCGGCCGATCACGCCCAGGATGTTCGAGTCGATCAGGAAGTTCTGGCCCAGGTCGCGGTCCGGGCGCACGCCGAAGCGGCGCATCCGCCGCAGGCTCGGCTGAGCCGGCTCGTCGCTCCCCATGGCGGACTGCGCGGGCTCCTCCGCCACAACGCTCAACTGCCTGCCCCGCCGGGAAGATGTCCCTCGATGGGCTGTGCCCAGCCAAACACCCGCTGCGCGTTGCGCGTCACGATCTCATCCAGCTGCTCCGCGCTCACGCCGCGCTGCTCCGCAACGAACGCCGCCGTGTGCACCACGAACGCCGGGCGGTTGCGGTGCTTTCGCACCGCCTGCGGGGTCAGGTACGGGGCGTCCGTCTCCACCAGCAGCAGTTCCTCAGGCACGCGCCGCGACGCCTGCGCCAGCTCAGCGGCGTTCTTGTACGTGACGTTGCCCGCAAACGAGATCGCGTAGCCGCGGCTCGCGCACTCGTCCAGGTGCTCAGGCATCGAGAAGCAGTGCATCACCACGCTCACGCCGTCCGCTTCCGCCGCCAGCTGCTCCAGCGTTTCGCGCTCCGCCGCCCGCGTGTGGATCACCAGCGGCTTGCCCGTCTCGCGTGCCAACTCGATCTGCGCCGCGAACGCGCGCTGCTGGTCGGCGCGCGGCGGCACGCTGTCGCGGTAGAAGTCAAGGCCCGTCTCGCCGATCGCCGCGCAGCGCTCGTGCGCCGCCAGCGCGCGCAGTTCCGCCAGGTCCGCGTCGTCGAAGCCCTTCGCCACGTTGGGGTGGCGGCCGACCGCCGCGAACACCTGCGGAAACGCCTCCGCCGTCGCCAGCGCCTCGCGGCACGACGCCCCGTCGATGCCCACCGTCAGCATCCGCGTCACCCCAGCCGCGTCCGCCTCCTCCACCAGCTCCGCGGCGGACGCTTCGCACAGGTGCAGGTGCGTGTGCGAGTCGATCATCTACCAGAACCGCCAGCGCTCATCTCACGCCGACTTCGGGAACAGCGACTCCAGCTGCCCGATCGGCTCGCCCAGCGCCAGCGTCGAGTCCCAGCGCGCGCCCACCAGCGAGCGCTCCTCGCAGCCGAGCGCCGCCAGCAGCTTGTCCGAGCTGGACGGCATGTACGGGTGCAGCAGCACCCCCAGCACGCGCAGGCCCGCCACCAGCGTGCAAAGCACCGTGTCCAGCTGCCCCGCGTTCGCGTCGTCCTTCGCCAGCTGCCACGGCACGCGCTCCTCCACGTAGCGGTTCAGCCGGCGCACGCGCTGCCAGATCGCGTCCAGCGCGCTCGTCAGCTCCGCGCGGTCGATCATCGCTTCCACCTCCGCCGCCAGCCCCGCGAAGTCGCAATCCAGCTCGCCGTCCACCGCCACCGCCGGCGACACGCCGTCGCGGTAGCGGTGCACCATCGCGATCGTACGGCTCGCCAGGTTGCCCAGCTCGTTCGCCAGCTCGCTCTCGTAACGCAGCTCAAACGACGCCGTCGACACCGAGCCGTCCTGGCCGAACGGCACGTCGCGCAGCAGGTAGAAGCGCAGCGCGTCAGGGCCATAGCGCTCGATCACCTCGAACGGATCCAGCACGTTGCCCAGCGACTTGCTCATCTTCTCGCCGTCCATCAGCAGAAAGCCGTGCACGAACACGTGCTCCGGCAGCTCCAGCTCCGCCGCCATCAGCAGCGCCGGCCAGTACACCGTGTGAAAGCGCAGGATGTCCTTGCCGATCAGGTGATACGTGGCCGGCCACAGCTCGTCCGTGCGGTCGCGCCCGCCCGCGTACGACAGCGCCGAGTAGTAGTTCAGCAGCGCGTCGAACCACACGTAGAACACGTGCTCCGGATCCCACGGCACCTGCACGCCCCACGTCAGCTTGTGGCGCGTCAGCGGCACGTCGCGCAGCCCCGAGCGGATGAACGACAGCGCCTCGTTGTAGCGCGTGCGCGGCATCACGAAGTCCTCGCGCTCCGCATACAGCGCCTCCAGGCGCTCCTGGAACGCCGACAGCTTGAAGAAGTAGTTGTCCTCCTGCTCGCGTGTCAGCTCGATGTGATGGATCGGGCAGCGCCGATCCTCGTCGATTTCGTTCTCCGCCTTGAAGTCCGCGCAGCGCGGGCAGTACCAGCCTTCGTACGTCCCCTTATATACAAAGCCGTTCTCCCGTACTTGCGACAGCACCCGCTTGACCACCTCTTCGTGCTGCGGGTCCGTCGTGCGGATGAAGAAGTCGTTGCTCGCGTGCAGCCGCGGCGCCAGCGCCTTGAAGCGCTCCGCGTTGCGGTCCGCCAGCTCCTGCGGCTCGATGCCCAGCGCATGCGCCGCATCCGCCACCGGCTCGCCGTGCTCGTCCGTGCCCGTCAGGAAGAACACCTGCTCGCCGCGCTGGCGATGGTGGCGCGCCATCACGTCAGCCGCGATCGTCGTGTACGCGTGGCCCAGGTGCGGCGCCGCGTTCACGTAGTAGATGGGGGTCGTGACGTAGAAGGACACTGCTGCTCTCACGCTACCGGGGGGCGATCAGACTCGTCACCGACGCGGATGCTCAGCTCCCGGTACAGCTCGTTCGCGCGAAGCCCGGTCAGCTTGGCCACCACCGCCGCCGCCGGCCTGGCCTTCGCGCCCGCGTTGACCAGATCGCGCAGCGCCGCCAGCGCATCGCGCAGAGACGCGTTGCCAGCGTCGGCGGCGGCGCACACCAGCACGACCTCCCCGCGCGCAGGATTCTCTCGATAGTGCTCGGCCAGCTCGGCCGCGGACCCGCGGCGGACTTCCTCATGCAGCTTGGTCAGCTCCCGACACACCGCCACCGGCCGCCGCGGATCATCCTCGGCGAGCAGCTCCAGCGTGGCCGCCAAGCGCCGCGGCGACTCGAACGCCACCAGCGTCTCAGTGGCGCCCGCCAGCAACGCAGCGAGCTCGGCGCGCTTGCGCGGCAGAAACCCCACGAACCGCCAGGTCTCCACCGGCAGCCCCGACGCCACCAGCGCGGTCAGCACCGCGCTCGGCCCCGGCAGCACCTCCACCGCCACCCCCGCCGCCAGGCAGTCGCGCACGAGCGCGAAGCCCGGGTCGGACACCAGCGGCGTGCCCGCGTCCGACACCAGCGCCACCAGCCCGCCGTTGCGGATGCGCGCCACCACCTCCTGCGCACGCGCGCGTTCGTTGTGCTCGTGCACGCTCATCAACGGCCGCGAGATGCCGTGGCGGTCGAGCAGCACGCGCGTGTGGCGCGTGTCCTCGCACGCCACCACGTCCGCGCCGCGCAGCGCGTCCAGCACGCGCAGCGTCACGTCGTCGAGGTTGCCGATCGGCGTCGGGCATACGAGCAGCCGACCGACCGGCGCCTCCGTGGTGGTCATCTCGCAAATATAGGGTCCTGTCGATGGCCAGCCCCGGCGACGAGCCCCCGCGCTACACCCGCTACCGTGCCCGCCCACGTCTGCTGCCGCGCCGCGAGGACGATTCCGCGCCCTCCGGGGGCCTGCCGCGCTGGCGTCGCTGGGCCACGCGCAAACGCATCGCCCTCAGCCTCGTCGGCCTGGTGCTCGGCTGGCTCGCGCTGTCGCTGGTGGCGTTCCTGATCAGCTCGCAGTTCGAGCGCACCTCGCTGCCGTCCAACGTGGCGGGCGTGCTCGACCCGGCCGGCTTTCCGCTGACGTCCGCCAACAACATCCTCGTGCTGGGCTCCGACAGGCGCCAGAAGAACAGCAGGGAACCCGGCGCCGAAACGACCGGTTTCGGGCGCTCGGACACGATCATGCTGATCCGCACCGGCGGCGGGCACGCGGCGCGGCTGTCGATCCCGCGCGACACCGTCATCGAAATCCCCGGCCACGGGCTGCAGAAGATCAACGCCGCGCACGAGTTCGGCGGGCCAGCGCTGTCGGTGTCCGTGATCAAGCACTGGCTCGGCATCCCCATCAACCACGTCGTCGAAGTCGACTTCGAAAACTTCCCGCAGCTGATCGAAGCGATGGGCGGCGTCACATACACCGGCGGCTGCATCGTCTCCAAGCTCGACGGCGGCTTCGCCGACGGCGGCTACACGCTGCGCCTGAAAGCCGGCACGCATCACCTGAGCGGCAAGCAGGCGCTCGCGCTGGCGCGCACGCGCGAGAACCTGTGCGAGCCCAACGAGACCGACATCCAGCGCGAGGAACACCAGCAGGCGCTGTTCACCGACATGAAGAGCCAGCTGCTCTCGCCCTTTAGCTTCCTCCGCCTGCCGTGGATCGCCTGGCACGCGCCGCCCGCGATCATCTCCGACATGAGCGGCACGGAACTGCTGGGCATGTTCGCCGCGCTGGCGATCACCGGCACGCCCCCAACACACGTGCTCGAGCCGACCGGCCAGACCACGCTGCCCGGCGGCGCAGAAGGCCTGACCATCTCAGAAGAAGCCAAGCGCGCCGACGTCGCGCGCTTCATGAGCGGCTGAGCTCAGCTCTTCGCCGCGACCGGCTTGGAGTCCCCGGACTTCGTCGCCGCCTTGTCGCTCTTGCCCTCCGATGAGGAGGATGAGGACGCGCCCTCCGCCGAGGACTTCGCCCCGGAGGACTCTCCCGATGAGGACTTCTCCCCGCCCGAGTCCTTCTCCGAGGAGGACTTCTCGCCGGATGACTTGTCAGCAGCGGCAGCCGCCGTCTCGCGCTGGCGGTTGCGCGTGCCGTAGTCGGTGTTGTAGAAGCCTTTGCCCTTGAAGTGAACCGCCGGCGCGTGCAGCACGCGCTCCACCGGCACGCCGGAATCGGGGTCGACCGTCAGCGCGTCGTCGCTGAACGACTGCTGTGTCTCGAACGTGGTGCCGTCCGGTCGCCTGTACTCATAGATCGGCATTCGGGGGGCCGATTATAGGAGCGTCAATCCGTCAACAGCGCGCGTGCGCACGTGATGCCGGCGTGGATCGTGTCGCTGAAGTCGCGATCGGGCTCTGTGAGCAGACGCAGCGCCAGGCCGTCGCCGAGCGAGAACAGGATCTCGGCGACCGCCTCCGGCTCAGCGTGCAGTCGCAGCACGCCATCGCGCTGCGCCGCGGCGAGCATCACCGCGACGTGCTCGCGCGTGCTGCGCATCAGCCCCGCGTACTCCGCCGCGATGTCCTCGTTGCGGCGCGACAGCGTGAACAGCTCGAACACCAGCGTCACGAAGTCGGGTTCCTCGCGCACCGTCTCCTGCAGGTTCTGCGCCATCAGGTCGATGAAGTCGTCGGCCGACTTGGCCGTCGACAGCTGCCGCTCCAGCCGCTCCAGGCGCAGCTCGCAGTCGCGTCTCACAGCCTCCGCGAGCAGCTGCTCCTTGGTGCCGAAGTAGTAGTGCAGCAGCCCGCGCGAGACGCCCGCCTCGCGCGAGACGTGGTCGAACGTCGATGCGGCGGTTCCACGCCGCGCGACGCTGCGGCGCATCGCGTCGATGATCCTGCGCGCCTTCTCGCCGGTCAGCGAGCGCGAGCGCCCGCTGCTGCCGCCGCCGGCAGGCGCTCCTGCGTCCTCGGAGACCTTGCGGTCCTCGACTACTGCTGCGTCGACGCTCATACGCGCGGGCGGCGAGACGGCGCCGCTCAACCGCCGGCGACGCCCACCGGCGCGGGTGCCTCGGGGGCCGTCGTGGGGCTGTAGTCGAACTCCTCCTCGGCGCCGAACAGCAGATCGAGCAGCTTCGAGCGCAGGCCCTCGCTGAGCGCGAGCGCGGCTGCCGAGCCGACCGCCAGCAGCAGGATCGAGCGGCCGAGACCGCGCCGTCGGCGCGCGGGCGCAGGCGTGGCCACGGACGCCTCGCGCAGCGACGCGCCGGCCTGGCGCAGCGCGTTGGCCGCGCTGGTCAGCTCCTCCTGGAGCTTGCGGTCCTCGAACAGCGCCTGTGTGGCGGGCTTGCCGTTGCTCATGCGGCCATATGCGCTGCGTGCCGCGCCATACGCGGACAGCAGGTTCGCGCGCACGTCCTCGTCCTCGACCAGGCGCTGGATGAAGCGGCTCTGCTGTGCCGATCGCGCCGCCTTGCCGGTCTTGCTGAATCTGTCCTTCGCTGCCATTGTTGCCACCGCCTCTACGGAAAGCTTGCAGGTCCGTGTCCCAATATACCCGGACACGTGAGGCGGTATGTATCGCTAGGCGTGCAGCGCGGCCTGCTCCTGTGCGGAGGGAAACGCCCACGCGGCGCGCGTGCGGCGCTCCTGGCGAAACACGAAGCGCATCTGCTGCGGCGGTTTCAGCTGCGCCTCGTTCGGCCGGAACGTCGCGCACGGCTCCGCCAGCTCGAGCGCGCAAAGCAGGTTGACGCGGAAGTAGCACTCATCGCAGCTAACCTTGTGCGTCGCGCGCTTCGGCGCTCGCTTGGTCTGCATCGTCTGCACCGGCAAATACCCCCGACAGCGGTTAAGGATCGAACGGGACGGCCGCGATCAAAGCAGCATTCCCGCCGCCGCTCAAGGGACATCCGCTCGCCACCCCGCAAATCGCAAACAAATCCTATTACCCGGAAATAGCCGCCAACCAGTCACGTTCCTGTGACAATCGGCGCGCTCACGCCGCACTTTCCGGACGTTCCGCGCGCGGCGCACCCAACCGCGTCATCATCTGAGCGGATGCGCATCCTCGTCACCGGCGCCAGCGGGTTCGTCGGCTCGCTGCTCGTCCCACGACTGCGCCAGGACGGGCACGCGGTTCGCGCGCTCGGCCGCGATCTCGAGCGCCTGCGCGCGGCCCTCGGACAAGAGGACGTCGAGCTGGTCCGCGCCGACGCGCACACCGACTACGGGCTGGAGCAGGCGCTGGAGGGCGTGGAGGTCGCGTACTACCTGATCCACTCGATGGAGCGCATCGCCATCGAGCGAGGCGCCGCGACGGGCTCGCCGGAGGACGATCGCGCGTTCCCCGAGCGCGAGCGCGTCGCCGTGGAGAACTTCGCCACGGCGGCCACACGGGCGGGCGTGCGCAGGGTCGTCTACCTCGGCGGCCTGATGCCGCGCAGGGACGCCGGGACCACGGTCTCACGCCACCTGGCCAGCCGTGCGCACGTCGAGCAGGTGCTGCTCGACGCAGTACCCGATTCGCTGGCGCTGCGCGCATCGATAGTGATAGGCGCGCGCTCGCGTTCGTTCCGCCTGCTGGTGCACCTCGTGGAGCGCATGCCTGTGTTGACGCTGCCCGCGTGGCAGTCGCTGCGCACACAGCCGATCGACGCGCGCGACATGATCGAGATGCTGGCCGCATGCGCGACCGCACAGCTGCCGCGCCGGAGCCTGGACGTGGGTGGCCCCGAGGTGCTGGCGTACGGTGAGATGCTCGAGCGGATCGCGGAGCTGATGCTCGTGAACCGGCCGGCACTCAACTTGGGGGTGAATCTGACAGGCGTGACCGCGCGCGTGGCCGCGGCGATCGCAGGCGAGGATCCCGAGCTGGTGGTGCCGCTGATGGAGGGACTGCAGGCGGATCTGCTGCCCGCCGAACACCACGCCGCGGAGCTGCTCGGCGTACGGCTGCACTCGTTCGACTCGGCCGTCGAGCATGCGCTCGCCGAGTGGGAGCGAAGCGAGCCGCTGGCGGCACGATGAGCCTCGTGACCGCCTCCACCCACATCGCCGCGCCGCCCGCGAACGTGTGGGAGACCGTCATGGACCCGTCCTGCCTGAAGGAGTGGGTGACGATTCACCGCAAGCTCGTGCACGCCGACGAGGGTCCACCGCGCGTGGGCTACATGATGGATCAGCAGATCCACCTGCGCGGAGTCAGCCTCGAGGTTCACTGGACGCTCGTCGCGTGCCGTCCCGGCGAGCTCGCCGTGTGGGAGGGCCGCGGGCCCGCGCGCTCGCACGCACACAGCGAATACGCGCTCAGCGCCGAGGACGGCGGCACCCGGTTTGACTATCGCAACGAGTTCCGCCCACCCCTCGGACCTGTCGGCGCGCTCGTCAGCCGCGCGCTCGTCGGCGGCATGCCCGAGCGCGAGGCCAAGCGCACACTTGAACGTCTTCGTGCACACATGGAGCGGGTCAGCGAAGGCAACTAGTGTAAGGTCAAGCAAACCTCGATGTGACTACCCACATCGACACTAGTGAATAGGATTCGAAATCGTGACCGACTTCCTCGATGAGAAGCGCCAAGAGATCTCCAGCCGGCTGAAGGAGCTCAAGCCGCTGGTCGATGAGTTCAACCGCCTCGAGGCCGCCGCAGCGGCCCTCGCCGGCGTCATCGGATCGGCTGCCGCCGACGCCACGTCAGCCGCCGTCACAACCGTCACCCGCCGCCGTGGACCCGGACGTCCACGCGGTTCCGCCAGCCGCAAAAAAGCAGCCAAAAAAGCTACAAAAGCGGCTGCAGCAGTCGCAACGGCGCCGAAAGCAGCAGCGGCGCCCAAAGCGGCAGCCAAAGCGGCAGCCAAAGCGGCTCGTCCCGCCAAAAGGCGCGCCGGACGCCGCAAAGGCAGCGGCACCCGTGCCGCCGAGGCGCGCTCGTTCGTGCAGGGTCAGCCCGGCATCACGATCCCCGAGCTCGCGGCCAAGATGGGCATCAAGCAGAACTACCTGTACCGAGTCCTTCCGGGTCTCGAGCAGGAAGGCAAGGTAGAGAAGAAAGGCCGCGGCTGGTACCCGAAAGGCTAGTCTCGTCGTCCTTACCTCCCGGATTCAGGTGGACTCCTTCTCGTCTCCACCGGGTCTCTGAGGTGAGTTGAGCGATTTGAGTTGGGGGGCGCGATCAGGACGATCGCGCCCCTCTTTTCTTTTCAGGGTCGTTCGTCGGTATGTCGCCCTGCGACCGTAGCATGTATTGTGCTACGCTCTCGATGTGAGTCGCTCCCTACATGTGCGCCTGGATGACAGCTCATCCACTGCTCTCAGTGTGATCCGCAGCGAGGGCTTGAGCGATTCGGAGGCTGTTCGCACCGCTCTTCGTGAGGCTGCTGCGAGGCGCCGCACTCGCTCGTCGATCGCGGCTGAGGTGGCGCTGCTGGCTGCCGATGAGGCCGACCGAGCGGAGATGCGGGCGATTCGCGAGCAGATGGCTGAGCTGGCGCCTGCGTCTCTGTAGCTGACGTGGTGCGCGGTGAGATCTTCCACCTGCCCTCTCCACGAGGGGCGCGTGGCCGCGAGCAGCGCGGCGCCCGCTATGCCGTAGTAGTCCAAGCGGACGAGTTTCTCGCGCTGAGCACTGTGCTCGTTTCACCAACCTCTACAGGGGCGCAGCCGGCGAGTTTTCGGCCGACGATCACACTCGATGGCATCACCACTCGCGTGCTCGTCGAGCAGAGCACGGTCGTGGACCCCGAGCGCCTGGGGCGCTCGGCGGGCCGTCTGGACGCCGACGAGCTGCAATCGCTCGACGACGCCCTCGCCCTCATACTGGGCCTCTAACTCATCACGCCGGGCCGGTGAACCGCTGCGCCGCGTACCAGGGACGCATCCGGTGCGCCCATAGTTTCCGAACAGGCTCTAAATCAGCCCTTGCCCGCTGACGGTGTCGCGCTCTGACACGAGCTCGGCGATCGACGCGTCGATCTTCTCGCGCGAGAACGCGTCGATGTCGATGCCCTGCACGATCTTGTACTCGCCGTTCTCGCACGTGCACGGGAAGCCGCTGATGAGGCCCTCTGGCACGTCGTAGGAGCCATCGGAGGGGATACCCATGGACACCCAGCCGCCGCCGGTGCCGGCGACCCAGTCGTGCACGTGGTCGATCGCGGCGCTCGCCGCGCTCGCCGCCGAGGACGCGCCGCGCGCCTCGATGATCGCGGCGCCGCGTTTGCCGACGTTCGGCAGGAACTCGTTCTCGATCCATTCCTGGTCGTCGACGACGCCAGCGGCGATCTTGCCGGACACGTGCGCGTGGAACAGGTCGGGGTACATCGTCGGCGAGTGGTTGCCCCACACGCCCATCTGGGTGATGTCGCTGACGGGCACCTCCAGCTTGTTCGCCACCTGCGCGATCGCGCGGTTGTGATCCAGGCGCAGCATCGCCGTGAAGCGCTCGCGCGGAATGTCGGGCGCATTGTTCATCGCGATCAGGCAGTTCGTGTTCGCGGGGTTGCCCACCACCAGCACTTTCACGTCGTCCGCCGCCTTGTCGTTCAGCGCCTTGCCCTGCCCCGTGAAGATCTTGCCGTTCTCGCTCAGCAGCTCCGCGCGCTCCATGCCCTTCGTGCGCGGGCGCGAGCCCACCAGCAGCGCGATGTTCACGCCGTCGAACGCGTCCTCGGGGTTGTCGTGCAGGTCCAGCCCCGTGAGCAGCGGGAACGCGCAGTCCACGAGCTCCATCGCCACGCCCTCCAGCGCGCCCATCGCCTGCGGGATCTCCAGCAGGCGCAGGTCCACCTGCTGGTCAGGACCGAGCAGCTGTCCGCTGGCGATGCGGAACACGATGCTGTACCCGATCTGGCCGGCTGCGCCGGTGACCGTCACTCGTACGGGTTTGCTCACAAGCTCATCTCCTTTTTGAGGTTCTCATCAATCGAAGCAAGGAACTCCTGCGTCGTCTGCCACGGCTCGTCTGGTCCGATCAGCAGCGCGAGATCCTTGGTCATCTTTCCGCTTTCCACCGTCTGCACGCACACGCGCTCCAGCGTGTCCGCGAACTCGCTCACGGCGGGCGTGTCGTCCATGCGCCCGCGCGCCGACAGGCCGCGCGTCCACGCGAAGATCGACGCGATCGGGTTCGTCGACGTGGGCTTGCCCTGCTGGTGCGCGCGGTAGTGGCGCGTCACCGTGCCGTGCGCCGCCTCCGCCTCCACCGTCCTGCCGTCCGCCGTCATCAACACGCTCGTCATCAGCCCCAGCGAGCCGAAGCCCTGCGCCACCGTGTCCGACTGCACGTCGCCGTCGTAGTTCTTGCACGCCCACACGTAGCCGCCCTCCCACTTCAACGCCGAGGCAACCATGTCGTCGATCAGGCGGTGTTCGTAGGTGATGCCCGCGGCCTCGAAGTCGCTCTTGAACTCGCTGTCGTACACCTCTTCGAAGATGTCTTTGAAGCGTCCGTCGTAGCGTTTCAGGATCGTGTTCTTCGTCGACATGTACACCGGGTAGCCGCGCTCCAGGCCGTACCGCAGCGAAGCGCGCGCGAAGTCGCGGATCGAGTCGTCGAGGTTGTACATCGCCATCGCGATGCCCGCGCCCGGGAAGTCGTACACATCCAGCTCGATCGGCTCGCCGCCGTCCTTCGGCGTGAACGTCAGCGCCAGCTTGCCCTCGCCGGGCACCAGCATGTCGGTCGCGCGGTACTGGTCGCCGAACGCGTGGCGGCCGATCACGATCGGCTTCGTCCAGCCGGGCACCAGCCGCGGCACGTTCGCGATCACGATCGGCTCGCGGAAGATCACGCCGCCGAGGATGTTGCGGATCGTGCCGTTGGGCGAGCGGTACATGTCCTTCAGCCCGAACTCCTTCACGCGCGCCTCGTCCGGGGTGATCGTCGCGCACTTCACGCCCACGCCGTGGCGCTTGATCGCCTCCGCCGCTTCCACCGTCACCTGGTCACCCGTCGCGTCGCGGCGCTCGATGCCGAGGTCGTAGTACTCCAGCTCCACGTCCAGGTACGGACGGATCAGCTGCTCCTTGATGAACGACCAGATGATCCGCGTCATCTCGTCGCCGTCCAGCTCCACTACCGGGTTCTTCACCGTGATCTTGGCCATGGGCGATCCTCAGTCTCTGCGTTGGGGGGCGCTTGGGGGGGACGCCGATGCTATCGCCCGGGCCAAAGCGGGCGACCCGCGCGTCAGTCGTTCCAGCTCGCCTCTGCGCCGTGCGCCACCAGCACCTTCGGAGGACCGCCCGCGAACGGGACCGCGGCGATGCGCCCATGTGACGCCGGCTCCTCGAACGAGCCTTCGTCGACCAGCAGCGTGCTGCCGTCGGCCGAGATGGCCGCCGCGATCGCCGAGCGGCCGTGCGTAGCGACTCTGCGCGCATGGCCGGAGGCGACGCTCACGGCATACGCTTCGATCGTGTCCTCGCCCTCGAACTGCGCCAGCATCCGGCTGCCGTCGGCGGAGAACGCCAGCGGCACGAGCCCCTGCAGCAGCGCGCCCACGCGCACGTGCGTCAGCTTGCGCACCGGCGTGCCGCTCTGCGACGCCAGCCAGATCTGGTATTCCGGCGACAGGTGGCGATGGCGCTCGCGGTCGTACGCGATGTACGTCGGACCCCACAGCGGGTTCAGGCTGCGCCCGTCGCTCGTCAGCTTGCGCAACCCAGCGCCGCTCGCTTCGCTCATGTACAGGTTCACGCCGCCCGCGAACGATTCCGAGTGCGACAGCCCGAACACCAGCGTGTCGCTGCCGTCGCGCGCGAAGCTCGCGCCGTAGATCGTGCCGGAGGCGATCTGCGTGACGATCCCCGTCTGCGTGTCGATCACACCCAAGCCGGACTCGACGCGCACGTCCGTCGCCCCGTTCGATTGCAGCTCCACTGCCAGGTAGCGCGAGTCCGGCGACCACGCAAGCGGCGTCGCCGTGGCCGTTTCGAGGCTCAGGTAGTCCGCGATCGGAGCACCCGACACGGGGTAGATGCCGATCGCCGGACCGTGTTCCTCGGCGCCTGGCGCGATGCCGAACAGCGACACCGCCACCGACGCGCCGTTGGGTGACAGCAGCGGCTGCTGTCCCGGCCCGAGCAGCTTCGGGTCGCTGCCGTTGGCCGCGGCGACCCACACCTTCGGCGTCGCGCTAGCCGTCTCGGTGAGGTAGGCGAGCTTCGGCGGTTCGGGGTTCAGGTCGGGCACCGGTTCCACACCCCGGTCGGGGATCGATACCGCGCCGGCGCTGCCATCGGCCGCGAGCGCGCCAGCCAACAGGAACGCTGCGCTCGCCGCAAGCGCAATGCACACGCGAGTGGCACGGAGCGGAAGGCTGCGCATAGCGCGTGAGGCTACCGTCTGCTTGACTGTCATGTGATGGCCAGCACGATCTCGGCGTCGGTGGGTGAGGGCGCTCCCTGGCAGACGCACACGGTCTTCAACCAGGCGCCGCCGCTCGTCGACGTGGACGTGTTCGCCACCAACCTGCCGCTCGTAGAGGCCGTGCAGCGCGAGGGCGCCGATTGGGTCACGGAGCGCGCCTCAGCGCTCGGGCGCTTCGTCGGCGCCGCCGGCGGGCCGCAGCAGGAGTGGGGTCGACTCGCCAACGAGAACAAGCCGATCCTGCGCACGTTCGACCGCTACGGGCACCGCATCGACGAGGTCGAGTTCCACCCCGCGTGGCACCAGCTCATGCAGATGGGCGTCGAGCACCAGCTGCACTCGCTGCCGTGGACCAGCGACGAGCCGTTCGCGCACACCGCGCGCGCCGCGCTGTACATGACCGCCATGCAGGCCGAGGCCGGGTTCTGCTGCCCCATAACCATGACGTTCGCCGTCGTGCCCGCGCTGCGCGCGCAGCCGGAGCTGGCCGCCGAGTGGGAGCCGCTCGTCACCGCCTCCACGTATGACCCGCGCCTGATTCCCGCGAGCGAGAAGGGCTCGGCGATCGCGGGCATGGCGATGACCGAGAAGCAGGGCGGCTCCGACGTGCGCGCCAACACCACCGTCGCCACACCCGTGAATGGAGGCGGCGCCGGCGCGGCGTACACGCTCGTCGGGCACAAGTGGTTCTGCTCCGCGCCCATGTCCGACATCTTCCTCGTGCTCGCGCAGACCGACGACGGCCTGTCGTGCTTCCTGCTGCCGCGCATCCTGCCCGACGGCAGCCGCAACGCGTTTCACATCCAGCGCCTCAAGGACAAGCTCGGCAACCACTCCAACGCATCCTCGGAGATCGAGCTGCACGGCGCGTGGGCGCGCATGGTCGGCGAGCCCGGCCGCGGCGTGCCCACGATCATCGAGATGGTCGGCCACACGCGCCTTGACTGCGTCATCGGCTCCGCCGCCGGCATGCGCGCGGGCGTCGTCAGCGCCACCCATCACGCCGCGCATCGAAGCGCCTTCGGCAAGACGCTCATCGACCAGCCGCTGATGCGCAACGTGCTCGCCGATCTATGTATCGAGTCGGAGGCCACCACCGCGCTCGCGATGCGCCTCGCGCGCGCCTACGACGAGGCGCACGCCGACGCCGAGGCCGGCGCGAACGACACCGACGCGCAGCAGTTCAAGCGCCTGGCCACCGCCGTCGGCAAGTTCTGGACCTGCAAGCGCGCCCCCAACCACGCGTTCGAGTCGCTCGAGTGCCTCGGCGGCGCAGGCTACGTCGAGGAGTCGGGCATGCCGCGCCTGTACCGCGAGGCGCCGCTCGCGTCCATCTGGGAGGGCTCCGGCAACGTCATGAGCCTCGACGTGCTGCGCGCGCTCACGCGCTCGCCGCGCTCGCTCGAGGTGTTCTTCGACGAGGTCGAGCAGGCGCGCGGCGCGGACGCGCGCCTAGACGCGAGCGTCGCGCGACTCAAGGGCCAGTTCGGCGATCCGACCACGCTCGAGCAGCGCGCCCGGCGCGTGGTCGAATCGATGGCGCTGTGCCTGCAGGGATCGCTGCTCGTGCGCCACGGCGCGCCAGCGGTCGCCGACGCCTTCTGCGCCTCGCGCCTGGCGAGCGACGGCGGGCTCGAGTACGGCACGCTGCCGGCAGGCGTCGACTTCGAGACGATCATCGCACGTGGCCGCGTGCAGGTGTAGAGCACCCCTCGCGGAGGGTTTGTCACGCACAGTGCGTCACGGTTATCACGCACCGTGCGTGATAACATTTGCGCATCGTGCGTGACAAAGGCAGCGGACCGAATCCGTTCATCTACGACCGACCACTGCGGCCCGAGCAGATGATCGACCGCGCACAGGAGATCGTCGACCTCATCGACAACGCTGAGGGTGGGCACTCCGTTTGTCTTTACGCGCCCCGACGCTTCGGCAAGACCAGCCTCCTGCGCAGCGTCCTCAGTAAGGCAGATCGACAGCTGAACATGATCCCGGTGCTCGTGGATCTCAGCGAGATCCTAAGCCAGGCCGACTTCGCGATCCGCCTGGAGCAGGCGTACCGCACGCTCAGAGGCCCGGTTGCCCGGGTGCTGGCGGGCCTGCTCCCCGAAGTCGGTGTCACCATCGGCCTGCAGGGGGTGAGCCTGAGCGCGGGCGGCAGACACACCACCACGCAAGACCCCCTGCGCACCATCCACGATCTACTCGACCTGCCAGGCAAGCTCTTCGAGCGCACCGGGCGGCGAGCGCTGATTGTCTTCGACGAGTTTCAGGAACTGCTCGCCCTGGACGGAATGGATGGGGTTCTGCGCAGCCACATCCAGCATCACGCAGACGCAGCGGCCTACTTCTACTCCGGATCTGAGCCCTCGATGCTCCAGAGCCTCTTCGCCGACCGCGCCCGTCCGCTCTACGGACAGGCCAAGCAGATGCGACTAGGGCGGCTGCCGGCAGGCGAGACGACCGACGATCTCGAGTCCCGCTTCCACGCCGGCGGTCGCGATCCCGGAGCGGTGCTGGGTGAGCTGGTGGCGGTCATGAACGGGCATCCCCAGCGTGTCATGCTGTTGGCCCACTGTCTATGGGATGAGGTTTCGAAAAGCGACTCCCGCGGGATGGGCGCGCTGAAAGCCGCCTTCGAGGCAACGATTCGTCAGCTGGACACAGAGATGCATGCGACGTGGGATGGCCTGTCGGTGAACGAGCGGCGCGTGCTGAGCGCGCTCGCATACGGCCTCTCCCCGCAAGAGGGTGCGGCCCTGCGCCTCACGGGACTGCGCAGCGCCAGCGCCGCACAGCGGGCGACACAGAGCCTCGAACGACGTGCCTTCGTCGAACGTGACAGCGATGGTCAGCGCATGATCGTCGATCCGGCGCTCGCCCGCTGGATCGCCCGCCGACACCTCCCACCCGAGCTGTACGTGCTGCCGCTCGCCCAGCGGGAGTGGATCGTGACCGATGGTCCGTCGCTGGCCTTCACCCGCTCCACCCACCGTACCCGGGCGGAGGCCGAAGCCCGCGCCGACGAGTACCTGACTCAGCAGAGTCGAGGCGGAGCCAAGAAGGTAATCGACGTCGACACCCGCGATGAACTGCCCGACTGGGCCCAGGGAGTGTCTGTCCTGCCAGCGTGAGGCCGCGCGGCCTACCATTGATACATGCGCACGCGCAGGAACATGCAGCTCGCCAACGTGTTCGGCATCCGCGTCGGCGTCAGCGCCAGCTGGTTCGTCGTGCTGTTCCTGATGATCTACTGGCTGTCCAACTACTACTTCCCGGAAGTCATGACCGGCTCGCGCACCACCGCGTACGCGATTGCCGTCGCCGGTGCGCTCGGCTACTTCGCGTCGCTGGTGCTGCACGAGCTCGGGCACGCGCTCGTCGCGCGGCGCATGGGCATCGACGTCGTCGGCATCGACCTGTGGTTCTTCGGCGGGCTCTCGCAGATGCGCCGCGAGCCGCGCAGCGCGCGCGAGGAACTCGCGATCGCCTCCGCCGGGCTCGGCGTCACTTTGCTGCTGTTCGCGCTGTGCCTCGGCGCGCTCGCCGCGCTCGCCAAGAGCGGCACCATCTCGGAGGTCGCGCTCACGAGCGTGGGCGTCAGGGCCACGCCAGCCGCCGCGCTGCTCGGCTGGCTCGGCTTCATCAACGCCGCGCTGTTCCTGTTCAACGTGATCCCCGCGTTTCCGCTCGACGGCGGGCGCATCGCGCGCGCGCTCGTGTGGTGGCGCACGGGAGACCGCAACCGCGCCACGCAGGCCGCCGGGCGCTCCGGGCAGGCGCTCGCGCTGATCGTCGGGCTGTACGGGCTGTGGCTGTTCGCCCAGACCGGCTCCTCGCTGGGGCTGCTGACGCTGGTGCTCGCGTACTTCCTGTACCAGTCCGCCGGCGCAGCCGTCGTGCAGGGCACGCTCGGGCGGCGCATCCAGAACGTGACCGTCGCCGACATCATGGACCGCGAGCCCGTCACGATCGGCGCCGACGTCACGCTGCTCGACGCCCAGGAGCACTTCTTCCTGCGCTACCGCTGGCCGTGGTTCGCCGTCGTCGACCCCGCGCACCGCTTCCTCGGCGTCGTGCGCCAGACGCGCGTCGACAGCGAGATCGCCGCCGGGCGTCCCGCGCTGCCCGTCGCCGACGTGCTCGAGGAGGACATGCCCGTGCGCATCGGCCAGCGCGCGCCGCTGGAATCGCTGCTCGGCTCCGAAGGCCTCGGCCGGCTCGGCGCGATGGTCGCCGTCGACGACGACGGCGTGCTGCAGGGCGTCGTCACGCTCGCGCAGGTGCGAACCGCCATGCGCCCCGCGCGGTCCGCGCGCGCCGCCACCTGAGCGCCCCCGCGCCTCGACCTGAGCGCCGCCGCGCCCCAACCCGAGCACCGGCAGCGGCGGCGGCCTTGCGAGCGCGTCGCGTTATAGAGTCCCCTGGCGCAGTCCCCCCTTCCCGTTCCTCAACAGCAACCCCAGGGAGCCATGCCAGCACACGACGTCTTGATCATCGGGGCCGGTCTCGCAGGCCAGCGCGCGGCGCTCGCCGCGGCAGAGGAGGGGGCGAGCGTGGCGATCATGAGCAAGGTGCACCCCGTGCGCTCGCACTCCGTGGCAGCCGCCGGCGGCATCAACGCCGCCATCAGCGTCGACGACGACTGGCGCTCGCACGCCTACGACACCGTCAAGGGCTCGGACTTCCTCGGCGACCAGGACGCGATCGAAGTGATGTGCTCGGAGGCGCCCAAGGAGGTCATGGAGCTGGAGCACATGGGCGTCACGTTCCACCGCAACGACAAGGGCGAGATGGACCTGCGCGCGTTCGGCGGCGCGTCGATGAAGCGCACCGCCTACGTCGCCGACATCACCGGGCAGGCGCTGCTACACGTGCTCTACGAGCAGCTGCTCAAGCATCACGAGACGGTCGCTCGTTATGAGGAGTGGTTCACGACGTCACTGTTGCGCGACGAGCACGGCAATTGCTGTGGCGCGATCGCGCGCGACGTGCGCAGCGGCAAAATGGAGGCGTTCACCGCCAAGAACGTGATCCTCGCGTGCGGCGGCGCCGGGCAGGCGTACAAGCCCACCACCAACGGGCTGATCGTCACCGGCGACGGCATCTCGATGGCCTACCGCGCGGGCGCGCCGCTGATGGACATGGAGATGGTCCAATACCACCCCACGTGCCTCGTCGAGACCGGCATCCTGATAACAGAGGGCGCGCGCGGCGAGGGCGCGCACCTGCTCAACGCCAACGGCGAACGCTTCATGGAGAAATCGGCGCCCAACAAGATGGAGCTCGCCTCGCGCGACGTCGTCTCGCGCGCCGAGCAGATCGAGATCAACGAGGGCCGCGGCGTGGGGCCCGACAAAGCCGGCATCTACCTCGACATCACCGTCGTGCCGCGCAAGCGCACGCTCGAGGCGCTGCGCGAGATCGTCAACCTCGGCAAGGACTTCGCCGGCGTCGACATCACGCGCGAACCGATCATGATCCGCCCCGGCCAGCACTACATCATGGGCGGCGTCAAGACCGACGTCGACGGCCGCACCCCCATCGACGGCCTGTACGCCGCCGGCGAGGTCGCGTGCGTGTCCGTGCACGGCGGCAACCGGCTGGGCGCCAACTCGCTGCTCGACACGCTCATCTTCGGCCGCCGCTCCGGCGAACACGCCGCCAAGCGCGCCGCCAGCATGGGGATGCCCGAGGTCGACGTGAACGCGCAGCTGCTCGAGGACGCCGCGCGCATCGACGCGATCATCAAGCGCCCGCGCGACGGCCGCAGGGTTTCCGAGATCAAGACCGAGCTCGGCGAGACCATGAACAAATACGCCGCCGTGTTCCGCGACGAGGCTGGCCTGCAGGGCGCCCTGGAGACGATCCACCGCCTGCGCGAGGAGGCCGACAAAGCCTGGATCGACGACCGCGGCACCGTCTTCAACCAGGACGTGCTCGGCGCCATCGAGCTCGGCTACATGGTCGACTGCGCCGAGACCACCGTCGTCGCGGCGATCGAGCGCAAGGAGTCGCGCGGCGCGCAGTTCCGCACCGACTTCCCCGAGCGCAACGACGGCGAGTGGCTCAAGCACATCGACGTCACGCTCACGCAGGACGGAGGGGCGGGCGGGCCCCAAATAAGCTACTCGCCGGTCACGATCACCCAGTGGCAGCCCGAGGAGAGGAAATACTGATGGCCGAAGCGCACGACCGCCCGCCGGAGCAGTTCACCCTCAGGATGCGCCGCTACGACCCCGAGTCCGGCAGCGCGCCGTACTGGGACGAGCACACCGTCGAGCTCGAGCCGCACCGCTCCGTGCTCGAGGGCATCTTGCAGGCGCGCGACAGGTTCGACGGCTCCATCGGCATCCGCTGCTCCTGCCGCCAGGCCATCTGCGGCTCGTGCGGCATTCGCGTCAACGGCGAACCCGCGCTCGCCTGCCACACGCACCTCGACGCCGCGCTCGCCAGCGCCAACGACGGCGTCATCGAGATCGAGCCGATGGGCAACATGCCCGTGATCAAGGACCTGATCGTCGACATGGACGCCGTGCACTGGAAGAAGATCCAGCGCGTCACGCCGTGGCTGCTCGCCAAGCAGCCCGTGCCCGAGCGCGAGTACCTCGTCTCCAAAGAGTCGATGGTCGACGTCACGCAGACGATGGCCTGCATCCAGTGCGGCGCGTGCGTGTCCGACTGCCTCGCCATGGAGGTCGACCCCGGCTTCATCGGCCCCGCCGCGCTCGCCAAGGCCTACCGCTTCGTCGGCGACCCGCGCGACGACCAGCAGTTCGAGCGCCTCAACGACCTCGCGCAGGACCCGCAGGGCATCTTCGACTGTACCCACTGCTTCAAGTGCGTCGAGGCCTGCCCCAAGGGCGTCAACCCGATGGGCCAGATCATGCGCCTGCGCCGCATCGCAACGCAGGACCACCACATCGTCGACCAGAACAACGGCGAGCGCCACGAGGCCGCGTTCGCGTCCCTGATCAAGAACAACGGCATTCTGTGGGAGGCCGAGCTGATCCCCCGCTCCTACGGCGGCAACTCGTGGTTCGGGAAATTCGCGCCCGCCGCCGGCAAGGAGCTGATGTCCTCGATCCCGACCGCCGTCAGGGGCCTTCTGCGCGGCAAGATGACGATCCCCAAGATCCTCAAACCGCACAGGATTCCCAAGCCCGACCTGGGCGCCGTCCAGGCCATCTACGACAAGATCGAGAGCCGGCCCGAGCGCTACGAGCTGAACCTTTACATCGCCGGAGAGGACGAACCGAAGGAGCCCGCCGCCGTCGCCACGGGCGCCGCCGAGGAGTCCACCAGCCCCGAAGGGAGCGCCAACCGATGAAGGTCGCCTACTGGCCCGGCTGCGTCAGCCGCGGCTTCACTCCCGAGCTGCACGGCTCGATGGCCAAGGTCGCGCCGCTGCTCGACATCGAGCTGGTGCAGCTCGACCGCGCGTGCTGCACCGGCGCGGGCGTCATCGCCGAGCACAACCAGGAGCTCGCCGACACGCTCAACGCGCGCACGTTCGCGCTCGCGCAGCAGGTCGACGGCGCCGAGATGATGATGAACATCTGCTCCACGTGCCAGGGCGCGCAGAGCGAGTGCCAGGAGCGCCTGGACGCCAACGCCGAGTACCGCGCGCACGTCAACTCCACGCTCGCGGGCGAGGGGCTGACGTATGAGAAGGGCCTGACGAACAAGAACTTCCTGTGGCTGCTGGTCGAGGAGATCGGGCTCGACACGCTCAAAGCGCGCGTCCAGCGCCCGCTCACCAACCTCAAGGTGGGCCCCTTCTACGGCTGCTACATCGTGCGCCCGCGCGACCGTCTCGGCATCGACTCCGAGCACCCGCGCGACCACTACATGGAGCAGGTCATCGACGCGCTCGGCGGCACCGTGATCGAGTACGCCGGCATGCGCAAGTGCTGCGGCTTCCCGATCATCACCATGAACAAGGAGGCCTCGCTCAAGCAGGCCGGCCGCCACCTCGGCGACGCGATCGACGCCGACGCCGACTGCCTCGTCACGCCCTGCCCCCTATGCCACCTGAACCTCGACCTGCAGCAGCCGCTCGCCGCGGGCGTCGTCGGGCGCGAGCTGAACATGCCCGTGCTGCACCTGCCGCAGCTCGTCGGGCTCGCGCTCGGGCTCGACCCCAAGGAGCTCGGGCTGGGGCGGCATGTGGTCAAGCCGACGTCGGTCATCGACTGGTCGACCTCGGTCGTGGGCGCGGCCGCGTAGGGCGCCCAGACAAAAGCCACCGCGCGCGGGGATCTGCGCGTCACAAACCGCGGGCCTTCACGATGTACTGGTTGTGGGAGCCGATGATGACCGTGCTGACGCGGCGCTCCTCGTTGCGGGCAGGAGCGACGCGGAGGCGTTCGGGCGCTTCTACGCACGCCGCGTGGACGCCGTGCTCGCCTTCTTCCTGCGGCGCACCGGCGATCGCGAGCTCGCCGCCGACCTGACCGCGGAGACGTTCGCCGCGGCGCTGTCCGCCCTGCCGCGCTACAGCCCGCGACAGAGCTCCGCGCTCGCGTGGCTGTTCACGATCGCGCACCACAAGCTGGTGGACTCGATCCGCCGTGGCCATGTCGAGGACCGCGCGCGCAGGCGCCTGCGCCTCGAGCCGCTCGTGTTCAGCGACGAGGACATCGAGCGCGTGGAGCAGCGGGCGGAGGCGGCGGACGGAGGCGCCGCGCTGCTCGAGCTCGAGCGGCTGTCGGCCGAGCAGCGCGGCGCGATCGAGGGACGGGTGCTCCAGGAAACCGGGTACGACGAGCTGGCGCGACGCCTGAGATGCTCGGAGTCGGTGGTCCGCAAGCGCGTAAGCCGCGGGCTGGCGGAGCTCCGCACGAGAATAAAGGAGGCCTAGGGATGGACGCGATCGACAGGTTCGGGCAGGAGCTGGTGCAGGCCGGGCGGCGTCGGCACACCGGGCCGCGGCCGCTGCGGGCGCTCCTCGGCGCGCGCCTCGCGCGTACATCGCCGCGACGCCGCGCTCCCGCGCATCTGCGCGTCGCCCTCATCGCGCTCGTGCTCGTGCTCGCCACCGCCGCGATCACGCTCGCGGCGACCGGGGTGATCCTCACAGGCTCGCCGGTCCGCACGGCGCGTGCGCCGATCGCGACCGCCGACGAGGGCATCCCGGTGGCGGGCGGCGCGCGGCTGCTCCCCCTGCGAGCGCCGGACCCGGCGGGCGGCCTGCCGTGGGGGATGCGGATCATCCACACCACGCGCGGCCTCGTCTGCGTGCAGATCGGCCGCGTCTACCACGGCCAGCTCGGACAGCTCGGCGTCGACGGCGCGTTCCACGACGACGGGCGCTTCCACCCACTGCCCGCGGATGCGCTCCCGGGCGACCTCGCGAACGCAGCCGGATGGATGTCCGGAAACTGCTCGAGCCCGGGAGACACCTATGCGGGCGACAGCGTCGGGCTGCAGCTCAACGCCGCCACGAGCCCCGGCGCCGGCGCCGGCGTGCCGGCCGATCGGCGCGAGATCTCCTTCGGGCTGCTCGGAGTGCACGCGGTGGACATCACCTACCGCGAAGGCTCCAAGACGCTCACCCGGCCGGTGCTGCCGGGCTTGGGCGCGTACCTGATCGTGCAGCGCTACACCAGCGGCAGGCTGCTGGGGAGCGTCAGCGAGACCGACGGCAGAGACGAACCGGGTAACTACAGCGGCCCGGCCGGCCCCAACGGAGCGCTGACCGCGACCACCTACGACTACGCGGGACGGTCGTGCGTCGACCGCGGCAACCTGCGCATGGCCTCGTGCGGGCTCTCGGAAGTGCCGCCGCCGAGCCCCGCTGCGCTGCCCGTCGTGCACGAGCCGCTGCACGCACACCTGCAGATCCGCAACCACGTGATCACGAGCGCACAGATCAGCTTCCACGCGCCATACGCCGTCACGAATGCCGAGGAGTCCTACTCGGTGAGTGCGCCGGTCTGCCACGGCGGCCTCGCCGGTAACGGCTCTCGTGCCGACCTCGCGCGCGGCGCTCTCGTGACCATACCCGTCGGGAGAGCTCTCTCCGAGGCATGCAGCCGCGCGGTGAAGTTCACGGTCGAATACGCCCGCTTCGCCGACGGCCTGCCACGGCCCACGCCGCTCGGCAGCATCACGATCCACGAGCCGCGCGGCGCGCACCCCGCACCACTGCCGAGGCAGATCGTCGAACAGGAAAGGCGGTCTCACCCGACACGCAGTCTGCACGCGACGATCCATCTCACGCTCGTGCCCCAGCCACGCGCAGCATGCAACGCCGCGTTCCTGCTCTACCCGTGCTACAGGGGCGAGGTGGGATTCACGGCTCCCTATGCGGTTGCCTCTCCCGCTCCCGGCTACCCCAGGGCCGCCGTCTACTCCATCGAGGGGTTCGCCACATGCAAGGCCGGTGGCCGCCCCGGGGAAAGCTGGGGCATCTACCGCCACGTCAGGGCGCACGAAGCGATCACAACCACCTCGCTGGGGCTGTTCGTGGTCACGCCCGCCTGCGCATCGCGCGAGGGCTTCGAAGTGACCTACCTGAACCAGCGGGGCCCGTCGGCCGGCGCACCCCACGAATCGGTCATCGTCGGCACCGCAACCCTGAGCAAGGCAACGTTGCCCGATGGGAAGAGCCCGAAGCCGCCTGCGAGATGACGGCGAATCCCGGTTCGCCCACAGGGCAGCCTCGCTTGCCCGTGCCCCCCTTCTCGTCGTCGTGATCGCCGCTACTGCTAACGTCCAGTAGATCAGGTCGGGCATTCGCTCGATACAGGAGTGCCAGCGCTCGTAGCATTGGTCGTCGACCATCTCCGCGTTCGCAGCACTATCAACGCAGGAGGAAACACACGATGGCTACCGGAACCGTGAAGTGGTTCAGCGACGACAAGGGCTTCGGCTTCATCACGCCCGATGACCAGTCCAAGGACCTGTTCGTCCATCACAGCGCGATCGTCGGCGAGGGCTATCGCTCGCTCGCCGAGGGCGCAAAGGTCTCCTACGACGCCGAGGCCGGCGACAAGGGACCGAAGGCCGGGAACGTCCAGTTGCTGTAGCGCTTCTTCGGGCGCGCCCCGGCGTGGGCGCGCTCACACTCCACAACGAGGGACGGACACATATGGCCGGAAGCGGTAAGAAGAGGACCACGATGGCAAAGCTGACCCGTGAAAGCCGCCTTCGCGAGCGTCGGCTGGACAAGCAGGCCAAGAAGGACGCGCGGAAGCTGGCGCCCGCACATGACCCGTTCTCACCGAGCGAGACTCCGGACGCGGCAACGACCGGTGAGGCAGAGCTGACAGGATCCGCGCCGCCCGACGCTTGAGGGCGAGGCCCGACCCCCGAACAAACCTATGTCGGGCTTTGGCTACCCCGGCGAAACCGGCATCGAGCCTTTCACGGGCGCCCCTCCAGCGGGATCCCAGACTGTCGCCCGGAAGGACTGCGTCACAGCCTGGTGCGGTGTGACCGGTAGCTGGCCAAAAGCCAGATTTGCGTTCTCCGCCGTGTGGTATTCCCAGTCGATGTAGGCGTTTGGCGGGGCGTTGACCACCGACATCGGCGTGTCTGCCGAATACGTGATCGTCCCCGACGCAGAGGTCAGCTTGGCCCTCGTCTTGTTGGCGAAGCCGCCGATGTTCATCTGGAAGGCGGTGATCGGAGCCCGGTCTTCTCCGGGGGGGATCGACAGCGTGGTGCTCCCGACGGCCTGGCCGTGCTCGTCGGCCACCAGGAACGACGCGCCGCTGACGTTCTGCTCGGCGTCGGTCTCGAGCGCGATCCGTATCGAATAGCCAGCTGGCAGCGTCGCGCTCGGGAGCTCCACCAGACCCGTCTCGACCCGAACCACCTCTTCGGTCTTCGTCTTCCAGTTTTCGATCCACGCGATCAGCTCCGTGCTCTCCGGCATCATCATGACGACGATCTGCTGCGCGCCGTCGAGCTCCGCCCTCTTCGAGTAGGCGTTCAGCTGAAAGCTGAACCCGTTCGCGGCGCTGACGAAGTCCGTGTCGATATCGATCGTCACCGACACGCCGACCAGCTCCTGGCCGCCCTGTTCGAAGAAGTAGTTGTAGTTGCTGACCAGCCCCGTGACCGGCGGCGGCGGGACCAGATTGCCACCGCTGTACAGGGCGGCGTCGATGCCGCCAGCGCCGAAGTCGCCCCAGCCCCAGTTCCCGGCGATCGAGCGCGGGTACCCCGGATCGAGCCGGCCGGCGCCTTCGTCGGCGCGGTGCACGCGCACGTACTGATCGCCGGCGAAGAAGTAGCAGACCGATCCGCTGTACAGCGCCGCATCGATGCCCGCCGCGCCGAACTCACCCCAACCCCAGTCGGAGATCGGCCGCGGGTACCCCTCATCGACCGTTCCCGTTCCGGTTTCCCCGCGCGTGACCCGGATATAGCGATCACCAGAGAAGAAGTAGCACTTCGACCCGCTATTGAGCGCGGCATCGATGCCATTGGAGCCGAACCCGCCCCAACCCCAGTGGGAGATCGGCGCCGGATACCCCGGATCCACGCTCCCGGGGCCCGTTTCGCCGCGCGTCACGCGAATGTACTCCGCGCCCGAGAAGAAGTAGCACTTCGATCCGCTGTACAGCGCCGCGTCGATGCCGCCCGCGCCGAACCCGCCCCAACCCCAGTTCCCGGCGATCGACCGCGGATACCCCGGGTCCACGCTTCCCGGCCCGGTGTCCCCGCGGGTCACCCGTATGTACTGGTCGCCTGAGAAGAAGTAGTCGTACATCTCGCCCCCCCAATCGCTCTATGTCACGTTCGTTCCACATTATGGGATTCACGCAGCTGCCCCGAAGCCGATGTGGAACTTCGTGTTCGAGAAGACTCAGACAGGCCCGACGGCGGGGACTTCACCGGCGGGTCGACCACGCCGATCTGCTCGCGCTGTCTCCCACACCGGCGCCATGGCGCCACGGCCAGCGCTCCCCTGTAGGGTCGCTGGCCGATGACCGACTCCACACGACCGTTCATCGAGGGCTGCTGGATCGCATGGCTGCTGTATTGGGTGCTGATGGCGTTCACCGCCAAGCGCACAGTCGAGCGCGCCAACGTCGTCAGCTACCGCGTCGTCACGATCGCGATCGTCTTCGGCCTGATCGCCGCAGCGCGGCTCCTGAACCTGTCCACGCACGCGCAGATCTGGCACACGCCGCTCGCGCTGGGAATCTTCTGCGACTGCGTCGTCGCCGCCGGCGTCGCGTTCACCGTCTGGGCACGCGTCACGCTGGGGCGCAACTGGAGCGCGGAGGTGACGTTCAAGCAGGACCACGAGCTGATCGAGACGGGCCCGTACGCGCTCGCGCGCCATCCGATCTACACCGGCATCATCGCGATGGCGCTGGGCACCGCGATCGACCTCGGGCAGGCGTTTGCGTTCGTGCTGTTCCTGGGGCTGTGCGGCGGGCTGTGGTGGAAGGCCAGGCAGGAGGAGCGCATGATGAGCAGCCACTTCCCCGACGCATACGCCGACTACAGGGCGCGCGTGCGCGCGATCATCCCGTTCGTGCTGTAGCGGTCACTCCTTGCGCGCCACCAGGAACGCCACGGCCCATTGCAGCTCGCTGTCGTTGCGCTCGAGCGCTGCCGCCAGGCAGCCCGTGAACCGCTCCCGCTCGCTCGCGTCCAGCGCCTGCGCGAGCGCCTCGCGCAACGTCGGCGCCAGCGGATTGGGCGAGCTGTCGAGCAGCGTCTCGAGGCTGGAAGCCTCGGCGCCACGGCGTCCGGGAATCAGATCGCGGTGCAGCTCGAGATGTATGCGGGCGAACCCGGCGCGACGGGCCATCGCGAACAGGTCGCGCTCGTCGAAGTCCATCATCGCGGCCGCCTCCGCGTGCTCGAGGCGCGAGATGGCGCCCTTGACCTTGACGGCCAGCTCCGCGACCGCGGACACGTCATAGCCCCAGAACCGGCCCTCGGGCTCCGGGAACATGAAGCGGTTGATCGGCTCGAACAGTGAGATTCTGCCACCGGGGACGAGCACCCGATGGAGCTCGTCGAACGCGCGCTGCTTGTCCTGGACGTAGATGAGGACCGAGCGGGTGGTGGCAGCGTCGATGCTGGCGTCGGGGATCCCCTCAAGGTCCTCCGCGTGCGCCTGCACGAACCGGGCCCGGTCGAGCATGCCGAGCCCGCGCACCGACTCGCGCACGTGCTCGAGCAGGGACGCGGATATGTCGCAGAACGTGACGCTCCCGTGCGGGCCGATGCGCTCCAGCGCGGCGAGTCCGACCAGGCCCTCGCCGCTGCCGACGTCCAGCAGCGCGGCGCCCGCGAGCGGCTCCGCGGAGTCGAGGACGCGGTCGCGGATCAGCTGCAGGCGTGCGAGCGAGCGAGCGCGCTGCCCCTCGTCGCCGCCGTCGCGGCGCCCGCGCAGCCACTCAGACCAGTGATCGTCCGCGGCCACTCACCGAGTATGCCGCCCGGCGCCGCCCGCTGCGTGAGGAAGCCCACATTTGCGACCGCAGGCGTAGAGCGGCTTCAGCGGGCGTCGATCGTCACCGGCGTCCCCGGGCCGATGCGCGAGGCCAGCCAGTCGATGCCAGCGCTCGCCAGGCGGATGCAGCCGTGCGAGGCCGCCGTGCCGAGCGTCCCGCCGAGGTTGTCGCGACCGTGGATCGCGATCTGGCCGGGGCCGCCTTCGAATTCCTGCAGCACGTCGGAGCGGGCGCTGAGCGCCAGCGCGAACGGACCGCCGGGCTCGCCAGCCGGCATCTGCAGGCTCTCTTCGACGAAGAAGCGGCCGGCTGGCGTCGGCGTCGAGGGCTTGCCGACGATCGCCCGGAACGCCTTCACGACGCGCGCGTCGTTGTACACGCGCAGGCGCCGAGCCGCCAGGTCGACCACGATGCTCCACGAGGTCACCGACGGGCGCGTGCCGTGTTCGGCGATCCAGCCGCTCGCGCCGTTGGGGCGGCCGGGAAGCAGAACCAGCAGCCACCGGGCGCCGTTCGCCGCGATCGAACGCGCGATCACCGGCAATGTCGTCGCCTCGCCGGTGATCGGCCGACTGGCCGCCACCAGCGCGACCTGCGCAGAGCCCGCTTCGGGTGCGCTGTGCGCCCCGTGCGCGCTCGCCAGCACCACCAGTTCCTGGGTCACCTGCACTGGCGGCGCGAGGGCCGCACGAGCCGTTGCCGTGCCAGCCCTCGCCGTGCCGGCGCTCGCCACGTCGCTGGCCGAGCCGAGGACAGCTACCGCGAGGCACGCGCCCGCAAGGCCGAGCGCCAGGCGACGCCCGAGCAATGACCCGCGTGAAGCGCTCATCCGGTGAAGCCGGCGTGATGGTGGGGGAGCGCGGGGCGCGCGCGGACACGCCGGCGCCTGCGATTGGCGGCCTTCTTCGAGCCGGTCGACGTCCCCGGCTTTGCCCCCGGTTTCGTCGTGCCGCTGCCGCCGCCGGCTTTTCCACCGGTGCCGGAGCCGCCCCCCGCGCCGGGTCCGCCGAGCGTGCCGGGGATTTCGCTCGTTGCCGTTTCCGCACCGCCGCCGCTCCCGGTTTCACTGGAGGGGCAGTTGGACGTGGTGATCGTGTTCGTGTCCAGGTTGACCGCGCCGGTGCTCGCCAGCAGCCTGCCGTGGATCGTCGCCGCGGTGTTCGCCGTGATCGTGGCGGACGCCATGATCGTGCCGGCGAAGCTCGTGCCCGTTCCCAGCGTCGCAGAGGAGCCGACCTGCCAGAAGACGTTGCACGCCTGCGCGCCGTTGATGAGTTTCACGCTGGTGTTGGAGCCGGTGATCAGCGTCGTTGCGACCTGGAAGATGAACACGGCATCGCGGTTGCCCTGCGCGTCGAGCGTGACCGACCCCGACGACAGCAGCAGCGAGCTGCTGGCGGTGCGCACGCCCGGCAGGAACACCTGGCCGGCGAGATCCGTGCCGGCCGAGCCGTTGCTCGGTCGCGACGCGGCTTCGTCGTAGGCGGTGGTGAGCGCGTTCTTGGCGGCGACCGCGACCGCGTCGTCGACGTGCGTGGCGCCGAGCACGTGCGGTGCGCCGGTAACCGAAGAGCCGGGGGCCAGGCCGAGACTGCCGAACATGGTCGTGGGGCCGGTGTTGGTGACGGTCGAGCCGCCCAGCACGGAGAAGCTCGCGGCCGTTCCCAGGCCCACGGACGCGGTCGCGCCCATTGCGCTGCCGGCGAACAGCAGGGTTGACAGCAGCGCAAGCGGGATCAGCGCCGCGCGGTACATACGTCGGACGCCACCGTTCATGGGCGTCTCCTGACTGCGGCGACGGGCGCCGCGATAGAGGGGGAATGGCTCCCCGGCCGCTTCGACCTACTGACTGACCCGACGGATTCCCGTCGCAGCATTAGCCCGCTGGACGATCGCTAGTACGAGCGTCCAGCGGGGGGAGACGACGGTCGCGCTATCGTTTATCGAATCAAGTAATCCGAATTATTGGCCGATACTGAACCAATCATGATGCTGGTCAGCTAATGGAGCTGCGGCGGTTCGCCCCGCCCGTCGGGGCGGAGGACGGCGAGGCCTCGAACGACCCGGTGCATGAGCCAGCGCGCGCGCGAGACCACAGGCGTTCGGGTCGGGCTCGTACGGCGTTGATTGGGGGGCTGATCGTCGTCCTCGGGCTCGTGGCATCGACGTTCGTGGCCGCCGAATGGCGCTCGAGTGCGCTGGAAGCGAACCGCAAGTCCTTCGAATCGACGGCCACCGTCCTGGGCGGCGCGCTCGAGGCGAAGCTGAGCGCCAATCTCGCGCTGACGCGCACGATGCGCGCTCATGCGGCCATGGAAACCCAGGACGACGAGACGCAGTTCCTGCAGTGGTACGCGGAATTGCAGCGGGGCGCGCCGTCATCCCCGAACGTTGTCGCCGCCTTCATACAGGTGGTTCGGGCATCGGGCCTTCCGACGTTCTGGCGGCAGGTCGAGGCCGACCCCGCGTTTCGCAAGCTGCTGGGCACCAAGCTCCAGGTGGTCCCGTCAGGCAGGCGGCCGGTCTACTGCCTGACCAGGGCGATCGTGGGCAGCGACGCTTCGAGGAGCCTGCTTCCGGGGCTGCTGGACTACTGCGCGCCTGTGGTCCCGGGTATCGGCCGCTCGCCGTACCCGGCGCTGGTGAGCACGGCCACGGACACGGGATCGTTCATCGTGACGCCACTGCCCGCAAGCGGCGGCCGCTCGCTGGTGGCGATCGGCGCCGCGGTGTACAGGCGCGGCGCATCGATCGCAACGCCGGCCGCGCGTCGAGCGGCGCTGACGGGCGTCATCGGGACGACGTTCGATAGCGCGGGCACGATCGGATCTGTGCTGGCGGGCCGTCGAGCGCTGACGGTGGCGCTCTATCACCGAAACATCGGCGGCCGGCTGCAGCTGATCGGCCGCGCGGGCGCCAACCCGAAGGGGCGCTCCCCCGGCTACTCGTCCAGTCGCGACATCGGGGAAGGCTGGCTGCTGCAGACGACCGGCACCGCGGACGCGTTCGCGTCGCCCGACATGAGAGGTGTGGTTGCCCTGGCTCTCGGTCTGCTCGTGACGGTCCTCGTGTTCCTGCTGCATCGCGTGCTGTCCGGCTCGCGCGAGCGAGCGTGGAGCGTGGTCGGCGAGCGGACCGGCGAGCTGGAGCACCGCGCGCTGCACGATCCGCTGACGGACCTCCCCAACAGGATCCTGGCGCTCGACCGCGCCGAACAGATCCTCGGCCGGGCGCGGCGCCTGGACGTCCCGGTGACGGCGCTGTTCATCGATGTCGACGGCTTCAAGCAGATCAACGACCGCCATGGTCATGAGGCCGGCGACGAGGTCCTGCGCCAGATCGGCGCACGGCTCAAAGCGGCGCTGCGCGAGAACGACACGGTCGGCCGCCTAGGCGGCGACGAGTTCGTGGTGCTGATCGACTCGGTGGGCCTGTACACCGCGCCGGAGCTGGTGGCCGAGCGCATCCTGGACGTGCTGCGCCAGCCGATCCACCTGTCCGCGGACGAGCGGGCGCCGATCTCGATCACCGCGAGCGTCGGCGTCGTCACCGGTCGCCCCGGCTCCGCTGAAGCCCTCATGCAGGACGCCGATCTGGCGCTGTTCAAGGCCAAGACGATCGGCAAGAACGGCTACGTCAAGTTCGAGTCGGCGATGCAGACCGCCGCGCAGGACCGCATCCAGCTGGAGATGGATCTCGCCGGCGCGCTCGAGCTGCACCAGCTGTTCCTGGTCTACCAGCCGATGCTTGACCTGGAGAGCGAGCGCGTCGTGGGCGTCGAGGCGCTGCTGCGCTGGCGCCATCCCGTCAGCGGCGTGATCCCGCCCGACGTGTTCATCCCGATCGCCGAGGACAACGGCGCGATCGTGCCGATCGGCCGCTGGGTGCTCGAGCAGGCGTGCACCCAGGGCGCCGCCTGGCACACCAGAGGCTACCCGCTGAACATCTCCGTCAATGCCTCCGCGCGCCAGCTCGAACGCCCCGAGTTCGTCGAGGAGGTGCGCGCGGCGCTGCACGGCAGCGGCCTGCAGGCGGCGAGCCTGACGATCGAGATCACCGAGACGGTGCTGATGCGAAAGCCCGATCACACCGCGCAGCTGCTGGGCGAGCTGCAGGCGCTGGGCGTCCACATCGCGGTCGACGACTTCGGCACGGGCTACAGCTCGCTGGCCTACCTGCGCCAGTTCCCCGTCGACTCGCTCAAGATCGACCGCACGTTCATCACGGGCCTGGAGCTCTCCAGCGAGGCGCACGCGCTCACGCACACGCTCATCCAGCTCGGCAAGGCACTCGGGCTGCAGACGCTCGCCGAGGGCGTCGAACAGCACAGCCAGGTTCGCGAGCTGCAGCGCGAGGGATGCGACCTGGCGCAGGGGTTCCTGTTCGCGCGCCCGCTCGCGCCCGACGTCGTCGAAAGCTTCCTGCGCGACAGCCACGGGCTGGCGAGCACCTTCGCGGACGAGCCCGCGCCGGTCGCCGGCGTCGCTCGCTGATCCGGGAGGCCTCCCCGACGGGCGTCCGGGCCGGCTATCTTTGGCACGGCTCGCCGCGGATCGCCCCCGATTGTGAGCACCCGATGCCCACAGCCCGCAACCTCTTGAACCTGAAGTCCGTCGAGAAGGGCTATGGCAGCCGCTCGGTGCTGCGCGACCTCACGCTCGGGGTGGCCGCGGGCGAGCGCATCGGCATCGTCGGCGAGAACGGCGGCGGCAAGTCCACGCTGCTGCGCCTCGTCGCCGGCGTCGAGCAGCCGGACGCCGGCGCGCTGACCCGCTCCGGCGACGTGGACGTGGCGCTGCTGGGGCAGCGCGACGACCTGGACGAGCACCACAGCATCCGCGACGCGCTCGTCGGCGCGCGCGCCGATCACGAGTGGGCTGGAGACAGCGCCTTCCGCGACGTGCTCGACGGGCTGCTCGGCGGCGTCGAGCTGCGCATGTTCGCCAGCGGCATCGACACGCCGCTCGCGGGGCTGTCGGGAGGCGAGCGCAGGCGCGTAGCGCTCGCGCGGCTGCTGCTCGAACCGCCGGAGCTGCTGCTGCTCGACGAGCCCACAAACCACCTCGACCTCGAAGGCGTCGACTGGCTCGCGCGCCACCTCGCCGCGCGGCGAGGCTCGATGCTCGTGGTCACCCACGACCGCTGGTTCCTGGACGCCGTGTGCACGTCCACGTGGGAGGTCGCCGACGGCGCCGTGCACCAGTACGAAGGCGGCTACGCCGCGTACGTGCTCGCGCGCGCCGAGCGCGACCGCCAGGAGTCAGCGCGCGAGGACCGGCGCCGCCAGCTCGTGCGCAAGGAGCTCGCGTGGCTGCGCCGCGGGCCGCCAGCGCGCACCACCAAGCCCAAGTTCCGCATCGACGCCGCCAACGCGCTGATCGCCGACGAGCCGCCCGCGCGCGACCGCGCCGAGCTGCTGCGCTTCGCCGGCGCGCGCCTCGGCGACAAGGTGCTGGACGCCGAGCACGTGTCGCTCACGCTCGGCCAGCGCCGGCTGCTGAACGACGTCACCTGGCGCCTGGGCCCCGGCGAGCGCGTCGCGATCGTCGGCGTCAACGGCTCCGGCAAGACCTCGCTCGTGCGGTTGCTCGCCGGCGAGCTGCAGCCCACCGCCGGTGAGGTGCAGCGCGGCGCCACCGTGCGGCTCGCACACCTCTCCCAGGACACCGTCGAGATCCCCGAGGAGCTGCGCGTGCTGGAGTCGCTGCAGGAGCTGCGCAGCCACGCAGTGCTCAGCGACGGGCAGGAGATCACCGCCGCGCTGCTGTGCGAGCGCTTCGGCTTCCGCGGCGAGAAAGCGCGCACGAACGTCTGCGACCTCTCCGGCGGCGAGCGCCGGCGCCTGGCGCTGATGCGGCTGATGATGGGCGGGCCCAACGTGCTGCTGCTCGACGAGCCCACCAACGACCTCGACATCGACACGCTCACCGCGCTCGAGGACCTGCTCGACGGCTGGCCCGGCACGCTCGTCGTCGTAAGCCACGACCGCTACTTCGTCGAGCGCGTCTGCGACGACGTCTACGCGCTCACCGACGCCGGCGGGCTGCGCCACCTGCCGGGCGGGATCGAGCAGTACATCGAGGAGCGGCAGGGCGACGGGCAGCCGTCCCGCGCGACGCCAACGCCTGGCGGCGCCGCGACGAGCGCATCACCGGAGTCGAGCGAGCTCCCGGCCGGCGCGAGGATCCGCGCCGATCGCAAGCAGACGCAGCGCTCCCAACGCGAGCTCGCGCGGCTGGAACGGGCGATCGAGCAGTCCACCGAGCGCGAGGCGGCGCTCGCGGAGCAGATGGCGGCCGCCGCCAGCGACCACGCGGAGCTCGTGCGGCTGCAGGGCGAGCTCGAGCAGCTGCTGGCCGAGCGCGAGCGGCTGGAGGGGTCGTGGCTGGAGACATCGGAAGCACTCGAGGGTTGAGGCGCTGGTGCGCGCCGGCGGGCACACCGCATGCGTGCCGGGCAGGCGTCCAGTTTCACTGGATCGTAACCTGAAATAATTCAGCAGAGATAGCTTGTTCCGCTCTACTGAAATCATGCCTTGGGGGGTAGATGATGCGCAGGTTGAACGTGGGCGTGCACGGGCGGTTGTTCGCCGACCCGCAGCCGGGCCCCGACGAGACGTCCTTCCACGTCGACAACACGAGCGCCGAATACTACGAATCGCCGTACTACAAGCTGCACAAGGAACAGCTGCAGCCGGTGCCGGCACCGAGCATCTCGCCGCCGCGGATGACCCTCGCGGAACTGATCGGCGAAGAAGCGGTCAAGGGGATAACCGAAGCGGGCAAGATCGCGTTCCACGCGGTCGGCGACACGGGCGCCGCGAAGGTGAACGTGCACTCGGGCCCAGCGGTGGCGATCGAACACGAGGGATGGGTGGCCGACGCGATGAGCAAGGACGTACAGGCGGGCGGCGAGAGCGCGCCGCGCTTCCTGTTTCACCTCGGCGACGTCATCTACAACTTCGGCGAGGCGGAGTACTACTACGACCAGTTCTACGAGCCGTTTCGCGGCTACGACGCGCCGATCGTGGCGATCCCCGGCAACCACGACGGCTCGACGGTCTACGGCGAAGACCCGAACACGCCGCTGACGCCGACGCTGATGGCGTTCCTGCGCAACTTCTGCGCGACCACGCCCGAGCCGTCGCCGGACGCCGCCGGCCTGGTGCGCAGCACCATGACCCAGCCGGGCGTGTACTTCTCGCTGGACGCGCCGTTCGTCACGATCGTGGGGCTGTACACCAACGTGCTGGAGGGCCCCGGCGTGATCTCCTCGCAGGGCGGGCGCTACCCGATCGGCGACGAGCAGCTGCAGTTCCTCACGGGCGAGCTGGAACGGGTGAAGGGGCTGGAGGACTTCCAGCAGGGAAAGCGCGCGCTGATCGTCGCCTGCCACCACCCGCCGGCGTCGATCGACGTCGCGCACGGCGGCACGCTCGGCCTCGCCGAAGACATCAAGACCGCCTGTGAAAAAGCGGGCGCGTGGCCGCACGCTGTGCTGTCAGGGCACGCGCATCTCTACCAGCGCTTCACGCGCGCGACCGCGGGCGCCGGTCGCACAACGCCGTACATCGTCGCCGGCAGCGGCGGCTACTCGGCGACGGCGACGCGCGAAACGCCGAAGAAACCGCCTGTGACCGTGGGCGAATTCACGCTCGAGATCAAGCCGATCGTGGAGTTCGGCTACCTCACGCTGACGGTCGACACAACCGCAAAAGAGCCGGCGCTCACTATCGCGTTCCGCTCGACCGACGGCAGGGAAACGCATGACCAGGTGACGGTGGCGCTCTAGTGGTTCAGGTAGCTAAAGCTAGACGTCTGGGGCTGAGAGACTCTTGACGTTGGCGACGGCCTTCGGCTAGGGTGCACCGCTTATGGATGCTGAGATCGAATATCTCGAACATGCCGAACATGCCGTCGGCGAGCCCGCGCGGCGTGGGCACAGGACGGCCGCAGGCGGAGGTAGGGTCAGCGCCGCGCTCGGAGCGGCAGCGATGCTCTGCGCGCTGGTGGCCGCGGTCGCCCCGGCCCCGGCGCTCGGCGCCGGGAGCACAGGTCCGGCGAGCGGCGCCAACCCCCTCACCGTCTTCACCAGCGGCCACCCCTACCGCCACGGGGTGGTGCCAACCGTCTCCTGGATGCGCACCCATCGCACGCGGCTCAAGGCCTACAGTGAAGGATCCGGGCCGCTCTACTATCGCGGCGGCATCGACAGCGTGGGCGTGACGAGCGGCCCGCCGCGTGTCTACGTGATCCTGTGGGGCTCCCAGTGGGGCACCGAAGGCACCAACGGCGGCGGCTTCAAGACCTTCTCCGGCGACCCCAATGGCATGGCGCCGGACATCCAGGCCTTCTTCGCCGGCCTGGGCTCCGAAGCAGAAGGGGAAAGATGGAGCGGCGTCACGACCCAATACTGCGAAGGGGTCTCGGTCGGCGCCACGGAATGCCCGGCGAACGTGCCGCATGTGGGCTTTCCCAGCGGCGGTGTGCTCGACGGCGTATGGGAGGACACCAGCCAGGCAGCGCCAGCCGAAGCCACCGGCCATCAGATCGCCGAAGAGGCCGTGCGCGCGGCCGAGCACTTCGGCAACGAATCGGCCTCATCGAACCGCTATGTGCAGTACGACATCATCTCGCCGACCGGCACCAACCCGGACGGCTACAAGACGGGCGGGTTCTGCGCCTGGCACGACTACACGGGCGACACCACGCTCGACGGCGGCGGCGCTGCGGCGACCTCCTGGGGAGATCCTGTGGCCTTCACGAACATGCCCTACATCCCCGACGCGGGCGAATCCTGCGGGGCGGAAGTCGTCAACGCCGGCTCGGCGCTCGATGGCGTGACGATAGTGGGCGGCCACGAGTACGCCGAGACGCTCACCGACCAGTACCCGCTCGGCGGCTGGACGGACTCGGAAGGCTTCGAGGTCGCCGACAAGTGCGCCTGGATCCGCTCGGGACAGGGAGCGATGCAGGACATCGCGCTTGCCACGGGCAGCTTTCCTGTGCAGTCAATGTGGGCGAACGACTATGAAGGTGTGGGTGGCTGCGAGATCAGCCATCCGATCGTGACAGGCGGGGAAAACTACTCGCTCGTCTTCACCGGCGAAACGACCAGCACGTCGCCGGGAGCGCCGCTGGAAGTGACCGTCGCGGTCGAGAACGAAAGCGGCGAAGTGCAGAGCAGCGGCGAACGCTCGGCCGACTCGCTCGAGCTTTCCGTCGCCAGCGGCCCGCAGGCGACGTTCAGCTCTTGCGGCGCGAACCCGGTGAGCGCCTCCGAAGGCGTCGCCCACTTCACCTGTGCGCTGGCGGCTGCCGGCACCTACACGCTCAGCGCCAGCGACCTCTCCGAACCGGCGGTGAGCTTCCCCACGGACCCGCTGGAAGTGGAGGTCACCGGCCTGCCGATCGCAGCGTCCGGGTGGGAAGTGCACATGTTCGCCGACGGCTTCTACAACCTCCCACACCCCACCAATCAGTTCTACCTGGGGCCGATCGGCATCGTCTCCGACGCCTCGAACAACCTCTACATCGGCGACGCCCCCAATGGGCTGGTGTACAAGTTCGGCCCCGCTGGTGGCCTGGCGGGACCCGCAAGCGTCCTCTCGCTCTCGTCGATCGGCTACTGGCCGCTGGGGTTGTCCTTCGGCAAGGACGGCGCGCTCTACGCGGTGATGGACGGTGAAGACAAGGTCGTGCAGCTCAATCCCGCCACGGGCGAAGTGGTACGCGTGGTGGCAAACGTCGAAGAGCCGCTCGGCATCGCTACCGACCCGGTAAGCGGCGACCTGTTCGTGACCTCCGACGGCCTTTCGCCGGGCATCTGGCGGATCAGCAACCCCTCGTCAGCGACGCCCACGGCGAGCCTCTACGCCGGTGGCATGGACGCCCCGGACGGCATCTCCGCCGGTCCCGATGGCACCTTCTACGTTGAGGACGACGGCACCATCTACAGCGTCGCGGGAACCGCATCGGCCTCGCCAGGCACAGAGAGCGTGCTCGGCTATGTTTCCGGAGCCGACGGTGTCGGCGTGGGCGCGAACCCCTTTGATCCGGCAGCGCCCTCCTACGTCGTGGTCAACAGCAACTACGGGGAACTCGTGCAAGTGCCGCTGGGCGCCGGCGAAACCACAACGTCGCCGATCTTCACTGGCGGCACGCGCGGCGACTTCGTGACCGTCGCCCCCGACGGCTGCCTCTATGCCACCCAGAGCAACAGCGTGCTACGCGTCAGCGGCAGCGGCGAAGCCTGTCCCTTCGCGCCGATCACGCCCTTCCAACCCCCCGCTGTCGAGGCGCCTGCGGCGCCTGGCCTGGTGAGCGAGACGAGCGCCGACTTCAAGGCCCTGGTCGACCCCCAGGGGACGGCGACGACCTTCCACTTCCAGTACGGGACGACGACCCGATACGGCGAGGAAACTCCCGAAGCCGAAGCCGGATCGGCGAACGAAGCGATCACGATCTCCCAGGAAGTCTCTGGCCTCGCCCCTGCTACGACGTACCACTACCGAGTGGTCGCCCACAACGAGGCCGGCACGGTTTACGGACCCGACAGCTCGCTCTCGACCGCATCGCCACAGCCGGCCCCACCGCCACCGAAGGCCACGGAAGCGCCGACGATCAGCGGGCAGGCGCTGCCGGGCCACACCCTGCGCTGCTCTGAAGGCCACTGGGAAGGGACCAGCATCGTGAAGCTGAGTTGGCTGCGCGACGGATCGGCGACGGTCGGGCAGGGCTCCACCTACCAAGTCCAGAACTCCGACGCCGGACACAGCCTCACATGTGTCGCACACGCCGAAGGGCCGGGGGGCAGCGCAAGCGCCGACAGCGCAAGCGTGATTGTCCACGTCACGGCGCGAACCTTCCGCGTCACCCTGCATGCGGGCGGCGCGACGATCGCCCGCCTGCTGGCGCACGGCGTGGTGGTGAGCATCGGGGTGCCACAGAGCTGCAAGGTCTCCCTGCGCCTGATTGCTGTCCGCGTCGTCCATGGCCGCCCGGTCGTCAAGCTGCTGGCGGCGCAACTGGTTGGCTTCCGCACAGCCGGCCACACGCGCGTCCTGCTCAGGGTCGCTCGCAGCCGCCTGACGCGCCTGGGTCATGGCTACGTGCTGCGCATCACCGCGAGCGCGCTCAGCGGCAGCGAGCACAGCCAGCCTGCGTCGCTCACGCTCGGCAGGTGAGCCCCGCAGCGTGCGGCCTGCGCCGAGGAAAGCGCCGCCGACTACGCTACCCCCGTGCGGATCGTGACGGTGGTGGGCAACCGCCCGCAGTTCATCAAGGCGGCGGCGGTGTCGGCGCCGCTGCGCGCGCGCCACGAGGAGCTGCTGGTGCACACGGGCCAGCACTACGACGACAGCCTGTCGCGCGTGTTCTTCACAGAGCTTGGCTTGGCGCGCCCGGACCGCGAGCTGGCGCTGGGCGGCGGCTCGAACACGTCGCAGACGGCGCGCATGCTGGCGGCGCTGGAGCCGCTGCTGGCGCAGGAGCGCCCGGATGCGGTGCTGGTGTACGGCGACACCAACTCGACGCTCGCGGGCGCGCTGGCGGCGGCGCAGGCGGGCATCCCGGTGGTGCACGTGGAGGCGGGCATGCGCTCGTTCGACCGCGCGATGCCTGAGGAGCTCAACCGCGTGCTGACCGATCACATGGCGACGCTGCTGCTGTGCTCGTCGCGGACGGCGGTGGAGAACCTGCGCGCGGAGTCGCTGGCGGAGCGCGCGGTGGAGGTGGGCGACGTGATGGTGGACGTGGCGCTGCGCTGGCAGCCGGCGGCGCGCGCGAACGCCGCGGTGCCGGGCGCGTATGGACTGGCGCCGGGGTCCTATCTGCTGCTGACTGCGCACCGGGCGGGCAACGTCGATTATGAAGATCGTCTGCGTGCGTTGGTGGCGCTCATCGCGAGGCTGCCGGGACCGGTGCTGTTCCCCGTGCACCCGCGCACGCGCGCGCGACTGAAGGATGAGGGGCTACTCGACGAGCTGGAGGCGACCCCCGGTTTGACGCTGTGCGAGCCGCTGGGCTACGTGGAGTTCAGCGCGCTCTTGTGTCAGTCGCGGGCGGTGCTAACGGACTCGGGCGGCGTGCAGAAGGAGGCGTATTTGGCGGGCGTCCGCTGCGTGACGCTGCGCGCGAGCACCGAGTGGGTGGAGACGGTGGACACGGGCTGGAACACGCTGGTGGACCTGGACGCGGACGCGGCGCTCGCCGCGCTGGAACGCGAGCCGCCGGGCGAGCGGCCCGAACTCTACGGGGATGGTCACGCGGCGGAGCGCTGCGTGGAGACGATCGAGACGTTCTGGCGTGCCCCGGAACCGAACTCGTAGTGTGTATACTATGCGCATGGCACGAGTGAACGTGTACCTGCCCGACGAGCTCGCGCTGCAGGCGCGTGCCGCCGGATTGAACATCTCCAAAGTCACTCAGGCGGCCTTGTCGAGCACGCTCGCCGACAGCGAGACCAACCGCTGGCTCGACCGCCTCGACGACTCGCCCGCGGTGGAAGTTCCCCACAGCAGCGTGATCCAAGCGCTCGACGAAGCCCGCGCCGAACTCGGCGAGCCCGGTGAGCCAGCCTCCTCCTGAGGCGTTGGTGATCGATGCCTCAGCGTTGGTGGAGGCACTGCTCGGCACCAGATTGGGCGTAGAGGTCCGTACCCGGATGCGAGGGCACGTCCTGCATGCTCCGGCGCACCTCGATGCCGAGGTGCTCTCGGCGCTCGGACGCCTGCATCGTGCGCAAGAGATTCAACAATCCGTCGTCGCCGACGCGCTCGAGCAGCTCGCCGCCGCACCGATAACCCGCCATCCGCTTGCAGCCCTGATCACCGGCGCGTGGAAGCGACGCGCCAATCAGCGACTCGTCGACGCGCTCTATACCGAGCTCGCCGCCTTGCTCGATGTCACCGCCCTGCTGACAACAGACGCTCGGCTCGCGCGCTCCGAGAACCGCGCCCTGCTGGTCACCTGAGCATGCGCGAAACGCCGGCCAGTTCGACCCGCGCGTGGTCACCGCGCTCTGGCGATGCTGCAGGCTCATGATTCTGAGAACGCCGTCCCCTCGCTCGCACCGGTGGACGGGTGCCGCCCCACCACTATGCTCGCGGCCACGACAGCCGCCGCCACGAACGCGAGCGCCAGGAACGGGAAGTAGCTGTACGGCGACGGCTGCCCGGGCTTGCACAGCTCGACGAACGGCACCACCAGCGTGGCGGCGCCGAGCAGCGGGACGACGACGTGTCGGACGGGCGAGAACGACGCGCGGTGGCGACGCCACATGAACACGGGCAGCGCGAGCGTGGTGAGCAGGTACACGAACAGGATCACGATCGTGCCCATGGTCGAGCACTCCGCGTAGAGGCCCACGGGGTTGGTCGACCCGCTGTCGAGGCCTACGAGGTGAAGCGCCCACCACACGGCGACGATCCCGAGGCCCACGGCGGCCATCACGAGCAGCGCGTTGACGGGCGTCTCGGCCGGCTCGCGCACGCGGCCCAGCCACGCGGGCAACAGGCCCGAGCGGCCGCCGTCGAACAGCATGCGCGCCTGCGAGTTGGCGCCGGAGACGAGCGTCGCGAGCACGGACACGATCCCCGCGAGCCACGCCAGCACGGCCGCCCCGCCGAGGTGCTGGTCGGCGACGGTGAGGAACGGGATCGACGAGCGCCCCACGGAGGCGACGTCGTAGCGGAAGCCGGTGACGGTGGCGTAGGCGAAGAACACGAACAGCGCGGTGCCGATCGCGATCGAGATGTACAGCGCGCGCGGGATCGTGCGCCGCGGGTCGCGCGCCTCCTCGGCGAGCGCGGGGCCGTTCTCCCAGCCGATGAACATGTACAGCGCCAGCGGGAAGCCCGCGGACAGGCCGGCGAGGCCGCCGTTGAGGTGCGACCAGGAGAACGGGATGCTCGACAGGTGCGCGCTGCGGTCGACGAGCACGATCGCGCAGACGACCAGCATCACCGCCACCTGCGCGAGCACGGCGAGCCCCACGGCCGCGGTCGAGAGCTTGACGCCGCGCGCCGTCAGCCAGATCGCGCCGGCGGTCAGCGCGAGCGTGAGCGGCTCCCACGGAGGTTCCCAGGACGCGTAGTGGGCGAGCGTGAGGCTGACCATGCCGCCGGACATCGTGAACACGCCGGCGATCGCCACCGAGTAGCCGACGGCCACGAGCATCGCGGTGACGACGCCGGCGCGCGCGCCGAGCGACGTCTCGACGTAGGTGATGAAGCTTCCCGCGGACGGCTCCGCCCTGGTGAACTCGGCCATCGTGAACGCGAGCAGCACCACGGCAACGCCGGCCGCGAGGATCGTCAGCGGCGCCGCCACGCCGGCGGTCACCGCGATCACGCCGAAGGCGAAGTAGAAGTCGATCCCCGGCCCGATGTTCGCGACCGTGGACGCGGTCACGTCGAGCGTGCCCAGCTGGCCCGCCTTGAGTTGCTCCGCGCCCTGGCTCACCGCGCGGGCTTGCGCGCGCGGAACCGAAACGAGCCGCAGCCGCGCTCCACCAGCGGCTCGACCAGGCCGACTCCTTCCAAGCGGGCCGGCAGCACATCCGGCCCGACCGGCACGAGTGTGTCGCGGACGTGCAGCAGTCTGAACGCTCGGCCCGTGCCGAGGCTGTCGGTGCCCGCGAACACGCCGCCCGGGCGCAGCACTCTGGCCACCTCCTGAAGGAGCCGGTCCTGCAGCTGCGGCGAGGGCACATGGTGCAGCATCGTGAAACACACCACGCCCGAGAAGCGGCCGTCGGCAAACGGCATCGCGGTCGCATCCGCCTGCACCACCTCGACGCCGGGATCCAGCGTGCGCCGCAGCCGCTCGCAGTAGCTCGGCGAGAGCTCGAGCACCGTCAGCGAGCCCGCGCCGCGAGCCAGCACGCTGGTGGTGGCGCCGAACCCCGGGCCGATCTCGAGCACCGCCTCGCCGAGATCAATGCCCGCTAGCCCCCACGGCAGCAGCTCGCGCTCGACCCTGCGCTGCCACCGGCCGGAGGAGCAGATCAGAGCATGCGCGCGGTTCATGTTTGGTCGGCGGCTGCCAGTGCAGCGGCCGTGTCGGTGAACTCATGATCGGCCGAGATCCCGGCTACCGCGCGATCGATCTCCTCTGTCGTGCCTTCCTGCTCAAGGGCATCCCCCGAGGTCTCCGCGACTCGCGCAGAGACCTCGCAAGAAGCCCTGACTTGCTTTGCGTCGCCGTCAGCCATTCGGCCATGCCGCAGCGCGACGATCGAGTAGCAGCAGCGTCGCCGCGACTGCGGCGAGCAGATCGGCGCGAGCGGCTGCGCGGCGCATCGCGCGACTATATCCCGCCCACTCGCAGAGGATCTGTCGCTGGTCGGTACCCGAATCGCCGAGGATGTTGCCCGGGCTATCTCATCGAGCAACCCGCCGGTGGTCGAGGTTGCGAAGGCCTTGGCAGCTGAATACGAAGCCGCAAGGACGGCTGCGCTTGAAGAGCAGATTCTGCGCCCGCGTGGACTCAACCTTGGGATGTACTACACCAACCACAACTCGCTCAACGGGCAGATCATGGCGATGCTCGACAACCAGATGTCGCAGTTCAATCTTGGCGTCGAGTTGCTGTTGGCCGGTGTTGATCCGTCGGGAGCACATATCCACACGGTGCACAATCCCGGGAGCACAGAGCGCCTGCACGACACCATCGGCTACGCCGCCATCGGAAGCGGAACCATCCACGCCCTCCAGTCGATGATAGGGTTCCGACACAGTGCAGCGGCCGAGTACCATGAGACCGTCTTTCGGGTCTACGCATCGAAGCGCAGAGCCGAGGTGGCCCCCGGCGTTGGCCATGACACCGACATGGCGGTGATCGCCGCCGACGGGACACACTGGCTCACCAGCGAGGAGCTAGACCAACTGAGCACGATCTTCGAGGACTTTCAGTCGTCCACAGATGAGACACTGCGCCAAAAGCTGTCAGACTTTAGCTTGGGCGATGGAACGCCGATAGTCGCAGGAGCTAGGAATGGAGCACATGCCGCCAGTACGGACAACTGAGATCCGGCACTCCGATGGGTGGGTGCCAGGCATCGACCCGAACGTCGCGGTCGAAATGATGGTCGCGGAAGCTGAGTGCATGCGGGTTCAGGCCGAATTGGCGCGGGTCGGAAACGACTGCCAAGAACACGACTCTCCAATGCGCGACCTCTCGCCGCTTGGCCGATAGCTGCCGGCTACCCCGTAGCTCAGCGAACGTCAGCCCTACGACCTCCGACAGGCCGAGGCCTCGAAACGCCCGTAGGCGGTGCCGTGGCGCTCGTTAGACGGGGCGCGGCCGTGGTCCCCGGCGCGCTGCCGCCGCTCCAAACCGGACGATCAGAGCGGCGCCGACGGACACCAGAGAGCGCGTAGGCGAGGCGTAGCGCGCTTCAAGCGTCCAGCAGCTCGTCGAGCGTCAGCCCGCTGAGCACCGATGCGGGCTGCTCGGCGACCACGTCGGAGCCCGGGCGCGCATCCTCGTCGCGGCGCTTGAGCAGCAGCCATTGCGACTTGATCCCCGTGGGCTCTCCCGGCCGCGTGCGCTGCAGCGCGAAGCCGCCGCGCAGCTTCTCGCCGTGCAGCACGAACACCGCGTGCCCGCGCTCCAGCGCCTGCGGCCACGTGACGCGGCCGCCCTGCTCGTAGTGGCCGCGGTCCCACACGATCACGCCGCCGCCGTCGGTGCGCCCCTCGAAGGAGTTGTGCGCCAGTTCGTGGTCCTCCACCTGCACGGCCAGGCGCCTGGTCGCTGGGTCTAGCGACGGCCCCTTGGGCACCGCCCACGAGCGCATCGCGCCGTCGACCTGCAGGCGCAGGTCGAAGTGGCGGGTGGTGGCGACATGCTGCTGCACCACGAACACGCCCGCGCTCACGCCGCGGATGGCGAACTGCTCGTGGCCCTCGACCTTCACCTCCTCGATCGCAACGTCCTCGACGACGGCGCCGCGCGGACCCTCGCGCAGGAACGCCACGAGCGCCTCGACGGCGGCGAACGGGCCCTCCGCGTGCACGGCCACGCTGCCGTCCTCCGCGTTGCGCACCCAGCCCATCGCCCCCAGCTCGCGCGCGCGGCGGCGGGTGCTGTCGCGGAAGCCGACGCCCTGGACGGCGCCGGTCACGATCGCGCGGATCGCGCTGCAGCTGAGACGATCGTCGCCCACCGGCGCAATCTAGCCCCCCAGCTCCACCACCAGCGGCACCCCCGTGTCGAACCAGAACTCGTGCAGCTCCTGGATCTTCGCGCGCGTGGGCAGTCCGCGCAGGTGCAGGTCGCACTCGCCGTAGTCGAACAGGTTGACGGTGTCGCACATGACCGCGCGCGCCGACGCCAGCTCCTGGGGGTCGGCGAGCTCGCGCGCGACGCCCGCGAACGTGCCGCCGCGGATGCGCAGGCGGACGCGTGGGTCAGCGGCGATGTTGTGCACCCACCCGGCGCGCGAGGATGGGCGCCGGGTGGCGAGCGCGGGCGGGCGCAGCTGCACGAGGTACGCGCGATCGCCGCGGCGAATCACGCGCACGCACTTGCGCCGCGTCTTGCCCGTCTTGCGCCCCGTGGTCACGATCACGCCGTATCCGGCCGGCGGGCACAGCTGGAAGAACGGGAGCATCAGCGCGCTCACGATGCGCCCGTCCTTCGCCCCGCGGATCAGGCGGGAGTGCTTGGACGCGTGCTCAGCGGCAGCGTCGCGAACGTACTGCTGTTGATCGGTTGAGGTCTGCGCCATCTGCGATCCTCCTATAAAGATTGGACGTTGTTTAGTACAACGTCTTATACAGTGTATAAACAGATATGTCGAACGCGACCGGGGATACGCATCGAACGAGGCTGCTGCAGGCGGCGCGCACGCTGCTGCGCGAGCGCGAGTACGGCGACATCAGCGCGCGCGATCTCGTCGCCGCGTCCGACACCAACCTCGGTTCGATCGGCTACCACTTCGGCTCCAAGGAAGCGCTGCTCAACGAGGCCATCGGGCTCGCGCTCGAGGAGTGGGCGGACGCCGTCGGCAACGCGATCCGCGGCGACGTCAAGGGGGGCCTGTCGGCGCTGATGGCGAGCTCGATGCGCACGATGCTCGACGAGCAAGAGTCGATGCGCCCGTACTACCTCGCGTTCATCGAGGCGCTCGCGCGCAGCGCCCGCTCACCACAGCTGCGCGAGCAGCTCGCCGCGCACTACCGCCGCCAGCGCGACCGCGTCGCCGGCTGGATCCTCGACGCGCTCGGCGAGGATGCGCTCGAGCGCGACGACGCGCGTCACCTGGCCTCGCTGCTGCTCGCCACCGCTGACGGCATGCTGATCCAGTCGTTCGTCGACCCCGACGACGCGCCCGGCAGCCAGGAGCTGGCGCGGGCTACCGGCAAGGCGTTCGCCGCAGCGCCGCGCGCGACGCAGTGAGCTCGCGCCAGGGCGTTGAAGCGTTTGACGAGGTCGAGACGGCTGCGCGCCATCACGGGCCGAGCAGCGCCGCGGGTACGACGGCGATGCCGTCCGGACGGCGGTACGCGTACGGCCCGGTCGTGACCACGACCGCGTCCAGCAGATCGCTACCGATCTGCCGAGCCAGCCAGCGAAGGTGGCGGACGTCGCGATCGTCGGGCACGGCCCCCAGCTTTGCCTCGATTGCGAGGACACGGCCGTCGCGGCGCTCCACGATCAGATCCACCTCGTGGTTGCCGTTTCGCGTCCTCAGGTGGCTGACCCTTGCGCGCGCCGCCTGCGCGTAGACCTTGACCGACAGCGTCACCAGCGACTCGAACAGCGCGCCCAGAAGCGGGCCGTCGCGCAACGCCGGCGGACCCACCGGCTCGGCCGAAAGCAGGGCGCCAGCGCCAGCGCCGAGCAGCGCGGCGGCGAGGGCGGGGTCTGCGAGATGGTGCTTCGGGGGCATCGCAAGCCGCGCGATGCGGTTGCGGGTCGGCGCCCAAGCGGGCAGCTCATCGACGATGAACAGCCGCTGCAGGACATCCCGGTACGGCTGGGTCGTGGTCTTCGCGGGCTTTTGCCCGTCACCCCCCGTGGCAGCGTCGCGGATCGTCTCGAACGAGGCCGTCGAGGCCGTCGCTGCAGCGTAAGCGCTCATCCATCGCAGAAGCGTCGCCGGACGGCGAATCGCGCGGCCCAGCTCTTCGAAGTCACGCTCGACGACGCGCTGGATGTAGCTATCGAGGAAGTCCTCCCATGCGGCTTGCGACAGGCCGCGGGCGGCGGGAAACCCTGAGCCGACGATCTCGCGCGCATAGTCTTCGAGCCCGACGCCTGTCCGACCGTCGATCGTTGCACGCTCGCCGCCCAGCAGCCCAAAAAGGCTCACCGTGGGCGTGTCAACGCCTCGCTCGGACAGCGTCAAAGGGCGCATCCGCAACGTGAGGATGCGGCCCGCTCCCGTGTGTGCCCCGTGCTCGCTCGCAGAACCGGCGAGCAGGTAGCTGCCGGGCGGCGCTCCGTCATCGACCGCGCGGCGGACAGCGTCCCATACAGCCGGAACGCGCTGCCACTCGTCGATCAGGATCGGTGGCTCGCCAGCAAGCACGAGCTGTGGGTTGGCCGCCACCACCTCCCCGGCGGGACCGTCTAGGCGATAGTCCGTCGTCGCTCGACGCTGCGCCGTCTCGGTCTTGCCCACCGCCTTCGGGCCCTCGATCGAGACCGCGGCAAACTCAGCCGACTTCTCGTCGAGCTCATCGTCCAGCACGCGATGCAGGTATGGCCGCCCGCCCGCCCGCTCGCGTGGTGCAGGCACCGTGCTCATCGTGCATACGATACCATTCGCAGGCATCCTACGCTACCGTTAGCACATGGATTACGCTACTGCTAGCCCCCGCCGCGCGAAACGCGACACTATGAGCGGATGAGCGCGCCCACGACGGCCAGCCGATGAGCAACGAGCTCGAGCCCGTGCGCGTAGGCGTGGTCGGCCTCGGCTACTGGGGCCCCAACCTCGCGCGCAACTTCGCGTCGCTCCCCGGCTGCGAGCTCGCGTGGCTGTGCGACGGCGACCAGCTGGCGCGCGCCAAGCTGGAGCGCGCGTTCCCCGCGGCGCGCTCCACCGCCGGGCTCGCCGATCTGCTCGCCGACGACGAGCTCGACGCGGTCGTGCTGGCCACGCCCGTGCCCACGCACGCCGAGCTCGCGATCGCGGTCGCCGACGCCGGCAAGCACTGCTTCGTCGAGAAGCCGCTCGCCACCACCGGCGCCGACGCCGAGCGCGCCGTCGCCGCGGCGGAGCGCGCGGGCACGCTGCTGATGGTCGGTCACCTGCTCGAGTACCACCCAGCGGTCGCGCGGCTCAAGCAACTAGTCGACTCGGACGAGCTCGGCGACCTGTTCTACATCTACGGCAACCGCCTCAACCTCGGCAAGCTGCGCGCCGACGAGAACGCGCTGTGGAGCCTCGGCGCGCACGACGTGTCGGTGGCGCTGCACCTGATCGGCGAAGAGCCCGACGAGTGCATCGCGCACGGCGCAAGCTACGTGCGCGAGGGCGTGCAGGACGTCGTGTTCTGCTACCTGCGCTTCCCCTCCGGCGTCGTCGCGCACCTGCACCTGTCATGGCTCGACCCCCACAAGGAGCGGCGCATCACCGTCGTCGGCGCGCGCCGCATGGCCACGTTCGACGACATGCTCATCGAGGGCAAGCTCACCATCTACGACAAGGGCTTCGACGAGGACACGCGCTCATGGGGCGAGTACATCGCGCGCTCCGGCGACACGTTCTCGCCACGCATACCCAACGTCGAGCCGCTGCGCATCGAGTGCGAGCACTTCGTCGAGTGCGTGCGCACCGGCGCCACGCCGCGCTCCGACGGACACAGCGGGCTGCGCGTGGTGCGGGTGCTGGAGGCGCTGCAGCGGTCGCTGGAGCGGGTGGCGGCGTAGGGCCGTCAGCCCGGCCACTATATCTAAACGTATATAGTGAATCTGAGATGGAAGTCACTGAGCTTGTACGCGACGCCCGCCGAGCCGCAGGTCTCACTCAGCTCGAGCTCGCCGACCGTGCCGGCACCGCACAACCAGCGATCGCGGCGTACGAGTCGGGGGCGCGCACTCCCAACCTCGCGACGCTCGAGCGACTCCTCGGGGCATGCGAACACGACGTCGAGCTGATCGCGCATCCCCGAGTACGCCGCGGCTCCGCCTCGCTCGCCGAGCTGGCACAGACGATCGAGGATGATCTCCAGCAGCGCGATGAGCGCGACGCACTGCGGCTTCTGTTCGGGTTCGCTGACGACTTCCGCGGCTCCTCACGCCCCGGGCGAATCGCGCTGCTCCGAGATGAGCCGCCGCCGACTGGCGACGCCCGCTTCGACGCCGCGCTGGCGGGGGTCGCAGAGCTTTTCGCGGCGGAGGCAGAGATCCCGGCCCCCGATTGGGTCGACGCACCCACGCGCTTCGTCGAGCCGTGGTGGTTCGTCGCAAGCCGGCCAGAGTTCGACGCATATACGCTCGCACACACACCTGCGCTGCTGGCGCGGCACGGCGTGTTCATGGCGCGGGAGGTCTTCAGCCGTGTCTGAGCAGCAGTTCACCCGAGCAAAGATCCTGCGTGCACTCGAAGCGCTCGGCGAAGAGCTGACGCGCGAGGGAGTGCGCGGCCAGATCTTCGTTGTGGGCGGCGCCGCGATGGCTCTCGCGTATTCGGAGCGGCGGGTCACGAAGGACATCGACGCCGTGTTCGAGCCCAAGAGCACTATCTACACGGCCGCGGGGAAGGTGGCCGAGGACCTCGGGCTGCCAGAGGACTGGCTCAACGATGCCGTCAAGAGCTTCATGCCCGGTACTGACAAGCACCCGCGTCCGGTGCTGGCTGTCCATGGCATCGAGGTCACGACCGCGTCGCCCCGATATCTCCTCGCGATGAAGCTCATGGCGATGCGCTTCGGCGAGGACGACGAGGACATCGAACTCCTTCTGCGGGAGTGCGGCATCAAGAGCGCCGCGGAGGGCCTCGATCTCCTCAAGCAGTTGTATCCGCGCCACGAGCCTCCACCGAAGACCAGGTTCTTCCTCGAAGAGCTGCTTGGCTCTGCCCCAAATTCATGACCGCCTAGATCCCATACTCACGGGGCCATGCGCCGAAATAGGCGCATCATGCGCCGGCAATGGTGCATAATGCCGCCATGCCCCGCCAGCGCAGCAGCGACCTGTTCCCCACCGACCAGCCGATCCCCGCCAGCCAGATGATCGGTCGCGCGGCGGACGTGCGCGAGATCGAGGCGACGCTCGCGGGCGGCTCCAGCGTGGTGCTCGCGGGGGCGCGGCGCACGGGCAAGACGAGCGTGTGCGACGCGGCGCTCGGCCGGCTCGAGCAGCGCGGCTCCTACACCGTCGCCGTGGACCTGTTCCGGATCGCCACCGCGTCCGAGCTCGCCGAGTCGCTCGTCGCCGCCGCCATCTCCAACCGATCGGCGCTGCGGCGCGCGCTCCACCAGACGCGCCGCGCGGGCCGGTTCGTGGCCGACGCGCTGCAGACCTCCGCCGTGGTCAAGTCCAAGGCGCAGCTCGGCGAGGAGCTCGAGATCGCGTTCACGCCGGGGCTCGCCGCGCGCGACCCCGACGGCTACCTCGACTACGCGCTCGCGCTGCCCGGCCGCATCGCCGAGGCGGACGGCAAGCAGATGGTCGTCTTCATCGACGAGTTCCAGGAGGTCGCAAGCCCCCAGCGGCCCTACGGCGACGCCGACCGCCTGACCAAGCGCATGCGCGCCATCTTCCAGCGCTCGAGCGGCGTCAGCTACCTGTTCGCCGGCAGCATCGAGCACCTCATGCGCGACCTGTTCACGCCGTCGCATCGCGCGCTGCACCAGTTCGGCGGCTTCCACGACCTACGCCCCATCGACCGCGACGCTTGGATCGAGGGGCTCCGCGAGCGCTTCGCCGCCGACGACTGCCCGATCGAGGACGTCGCGCTGTCGCGCATCGTCGAGTACGGCGAGCTGCACCCGCGCACCACCATGCTGATCGCCCAGAAGGCGCACCTCACCACCGTCGAACTGGACGTCCGCCAGGTCGACCTCGAGATCGTCGAGCAGGGCCTCATCGGCGCGCTGCGAGCTGACCGCGTCAGCCACGAGCAGACCGTCGAGCGCATCCGCAGGCTGCACAAGCTCGGCCTCGTCGTCGCGGAGCGCGTCGCGCGCGAGCAGGCGCCCTACACCGGCCTGTCGCGCGGCGCCGTGCGACGCACGCTCGAAGCGCTTCGCGACGCCGCCATCATCGAAAGCTGGGGGCGGGGCGACTGGCGGTTCTCCAACCCGCTGTTGCGGCGGTATCTCGCCGGCTTGTCGCGGTTTGACTGATGCGCCGGATCTGGCGCATCATGCGCCAATATTGATGCATACCCAGCCCTACACAGGCGAGCCGAGGGCACTCGTACAAGCTGCGGCGACACGTTCGAGCACTCGTGCGCTGTTACGCTTACGCGTATGCGAACGCTGGTCTTGGACCCTCCCACAGCCGGACTCGGCGACGTGCTCAAGAGTCGGCGTCGATCCGGGCTGGATCGCCTGGATGAGATCTGGGAAGGTGTCTATCACATGGTTCCCGCCCCCTCCGGACCGCACGCCGCGATCGAATCGCAGCTGCACCGGCTGCTCGGCCCCCTCGCAACGGCCGTCCGCCTGACCATGATCGGCCAGAGCAATCTCGGCGAGTCAGAACACGACTTCCGGGTGCCGGACGGCGCTCTGCACCGCAGCCCTCCCGCGGGGGTATGGCATCCCACCGCCGCGCTCGTGATCGAGATCGTCTCGCCGGGCGATGAGAGCTGGGAGAAGCTTCCCTTCTACGCCGCCCACGATGTCGACGAGGTGCTGATCGTCGACCCGCAGGAGCGCTCGGTCAGCTGGCTGGCGCTCGAGGACCGCGAGTACCGTCCGGTAGAGCACAGTCGGCTCCTCTCTCTCGGAGCACAGGGACTCGCTGAGCAGCTGGACTGGCCCGCGATCCAGCCCGCCTGAGATTCCCGATCGAGCACGTCGCAGGACAGCTTGGGATGGCTCTCTCGGGCAAGCCGAAAGCTGCCGCCGGGCGTCCAACGGGCCCCTGGGCCAAGCGAAGTGTAGTCGACTAGTGTTTACCGCGCTACACTTCGCACTATGAGCGCGAGACGCTTCGTCGGGCGCGAGGTCGAGCTGGCCACGCTGGCGGACCATCTCGATCATGTGCGCAAGAGCGGCTCGGGGCGGATGCTGGCCATACGCGGAAGGCGCCAGATCGGCAAGTCGCGCCTGGTCGAGGAGTTCACGGCGCGCAGCAACGTCGAGGCGGTGTTCTACACCGCCTCACGCCAGAGCACCGCCGGGGAGCTGCGCAGCTTTGGCGAGCAGATCGCCGCATCTTCGGCCGCCGGGGCAGCCATCGCCGCGGCGGGGCCGATCGGCTCCTGGGAGGCTGCGCTGACGATCGCGGCGAGTGACGCTTCGGCTGCGCAGCCGATCGTGCTCGTGATCGACGAGCTGCCGTTTCTGATCGAAAGCGAGCCCGCGATCGAGGCGATCATCCAGAAGCAGTGGGACCGCAGGCTGGAGGCACAGCCTGTGCTGCTGCTGCTGATCGGCTCGGACGTGTCGATGATGGCCGCCCTGAACGACTACGGCCGGCCGCTTTACGGACGCTTGACCGAGATGACGGTAGGGCCGCTCTCGCCCGCGGCGATCGGCGACATGCTCGACCTTTCCCCCACCGCCACGCTCGACGCCTACCTGGCGATCGGCGGCTTCCCGCGACTTGCGCAGATCTGGCACCGTGGAGAGGATCTCTGGAGGTTCCTGCACCGCGAGCTCCAGAACCCCGAGTCGCCGCTGATCGTGCTCGGCGAACGCTCGCTGAGCGCCGAGTTCCCGGCAGAGCTGAAGGCACGGGACGCACTCGAGGCGATCGGCGCCGGCGAGCGCGTGTTCACGTCGATCCTGCGGCGCGCAAACATGTCCAACAAGACACTGGAGATGACGCTTGCGACACTGATCGCAAAGCGCGTGATCGACAAGGCGCTAGCGTACTCCGCCCAGCCACGCCCCAAGCTGTCGCGCTACCACGTTGCCGATCCCTACCTGCGCTTCTGGCTGCGCTTCATCCGTGCCGGCATCCCGGCGCTCGAGCGCGGCCGCGGCGACGTCGTCTACAAACACATCCGCGATTCCTGGACGTCGTTCGCGGGCCGCGCGATCGAGCCACTCGTGCGTAGCGCAGTCCAGACCCTGCTCCCCGACGAGCGTTTGGGCGGCGCCGAGTTCGTAGGCTCGTTCTGGAACCGCGACGGCAGCGTGGAGGTCGACCTCGTCGGCGGTCGCGACCACGCGACGAGCCCGCAGATCGACTTTGTCGGCTCGATCAAGTGGCGCCAGGCGGGCGAGTTCGATCGCGGCGATCTGAGCACGCTGATCCAGCACCGCGCGCTCGTGCCCGGCGCGACCGACGACACGCTCCTCGTCGGCGTCTCCCGCAGCGGATTCAGCGTTGACGGTCTCGACGTGCGCCTGAGCCCTGAGGACATCCTTGGGGCGTTCGGCGCACGGCCGTAGGCGGCGCTGACGCGCCCGCCCTCTGACCTTCAAAAGGATCTCAAAACAGATTTACAGTAGAGCAAGATCGTGCGGAACCGCATTTGTCCAACGGCCCGTTGGACCGGAGCGGGGCAACACGCTCTACGCAATCCGGCCGAGGATGATCAGTGGCGTCGTCGCCGAGTTTTCCATTTCCGACTCGGCAATAGCCGCATATTTCAGTTCGGAGTAGTTGTGGTAGGCGAGCACCTTCGGGAGTGCGCCGCCCGAGGTCGGAATGAAGTTCGCGGGCAGCTGCATCCAGGCCGCGTGGCTCGCGCTGGGCGCCTGCCCGTACTTCTGACTCGGGCTGCTGCTCATCACCGCGAACATGAACTCTTCGCCGCTCACCACCGCCAGTTCGGGGCTTCCCACGACCTGCGGTTTGTTTTCACCCGCAGACGCCACAGACCCCGATTCCCACAACGGTGTGTATTTGCCCGTCGTCGTCTGCCCAGTGTCGAACACCGCCACGTTGTGGTTCCCGTTCACGAAGCCGTTGAACACCGTCAGATCGTGAAGTGTCCCGGAGCGCGGTGCCACCACCCTCCCGAAGATCGCCCGGAATGCCGTGCCGATGATCGATTCCGAGCTCGGGATCAGCGATCCCGCGTAGATGGGCCGCATGATCCGCAGGTAGCTGTCGATCGCCTCCGCTTCGGAGCCGCCAGGGCCGAGGATCGACGCGTACCAGTGTTCGCCATCCGCGGTGACGAGCTCAACGACGTCGACGGCGCCGTTGGCTGTCTGCAGCGTAGGCGCGATACCGCCGCCAGCCGCCCAGCTGACGGTCTGCGCTTTGCCACCGAGGTTGTTGCCCGGTTCGGTCCAGTTGACGAGCCCCTTCGCTCCTTCTTTGGGTTGCGTGAGGATCAACGCGATGCGTCTGGCGCGTCCCGGGTAGACGTTGGCGAGCTTCAGCGCGTTCGACCCGCTTGCAAGCGTCGCCGTGAAGTAGTCACCGCCCTGAACCGCGACTTCCAGCTTGGCTTCTTTCACCGTGACGAAGCCGCGCGACCAGGTCGAGCCGCCGACCACGTTGAGCCCCTCGCCGTGCTGGTTTTCCCCAAGGTTTTCGTCGATGCTGATCAGCCCGGAATGAGTGAACTGCACGCTCGGGACCGTGATGTTGCCAGCCGCGAACGAGACACTGCCCTTGAGGAAGGCGATGACGCCGGTCGTGTGGGATTCCGCGGAGGAGCCCTTTTCAATGGTCTTGTGGCCCAGGCCGCTTTCGCCGTCGACCTCGAACTGGAACGTGACGTGCGCATCGTAGATGCGCACGTTGCTGTTGTCCGCGCCGAGCTTCCAAACCACCCCGGTGTTACCTTCGCCGGTAAAGAAGTTGCCGCCGAACTTGAGCTGCGCGCCAACCAGCGAGATGCCGTTCTGCATCACGATCCCATGCTGACCCGGCTGTGCGGAGAGCGATATTTCAATGTTGGAGTAGTCGAATGAGCCGGTGGCTGTGCCGCTGTTGGCGAACTTGACGCAGATCGCGTTGTTCACCGAATGGCAGTTGGAGATCCTGGTCCGCTCACACCACCCGATTTCGGATTCGAACAGCCATCCGACGTTTTCCGCCCCCGTGCCGTTGCGGACGATGATGCCGTCCAGCCCCGTGGCGTAGATGTCGCCCAAATGCACCCCCACCGCTTTGGACCCCGCTTTGCTCAGGTCGATTACAAAGCCGCCCGACTTGCCCGGCATGTTGTTGGCGAACTCAACCGGGCCCCCTTCGGTTGGGAAGCTCGGGTTGTGGATGCGCAGGCACGTGCCGGTGCCCACCATGTAAAAGACAGCCATCCCGCCAATCGTCCTGATGCCCTTGCCGGGGGTGATCGTCGGCAGTTCAGTGACGTAGTAGTCGCCCGCGCGAACAATGAGCGCACCTTCGGCCGGCGCTGCAGCGATCAGCGCCGCGGTATCGGTCGCGCCGGTTTCATCTCCCGAGGGAGCCGGGCCGCTGCCGTCGACAACCCACGTGGGCAGCTGGGCCGCCGACAGCTGGCCCCCGCCGTCGAGGCTCGCCACGCCTTTGGGCGAACCCACCTCAGACGCTGGGACCGCTTCGACATTCGAGGCGCTGAGGACCACCGCACCGGTCATCCCGTTCACGCTGCTCACTTCGGTCATGTTCTCGCCTCGCCTGTTGTCTTTCCGACCCGAAGCGGACGGGTCCCAACTGATTCCGATTAATGAGATAATACATGCAGCCGGCGGAATGTGGCCAACCGTGCCGCGAGACTTCTGTCGGTCACCGGATCGGGAGGCGCTGCTCGACGAAGCCAGGGGGACTTCGAGCGGCGCACGCGATGGCGGGCTCATCGGGGCGGAGCGATCGGCGCCCGAGACGCCGCGGAAGAATCGAACCCGTGGGTCGTTGTTAGGGCAATGCCAAGAACCGAGAGCACCCCAATCCCAGTCCGTCGCAGATCGTTGCTGCTTGCAGCCGCGGCGAGCATTCTGCTTCTGACCGTCGGCGTCGCCACGGCCGCTGCAACGTCCAGCATCGAAGGGATCTGGTCGTTCAACGGCGGCGAGATCGCGATCGAACCGGAAGGCAGCGGCAAGTTCGTGGGCATCGTGGTCCAGCCGACCAAGTTCGCCGTCTGCACGCATCCCGTGGCGCAGCGCATCTGGAAAGAAATGGCGCCGCAGGCAGACGGGTCCTACTGGGGCTTTCACCAGTGGTACAAAAGCAACGAAGGCGAAGGGTGCATCGAAAACCCGGTGCTCGGCCCCGCGGCGTGGCGGGTTGTGGAAGGAACGAGCGGTACGCGCTCCCTGCGGGTCTGCCTGAGCTACCCGGGGACCTCACAGCCGTCGATTCCCTCGGGCAGCGCCGGCATTGGAGCCACGTTCGGCTGCGAGAGCTCGGCGATGACCGCTCCGCTGGCAGGATCGGCCGTGGGAAGCTTCAAAGAAGCCGTGTCGCTGCCCAGCAGCAAGAGGTGCGTGAGCGCGAGAAAGTTCGCGATCCACATCCGAGAAGCCAAGTACGACCCCTTCAAGAGCCTGGTCGTGACCCTCAGGGGACGCCGTCTGCATGTCCTCCACCGCGGCGACGTCTACATCGCGACCGTCAATCTCAAGGGGTTGCCCCCCGGCGCTTTCACCGTCAAGGTCAGGGCAACGACCGTTCGAGGCAACCACCTCTCCGGCAGCCGCACCTACCACACCTGCGCGAAGAAACCGATCACGACCAAGCCCAAACGACTGACCTGAGGCGGCGGGCGGGCGGCGCTTCGTGTTGATCCTGCAGACCGCAGCCGTCCATGGCGCGCGCCGCCGCCGCCTGAGCCAGACGGCCAGGGCGCGACTCGCTGTCGAGATCCTCGCCGCCTACACGCAGTCACGGCGAGCCCTGCGCCGGGCGCCGATCGCCGCGGTCGTCGCCGGCCTGCGCACACAGTCGCCGCCGGCCGCACCCCCCAGCACTGACTCGCTGGGCGAGGCTCGGCATCTCGGGCGCGCGGTTGCCCGCCTGCTCAGCTACCTGCCCGGCGATACTCGCTGCCTCGCGCGGTCGCTCGTGCTGACACGCCTGCTCGCGAGACGAGGGATCGAGGCCAAGCTCGTCATCGGGGCGCGAACCGCGCCCGAGTTCCTGGCACACGCCTGGGTCGAGCACGACGGCCAGGCCGTGCTGGACCCCGGGGACGAGTCGTTCGGGCGACTGGTCGAGCTCTGACCGGGGACACGATGGTCCGCTCGCCGGACACGGGAGCGGACGACGGATCGAGGCGGAGCGTCGCCGCGTTCGGGCTGAGTCTCGTCTTCGACTGCACGCCGCCGGGCGCGTGGAGCGCAGCGCCCCAGCGCGAGCCCCGGCTGGAGATCCGGCGCTCCACCCCAGAGGCCATCGCGGGCTGCTGGTCGGGGACAGAGGCCATCGGCTGGGAGGGTGTGATCGACGGCGCCGCGTTCGTCGTCGAGAGAGGTCTCGCCGGCGACCATCGCTTCGTGCACGGCGCACCACCCGGCGACGGTGGCAGCCACGGTGCGGCGACACGCGCTGTACACCACCTCTGCACCGATGCGAGCACGCTGCGATGCGCCCCCGCGAACCCGAGCGACCTGTCCTGGTGGCGAGTGGTGCTCGACTCGGTGCTGTTCACCGTCGCGCTGCTCCGCGGCTACGAGGCGCTGCACGCCGGCGCGATCGCCACGCCGGACGGCGTCGTCGCGATCACCGCGGCTTCCGGCGGCGGCAAGAGCACGCTGCTGGCGGAGCTGCTGGGGCGGGGCCTCAAGCTGGTGGCGGACGACGTGCTCGTGCTGCAGCCACGCGGTAGCCGCGCCCCGCTCGCCCACCCAGCGCCCCCGCTGATGACCGTCCCGGTGACGAGCATGCCGCTGCCGGCCAGCGCGGAGGCTTCTCCGGCGATCTCCTCTATCGGCGACGAGCGCTGGATCGCCGTCCCGGCGCACCAGGAGGCAATGCCGCTGCGCGCGCTGGTGGTGCTCGACCGGCGGTCCGCCTCCAGAGCAGCCGGCGGGCCCGCATCGCTGAAGAGGATCGAGAGCCCCCTCGCTCCGCTGCTCGGCGCGCTCATGAGCTTCCCCCGCACCCCGGAGCGCCAGCGAACGCGCTTCGAGCTGGCGAGCACGCTTACCGCAACGACAGGCCTGTGGCGCCTCACGGCCGACTCTCATACCTCGCCCGACGCCCTGGCGGAGGCGCTGTTGAGCGCGCGGCTGTGAAAGTACGGCCGACCGAAAACGGTTGTATAAGGGCGCGACCCTGCCCTTGAACGACGCTGCCCCGTGATCGTTGCCGGCATCGGGACTACGGCGCCACACCAGCCATGAGCCCTTCCTCCATGCCAGCGCCCCCGCTCGCCCCGACCTCCGCGGCGACCGGAAGCCCGGTCCTCGAGCTGGACGACCTCTACCACCGCTGGAAAGGGCCCAAGCCGCCTGTCCTCGACGAAGTCAGCCTGACGCTGCGCGCCGGCGAGGTGACCTGGATCGGCGGGCGCAACGGCACCGGCAAGACGACGCTGCTGCGGCTGGCCGCGGGCATCCTGCTCGCACAGCGGGGCAGCGTGCGCATCGGCGAGCTGACCCCCAGCTCGAAGCGTGGCCTGTACCGGCGTCAGATCGGCTTCCTCTCCGCAGGCGATCGTGGCCTGCAGGCTCGCATGCGCGTCTCCCAACAGCTCGACTACTGGGGCAGGCTGGCCTACGTCCCGCGTGAGCGGCGCGGCGCGGTGGTCGCCGACACCCTGCAGCGATTTGGCCTCGAGGAGCTGGCCGCCCGGCGGGTGGATCGCATGTCGATGGGTCAGCGTCAGCGAATCAGGCTCGCGATGGCGTTCCTGCATGAACCGCGGGTGCTGCTGCTCGACGAGCCGCGCAACTCGCTCGACGACGATGGCTATGAGCTGCTGAGCGCGCAGATCGAGCTGGCGACCGCGCGCGGCGCCACCGTGCTCTGGTGCTCTCCGCGTGGCGAGGACCGCGTGATCGAGTACGACACCGGCTACACGCTCAACGAGGGGCGTCTGGAGCGCGTCGAATGACGGCGTGGTGGGATGCGATGTGGGGGATCATCCGGCGCGACGCGATCCTGTTCGTCAGCTACCGCAGCCAGCTGGTCGCGCAGTTCCTCGGCCCGCTGTTCTCGATCACGCTCTTCTACTACATCAGCCATGTGCTCACCGCCAGGAGCATCCACTCGCCCGGCGGTTACTTCGGCTTCGTGATCGTGGGCCTCGTGATCGTCCAGATCCTGACCATCTCGATGGGCGTGATGCCCGTGACCGTCCGCCAGGAACTGGTGTCGGGAACCATCGAGCGCTTTCTCGTGAGCGCCCATGGGCCGATCAACGGCATCCTCGGCACGATGCTGTTCCCGCTCCTCAACGCGCTGTTCAGCGGCATGCTGATGCTCACGCTCGCCACCGTCATCTTCGGGCTGCCGCTGGCGGGCACCGCGGTGCTCGCGATCCCCGTGGCCCTGCTTGGCACGCTTGCCTTCATGCCGTTCGCGTTCTTCCTGGTGGCGCTGGTGATGGCGTTCAAGCAGGCATCCTCCGCCACCCAGTTCATCGTCGCGGGCGTCGCGATCGTGGGCGGGCTGTACTTCCCGATCACGGTGCTCCCCGGCTGGATTCGGTGGATGTCCGACGTGCAGCCGTTCACACCGGCCACCGACCTGCTGCGGCACCTGCTGGTCAACACGCCCATGGCCCATCCCGCGGCAGTGGAGCTGCTCAAGCTCGTCGGCTTCGTCGCCGTGCTGCTGCCGGCCGGCATGCTGCTGCTGCGCGCGTCCATTCGCTACGGTCAGCGCAGCGGAACGATTGCCGAGTATTGACATGCCAGACAAGCGAGCCGACATATCGACGTTGCCCGCGCTCTCCGACCGGGAGCTGCTCGCTGCGCGCGTGCGCCTGCCCCAGCACGTCGTCCACCGCAGCTTCGTCTCGGAGACCGTCGTGCTGAATCTCAGGACGGGGAAGTACCACGGCCTGAACCCGACGGCGGGCAGGATGCTCGACGCCCTCGAGGCCGCGTCCACGATCGCGGACGCCGTGGCGGTGCTGACCGGCGAGTACGGGCTCGAGCGCGAGCAGATCGAGAGCGACCTGCTGACCCTCACCCGCGGACTGCTCGAGCGTGGGCTGATCGTGACCGCTGACAATGGCGCCGGCTGACGATCGGTCGAGGACCGGCCGCGAGCAGGAGCACCGGACCGCGTTCGGCCTCGCGCTGTCGATCGACCCGCGAATCTCGATCCCCGGCATCGCGCATCGCCACAACTCGACCTCGACGAGGGAGCCATCGGTCATCCGGCTGAGCAGCGGACGCGAGCTCGAGCGCCGCTGGGACCGTCTCGCAACGCCTCCCGCACGGACCCGCGAGCTTCGCCTCGACGGCGACCTCGTGCTGACGGTCGACTTCGCCGAGCCCGCCGGCTACCTGCTTTGGGCCAAGGAGTTCGCGCGCGTGCTGATCTCGCCCGACGGCATGGAGCTGCTGTGCGACCCGGATCCCGCGAACGACGACTGGGCGAGCATCCTCTCCGCGCAGGCGCTGCCGCTCGCAGCCACGATCCGCGGGCTGGAGGTCATGCACGCCTCGGGCGTCGTCCTGGGCGGCCGTGCGCTGCTGTTCACGGGCCCGCCCGGCGCCGGCAAGAGCTCGCTGGCCGCGGCGTTCGTCCGAGCCGGCGCCCAGCTGTTGAGCGACGACGCCGTTGCGCTGCAGTTGCGCGAGGGCGCGCTCACAGCGCACGTGGGGTCTGCGGTGCTGCAGCTGCGCGGCACGGAGGACGAGCGGCTTTCCGAGGAGGCGCGCACGGCCCTTGGGCGGCAGGTGCGCTCGCCCTGGGGCAAGCAGCGCTACGAAAGCGCGCACGCGCCCGACTCGGCGCCGCTGGCCGGCCTGTTCCTGCTCGCACGCTCAGCCGACGGGCCGGCGCTGGAACAGCTGCCGGCCGTGAACCCGTTCGAGCTGATCGGGAGCACGTTCAACCTCTCCGTGCGCACACCCGCCCGCCTGCAACGCCAGCTCGACGTGGTGTCCGCGATTGCGGCCGGCGGCCTTGCGCACCGACTCCGCGTGCAGCCCCACGTCGACGCCACGCAGCTGGCAGCGACCGTCCGGGAGCGCTTTGCGTCCGATCGAGTCGACGCCGTTGCGCTCGCGGTCGATCCGGACATCCAGCATGCCCTGGAGCTCTGAGCAGCGCGGTGCTCCTCGGCGCCTGGGGCGTACGAGCCGGCGAACTGCTCGAGCGAGCAGCTGAGCAGGACGCTACGACGATCCATCGGGTGGACGCGCTCGCCATGCCCGGCCCTCCCGATCTGACCAGGGGCACGTGGCAGTGCTGGCTGTTCGGCGCGCCACAGGCTCGCGGCGGCCTGGCCGCGCGCTTCAGCGCCACGGCCGATGAGCCCCTGGCGGTGAGCTTCGGGCGCGCGCTGGAGCACATGGGCGAGACTGCGTGCGAGCTGTTGATCGGCAGGTTCGTGGTGGTAGCGCTGGACCGCGACCGGGGTCGGTGCTCTGTGATGCGAGACCAGCTCGGCGCACAGCCGCTGCTCTACACGCGCGCCGCCGACGGGATCGTCTTCGCGGAGCACGAGCGCGATCTGCTCGAGCTGCTGCCCAGCGCCTGCACACCGGATCGCCTGTCGCTGCTGCAGTGGATCGGCAATGGCCTCACGCCACGCGGGCGCACCCTGTATCACGGAATGAACCGCCTCCCCGCGGGCCATCGGCTGAGTCTCCACGAAACGGGCACGCACGTTGAGCGCTGGTGGCGCCTTCGCTATGAAGAGGCCGAAGCCGGCAGTCCCGACGAGCTCGCCGAGCGCGTGCGTGACGCAAGCTTCGCCGCCATCGAGCGAGCAGCGGCTGGCTCCGAGCGGCCCGCGGTGAAGCTCAGCGGCGGCCTGGACTCGGCCTGTGTAGCCGCCGGGCTGGCCGCCAACGGGTTCGCTGACGGCCGCGCCCTCGCGCTCGGCGGCAGCTTTCCCGGATATCAGAGCACCGACGAGAGCGAGCTGATCAAGGCAACTGCTCACCACACACGCCTGCCGCTCGAGCTGATCCCGTTCGATCCCCACAGCTCGATGCTCGCTCCAGCCATCGCGCACATCGAACGCTGGCGGGTGCCGCCCGCCACGCCGAACCTGTTCCTGTGGCAGCCGCTCACCGCACGCGCGAGCGAGCCCGGCG
>Ga0210396_10000333_pt1 | contig 67178 bp, 63 predicted proteins | sample IncBWH17OmetaG_FD_155466 | JGI IMG/M metagenome (GOLD analysis project Ga0210396, IMG submission 155466) | Forest soil microbial communities from Barre Woods Harvard Forest LTER site, Petersham, Massachusetts, United States - Inc-BW-H-17-O ... | reverse complement strand
TTGATTTATTTTCCTCCAGGTACTGAGATGGTTCACTTCCCTGGGTTGACTCGCACCGACCTATGTATTCAGTCGGCCGTAACCTGGTTTTACCAGGATGGGTTTCCCCATTCGGAAATCCCCGGATCAAAGCCTGCTTGCGGCTCCCCGAGGCTTATCGCAGCTTGCCACGTCCTTCGTCGTCTGTTGGCGCCAAGGCATCCACCGTACGCCCTTAGTAGCTTAACCATAAAACTTACCCAACACGTCGCCATCGCCAGCCTCTGGATGATCACTCATGCAGAAGACCAGCACCGCGCGTGGAGTAAATTCGCCTTTCCACATTGCGCTACTCTCGAGCAAAAAATTTGCGGTTTACTACGCCATGCGAGACTTGAAACTCGCATCGCGTAGTGCCAGCTTCCTTCAGTTGTCAAAGAACTTCAGCCCCATCCACAACTTCCGATAGGACCGTCTCCCCGCCCGGGGGAGCGCTACCTCGGTTTGGAGCCGAAGCAGCGATTCGATCGTACAGACAATAAAAAACCCGGCGTCGAGCGCCGGGCGGATCCGCCGAACCTGCGGGCCATTTCGCGCGGCCTCTAGGGCGGACGTGCTCGATGCTCGATTTATTTCTACCCGGTGTTTGTAACCAAACTCACCTCTGGATGAGAAGGCAGAAACCGGTCAGTCAGCGCGCAAATCCCCTTTGCAGGCTTGCGCCGACATCAGGAGAGTATAGCAACTTTCCAGGTTTCGTCAAGTATTTATGATTTATTTTTCCAGCGTTCTTCTGTGGATTTCACCGTATTTTGTGGAAAACCGGCGGCGCAGAATATCAGACTGGGATCTCGGTAGCCCAACGGCCACTTACTTATTGTGTTTGAAGAACTCAACCTGGCGAAGGCGCCTCTCTGCTTCTTCGCGCGTCCTGTATGGGCCGCCCAGATTCTTGCCGCTTTTTTCCGAAACCACCTGGTAACCGCCCTTTACTTTTTTGATCATTAACTACACTCCTGCGCCGATTCTGCGCCAAGCACCGCCGGGGTCAATACGGTCGCCACTGTATGGGCGCTCGCCATGGGCGTCTTTCTGCGATAAGTTCCCACACGGCAAGGAGGACCCATGACTTCAAACCATGTGCAGCGCGAAAGCAAAGTCACTCTGGTGACCGGTGGCACCGACGGACTAGGCCGCGCGGCCGCGGTATTGCTCGCTGAACGCGGCTATCGCGTCTTTGCCGGCGGACGTAACGCTGAACGCATCTCTGCGCTGCAGCAATTCGCAAGCGAGCGCAAGTTGCCGCTCGAAGCAACCGAGCTCGACGTGTGCGATGACGCCTCCGTCGAGCGCTGCGTCGCGCAGATTGAGCGCACGGCAGGCCCGGTGGAAGTGCTGGTGAACAACGCCGGGATCGCTATTGCCGCAGCGATGGAAGAAATCACCCTCGCGGATTTGCGCAAGCAGTTCGAGACAAACTTCTTCGGCCTGGTCCGCGTGACGCAACGCGTGCTCCCCGGCATGCGCAGCCAGCTCCGGGGACGCATCGTTAACATGAGTTCAATCACCGGAAAAATAACCACGCCGCTGTTTGGACCATACAGCTCAAGCAAGCACGCCGTGGAAGCAGTGAGCGACGCCATGCGTCTGGAGCTTTATCCCTTCCGAATACACGTTGCACTGATTGAGCCGGGATACATTCCCACAAACTTGAATCGCAATGCAGCCGAGCTTTCTTCAACCTATGCCAAAAACGCGGAGCAAAGCCCCTACGCGCCGGTCTACCACAGGTTCTTAAACGCTTGGGGCAAAACAACGAAAACTGTCCGTGATACACCCGAGGACTGCGCCCGCGTGATCCTCCGTGCAATCGAAGAAACGCCGCCGCGAGCGCGCTACCCGGTCACGCTCTACGCGAAAATCGGAGTCATCGCGCGCCGTTTGCTGTCCGATGGCGCGATGGATGCTCGCTTCCGGAAGACGTTTAAGCTCAACGAATTTCGTGCGTCGCTGTTGAAGGGATCGAAAAGATGAGGTCTCGCGATTGGCCGGTCTGGCGAACCCGCGAGCGTCAGGCCGGTTGCTCGGTCGAGATCCCCGCCACAACCAAGCCGAGAATAATCAGCTGGATTCCGCCGGCAATCATCCATTTGATCGCGAGCTGGTACGGAATGATATACACCACATACTCGGACAGCGAATAGGGAATCACGGTCATGAAAGTCATGAGGATCCCGTAACGAATTCCCTGCACCATCCACGGCTTAGGTTCACGACCACGCGTATAGATGTACGCAAAGATCGCCGCAAAAAAGAACTGGCCGATGGCCATGGCCCAGAAGCGGTGCAGGATGCCTTGGGGGTTGCGATGGCTCGCCGGGATTGCCGCGTAGTCGCTCATCAGCCAAACGCTGTGGACGAGATAGTTCGTGAACATCAGGACGATGTAGGCCGCCACAATTGCCAACACGAGTTTTTTCATGGCCGTTTTACCTCCTGCGCTCAAATTTTTAGACCTGGGGAAATAATGAGATGGGAACCATCCGGGTGCAGCGAACCACGCCCTCCCGATGAGCGCAGCCTAGCACCCCCGCCAGCCATTCAATAGCGGAATTTTGCGGGGACGAAGCTTTAAGGGTTGGTCACCTGTATCGAGACGCTGGCCTCGCGCAAAGGGACGTACTGCACTTCCCATGCAGCGTGAACCGGGCTTTCAGCGTAAGCATCCGCGGCGGCGCGATCGCGAAATTCGATCGCGTAAGCAGCATTGAAGTCGCGCGGCTGCATGCGCTCGCCTTTGATCCACACATTCTTTATGCCGGGGATTTTTGCGGCCATGTCTTTGATGCCTTCAAGGGCGCGCTGCTTATCGGCGTCGGACGCGGCGGGGTTCCATTTCAATTCCACCACGTGCAGGATCGTCTTCGGCTGGCCGAATCTATTTTGTCCCGCCACGTAGCCACTCGCGAACAAACCCAACGCGAGAACTGCTATGCCCATTATTTTTGCCCTAGTCGTGAACGGAATTCGCATTGATCTCCCCCGCTTGCTTTGACGAACGAACTTCACGAGTGTAAGCGAGCACTCAATGCCCAGGCAACGTCGAGGCCACAAAAATCTGCCGGGCATCTCCAACGATTTGTGTGTTGACCCGCCCGATTCGCCTTGGTTACGATGCGCAGCAACATTGTCAGTTTCGCGGTCCCAACACGATCGCGAGGAGGCGCCATGTACTGTTCAAAATGCGGGGCCAACGTCCCGGACGGTACCGCTTTCTGCAGCGCCTGCGGGCAGCCGATGCCGGGGTTCGCAACAAGCCAGCCGGCTGGAGCGACACCTGCGACTCCCGTTTATGCGCCTCCCGCACAACCAGGATGGCGGGCGCCCGACGCGGGACCCGCCGTGGCGTACGCCGGTTTTTGGCTGCGCTTGGTCGCCATCATTATTGACGTCATCGTTCTCGGATTCGCTGGCTGGATTATCTTCCTGCCATTTGCTGCATCCATGAGATACGGCATGCACGGAATTTTCATGGGAGGACGGCCTCAAAGACCGGAGGACTTTTTCCCCATCATTGGCACCCTGTTCCGGCTAGCGGCGATTCGAACCGTCTTGAACTGGCTTTACTTCTCGCTCCTTGAGAGTTCCGGTTGGCAAGCTACACTGGGCAAAAAAGCACTGGGCCTCGAAGTGACCGATCTCGCCGGGCGCCGCATCAGCTTCGGCCGCGCGACCGGCCGGTTCTTCGCCAAATACATCTCCGCCATTATTTTGATGATTGGATTCTTGATGGCTGGATTTACCGAGAAAAAGCAGGCGTTGCACGATATTCTCGCCGGCACCCTCGTAATCCGTAAGCTCTAGGAAAGAATCTATTGCGGCCGAGTGCCGCAAACAGGAGCGACATGTATTGCTCGAAATGCGGCACCCAACTTGCAGACGGAACGGCGTTTTGCGGCGCCTGCGGACAGCCCACCGGAGGCGTGCCGGAAGCCGTAGTCACGCCGAGCGTTGCAGTTGCCGGCGGCAACGCGGTACCGGCATATACCGGTCCGGGCTCAGTAACCCCCTACGCACCATCGGCAGTTCCAGCCGTCCTGCCATCGCCTTACGCGGGATTCTGGCTGCGGTTTCTTGCCTATTTAATTGACAGCGTCCTGGTCGGGATCGTTTTCGGAATATTCGCGTTGCTGGTAGTTGCGATTGTGGGCGTCGGCTATTTCCGAACGATCTTCGAAGGCCTGAATGGTCAGGACCCTACGATTCCGGCGGCCTTCATATCGCTAATCCTTCTGGCGTCGGCTCTTTCACTGGCAAGCACTTGGGTCTACCACGCGTGGATGGAAAGCTCTCCATATCAGGGTACGCTCGGCAAGATGGCGCTGGGGCTCATCGTCACCGATCTGCAGGGTCGGCCGCTCTCGTTCGCGCGCGCCAGCGGAAGATTTTTCGGGAAGATCATCACTGGAATGATTCCATTCGGTATCGGCTACATCATGGCGGGATTCACGGAAAAGAAGCAGGCCCTGCACGACATGATCGCAGGCTGCCTGGTCCTCAGAAAAACCTAAAAGCTGCGTTGCGTTATACGCCCCATCCGTAGCGCTCCGAATGAACGAGCGCATCATGCAACTCCGCGCGAATGTGGTCGACGAACTCCGAGCTGCGCAGCACACGCGCGCCCGTTTCGGTGATATCAATGGTCCGATAGCCGTGATCGAGAACGCGATCGATCGCCCCTTCGATCCACTGCGCCTCCAAATCGAGTCCAAAGGATTCGCGCAGCAGCATAACCGCCGAGAAGATCGCGCCCAGCGGACACGCAACATCCTTGCCGGCAAGCGATGGCGCCGAGCCGTGAATCGGCTCATACAGCGCCGGCTGGCCTTCGGCGCCGCGGCTCATCGAAGGAATCAGTCCAATCGAGCCGGCCAGCGCGGCGGCTTCGTCGCTGAGAATGTCGCCAAAAAGATTTCCCGTAAGAATCACGTCAAATTGCATCGGGCGCAGCAAAAGCTGCATCGCGGCATTATCCACGTAAAGATGTTCAAGCGTAACGTCCGGATAATTGCGCGCCACGCGCTCGACCGTTTGCCGCCACAGCGCGGAAGTCGCCAGCACGTTGGCCTTGTCGACGCTTGTAACGCGGCGGCTGCGCGTTGTAGCGCGCTCAAACGCGTACTTCGCAATCCTTTCGATTTCGGCGCCGGTGTATTCGGCCACATCGCGCGCCCGCGCGTTGCTGCCCTGCCCGTGCAATTCATGCGCGCCAAAATAAATGTCCCCGGCAAGCTCGCGCACGATTTCAAAATCACAATCGTTGATGCGCTCCCGCCGCAAAGGAGACATTCCCCGCAACGCCGGCCGCAGGTGAATCGGCCGCAAATTGATGAACAGGCCCAGCGCCTTGCGCAGGCCCAGCAATCCCGCTTCCGGGCGCTTCTCCAGCGGTAGCGCGTCCCATTGCGGCCCGCCAATCGCGCCCAGCAAAATCGCATCCGCCGAACGGCACCCGGCCAGCGTCTCAGCGGGCAACGGCGTCCCAAACCTGTCGATTGCTGCGCCGCCGAAGGCAAATTCGCGGAACTCGAATTTGTGCTCGAACGATTTCGCGCAATCTTCCAGCACTTGCACGGCTGCGCGCGTGACTTCCGGGCCGATTCCATCGCCCGGCAAAACCGCGATCGTCTTTCTCACCCCGCCCATGGCTCGTCTCCCGTTACGTTAAAAACCTTTGGTCAGCGAGTACTGGCTGCACTGGCAGTCGTTCTCGCAGGCGCATGCTCTCGGCCGCGCCGCACTTTGTGAATAATGGAAAGCAAGTCGCGATCCGTTACCTGTTTTGCCGCATCGGCGCGCGCGGTGGCCAGCGCGTAGCATTCCGCTAGTTCCGCATTCGTCGTCGGGTAGCCCAGTTCTTCCAGGCGCACACGCAGCGCATTGCGTCCGGAATGTTTCCCGAGCACCAGGCGTCGTGCCGGAACGCCCACTTTTTCCGGCAGAATAATTTCGTAGGTCAGCGGATTCTTCAGAATGCCGTCCTGATGAATTCCGGCTTCGTGCGCAAACGCGTTCGCGCCGACCACCGCCTTATTGGGCGGCACGTTGATGCTCGTAATCGAAGAGAGCATGCGGCTCGTCGCGTATATCTTTTCAAGTGAGATCCGCGTGCCTACTACATAGCGGCCCTTGCGCACATGCAGTGCCACGGCCACTTCTTCGAGCGAAGCGTTCCCTGCGCGCTCGCCGATGCCATTGATCGTGCACTCTACCTGCCTGGCGCCGGCAGCGATGGCCGCCAGCGAATTGGCCACCGCCAGACCTAGGTCGTTGTGGCAATGCGCGCTGAAAATAATTTTGGGATAGGCCGCAAGATGCTTGCGCGCCAATCGGAACATGTCGCCATATTCTTCGGGCGTCGTATAGCCGACCGTGTCGGGAAGATTAATGATGGTGGCGCCGGCTGAAGCGGCAGCCGCGATTACTTCGAGCAGAAAATCCAGATCGGTGCGGCTGGCATCTTCAGCGGAAAATTCCACCTCTTCGCAGTTCTTCACGCCGTAGCACACCATCGTAGCGATCTGTTCGAGCGCTTCGCTCCGCGAGATACGCAGTTTGTGTTTCAGATGCAGGTCCGAGCTTGCCAGAAAGATGTGCAGTCGAGGTTTTGCGGCTGGTTCAATCGCACGCAGTGCCGCGTCGACATCCTCCTGACGCGCGCGCGCCAGGGCCGCTACCCGGCAGCTCTTGATTTCCGCAGATACGGCACGAACCGCTTCCAGGTCGCCGGGCGAAGCAATGGGAAATCCCGCTTCGATCACGTCCACGCCGAGCTGTTCTAGTTGCCGCGCCAGTTGGAGCTTTTCTTCCCGGTTCATCGAAAATCCGGGAGATTGCTCCCCGTCGCGCAGCGTGGTGTCAAAAATGTGGACGTGCTCCATGAAGGCTCCTTTGAGCAATACCAGTGTTCCGCGCCGGCCACAAGGAGTCCAATTTATAATTCTTGCATGCGCGATAAATCTCTCTTATACAATTATATACAGGCAGATCGGCCTGGAGGTGAGCAACGTGGATTTGGCGGCTTTGCAGGTGTTTCAGATGGTGGCGAACGAGCGCAGCTACTCGCGCGCGGCGGAAAAGCTGTTTCGCACGCAGCCGGCGGTCAGCATCGCCATGCGCAAGCTGGAGGACTGGGTAGGCCAACCCTTGTTTGTACGCGGGTCGGGTGCCCGGAGTCTGACCGACGCGGGCGTTCTGCTTCTAGAATACGCCGAGCGCATGTTGAACATGCGCGAAGAGATCCGTAAGGGCCTGCGCGAACTCCGCGGGCTTGAACGCGGCCAGGTATCACTCGGCGTCAACGAAAGCTCGATCCACGCCTTACTTCCGTCGCTCGACCGCTACCGCCACCTGCATCCCGGCGTGCAAGTTCGCGTGCATCGGGTGTTTTCGCGCGAGGTGCCGCGCGAGCTTTTGAATCATCAGCTTGATATTGGCGTGATCTCTTACGTACCGGAGGAGCGCGAGCTCGCCGCCGCGGAGTTTTACCGCGACGCCTTGGTGCTGGTCGTATGGCCGGGACACCGCCTGGCCAAACGCCGCGAAGTGGACGTCACCGCGCTCGGCGAAGAAGTATTCGTGGCGCATATCGTCGAATCGCCTTACCGCCAGCGCGTCGTGCAATTGTTCGCCAAGCATAAAACACCATTACGCATGGAAGTGGAGCTGCCCACGATCGAAAGCATCAAGCGCTTTGTGGAGATGAAAAAGGGCGTCGCGATCGTTCCGCGCATGTGCGTGGAAGGCGAACTGGCGCGCGGAGATCTGCGCGAACTCAAGATTCGCCAGATGCGCATCGAACGCAGACTCTATTTAGTCTACAGGCAGGACCGTCCACTGACTGGCGCAGCGCAAGCGTTGGTGGACATTATTCTGTCACGCAAGAAACCATCTGTCAGAAGAAAAGTCGCTCCACAGGAAAGTTAGCGTTTCGCAGCGAGTTCATCCAGCGCAGCGCCAATGCGCGAAAGCCCTTCGCGCACATCCTCGGTTTTCCCACCCACACCGATGCGGAAGTGCTCGGGTGCCTCAAAGAAACGCCCCGGCACCACACTCGTTTCATATTTATCGCGCAGCAATTGGCAGAAAGCATCAGCGTGGCCGCTGATAAGCTGCGGGAACGCGATTGTGCCCGCCTCAGGCCAAATAGCCAACAGGTCTTTGCGCGAATTGAAAAACTGCTTCAGCAAGGCGCGATTGGTTTCCAGCAAGTTTTTCGCACGCGCAGCTATCTGCGGCAAGTGCTCAAAAGCGAGCACGCTTAGCAATTCAGCCGGATGCGGAGGCATCACTCCGAACAGGTCATTAAGCCGCCACATGCGTTCCGCCAGCGGCTTCGCCGCAAAGATCCATCCGCAACGCAATCCCGAAAGGCCGTAGCCCTTCGTCAAGCTGCTGGTCACCACGAAATTTGGCCCCAGCAGAAACGCGCTTTTCCACGGTGAATCAAAACACGCTTCGAGATACACTTCGTCCACCAACACGTGCGCGCCCAAACTGCGCGCGATTTCTCCCACAATATGCAGCTTCGCGTCAGGGGCTCGCACGCCGGTGGGATTATGCAGATTGGTGATCACGATAAGGCGCGTGCGAGGAGAAATATTTCGTTCCACTTCGCGCGGATCGAGCTGGAACCCCGCCTCGAATTTTCGCGGAAAGCGCCGGATCTTGGCCCCCAAATATTCCGCCGCCGAAACAATCGCCTCGTAGCAGGGCTCTTCGATCAGAATCTCATCGCCGTGTTCCAGAAGCGCGGCCATAGCCAGATGATTCGCCATCGAAGTACCTTGGGCGTGGACGATGTTTTCCACCGGAACGCCGGCCTTGGCGGAAAGCTTTTCCAGCAACGGTTTGTAGCCGTAACCATCCGGACCAGGAATTTCCAGGTTTTCAATCTGCGGATGCAGATCCGCAAGCGGTACGGCCAGCACATCACTCGCCGCAAGATTGTAACGAGTCTTCGAACGCAGCTTCGCCCACTCAATGTAGGCCGAACGAATTTCGCGTCTTTGTGGACTCATGGATTATTCAATCGGAGCCGAGCCGGCGCTGCGCTTCGCACGCCAGCGGAAAAGGAAGTAGACGGGAACCCCAGCGAAAAGGATACACAGGGCGGCCCCCGCATTGCGCGGATACTTGTAAATCGTGTCGAGAACCACAAACGCGGCGACGGTGACGAATAGCCCGGTTGTCCAGGGATGCCCGGGAACGCGATATCGGCCAGTGACTTGATCCTCAGCGTCGCGAATGCTCGCTGCGGCGTGTGTGTCGCGCCAGCGAAAAACGAAAAGGCAGCTCGCCGAGAGGCCGAAGAATAGCCAGTCCATCACCACCACGTAGCTGAGAATCTGTTCGTACGTGCCGAGCAGCACGGCAGCACTGGTGATGGCGCCCTGCAAAGCGATCGCGGCAATCGGCGCACGGGTTCGCGGATCGAGACGCGTAAAAATCCCGGGGAGCACTCCATCTTCGGCCATCGCAAAAGCGACGCGCGGGTACGTCAGCATCGCCTGGCTCAAAAAGCCCAGCGTCGAAATCGCGATCGTTACGGCGATTAGCAACCCGCCAACCGAGCCCAGCGCGCGGCGCATCACTTCGGACGCAGGCGTGGAAGTTGCGGCCAGTCCAGCGGGGGAAAGCGCCTCAACATAAATGAAGTTCGCAGCAACATATAGCGCGATCACCCCCACCACTCCCAGCAGCAACGCTCGCGGCAAGTTCTTCCGTGGCTCGCGAATTTCGCTGGCGATGTAGTTCGAAGTCTGGAACCCGCCGTAAGCAAAGAGCACGGGAATCATCGCCGCACCGAACACCGTCAATAGGTCGAATGAAATCGGCCGGTCAAGCAACGGCCACCACGCCGGATGCGCCACGGCAGCGCGGCCCCAGAATATCAGCCACGCGCCGCACGCGATGATCATGGCAATCGCCAAAATTCGCAGCACCATGAAGAGGCTCTGCACTCTGCTCCCTGCGCGCACCCCCAAGCAATTAATGATCGTCAGAGTCGCCACCACCGCCACGGACGCAAGTTTCTCCGGAATCGCGCCCTGCGAAAACGCGCGGCAGTATTTCGCGAACGTCACCGCCACGGCTGCCGTGCCGCCGGCATTGATCACGAGCAAGCTCACCCAGCCGTAGAGAAAACCGAGCAGCGGATGGAACGCCTCGCGAATGTAAGCGTACTGGCCGCCAACTTGCGGCATGCGCGCGGCGAGTTCGGCGTAAATAAAAGCGCCGAGCAGCGCAATGGCTCCTCCCGCAACCCAGGCGCCGAGAATCAGCGCTGGACGGTGCACCAACTCGGCGACAACATACGGATTTATGAAAATGCCCGAGCCGACGATGCCTCCCATCACCACCATCGTCGCGTCGAATAGCCCAAGCTGCGCGGCAAGCGCCGGGCGCGCCACGGATTCTTGTAAGGACGATTCGTCTTGGCGGAAATCAGTGGGATTGGGCACGATGATGCACGCGACTGACGCGCGCGGCTGCCCTGCTCGCTGCCTTCACAGCATAGCAGGCGGCGCGAATCTATCATTATCGACAAGCCCCGCCAAGCGCACGGCGAAAACGCTTGCGAGCGGGCACACAAGAGCGCATATCTCTAGTTGGGGGTGCGTGTGGGCTTGGGGAATTTTGTTGGCCGGATATTCCACCGCCGCAGCGGACGGCTAGGGCGTGATGGGTACAAGCACGCGATCGGATCTCTGCACGATCAGCGCCGCGCCCAACGCCTGCCGATCGCCATGCCCGTCCTGATCTACGGCAGGCTCGGCGACGAACCCTTTTTCGAACCCACGGAAACGATTAACGTCAGTGCGCGCGGCGGCTTAATTCCGATTTCGGCGGGGGTGGCGCGCCAGCAGGAATTGATTCTCACCAACATGCAAACCGAAGAAGAACTCCTCTGTCGCGTCGCGCGTCTGATTCGCTCCGAAAGGGGCCAAATGCTCGTTGGTCTGGAATTCGTACAGTCCGCCCCAAGTTTTTGGCGCGCCGCGTCGGCGACCAACGACTAATCTTCAAGGCCATGCGCCAGGCCACGGAAGTAAATCGTCCGCGAATAGAATATTTCGGTTGTAGACTTGTACCCAGACAAATTCAATGTGCGAAGGCGACCAATGAAGAGCGAGGTGAATTCATGATCACCAATGAAGAGCGAGGTGAATTCATGATCAAACAGGCCGGAAGCAACGTCGCGGAGACTGCTGTGAGGTCACGCAAAAAGTTCAGGCCCCGAGCCTTGCACTGCGCAAGTATTTTGCTTGTAGCCGCGCTTCTTAATGCAGCGATTGTGCCGCGCGCCGTTCCCGCCCAGCATCCGCAAGACACAAAGGCAAGCGCGCCCGCGCAAGCGCCCGCGCCAGCAGCCCCCACACAGGATTACCTCGTCTATGTAGTCTGCGAATCCGCAGACAAGGTGACCCTGCTGCGCTTTGGTCCACAGGGCTTGCAGAAAGTGCACGAAACGCACATCGGCCTGATGCCGGTGGACATCAACGGGCCGCACGGCATCGCAATCTCGCCCGACAAACAATACGTCTACGTCTCCCTGGGCCACGGCCGCCCCGACGGATCGGTCTGGAAATTGAAAGCCGGCACGGAAGACGTCGTGAAGTACGCGCCGCTAGGGTTGTTCCCCGCCACCGCCGACATTTCCAAAGACGGCGAATTTCTCTACGTCGCCAACGCAAATTTTCACGGTGACATGGTCCCATCTTCGGTTTCGGTCGTTGCCACAGACGCTATGATCGAAGTGAAACGCATCACCACCTGCACCATGCCGCACGGTTCGCGGCTCAGCCCGGACGGCACAAAACATTATTCCGCGTGCATGATGGACGACATGCTTGCGGAAATTGACACGCAAAAGTTCGACGTCTCGCGCACCTTCATGCTCACCGCCGGAAAAGAAATGGGCATGGACGGCCCGCCGCACGCGCAAATGAAAATGAGCGACCTAACGTGCGTGCCCACCTGGGCCCAGCCCTCAAACGACGGCTCGGAAATATATGTCGCCTGCAACAAGTCGAACGAAATTCTTGTGATTGACGCCGCCACGTGGAAACTTTCGCGGAGATTCCCGGCGGGCAACGGCGTCTACAACCTCGCAATGACCAAAGACGGCCGCCTGGTCGCAACCAACAAGCGCGGCCAATCTGTTTCAATCTTCGATCCCAAGACGGGCAAGGAACTAGCGCGCCTACCCACCAAGCGCAAAGTAGTCCACGGCGCGGTAGTCACTCCGGACAACCGTTACGCCTTCATTTCCGTCGAAGGTGTGGGCGACGATCCCGGCACAGTAGAAGTAATCGACCTGGACACCATGAAGACAGTAGCCACAGCAGACGTCCCCACCCAAGCCGCCGGCATCGACTTCTGGAAAACCGAGTCCGGCAAGCAGTAAGAGCTTCCTGACCCGTGACTGACCCCAAGTTGAAGCCAGAGAAAGTTAGAAGCGTGGAAGCCACTGTCGTTCTGGCACTGGCCCTCGCAGCTAGCTCGTTCTCCACCACAGATCAGCAGGCCGCGGACTTTCAATCGCTTTACGAGCGACATCATTGGTTTGCGCTTCGCGACGCAGTTTCGGGAATCTTGGGATGGACCTATTGAATCAGGCAAGCACCGTAACCCTAGACTTTCAGGCCATGACTTTGAAACTCGAGTAATCCTTTTCTCTTGAGGTTGTCGTCGGTGCTGACGGCTAGAATTTGATAAACGCGGAGATCACAGAACTCGATGGCAAACCATCTCGAATCGCACGGTGCGGCTCGACCGCAGGCATGGCTCGCATGGAGCAGCGGAAAAGACAGCGCCTGGGCGCTACAAACCATTCGTCAAGATCGCGAATTCAATGTTGTCGCCTTGCTCACGACCGTGAATAGCACGCACAACCGTGTCGCCATGCACGCCGTGCGCGACAGTCTGCTTGAAATTCAAGCAGCGTCGGCCGGTTTGCCACTGGTGAAAGTGCCGATCCCGTCGCCATGCCCGAACGAAATCTACGAACAAGCGATGAGCGCCGCGATGGCCCGCGCGCGCGCCCAGGGGATCCGACACGTTATCTTCGGCGATCTCTTTCTTGAAGATATTCGCGCCTACCGCGAAAAACAGCTAGCGACCTGTGGGATGACTCCCGTCTTCCCGCTGTGGGGGCGGAACACTCGCCAGCTGGCTGAGGGTATGATTGCGGGCGGCCTGTCCGCGTTTTTGACGTGCGTCGATCCGCGCCAGCTGGATCGCGCGTTTGCTGGACGACGCTTCGACAAAGATCTCCTCGCGGCTCTTCCTCGAGATGTCGATCCTTGCGGTGAAAACGGAGAGTTCCATACATTCGCAAGCGCCGGGCCGATGTTCCGCGCGGAGATACCGGTCACCCTTGGCGAAATTGTCCAGCGAGATGGATTCGTCTTCGCCGATCTGCTGCCGCGAAACGCAGCGGTTGGAACAGCCGGAAGCTGAGTCCTTTCTAGCCATAACAGAAAGTCGCCTCTTCCTTCTTGTAATATCCTTGGTCGCTTCGAGGCGCAGTTCTAATGACATCCACATCACTCGTAGCGAAGCGCGACCATCGGGTCCACGCGCATCGCACGGCGCGCGGGAATGTAGCAGGCAACCAGCGTCACGGCAAGAAGCAGCAGCGAGACCGCAGCAAAAATCAGCGGGTCGTTGGGTTTCACCTGGAAAAGCATGGAGACGATTAGGCGTGTCAATGCAAACGACGCAATCAGACCCAACGCAATGCCCAAGAGCGCCATGCGGCCGCCCTGGCCAACGATGAGGCGGAGAATACTTTGCGGTTGCGCGCCCAGAGCGATGCGAATGCCGATTTCGTGCGTGCGGCGCGCGGTGGTATAAGCGATTACGCTGTACACGCCGATGGTCACCAGAATCAATCCGATCCCGGCAAAAATTCCCATCAGCAGAAATCCGAAGCGCGGCTGGGAATACGAAAACGAATTGATGTAGCTCTCCATCGTGCCGGTCATCGTGAGCGCGACGCCGCGGTCCGTGGCCCAGATTTCATCGCGTACCGCCTTCATCATCATCATCGGATCGCCGGCAGTGCGCACCAGCACACCGCGTCGCGCGGCGCCCGTAATCGTGTAAGGAATCCAGACTTCGGGCATCACCGGCAGCTGAAGACCTTGATTTTTCACGTCCGCGACGACGCCCACAATTTCAAACCAGGCGTCGCGCACCGGGTCGGCAAACGTTTCCAGTTGGAGCAAATGAAGCCGCTGACCGATCGGATTGTCGCTGCCGAGATATTTCCGCGCGAACTCCTGGTTCACCACCGCGAGCTTGCGCGCCCCATTCACTTCCGATTCGTTAAACGGGCGGCCCTGCAGAAACGAAATCCGCAGAGTGGGAAAATATCCTTCGCTGCAAAGTTGAAACAGCGTGGACCATTTCTCCGCGTGCACTTTGCCGGGAACTTCGACGTCGCTGTCGATCCCACCGTAAGGAGGTAGCGTGCTGGTTTCCGTGGCATCCACTACGCCCGGCAGAGATTTCAACCGCAGCAGCAGCGGACGGAAAAACGCAGTAACCTGTTCGGCGGTCTTGTAGCGGTCTTCGGGAAGAGGCAGCCGCACTACCAGCACGTGATCGGGTCGCAGACCGAGGCGAACCTGGCGCAAAACGAGAAAGCTCTTCATCAATAGCCCCGCGCTGATAAGAAGGGTCAGAGACAGAGCGACCTCCAACGCGACGACTGCGTTCCGAACGCCTCCATGACGAAATCCACCACCGACGCCTTTGCCGCTGTCGCGCAGCGGGTCATTCAAGTCTCGACGGGAAATCTGCAACGCCGGAGCGAGGCCGAAGATTATCGCCGTCATCACTGCGACGGCGAGCGCGAACAGGAGCACCGGCGCGTTCATACGGATCACGGCCTCTGCGGGAATGATGTCTGGAGGGATCACGGCAATCAGCGCTTTCAAGCCTGCCCAGGCCATCAACCAGCCGAACGTCGCGCCGCCCATGGCCAGCAGAAAGCTTTCGATCAGGAGCTGTCGCACGATCCTCCAGCGGCTCGCGCCCAAAGCCGCACGAATGGCAAATTCCTTTTCGCGTGTGGTGGCGCGCGCGAGAAGCAAGCTCGCCACATTCCCACAGCCAATCAGCAGAAGCAACCCCACGGCAGCGAGAACGATAAAGAGCGTCGGGCGAAATTCTCCAACGACCTGATCTGCGAGCGAAACTACATGGACCGTAAAGTGTTTCGGGTAATCCTTCGGATAAACTTTTGATAATTGCTGCGCCAGAACCGTGAGATCCGCTTCGGCCTGCGGTACGGAAACGCCGGGCTTCATGCGTGCGAGCAACCACCAATAGATCGGAAATTGACTATCGTTTGCTTTTGATGACCGGTCCATCGGATCGGGAATCCACATGTCAGCATCGCCCAGCGCAAAGCGGGGCGGCATGATGCCGACGAGTGTGCGTGCAGTTCCGTTCAGCACGAACGCTTGGTTCAAGATTTTAGGATTTGAGCTGAAACGCGCAACCCACGTCTTATAACGCATCACAAAGACAGCAGGCGCTCCCGGTTTGTAATCGTCCGCTTGCATTGCGCGGCCGAGCAATGGCGGAACGCCAAGGAACTCGAAAGTGTTGGGAGTTACGCGATGACCGTTGAATCGTTCAGTACCTTCCGCGGTCGTGTACAAGACGTCGGCATTGCTATCGCCGATCGCACCCTCGAAGACATGGTTCTGCTGCGCGTAATCCAAAAACTCAGGCGTCGTAAACCCACCGCGCCCGCCAGGATCGCTCCGGTCGGTGTCGTGGATTTCGATCGCCATGAGGCGATTCGAATCTTTGTAGGGAAACGGCTCCAACAGAACGTGGTCAATGACGCTGAAGATTGCAGCGGAAGCACCGATGCCAAGCGCTAGAGTAAGGACGGCAACCGCGGTAAATCCGGGACTCTTCCGGAGCATGCGCCCCGCGTAGGAAAAATCCTGCCAGAGTGTTCCCATAGATGCACCTCCAGCCCCACCTTTTCGTACGCAAACGCTTGGCTGTAAGTTCCCGCCTAGTCGCGCTCGTGCCAGAGCATGCCACTGGGCGCTCCGGCCGAATCCGATTCCGTATTGGTCTTGTCCCACTGTTCTCGCGAAAGAGGCTGAACGGGCCGGAGTTTTTTCTTCTTCAGCGAGGAGTTCACTTCGTTGAGGTCCTTGGCGACGAAGGCATCGAACTCTTTCGCGACGTCGTCGAGATCGTGTTTCAGCGAATCAATTCGCGCCAATTGATAGTCGGTAGGCCGCCCTTCGTAGTTGTCCAGATCACCGTAAAGCTCGGTGGTGTGTTCGCGGATTCGCTCTTCTCCGGTGATCGCGCCGCCTTCCGTAGTGGCCACGATCTTCTTGCGCATCTCTCCGCATTTGGCGACGAGGGCTTCGAGTTGTTTGCGCAAGGGATCGTTGGCTGGCATTTTCGCGGCGCGCTCGGCGAGTTCGTCGCGTACACCGTTGATGCGTTCGACGTCGAACGTCATATCGCCGAGCAGGTTGTACACGCGCATGATCGCATCGAAATTTTGCTTACGGTCTTCGGCGCTAAATTTCGCGCGTGTGTCCAGACTCACGACGAGCGGAGTAGTGTACGTTTCAGTACCGCGCGTCATCTTCACGGTGTAGGTGCCAGGTAAAACGCGCGGTCCTGTGGCGGCTTCGAATGCCGCGGTGGCCGCGGGCGGAACACGCGGAGGCTTCAGGCGCATGGACCATTCCACGCGGCTCAATCCGCGCCGGCTATTGGCCGGAACCGTGTCTACCAGCTTGCCCTGTGCGTCGAAAACTTCGATTTTCATCTTGCCGTAAATGTGGCGCTTCTTCTGGTAGTAGTAAATCAAAGCGCCGTCGGGCGGATTCGGTCCAATGAATGCGGCGCTGCCGTCGGGCCAACCGCCGTTAGCGTTCAAGCGCTGTTGCACGGGTTTGCCGGGAACGAACGCGGCCTCCTGCGCCATCACCTCGGCAGACAGTTTGCGCAGAGGAGTGATGTCGTCAACGATCCAGATGCCACGCCCATGCGTGGCTACGACGAGCGATGATTCGCGAGCTTGAACCGCGATGTCGCGCACCGGGACGTCCGGGAACTCGTTGCCCTTGTACTGCGCCCACTGCTTGCCGCCATCCAGCGAAATCCACAACCCAAATTCAGTGCCGACGAAAAGCAGGTTCGGCAATTCGGTGTCTTCTTTGACGACGTGCGCAAAGCCGCGCACCCCGCTATCTTTGGCGACGATCGGAGTCCACGTCTTGCCGTAATCCGTGGTTTTGTAAACGTGCGGGTCCATGTCGCCGAACGTGTGCCGGTCGAACGTCGCGTAGGCAGTGGCGGGATCGAAGCGGCTGGCCTCCACCCACGACACCCACGAGAATTTCGGCAAGTCCGGCACGTTTGCTACGACGTTGGTCCAGGTCTTACCGCCGTCGCGCGTGAGCTGCACGTTGCCATCATCAGTGCCGACCCATATGGTTTGGCCGTCGCGCGGAGATTCGCTGATGGAATAGACGGTCGTGTGCATCTCGGCGTAGGAATTGTCCACGGTGACGCCGCCGGATTGTTCCTGCTTCTGTTTTTCCGGATCGTTAGTAGTCAAGTCGGGAGAAATGCGATCCCAGGTTTGCCCATGATCGCGCGAGCGGAAAAGGAATTGCGCACCAATATAAATCGTGCCCTTTTCGTTGGGACTCATGTGAATGGGCGTGTTCCAATTGAAACGTAGCTTGCCTTCGCCATAATTCGGCTGCGGCTTGATGTTCCGCGAATCGAGTGTCATGCGATTCACGCGCGCGACGTCACCACCTTGGGATTCGGCGTAAACGTAGGTCGAGTCGGCTGGGTCGGGGAAGACGAAGAATCCGTCGCCGCCGTACAAATTCTCCCAACGATGATTGCTAATTCCACCGGGATAGGCGGAGTCGCCGATCCAGTCGCTGTTATCCTGCAGTCCGCCGAAAACGTGGAACGGGTCCGCATCGTCCACGCTGACGTGATAAAACTGCGAAATCGGCAGGTTGCCCGCCTTCCACCAGGTGTTGCCGCTATCGTAGGAATACCAGACGCCGCCGTCGTCGCCGGCAATCAAGTGATTCGTGTTTTCCGGATTCACCCACACATCGTGAAAATCGCCGTGAGCGCTGCCGCCGATGGCGCTGAAGCTTTTGCCGCCGTCGTCGCTCATGATCAGGGTGAGGTCAGGTTTATAAACCTTGTTTTCGTTCTTGGGATCCAGGATCAAGTTAGCGAAATAAAATGGCCGCCATACCATGTATTGGCTACGGTCGCGCTCCTGCCATGTTTTTCCGCCATCATCCGAACGAAAAACAGCGCTGCGCGTGGATTCGATCAGCGCGTACACCACATTCGGCTTGGAAGGAGCGATGCTCACCGCGATGCGTCCCCAGGGCTTCGGCGGCAAGCCTTTGGCGCTCGTTTCGTCCAAATCACTCCACGTTGCGCCGCCGTCGGTAGTCATAAATAAGCCGCTGCCACTCGACGACGTAGGACTCTCGCCACCGGAACGGAACGTCCAGCCCTTTCGTCGAAAATCCCACATGCCCGCGAAAATAACCTTTGGATCAGCGGAGCTCATGGACATCATCGAGCAGCCTGTCGAAAGATTCGCGCCCTTCAGAATATTCGTCCAGGTCTTGCCGCCGTCGGTGGTCTTGTAGACACCGCGGTCGTCGCTATCGCTCCAAAGTTTTCCGGTCGCACAGGCGTACACCGTATTGCCGTCTTTGGGGTCAATCAGGATTTTCGCAATATGCTCGGAATCCTTCAGGCCCATGTTGGTCCAGTTTTCGCCGCCGTCCGTGGACTTATAGATTCCGTCACCGATGGAGACGCTGTTGCGCATCCAAGGCTCACCGGTGCCCACCCAAATAGTTTTTGGCGCTTGCGGGTCTACGGCGATAGCGCCGATGGATTGCGCCGTCTGTTTGTCGAATACGGGCTTGAAGGTGGTGCCGCCATTGACGGACTTCCACACGCCGCCGCTGGCAGCGCCGATATAAACCGTGAGCCGGCCGTCTTCTTTTACCGCGGAAAGCGCCGCGACACGCCCGCTCATTTCTGCCGACCCGATGTTACGAGCACCCAGTCCCGAAATCGTGTCCGAATCAAACTTCTGCGCCGGTTTTGCGTCCTGGGCGCTGGAGGGCACCGATATCGCAAGGAACGCAACCAACAATCCAAAACTGAAATATCGTCGAGTAGAATGAGGCATCTTCTTCGAGAGTTCCTTGTGAGCGATTTGGTGACCCGCAACAAACGCGTTCAGTGCATCCGTGAGTCTGGCCGACACGCAAGGGTTCACAGCGCACCCCCTGAAACTTTGGCTTCTGGTTTGGCGCTGGGTGCAGCCGGCATGGTGAAGAGCGCGTCCGCGAGCGGAATGTTGATCTCTATTTTGTCCACAGTGAACTTGACGCGATCGGGGGAGCCTTTTTGCCCTTGCTCGAACGCAAAAGAATAGTAAATGCCGTTCACTTGCTCGTAATCGCCGTAGAACATTTCGGTGTACTGCACAGTCCCGCGGATATTCGATTGGGTTTCGACCTTCAACTCCAGGAAGGAGTCCGCATCCAGAAAATAAATACGCACGTCGCCATTTTTTAGAGTCAGCTTCACCTTGTAGCAGTCCGTGCCCTCAACTGAATCGTGGCCCGTCAGTTCCGCTGTGTGTCCTTTCTGTTTGTAATCCACCAGCGGTCCGTCAATGTCCGCGTCTTCCTGCAAACTCTTCAAATCGTCTGCGGAGAGCAGCTCCGCGTCCCGCCGTCCCTGGAAAGGATTCACCTGCCATCCCGTCTTGCCGTCGTAGCCCTGAACCTGGGCAAGCCCCTGGATGATTGTTTCTTCGCGCACCTTATCCGGGCGTTTATTTTCCTGGAGGAAGCCGGCTCGAAACTGCCCGGCCGTTAATTTTCCGGTCGTTCGGATAGTTTCGACGGACTTGAGCTTGTCCATGCCGCCATGCGCCTGGATGTTCTTGGCGATCACCTCGTCCACAGTCTGCCCGAAGCCAGCCGTCGGGAGCAGACATGTGACCGCCAGCACAGCGACAGCGGACAGCAGGGTCCGCAGCGCGCTGTTCAAAAGTCCGATTGGAGACGGATTTACAAAACTGTTCATGGTCGCTCCGATAGATTTGTCAATTCACACGCACAGATTCAATAAATCAGGATGGCAGAAGGCGGCTCGCGTTCCTTGAGACGAATTTTAAGCGCCTTAGTTAGCACATTTTGGCGGGCAATTCGACCGGAATTGAAGAATTGCTATAACGCTCTGCCGGATTCTCGGCGAAGCATCCCCGGTCAGGATCACGCAGGACCACAGTGGATGACTCGCCCACGTAGTTCGGTGCCGCGAAGCACCCAATCGGCGCGGCTCCAAGCGCGGATGCAGGTCGAAAGGACGCAGTTTCCTGCGTGGCGGATCCCTGGGGTAGCAAGTTCATCCTGGTAGGAAGACCTGTGGAATTCTTGGGATTTTCCGAGTGGGAAAGCCGCCACCTGCGCGAACCGAGATCATTGTAAACCATTGAATCGCATACTGTTATATTCATGCAAGAGAGGGCCGTGGCGATCCGGCTAGAAATTCACAGGAACGGCGCTGGCTTCCGCGACTTTCGACTACCCTCGGGCTACTCCGCAATGTAGAATACGCTTTCCTGGTCTTGCCTGATATTTAGTCCACCCCGAGGTGCAATGATGACGGAAGCGACTGCCGAACGGCGATACGCGGGAGTGCATTGCTACTCCTGCGGAGAGCCGATTCCAGTGCCTGCGAGAATCGCAAAGAAAGCCACGACCGCCGAGGCCGAAGGCTCTGAAGCCACCCGAGAGATCAATCCGGCGGTATTCAATCTTCGCTGCAAAGTCTGCGAAAAAGAAAACTTCTATGGCGCGAAAGACGTTAGGGAAATGGACGGAGAGCCGCGGCTAGTCAGGTCGCGCGCCCGAGCGGCCGGGTCGCTTCTGCGGCCGTCCATCAAGCTGGCTCGAACGGCAAGCGCCTAGCTCTTACCGCCTCAGTCAACGGCAAGCGCCTAGCTCTTACCGCCTCAGTCTTTCCGCGAATTGAGGCGCGGGTCGGGCTCAATGGCGGACGTAGGGATGCGCAGTAAGGATCGGAAGCCCGTACATTTACCCGGAACTTGCTGACGAGAGTGTGAAGGTGCGTCGCTAGATTCAAAAGTTCATGAACGGCCTTGGCGGATTCCTGGCTTCCCGCTGCCGTCTCCTGCGTAATTTTGGCGATTTGCTCGATGTTGGCGCGGATTTCTTCGCTGGCGCCCGACTGTTGGGTAGCAGCGGTAGCAATCAGCCAGATCATGTCGCCCACGAGTTCGGAATTTTTGATGATTTCGTGGAGACAGTTGCCTCCGTACACTTTGAGAGTGCCCTTGATTACGTCGAGAGCATCTTTGTCGTCAGAGTCAAGATAGCAGTTGTGCGGTGCGGTGCGGCGATTCGTTCATGAAACCTGTCGTCGGTGGACTTCCACTTATCCAGCGCGTCGTCTTGACCGCTTTGTTTCCCGATGTTTAAGAGGACCTCTCTCTCGCAGCGCCGCATGTCCAATGCATTGATTCGGGCGCCGGAGAGTAGCCCTCAAGTTCCGCGTCCGTTCGCTGCATTTCGATCATCGCCTTGGAAATTTTGTAGCCCTCAAGTTCCGCGTCCGTTCGCTGCATTTCGATCATCGCCTTGGAAATTTTGTGGGTTCCCCAGTATCCCGCCGGGGCTACACCAATCATGAGCAGCAAAACCAAGCCGAAGCCCGCGCTAATCTTTCTCCCCAAAGTCAATTTCATAGAAATCTGCCGGGCGCGAGCGAATCAGATCTGCGTTTTCGCAAAATGTTTCAAAATGGATGGCAGCGCGCCGCCTATCCCGAAAAGTCTCCCGGCGGGTTTCCTTTTGCGATTGTTGGCAGCGAGCACGAGCACTTGCGGTCCAGCTTCTACCGCAGTCCGACGAGGCAACTCCCCAATGGCAATCGATCGGCACCGCACACAAAATCTTGAACATTTGGTTCGACGGAGTGCGGGGTGGTCCTTGGATAAAACCTGATCCGCCAGTGCGGCAGCCGCGCTGATCGACATATTCCCGGATTCTCCCTTGACACGACACCGAGAAGTTCGATATATGTCGAGTGTCTAGGTATGACGACCCATACTGAACGAACCGAGTTCCTCAAGGGAACTCTCGACATGCTGATTCTGAAGATCGTGGCGCTGGGGCCCAGCCACGGCTACGCGATCTCGCAGCGCATCCAGCAAATCTCGCGAGATTTCTTCCAAATCCCGCAGGGCTCGCTGTACCCGGCGCTTCATCGTTTGGAGGAACGCGGATGGCTTGAAGCCGAATGGCGAGACACGGAAACCGGGCGAGAGGCGAAATTCTACAAGCTCACCAAGAAGGGTTGGAAACAACTGGACGCCGAGATCTTGGGCTGGAAACAAACTGCCGAAGCTGTCTCGTTGATCCTCAGGACCGTCGAGTAGGAGCGTGCACCATGCGCTGGTTCCGCCGTCTATTCCGCAAAGAGGCGGTTGAAAAGCAACTCGACGCCGAACTTACTCGCTTGCTGGATCCCTGCGCGACGGGCGGCAAGTGTCGATCCACTCGTCGCGCTCCGTCACGAATAAATTTTCGTGCGGCTCGAATGTTCCGTCTTCCAATTTCACGAAACCAGCGGGCGGCCGGCAATTTCTTCGAGGATGCGGTACGGGGCGGCTTCCGGCGCAACCAACGCTCGAGGAGGAATCAAAAATGTCTGCTCAATCGCATACTGGCCGGACATCGCCGCGTGTGCCACGCTGTCCGTGAACACGATCCAGGTGGCGAGCGGCGGAAATTCCAGCCGCGTCTTCGGACAATTTTGCTGAAAGGCTGCGTTCTCCTTCAGAAAATCGTGAAATCGCAGCATGAACATGTCGTAGGCAGTCCGGCCCGCCGCGCTGAACCCGAGTTTTGCGCCCAGATTCTGCACTGTGCGTGCCAGAAATGAATCGTCTTCAGCGATTTCCTGCAAGCCCGCGGCCTTCGCGAATTGCCGCGCAAGCGCATCGAAACTTTCGGTTGTGTTCCAAACGCGCGGCCGCGCGGGATTCAAATTCGTGAACACTCGCAAAATACGTCCGCCGCGCGTCGGACGGCTGGGGAAAGCATCCACGTGCAATAGATCATTGCGCTTGTGCAGTGGCAAGTCGCGGTTTTCTTCTTCCAGAGGCCGGAAGCTCGCGAAATCCAGATCCCATTTTCCGTTATACGGCGAAAGAAATCTGCCGATGAACTCGATAATTCGCGCGCTATAGTTCCGCATGATCGAATGAAGCCGCTCGACCGTCGCCCTGTTGCCGGATACACCGCGCAAAATGTCCTCGCTCGGCCGGTACGATACGTTCTTGTGCATCCGCAGCTCGGTCCACTCCTGCTCGCGCAGAAATTTCTGATCCTCCAGAGGCAAGTCGAAGGGAAGCTGGCGAAAGAACAGGATTTGCCCCCGCTCGGCCATTTCGCAGTACGCACGTGCGCGCGCCTCCTGCTGCTCGGAGCCGACCCAGCCGCCGGGCAATTTGTAGTCTTCCACCAGGATCCAGGGCAGGTTCGTCATGGCCTTCGCTTCATCGATCCGCGTGGAAGGACGAAACCGCAACAGTGCTGGCAACACCCCAGACCAACTTTAGCATCACGGTTTCCCTGCGAACTTTGCATCTCTGCGGTGCGGCCCACGGTATCTCAGTGTCCTCTGATGTGTTAAATCTTTTAGCAGTGGCCATCAAACGCGGGGCAACTTTTATACCTGCCGTGATCTGTGCGTAACGTACAATTCAGCCCTACTTTTTTGCCGCGTTCGCCGCTTGATACCCAGGCGGCAACAACGTAGTGCTCAAATCCAGACCGGAAAGATCCACGCCTTCCAGATTTGTCTCTCGCAGGATGGTCGTCTGCAAGTCCGCGCCCGTAAAATCAGCCCCGCGAATTTCCGCGCTCCGAAAATTCGCCGCGCCGAAATTCGCATGCCGTAGGATCGCTTGCCGCAGATCCGTGCGGAATAGTTCCGCGCCCCCTACTTGCGCTTCTGTCAAATCGGCGCCGCTCAGGTTGGCTTCGGTCAAATCCGCCTTGCGCAAGTCCGCGTGCCTCAAATTGGCTTTGCTCAAATCAGCCGACGAAAGCCGCACATTGTAAAGCTTCGCGCCCTCCAGGTTCGCTCCCTGAAAATTGATCAGGTCCAGATTCGCGCCCTCGAAATTCACGCGCGACAAATCGGCGCCCGCAAGATCCGCTCGCGCGCCAGTCTCGTCACCGCGCACGAATCGCTTGTGCGACTCGATGATCTCCGACACTCGTTTACCCTTATGCTTGACGCTCTTCGGGGATCTCAGACCCCCTCCTTTTAATGCGCTTAGGATTCCCATTGCTTGTTTCCCAGCAGGTCTGTTTTCGTACCTTCCGAATTTTACTAGAATCCGGCCGAATGTGGGGGCCCAACTATCTCATACCGAAGAATGTCTCAAGAGAAATGCCAAGCTGATGAAAGCGTGAACGTTTTTCGCGGCCAAGCGACTTGTGGTACCGTCGAATCATGCTGCGGTTTTGCAATACCCGTACTGTTCCGAATCGTTTCTTAACAGCTGCGGCACTGCTGACGTTCTTTCTCGCACTTGTGATCCTGGCGCAGCCTCTTAGAGCGCAGGAAACCTCCGAAGCTCCTGGCGAGGAAGTCGTTGTAAATCTCGCCACAGGGCGCCTCATCATCGTTGTCGTGAAAGACGCCATTTTGATTGGTACGGTTGAAGACCCCATCGAGCCCCAAACGCATCCCCCCATCCCGGTCCAACTCAGTGGCAGACGCGCCGGCATCATGCTCGGCGCAGTGGACTGGTTTTCGCCTTCATCCCAGCTCGAACTTGCCCGTATCGACAGGGAGTTGCCGCGCCTGCGCGGTCACTTCGCAAACGCGGCGCCCGGTCCGCACTTGGACCAGGCCGGAACAAACTCGGAGGCCACTGACATTGAATCTGTCGGGCAAGGTGTATTCGAACGCCTAAATGTTGTCGCCAATAATCTCCACGCGAAGCTCGATTGGCCGCCCGACGAACCCGTCGCGGAATTGATCGTTGCCGACTACATCCAGGGGTACGGGCCGGAGGTGTGGCAGCTCACATTTTCAATTAAGCAGGAAATGCAGCGTCTCGATTATTACGATACGCACATTTCTCATCCGACCTATGTGCAAATGTGGCCGCCCGAAAAAGGGCAGCCGCACAGTCTCGTGGAATTTCAGTATCCGCCCGATAAGACCCAGCCCACACTGCTCGACTTGCTCCGCCAGAAGGATCCTCGCATCGAGAAAATCTGCGCCTCTGATGCAAAAATGAGGGACGTCGCCGATGGCCTGCTCGGGGGTCAAAGCAACAAGCTCCTCTCCGTGGACGCCACACAATTTCTTCGCGCAGCGCTCGCCGTCCTCGCACCGCCAAACGCCCGCCAAACCATGGCAGCAATCGCGCTGGAAACCGGCTTTGAGTGGATTCTTAGGCCGCCTGTCGAGCCGAAGCGGCCCATAACAGCGCAACAAAAGGATCAAGAGCGCCACGAAGAGGAAGCCCCGTCGCTGCTGAAGCCTCCCTCTCCCGAGTGAATTCGAACAATCTCGCGCCTTCGAATGCGGGGAAGGGCTCACCGCGCGAATCCGCAACGCTAACTATTCCCTTTTATCGGCGAGCGTCGCCTGCAGCCGCGCGTTTTTCTCCGCAACTGATTTCGCGAGATCGTCTTTATGTTCCACGAGCTTCCGTGCAATCGCGGCATCGGATAGCGCCAGAATCTCTGCCGCAAAAATTGCTGCATTCACTGCGCCGGCTTTATCAATCGCCATCGTGGCGACCGGAATTCCTCCAGGCATTTGCACCGTCGCAAGCAGCGCGTCCAACCCATTCAACGAACTCGTCCCCATCGGCACGCCGATTACAGGTAGCGTTGTATTCGCTGCAATTACGCCCGCTAGATGCGCCGCAGCGCCGGCGGCTGCAATCAGCACCTTCAAGCCGCGGTCCAGCGCCGTGGTCGCGTATTCGTGCGCGCGCGCCGGAGTGCGGTGCGCAGACACGACCTCCATTTCGTAGCCGATCCCGAATTTCTCCAGCACTTTCCCCGCTTCGCTCATCACCGGCAAGTCGGTGTCGGAACCCATCAGAATTCCCACACGCACGCCTTCCCGCTTATCTTTTGACGCCACCTGGAAGTCTCCTATTGGGATTGGCTCACCGACGCGGTCTGGTCAGCTATCACTGCCACTTCAATCCGATCCCCGCGACGAATTCTCCCTCCCACATTCACCTTGCACAGCCAGCCGCGTTGGCCGCGCAATTCCTCTTGCAGCCCCATGCGAATCTCATCCATGCGTGCGCACGGGTGGCACGGACCAGTGATTTCCAATACGCACTGTTCGCCAATGTGCAGTATTTGTCCCGTGCTGAGGGCCCGCAAATCCATTCCTCGCGTCGTAATGTTCTCTTTGACCCTTCCGGGCGAGACGCCCAACGTCTCCAAAGTCTCCCGGTCGATCAACGAAACCTGCCGTTTGCTGCCGGGCCGCCCATGGATGCAGCCCCTGAATCCCTTGTTCGCCACTACTTCTACTTCGTCAACTTCCTCCATGGGAAAGCGGTGCACCAAACATTTGAAAAGATGCAGCACCTCACCCATCCAAAGCCTCCGCCGCCGCCTTGCTCTTACTCCTCCAGGTCCCGATGTCGTTTCGATAGTGGGCACCAGGAATCTTGATTCTACTCGCTGCATCGTAGGCCATTTCACTTGCCTCACCTAGTGAGCCGCCGGCAGATCCGACGCCAAGAATCCGCCCACCACTTGTGTAGTAGCTCCCCCCGTCTCGTCTCGTCCCTCCGTGGAACACCGTCGCCCCCGGCACTTTGCCGGCTTCCTCCAACCCTTTGATCTGCGTGCCCAGAATCGGATGCGCCGGGTAGCCCTCAGCTGCCATCACCACGCAGACACTCGCACCCGGAAGCCATTTCGCTTGCGACACATCCAGGTCCCCCGTCGCCGCCCCCATGCAGGCCCGCGCAAAATCAAAATTGGCCCGCAGCAAAATCGACTGGGTTTCGGGGTCCCCCAACCTGCAATTGTATTCGAGAACTTTTGGCCCTTGCTTGGTAAGCATCAACCCAAAAAAAATAAATCCTCGATATTCCATTTTCTCTTTTCGCAACCCCGCGAGCGTCGGACGGACGATCGTCTTCAGAATTTCCTCTTCGAGTTCCGCACTCAGCATGTCATCGCTTGAATACGTTCCCATCCCGCCCGTATTCGGACCTTCATCATGATCGAATGCGCGCTTGTGATCCCGCGTCGGCGCCAGCGAAATAAAATTCGCCCCGTCGGTCAGCACAATGTAGGAGAGTTCATGTCCCGAGAGCCCTTCTTCCAACAGCACACGGCGGCCCGCGTCGCCGAATTCCTTCTTCTCCATCAAACGCTCTATAAAACTCGCCGCTTCTGGTGCGCCTGGCGCGACCAATACACCTTTACCTGCACAAAGTCCGTCCGCTTTGATCACGAGGGGCCAAGTAGTCGACTCCAGATCCGCATAGGCCTCCACGGCCGAGTCGAAAACGCCGCGCACAACAGCCGTTGGAATTCCATGCCGTTCCATGAACTTCTTTGCAAAAACCTTGCTTCCTTCCAGCTGCGCCGCTGCTTTGCTCGGACCCAAAATCGCAAGTCCACGTCGCGCAAACTCATCCGCAATACCGTTAACCAGCGGCAATTCCGGACCTACAATCGTTAGGTTCGCGCCAAGCCGAGCGGCCAAATCCGCAGCCGCAGCCACATTGCCCAAATCCAGCGGCACACACTCCGCGTCGCTAGCGATGCCGCCGTTTCCCGGCGCGCACCAAATTTTATTGACCAGCGGGCTTTGCCGCAGCTTCCAAGCAACTGCATGTTCACGCCCGCCGCCACCGATAATTAAAATTTTCATGTTCATTCGCGGAGACAAGAACGATACGGCCCCGCGTCTGGCGGTGTCAACCTTTAGCGTCGCGATCGCCTGCGTTCAACTTGCTTCTCCCGCGTGAATAGTGCTTTCATTTAGCGCGATGCATTGGGACTTTGCTCTTATTCTCTTGGCTCTTGGAATCGCGGTGCCGCTGCTCGGACGCCGCCGCGTCGGGCAACTAATGCGCACCCCGAGCACCACCAAGATGGATCGCCTCTCGCTGTACGCTACAACGCTCACCTTTCAGTGGATCGCCGCAGGAGTGATTCTGTGGCGCGCCGGGGCGCACGAAATACGCGCCGCACAGCTGGGTCTCGCGATCGGCAATCCAATTCTTACCGTCACTATCACGATCGTTCTCACGGCGCTCGTCCTTCTCAATCAACTCATCAGTCTTCGTCGCCTCGCTTCCAACCCGGCCGAAGCCCAAGGATTGCTTCCGCAACTCGCGCTCAAATTGTTTCCGCAAGATGATGTGGAACGACTGGCGTTTTTCGCTCTGGTGGTGACCGTCGCAATCTGTGAAGAGCTGGTTTACCGTGGATTTGTCCAATGCGTTTTCCAGGATTGGTCCAAGGGCTCGGTCACTGTCGGTGTGCTGGGATCCGCCATCTACTTTTCTATTGCCCATCTGTATCAGGGCCGCCGAGGCTTAGTCTCGACACTCGTCGCTGGGCTAATCTTTGCGGGCGTTCGCGCTGGGACGGGCAGTTTGCTACCGCCCATCGCGGCTCACTTCGTGGCTGACATTACCGTCGGCATCTTGGCGCCCGTCAAGATTCTCTCGGCAATGTCCAAGGAAGCTTCGCAAGTCCCATGAACGTAGTACGTTAAGAACGCCCGGCGAAATGCTACTTATATAGTATAAAAGATGAAACGTTTCACTGATGAAGAGATCGCGCGCGCGCTCAATCCGTACAATCTCGAAGCTACGGGCCTAGGCGCCCTCTGCGATCAAATTCGCGTCTATACTGATCTTCTTCTGCGCTGGAATCGCCGTATCTCCTTGACCACCATCACAGATCCGCTGGAAATTCTCCGGTTCCACTTTGGAGAGAGCCTCCTAGCAATTGCGTCCGTTCCCATACGGCACGGTCGGCTCGCCGACGTTGGTTCCGGTGCTGGCTTCCCGGCCATACCAATCCGCATGGTTTGTAAAGATGTATCCCTCACTCTCATCGAGTCGAATCGCAAAAAGGCTGCATTCCTGGCGGAAGTCGCGCGCGAGCTTGATCTCTCGGGCGTCCACATACACGCGGAGCGCATGGAAGATGTCGATGATCGAGACTTGGGATTTGATTTCGTCACTGCGCGTGCGGTAGCGATAGACGATATATTTCTCCAGTGGGCCAATAATCATCTAAAGCCAGCCGGTGTAATTGCTCTCTGGCTCGGTAGAGACGGTTCTAGGAAGATTTCGCTTTCGAGCTCGTGGAAATGGAGAGATCCGATCAACATTCCAGGAGCTGATAGGCGCGTAATCCTCGTCGGGTCGAAGTAATTTGAGTGATCGTTCCACGTGGAACGCCGCGGAAGGGCTCTGCGAAACGAAATCATTATTGTTGCTCGACCGCATTGTTTCACGTGAAACATCTTGTCTACCGCGATAACTTTCTGGTACATTTCTCGCGCACTTGGGGGATTTTTCTGGTGGCGCGCGTAATCGCAATCACAAACCAAAAAGGCGGAGTAGGGAAAACAACCACAGCTGTCAACCTCGGTGCCTCGCTAGCAGCCTCCGAACAGCGTACTCTCATCATTGACTGCGACCCGCAAGGCAACACGACCAGCGCTCTCGGCTTTCCAAAGGACCCTTCTCGCCGGACGCTATATCAATCGATCATTCTGGGCGAGCCGATAGAGCGTGTCACACTCGATGCCCAAGTTGAAGGTCTCGAACTAATCCCATCAGACAAGAACCTGGTCGGTGCCTCAGTCGAGCTGGTGTCGATGGAAGATCGTGAGTACAAGCTGAAGGCGGTGATTGCACCGATCCTCGCAAAATACCACTACGTGCTGCTCGACTGCCCTCCATCCCTCGATCTCCTAACGATCAACGCTCTAGCCGCAAGCGATTCTGTTCTAGTCCCAATCCAGTGCGAGTACTTCGCCCTCGAAGGCGTCTCCGAACTTCTGGACACGCTGATGCGCCTACGACGCACCATAAATCCCTCACTTGCCATTGAGGGCATTCTGTTAACAATGTACGACGACCGTACCACACTTTCAAAACAGGTGGCGGCCGACCTCCGCAGCTTTTTTGGTTCCCAAGTCTTTGAAACCGTGATTCCAAGAAATGTCCGGCTAGCTGAAGCCCCAAGCCACGGAATGCCGGTCATGTTCTACGACATACATAGTAAAGGTGCAGAAAGCTATATCCAACTCGCCAAGGAGGTCATCGCAAATGCCCAGAAACGCGTTGGGCAGGGGATTGAGCGCGCTCATTCGGGAGCCGGAGCCGACACCAACTCAGCCCCTCCAGCCGCCGCTGCCGCCAGTGCAGGAGCCGGCGCAAGCGGTCCAGGCCCCGCCGGTTCGAGTGACGACGGCGACGGGAGCAGCGGCGGCGGCAACGGCACCAGCTCTGAGTGAAGGCCTCTTTCAGGTTGACATTGACCTGATCGATCCAAGCCCTTACCAGCCACGCACACGCTTCCGCGAGGAGACGCTGGACGAACTCGCCCGTTCGATTCGTTCGAGCGGGATCGTACAGCCACTCGTCGTTCGACGGATCGCCAATCGCTACCAGCTCATAGCCGGCGAACGCCGCTGGCGCGCCGCGCAACGAGCCAGCCTCAACCGCGTGCCAGTCGTCATCCGCGACGTGCCTGAAGAGATGGCGCTCGAGATGACGCTCGTCGAGAACCTCCAGCGTGAAGATCTCAATCCCATCGAGCAAGCCCACGCCTTTCAGCGCCTCATTGACGAATTCCACCTTACGCAAGAGCAAGTCGCCGAACGCACGGGTAAGGATCGCGCCACCATTGCCAATGCCGTGCGCCTATTGAAACTAGAGGAGCCGATCCAAGATCTCCTTGAGGAAGGTCGCCTGACTGCGGGGCACGCTAGGGCGCTGCTCGCCGTCGCGGACTCCCAAGCACGCCTAACGCTGGCGCGTCGTGTGGCCCGCGGCGGAATGACGGTTCGTCAGGTCGAGCGCCTGGCCTCCCGTGGAACAAAGCCCAATGTCGGCGCTCCGACTTTTTCCCCGGACGCCAACACAAAAGCTGCGATCGAGGAGCTCCAGCGCGAATATGGCACACGCGTCTTGATTCATCCGCGCCACGGCGGGCGACCAGGACAGTTAGCTTTTGAATACTACGACGATAGTGATTTGGCCCGCCTCTATGACCAACTCATGCGAAAATAATGGTAATGTAGTTGCCCGCGCATGGGGGATCGTCGATGGGTTTGGGTTGGTTTGACCGTAAGCGACATGATTCCGGTGAGTGGACAGGTTTCCTCGAGCAGGGTGTAAAACTCGAAGGCCGCCTGGAATCCACCGGTACTTTCCGCATCGACTCAACGATGAAGGGAAATCTGGTCTCCCACGAAACACTGATCCTCGGTGAGCACTCGAAAGTCGAGGGTCAGATTGACGGAAACTACGTCATCATCGGTGGTCATTTCGACGGTGTCATCAAAGCCTCGGGCAAAGTCGAAATTCAAACCAAGGCCATCGTCACCGGCGAAATTCACACGCCATGCCTCGTGATGGAGCCAGGGGCTATTTTCGACGGACGTTGCCACATGCTATCCGCCACTGAAGCCACAAAGCCAATCACGATTCCCATCCGTTCAGCCGCCGCTCACGCATAGCATTCCGCGCCCGCAGCCAAGAATGGGCTTCGGCATCACACCGCTGCGACTCCGACGCGCTACAATCATCCAATCGGTTTCGGAAGGAAGAATGTCATCGGCAGAGCAAATCCGGCTAACCACGACGGCGAAAGCAGCGGGCTGCGCCGCGAAATTAAGCCCGAGCGTGCTTGATGCGGTCCTGAATCGCCTTCCACGGCAAACCGATCCTCATGTCATCGTCGGTTTCGAAACCAGTGACGACGCTGCCGTCTATCGCCTGACCGACGATTTAGCAATCGTACAGACGGTCGATTTTTTCACGCCGATCGTCGATGACCCCGAGCTTTTCGGCCAAGTAGCCGCAACGAATGCACTCAGTGACGTCTATGCAATGGGCGGCCGACCGATTTCCGCGCTGACGATCGTCGCCTTTCCCGCCGCCAACCCTCCCGAAATCCTGGAACAAATCCTGCGTGGGGGCCTCGCGAAAATGACCGAAGCGAATTGCACCGTTGTGGGCGGGCATTCCATTCGCGATGACGAGCTGAAATTCGGCTACGCGGTCACTGGCACAATCCACCCAGAGAAAATCTGGAGGAATGTCGGCGCGCGACCAGGCGACGCGCTGGTTTTTACCAAGCCCATCGGGACAGGCGTAATCTCGACGGCGCTGAAGCAAGGCCGCGCCGATGAATCCTGGGTCGCCATTGCCACCGCCTCGATGACGCGCCTGAATCGTGACGCCGCCGAGGCGCTGCACGAAATCGAAAATACCGCCCCGCAGAACGCCCCACCGATTCATGCTGTCACCGACGTGACAGGGTTTGCGCTTCTCGGCCACGCGCGCGAAATGGCCATCGGCAGCAGCGTCTCCATGAAAATTGATCACACGCGCATTGCCTATCTTCCCGGAGCGATCGAAGCGGCACGCGCTGGATTTTTTTCTGGCGGCATGAAAAATAACCGTGAGTTCGTCGCAGGCTGCGTCACTTTCACATCACACGTACCTGATGAATTTCGCGCTCTCCTGTTCGATCCGCAAACTTCCGGCGGCCTACTCGTGGCGATCGCGCCCGAGTTCGCAAACGCTGCGCTCGCCGCGCTCGCGCATCACAATATCCCTGCCCGCATCATCGGAGAAGTTCTTGCCAAACACACACCGCTCCTCGAAGTCACGTAATTCGCGCGCAATCGTGTACACTTTCTCCTTTTCAAATATTACATGGACACCATAACTCACGGCATCGTCGGCGCGCTCATCGGCAAAGGTTACTTCTCGGAACGCAACGGTCGCGTTGCAACTTTCGCGGCGGCCGCCGGCGCCATGTTTCCCGATATTGACGTGGTCGAAGAAATCGTCTCGCGCGATCCACTGGCGATCGTGCGGTATCACCGCGGAATCACTCATTCATTTGTGGCGCTGCCATTTTTCGCGGCGATTCTCGCCTGGCTCACTCGCGCGGGTTTGGGAGTATTAAAGAAGAGATTTGCAGGCCTGCGCGATATCGAATCCCCGTCGTGCGGAATTCTTTTCGTAGTTTATGCCATCGCCATAGCCAGCCACATAATCCTCGACGCCATGACGTCCTTCGGTACGCGCATTTGGGATCCCGTTTCGCAACAACGAGTGGCTTGGGATCTGCTGTTCATCATTGATTGCTGTTTCACGTCGATCGCGCTACTGCCGCAAGTCGTCGCCTGGATTTACGCCGACAGCGCCAAGACGCGCGCCCGCGCGATCTCCCTGTGGGCGCTTTTCACCCTAGCTGGCTTTGTCGTGTGGAGAATTGCCAACGCCATAGGATTCCCGTTCCATTTCTGGATCGCCCTTTTCTCCAGCGTAATTATCGCTGCGCTCTTTTTCCTGCCAGCAATCCGAGGCGCAGGATTCCGCGTCACCACCGCGCGCTGGTGTCAGGCCGGCGCGTTCGTAATGCTTGCGTACCTTTTCGCGTGTAGCATTGCGCATCATCAGGCGCTGCTTCGCGTGAAGAATTTCGCTTCCGCGAACAATATTCCGATCGACCGCGTCGCCGCTCTGCCGCTTCCACCCTCGCTCCTCGATTGGGGCGGCGTGATTCGCTCGGTTGATGGCGTTTACCAATCGCGCTTCGATCTGCGCGACTCCGCGCCGCCGCTATTTTCCTTCATCGCCGATTCGCCGCCCAATATTTACATCGCGCGCGCGATGCAGCGTCCGGAGGTCCAGCTCTACTGGAATTTCGCGCGCTTTCCGGTGATCCGCACGTATACCGAAAATGGCTTGCATTACGTGGATTTCAACGAAAATCGGTTCGTCAGACGCAAGCGCCAGGGCCCCGCTCCCTTTTCTTATCGTATAGTATTCGATGACGCCGGCGATCCGATCGAAGAAGGCTGGCAAGCGGATGGGTTGGACGTGCGGCGCATGATCAAAATCGTCCCGGGCCATGCGGGGAACGCGGAATGAAAATTCTGATCTTCAGCGACATTCACGGTGACATGCGCGCTCTCGAGCGAGTCGTCGCGCAGCCCGCCGACATCTACATCGCTGCAGGCGACCTCTCCAATTTCACTAAAGGCCTCGAACGCTGCGGCGAAATCCTGAAGCCGCTCGGCGAGCGCTTGCTGGTGCTGCCCGGGAACCACGAAACACACGAACAAACCAAGGCGTTCTGCACAAAATTTGGCTTTGTGGATTTTCATCGCCGGGCAAAAATATTGGGCGGCACAAACTGGGCCGGCCTGGGCTATAGCAACATCACTCCATTTAAAACACCCGGTGAGTACGCCGAACCCGAAATCGCTGAAGCCCTTTCGCATTTCGTCGGAATGGATCAACTCTACCTCGTAGTGCATTTTCCTCCACGCGACACCAAACTCGATGAGTTCGCCGAAGGTCAGCACGCCGGAAGCCCGACCCTCCGCGCTTGGGTCGAGCACGAAAAACCCCTCTACCTTTTCTGCGGACACATCCACGAAACCGCTGGACTGACGGACCGCCTAGGCACAACGCAGTGCGTCAACGTGGGAAAAGAGGGCTACACAATCGAAGTGTAAGAAAATCCGCGGTTCGGGAAGATAACATGTAGGCAGGAAGCGCGTCGCAGGCCACGGCGCACCAATCACTAATCACCACTCACCAATCACTTCTTATTCGCCGGATACACCACCAACTGCCGCCGATCGCCCACTCCCTCGCTCACAGTACGCACGCCTTGCGCGCCATTCAGTTCCAGGTGAATCAATCGTCGCTCGCGCGGCGACATCGGATTGAATCGAAACGCCTGGCCCGTTTCGCGCACGCGCTGCGCCGCCACTCGCGCCGATAATTTCAATTCCTCCAGCCGCAACGCGCGATATTCTCCGCAGTCGAATCGCACGCGATCGTGCAGCCGCGGATCGAGCCGCAGCCAGCGATGACCGACATGTTCGAACGCCAATAAAAGCTCCGCATTGTGTTCCAGCAGCAAATCCTGATCCGCGCCGCGAAACGCGACCACGATGTCCCTTTCGTCGGGCGCGCCATCTGCCGTTGCAGGCGTGGATATCTCGTACTCGATCGCCAAGCCCATTTCACGGACAGCCACGTCGAGATAGCGCGTCAATTCCGCGACCCCGCGCTCGCGATCCAGCCGCGCCTCGCTGCGTCCGTGCTCTTTGCTGAACGGCCTCTTCCCGGTCGCTGTCCGCTCGTCAGGCATCAATCACTTTCTCTTTCTTCTTGAACTTCCCTTTGGCGGGAAGCGGGTCGCTCTTATTCAGATAATATTGCTGAGCGATTCCCACCAAATTGCTCGTGAACATGTACAGATTCAGCCCGCTCGAGAGCCGAAAGAAAATAAATCCCATCATCAGCGGCATCAACGTCATCATTTTCTGCTGCGCAGGATCCACCGTCGTCTGCGGCGTCATTTTCGTCATCAGGTACATCATGATGGTCATGCCGATCGGCAGAATGTAATACGGGTCCATCGCCGAAAGGTCGTGGATCCAGCCCATCCACGGCGCGTGCCGCAATTCGATTGCGCCATTCAGCACTCGCCATAGCGCCCACCAGATCGGCATCTGGAACAGCATCGGCAAGCAGCTGCCCATCGGGTTGATGCCTTCGCGGCTGTAGATCGCCATCACTTCTTCGTTCATTTTTTTCTTGCGCGGATCGCTCATCGAATATTTCTTGTAGCGATCCTGAATCTGCCGGATTTCCGGCGCCACTTTCTGCATCTTCTGCATCGAGCGCCAGCTTTTCATTTTCAGCGGAAACATCGCCAGATTGATGACCAGCGTCATCAAGACGATGCACCATCCCCAATTGGGCACCTTCGTGTGCAGCGTCTGCAAAATCCACAAAAGTGGCTTGGCGATGATTCCTGTCCATCCAAAATTCACCAGCTCCGCCAGCGGTGGACGAATCTGTTCAAGCTGCCGCAATTCCTTCGGGCCCACATACACGCGCATGCGCAACGGGGCGGCTGCCGTCGTTCCTGCCGCCATTTCGGCTTCCGGCTCCGTGCTCTGCTTGCCATCGGCGGTCACGGCATGGTTCTGCATCCAGTGCCACAACGAAAGGTCCGTGCCATCCGGCAAAAACGCCGCCGTAAAAAATTGATCTTCGACGCCGGCAAACTCCAGCGGTCCATACTGCACCGCGGGCTGGCTCTGGTTTCCCGAAACGCCGAGTTTTTTGTATTGCAGCAGATTCAGCTTGCCGCCGGTCTTGTAATAAACGGTAACGAGCTGTGCTGCGTTGTACACCGCCTTGTCACCGAACCCGCCGCGCCACGCCACCGCCACCGGCTCCGGCTTTCCATCGAGCAAGACCGACACGTCAACAGTCGTTTCATAATCCGTTGTGAAGTGCAGCGTTTTCGTGACGTCCAGATGTCCGTCACTCCAATGAAAGATTATAGTGATGGGCGCTTCGATCGGGCTGCCGTTGCTGAGAGCAGCTCTCGCCGCATTGGCAAACGCCACGGCGTCTGAGGAGGTTGCGGTTTTTTCCGCCGCCACCAAGCCGACTACTTGCACTTGATACAGCGCCGAGTTCGCTTTCGCCTCCATCTGCGGATCCGGCAGCACCAACGAAAATGGCCAGCCCAGCTCTTTCGCGACGCTATCGTTCACCAGGTCGAGCGGGTGCGGTGGTTTCTGATCGTCAAAAAATTTCTTCAGTTCCCACGTCTTCACCACGCCGCCGCGATTGGAAAGTTCCACGCGAGACAGCGGACTCTCCAGCACCATGGTTTTTTCGTCGCTGGCTTCCACCACCGAGGAATTCGCGGGCGCCGCTGCCTTCACGGTTGAATTCGCGCTACCGATCGCATTCCCCGCCGCCCCGCCGCCCTGCGCGGCACTCTGTTGCGTACCTGACTGGCTCACCGGCGCGGAAGTTTGTGTAGGACTCGGCTGCGGAGGCGGAACAGGAGGCTTATAGAAATGTCCCCAAGCGAAAAGAATCAATAGCGAGATAATTACAAAAACGATGCCGCGGACCTGGTCAGACATTTCCTTCACTGCGCCCGCTCCTTGCTTGCAGTCCGCAGCCAATCCACATCGAGGTCTTCAAGCGGCCGGTACGTTCTCGTCCTGCCGCCGGCCCCAGTGGCAACCTCCAACTCCGGCACAGGATCGAACCCGCCTTTGGTGAACGGCCTGCAGCGCCCCAGTCGCTTCATCGCCAGCCACCCGCCGCGCCGCGCTCCGTGCGCCGCAATCGCCTCCTGCGCGTAACGCGAGCACGAAGGATAGAACTTGCAAGCTCCGCCCAAAAATGGCGAAAAGAAAATCTGGTAAGAACGAACGAGCGACAGCAGCAACCACGTTCCTGTCGATCGCTGTCCTGTAGCGGGAGAATTCATCGCCCGAAGATCATCAATCTCTAATACCTTTCTCGCGCGAACCGAGTTTCCCGCGGCATCCTGGTCGACGGAATTTCCAAAGCCGCACAAGGAAGGGCGGGGCTTCCGCCCCGCCGTAAACGTCGTTTCTACTTCAGGGGCTTCCGCCCCTGAAGCTCTGGTGCCTGGTCGCGCCGAGGCATGGCCTTCAGCAACTCCTGCGCCAGCGCGGAAAATTCCGCCGTCGCGGCCGAGCTGCGCGGATGAATCACAACATCCCATCCTGGGGCGATCTCCTGTCGGTGCAATCTCAACATTTCGCGGAGGCGTCGCCGGATTCGGTTGCGCCGGACCGCGTTACCCAGCGCCTTTTTGATGCTCCAGCCGAACCGACTGTTTTCGAGGCCATTGGGACGTAGAAATACCGTGAACTCGCGGCTCGTTCGCCGCCGCCCCTCGCGATACACCGCATCATACTGACTCCGGCGCACCAGACGAGCCTCGCGGGGAAAATCAAGCCCTGGCGGGTCAGACGCGCGTGAGGCTGTGGCGTCCCTTCTTGCGGCGTCCTGCAAGGACTTTCCGTCCACCCTGAGTTTTCATGCGTTTGCGAAATCCGTGCTTCTTATGACGGCGCCGCACATGCGGCTGAAAAGTGCGTTTCGGCAACGATCATCTCCGTAAATCTTTATTGTCATCTCTGAAGCGCAAGGGGGCTCCCTCGGGGCCTGGCACCGCCCAGCCGAGTCGAGAAATCCGATCCGCGCGCAAATCATCTTGGAGTGCGCTGGCTTGCCGCCTTTTCTCGCGCGATGCAAGCCTCGTGCTGAGCTCGTCTCGACGCATTCTGGGCGCACTTGCCCATCACCACAAATCCAGCGCCCAATCGAAACGATTAGTTTAGACGACCCGCGCACCACGGTCAAGGAACCACGGGGGTATGTTTTTGTTCGGATTGTCGCTGGTTACGTCGAAATCTGGTTTCCTGAGACATGGAGACGCGCATTAGCGTCACCCCTAGCCGAACTCCTCTGGTGCGAATCGAGAATTTTTGCGATTAGTCGCGGTGACACGCGTTACCTTGCACCGGCGAGGAAATCGAGTGCAGCGGCCAGGGTCGCAGCGTCACATGTATCGTGGCCCATGCCGGGGACGTCGAACAATTTGGCTTGGAATTGCTCGCGACTAAAGCCGCCGTGGTAAATATCCAGGATGTTTCCACGGCGAAAATCGTTCGAGCCGGTGATCAATACGAAGCGAACCTGACGCGCGCGCGCAATTTCTTGTGCGTCCCCATCGAAGACGCCATAGGGCTGACCGGTGGTACTCAGCCAAGAGGATGCGTATACCGTGCGGACCCGCTTGTAAAAGTCTGCACCGCAGTTCTGAATGGTTCCGCGGAATATTTCAGGCTGGTAAAAGCCTAGTAATCCGGACATTCGGGCCGGGAAAAGCGCAGAAAAACACGAGCGCCGTAGATGCGACACATGCTTTGCAACAACCAATCGCCGGGGCTTACGCCGCCTTCTTCGGGCTATCCTTCAAAAGCCCCAGCCGCACCAAACTTTCCCCGGTAGCCATCACGGCCTCCTCGTTCGATCGCGGCATCCACCCCAGCACCCGCCTCGACTTCTCATTGCTGCCGTTCTTAGCCTTGCCGAGTTCGGGCAGGATCAGCTTAATCGCCGGATCCCGGATCGAAGCCATTCGCACCAGCCAGTTGGGCAGCTCACGTGTCGGCACTCTTTTGGCCGAAGCACCCATCCGGGCTTTTAGCGCCTTGGCGATGCCGAGCATGGTCATGAAATCGCCCGCGACGGCGAGGAAACGTTCCCCATTGGCCGCCGAATGAGTCATCGCACGCAAATGCAAATCGGCAACATCGCGCACGTCCACGACGCCGAAGTACAACCGCGGACAGCCAGGTATTGCGCCATCCATCAGTCGCTGTACCAGCAGGATCGAGGCCGAATAGTCGGGTCCCAGGACCGGACCGAACACGCCCACTGGATTGACGACCGAAAGTTCGAGCTTGCCGCCTTCCTTCGCCATGAAATCCCAGGCCGCTCGTTCCGCCAAGGTCTTCGATTTCGTATAGGGCGCCACGTCATCGCCATTTGGATCCGTCCAATCCGCCTCGGTGAACGGCGCCTTCCGTTCCTTCTGGCCATAGCCGATCGCCGCGAACGACGAAGTCAGCACCACGCGTTTCACGCCTGCATCGCGCGAGGCGCGCAAGACCCGCAGCGTTCCTTCGCGCGCCGGCACGATCAGCTCGTCCTCATTCTTCGGGACGCTCGGGGGAAGCGGCGACGCCACGTGCAGCACGTATTCGCATCCAGCCACCGCTTGGGCCCAGCCCGCGTCGTTTTCCAGATCGGCGGCGATAAAAGATAAACGACTACCCGGCTCTGCGCCGCCTTCCTTCAACATCGCGCGCACATCACTCTCTCGCTTCAGCGAACGCACCGTGGTCCGCACCTGATGTCCCGCGGCCAGCAACTGCAGGATGCAGTGGCTGCCAATAAATCCCGACCCGCCCGTAACTAGAATTGTGCTCATGATGCACTCCATGGACGTCCCAAGCGTCGGTTTGATTGGATGCGAGGCTCACGAGAAAGGTTCAACACACGCACCCTACTCCCCATCCTTTCTTGCAGTTACCGCACTGGGTAGTTATAGCTCTGGTAAATATACCCTTGTTGTGTTAGCGTGAGTCGGGGCACTCTTATAGCCCTTACGAAAAACAAGAGGACCACACCTGAAGAAGCTATCGCGCGCTCAGAAGACTACCCCCGCCAAGCTGGCGACCGCTGCCTACCTCGAAGATGGCTCGCGTTGACCGCCGTGCATGCGTTGACCCCCTCACACGCGTAACCTACAATGAAATCGTGAGCCCCCGCGGGTCACGAGCTCGCAAATCACGCGTTTCCGGGGGACGTGGTTCACTAATCACAACTCACTAATCACCAATCACAGGTTCCCAAAATGTTCGAAACACTAACTGACAAACTCCAACGCGCCTTCAAGAATCTTCGCGGCCAGGGCAAGCTCTCCGAAGAGCACCTCGACGCCGGTCTGACCGAAATCCGCGAAGCCCTGCTCGATGGCGACGTCAACGTCGGCGTTGCCGATGAATTCATCGCCCATGTGCGCGCGAAAGCGCTCGGCTCCGAAGTACTCCTGCAGCTGTCGCCCGACCAGCAAGTCGTAAAGATCGTCCGCGACGAACTGGGCGAATTGCTCGGCCGCGAAGCAAAACCGCAATACGGCTCGAAACCGCCTTCTGTCTGGTTGGTCGTCGGCCTGCAAGGCTCCGGCAAAACCACCTCCACTGGCAAAATGGGCAAATGGCTCGCCGAACACGGCCACCGCCCGCTCGTCGTTTCCACCGACGTGTATCGTCCCGCCGCGCGCGAACAGCTTGCGCAAGTAGCGAAGGCCACCGGCACTCCTGTGTGGCCTGGAACCGGGACGGACAAGCCGCTCGAAATCGTCCGCGGCGCGCTGCGCGAAGCAAAAATGTCCGCGTGCGACGTCGTGCTTGTTGACACCGCCGGCCGCCTGCACATTGACGACGAATTGATGAAGGAACTTTCGGAGTTGAAGCGCGAACTCAATCCTTCCGAAATGCTCTTCGTTGCCGACGCGATGATCGGGCAGGACGCCGTGCGTTCCGCCGGAGAATTTCACAAGCGCTTGGGCATCACAGGCGTGGTGCTCACGAAAATGGACGGCGATGCGCGCGGCGGCGCGGCGCTTTCGATTCGCAAAGTCACCGGTGCGCCGGTGAAATTCGTCGGCGTCGGCGAAAAGTACGATGCTCTCGAACCGTTTTTGCCGGACCGCGTCGTTTCGCGAATCCTGGGTATGGGCGACGTACTCGGCCTGATCGAGCGCGTCGAAAAGACAGTTGACGCCAAGCAGGCTCGCGAGCTCGAACGCAAGCTGCGCGAAGACGATTTCACGCTGGAAGATTTCCGCGATCAACTGAAGCAAATTCGCAAAATGGGTTCGCTGGAACAATTGATGGGCATGCTGCCGAAAGTGGGCCCGTTCGCCAACTTGCCGAAGAACGCCGAAATCGACGAAAAGCGCCTCGGCTCGGTCGAAGCCATCATCAATTCGATGACCGCAAAAGAGCGCGCCAACTCCAACCTGATTGACGGCAAACGCCGCAAGCGCATCGCCGCCGGGAGCGGCACGTCGGTGCAAGAAGTAAATCAGGTCCTGAAGCAATATGCCGACATGCGCAGAATGATGAAACAATACGGCAGCTTCGCCAAAACCAAAATGCGCGGCCTTGGCAAGTTCGCCGGCTTGAAAGGCGGTTCATAGCGCCCAAAACCAAAATGCGCGGCCTAGGCAAGTTCGCCGGCTTGAAAGGCGGTTCATAGCGCCGCCGGCCTAGCGCCGGGTCTCTGGTTTTTGAATTCGTAGCGGCGGCCTTCAGGCCGCCATTTTGTTTCGATTTTTCCGTAGCCGCGAGGTTCGGGATGATCGTCAGGTCATGGCGCGGACGCGCCCTGGCGTCGAACGCGAACGCGTACATCGAATTCTTCAAGCGCAAGGTGTTACCGATCTTGCGCGCGATAGACGGGTTTGCAGGCGCTTCGCTGCTAAAGCAAGACCGGCCAAACGAAGTCGAGTTCCTGGTGCTCACACGCTGGACTTCGCTGGACGCAATCGCTGCCTTCGCGGGAGACGACATCCGCAAGGCGGTCGTCGAACCCGAAGCCGCCGCGCTGCTCGCCAGCTTCGACCCGAGGGTTGAGCTTTTCGAGGTGGTCGAGGAACTGGCCAGCACATGACAAAGCCTCCCATCGACCCATCCCCGCCACCAAATGCTTTGGTGAAAGCGGCGGCGTCCGCTATAATCATTGGCTCAAGTGCGGGGATTTGAATCAGGAGGAACGAGGCTTTGTTAACGATTCGGCTGTCCAGGATTGGCAAGAAGAAGCGCCCCTTTTACCGCGTGATCGTCACCGAAAAGACGCGCCCGCGGAACGGCCGCTTCGTCGAGATTGTGGGTACTTACGACCCCTTGAAGAAGCCCGCAGTAATTGACCTGAAGCAAGACCGCGTGGATTACTGGATCGGCAAGGGCGCACAGCCCAGCGACACTGTCCGCAGCTTTTTGCGAAACCGTAAATCCGCCTGACGCATCCTACTCCTCAGCCTGGCCCGGGCAACTAATTAATGGAACTCGGGTTGAAGCTCTAGCGAATAACCTGTTAGCGGAGCTCTTTTTCATGCTGAGGGGGTCTCATGAAGGTACTGGTCGAGGATATTGCGAAAGCTCTAGTGGACCATCCGGATCAGGTGCAAGTAAGGGCTGTCGAAGGCGAACAAGTTACCGTTCTGGAGTTGCGCGTGGCGCCCGATGATCTGGGGAAAGTAATCGGCCGCCAGGGACGCACCGCCAAGTCTATTCGCACGCTCTTGGGCGCGGCGGGAATGAAGCTGAAGAAGCGCTTCACGCTGGAAATACTCGAGTAGTGACCACACAGCATTGACCACCCAGCATTCGCCGAAGCCGCAGCACGTGACGGTGGCGCGACTTGTGCGCCCGCACGGCGTGCGCGGCGAACTGGCTGCCGAAATCCTCACTGACTTTCCTGAACGCCTCACTTGCTTGACGTCGGTCGAATTGTGGGACGGCAAGAGTACTCGCCGGCGCCTGGCGGTGCGCAAATGTTGGCTTTCGCACAGTCGCGGCGGCCAGGCGATATTCCACTTTGCCGACTGCGATTCCGTTGACGACGCCAAGAAGCTTGTAGGCCTCGAAGTCCAGGTGCCCTTTGCTGATCGCGTCAAGCTCCCTGCGGGAAGCTACTACGTCAGCGATCTGGTCGGCTGCCAAGTGCGCGAGAAAGGCGGCACGGAAATCGGGCGCGTCCGCGATGTGGAGATCAACGGCGAAGATGTCGCCGGCACGCCTGTGCTAGTCGTGGACTCCGCACAAGGCGAAATACTGATTCCACTAGCACAGGAAATCTGCGTGAACGTGGATACCGTGGCGCGCCGCATTGATGCGGTGCTTCCTGAAGGCCTCCTCGACTTAAACGCGAAGTAATTCCTTCCCGCAGCGCCGTATACATGTTTGCGGTAGGATTAGCGGCGATGCGATTCGACATCATCACGATATTTCCGGAGTTCTTCCTAGGACCGCTGGATTACGGTATTGTGCGCCGGGCGCGCGAGGCCAAACTCATCGATACTCATGTGCACGACTTGCGCGATTTCACGCACGACCGTCACCGCACCGTGGACGACCGGCCATTCGGCGGTGGCGAGGGGATGGTGATGAAGCCCGAACCGCTGTTCGAAGCCGTCGAATCGCTTGTGGGCGCGCGAGGCGACGCCACAGCGCAAAACACCACGCAGAAAGAAACCGCAATCGTGCTTCTGTCGGCAGCAGGAAGAATGTTCCGGCAAGAGACAGCGCGAAGGTTCGCAGTATTCGACCGCGTCGTTCTGATCTGTGGACGCTACGAAGGTGTGGACGAGCGCGTAGCGGAGCACCTCGCGACGGATGAGATCTCGATCGGGGACTTCGTATTGTCGGGTGGCGAGCTGCCGGCGGCGATGATTCTAGACGCGGTGACCCGCCTGATTCCCGGCGCGCTCGGCAACGAAGACTCCGCACTGAACGAATCCTTCAGCGAGCCGTCCGCGCCCAGAGTAGAACGAGCCGCGTTCGGCCAGTCCGGTGACCGCGCCGCCGGTGCGAGCGAATCGCTGGCCGCGAATCACGGCATTCTGGATTACCCGCATTACACACGTCCTCCATCGTTCCGCGGATGGGATGTGCCAGAAGTGCTGCTCGGCGGAAACCACGAAGAGATCCGCAAATGGCGGCAGAAACGTGCGTTGGAGAAGACTCTGCGCAATCGCCCCGATTTGCTTGAGAACGGTACTTAGCGTAGGAGCTTCGCCACCGTCGTTCGGTGCACATTTGCCGCGATGCTCATTCACACGCTAGAACGCAATTTGGTGTGGATATAGCGCCGCGAATTGCGCTAGAATCAGTGATTGTGCGTTGTGTGCTGGCCCCACCTGAGCGGGTCTGCCGGGAAATAATGTCATGAATCCGATAGTTCATAAGGCGCAGCAGTCCCAGATTCGGAAGGATTTGCCGAACTTCCGGCCGGGCGATACGGTGCGCATCAACGTGCGCTTGAAGGAAGGCGAGGGCGACAAAGAGCGCATCCAGCCATTCGAGGGCGTGGTGATGAGCCGCCGGGGGGAGTTGCTCGGCGAATCCTTCACCGTCCGCCGCGTGAGTTTTGGCATTGGCGTCGAGCGTATTTTCCCGGTGCATTCGCCGATGATCAGCTCGATCGAGATTGTGCAGGCCGGCCGGGTGCGGCGCGCGAAGCTGAATTATCTGCGCCAGCGCAAGGGCAAGGCCGCGAGGATCAAGCGCGCCGAGAGGGTCGAGACGCCAGCCGAAGCGACCGCAGCAGCTGCTGCAAAGTAAGATCCGCGAACAACTCCGTTTCAACTTTGGCCCGCTGCGAGAAATCGTGGCGGGCTTTTTTTGTGTGAACGCGAACCACAGTCTGATGACTGTCCGCGATTGAGCTTGTGCTAAAATTCGTGGCCGATGGGAAGACTTTGCTGCTCGCGGTACGAGCGCGAAGCGCGCCAGTCCGGTTGGCTGCGCATCGCTGGACTCGATGAGGCGGGGCGGGGCTCGCTGTTTGGACCAGTTGTCGCTGCCGCTGTCATTCTGAATCCGCGACGCCGCATCGTCGGCCTCGACGATTCCAAGAAGCTCAATCCCGAACGGCGCGGCGAATTAGCTCCACGCATACGCGAGCACGCGCTGGCCTGGGCCATCGCAGAGATCGATGCGAGCCGGATTGACGCGTGGAATATTTATCAAGCGAGCCGTCAGGCAATGATCGCCGCGGTGTCTCAGCTCCATCCGTTGCCAGATTATCTGCTGCTGGATGCAATCGAGATCGATCTTCCCATCGAACAGAAGGCGTTAATCCATGGGGACGCGCGGTCAGTTTCGATTGCGGCAGCTTCGATCCTGGCGAAAACCGAACGCGACCGGCGAATGCAGGAATTCGATCAACTCTATCCGCAGTACGGACTCGCGCAGCACAAAGGTTACGGGACTCCTGAGCATCTGGAGGCTCTCCGGCAGCATGGGCCGACACCGCTCCATCGCTTTTCCTACGCGCCGGTTCGCGAGTCAGGCTGCTGGGCTTCCGGTGCCACGCAGGATCCGCTACCACTCCTCCCAGGAAGCGATCTCCTGAGCGACTAATTACGAGCGCCGCCGCAACCTGCCGTTCCCGACTCAGAATGCGGGTTGTAGGAAGCCTGTTAATAGATAGTTGAAGGATGTGCGGCTTTAGTCGTGATACGCTTTCGTAAGGTTTTGTTGGGTCGTCCGACGACCTGGCCGAAACCTTCAGCCTGCGCGGATCGCAGCCCCGCGGGAGGGCCACATGAAAGTCTTGTTCGTACACCCCAGTCCGCTGATGTATTCAAAGATATATTTGCGGTTGGAGCCGCTCGGGCTCGAATTAGTGGCGCAGTCGGCGCGCAATGCCGGACACCAAGTGCGGTTGCTCGATCTTCAGGTCTTCCGGCAGCGTGACTACTTCCGCATCATCCGAGAATGGAAGCCGGAAGCGGTAGGCTTTTCGCTGAATTACCTCGCGAATATTCCAGAGGTGGTGGATCTGGCCAAAGAGACGAAACGGCTTTCGCCGGATTGTTTTGTCTTCGCAGGAGGACACAGCGCTTCGTTCACCGCCAAGCAAATACTGGCGCACGCCGAAGGCGCGATCACCTGCATCGTGCGCGGCGAAGGCGAAGAAATCACGCCCGCGGTGCTGGCGGCCGCTCATGATCCGCAGAAACTCCACACCCTATCGGGCGTGACGAGTATCCATGGCGATGGACCTGCGCCGCGACTGGTTCATGACCTAAACGCTCTGGGCCCGGCGCAGGACTTGCTCGCCAAGCGGCGAAAATACTTTATCGGTGTCCTCGATCCCTGCGCTTCGATTGAGTTCACGCGCGGATGTCCCTGGGACTGTTCGTTTTGCAGCGCGTGGACGTTCTATGGGCGGAACTACCGGCAGCTAAAGCCGGAGGTGGCGGCAGAAACACTGGCGCGGATCCAGGAGCCCGGCGTCTTCATCGTCGACGATGTCGCGTTCATTCACCCGGAACACGGCAGCGCACTGGCGGAGGAGATCGGGCGCCGCAACATTCGAAAGCAGTATTACCTGGAGACGCGCGGAGATGTCCTGCTGCGCAACAAGGAAGTCTTTCGCACTTGGAAACGGATGGGTCTGAAGTACATGTTCCTGGGAATTGAAGCGATTGATGACGAAGGACTGAAGGCGCACCGAAAACGCATCACGATCAAAAAGAACATCGAGGCATTGGAGTGTGCAAGAGAATTGCGCATCCACGCCGCCGTGAATATTATCGCGGACCCGAACTGGGACGAACGGCATTTCCAGGCAGTGCGCGAATGGGCGCTCTCGGTGCCGGAGATTGTCCACGTAACTGTGAATACGCCTTATCCCGGCACCGAAACTTGGGTAACGGAATCGCGCAATTTCACTACACGCGATTACCGGCTTTTTGACGTGCAGCATGCGGTGCTCCCTACCAAGCTTCCGCTAGCGCAGTTTTACGAGGAACTCGTCCGCACGCAGCAGGTTTTGAATCAAAAGCATCTGGGATTTGCGGCGTTGAAAGATACGTTCGTAATGGCGGCGGGATTCTTAGCCAAGGGCCAAACCAACTTCGTCAAGATGCTGTGGAAATTTTCCAGCGTGTACAACGCGAAACAGCAGTTCGCGGATCATCAACGCGACGTCAAATATCCCATCACGCTGCCGTCGGCGGCGCCCGCTGGTCGAGTGGACCAAACGCTTCTATACATTCACAAACCCGAGCCCGCACATGCTTCCAATTCAGCGCGGGCATGATGGCGGGGGTTCGTCGACAGAATTGATATGTGAGAATTGATACGCGGCGGCATTTCTTCGGAACCGCCCTGACATTCATGCATCCAATCGCTTACCTATCTCATTTGAACCGGGAGTTTTATGCGTTTTGATCGAAACAGGCTGGAGCAGCAAATCAGATGCGTATCCCTAGTTGCGGTCGCGGTGGCTTTGCTTTTCGTGTGGCATCCTTCTGCACGCGCCCAACAGGACGATATGAAAGACATGCCTGGTATGGACATGCAGCAGAGCAATGCCGAGCAAAGTCCCGCAGTGCTGGCAAAACAAGCCAGCGACAAGAAGGAGAGTGAATTCAACCATCATCTGGCGGGGTTGCTCGTGGCGCTGGCTGGAGTGTTCCTGTTGACGCAAGACAAGCTCGCGAGGTGGTGGCCCGCAGCGCGTTACGTGTGGTCGTGGTGTTTCTTGGCTGCGGGGCTTTTTCTGCTGGTTTTCAGTGATACCGAAATTTGGCCGTTTGGGACTCAAAGTCCCTGGTTTGCGATCAGCCACAATCCGGAGGTTTTGGAGCACAAGACGTTCGCGCTGATCTTACTCGCGCTGGGAACCATCGAACTACAGCGCGCACGCGGGCGGCTGCACAGTGCGTGGAGCAGGTGGGCGTTCCCGGTGGTTGGCACCTTCGGTGCAGTGTTGCTCCTTTTTCACCATCACACGGCGGGAATGCACGGCGCGCATCATATGGAAACGATGGAGCACATTCAAAAGCAGCATCGCGCATTCGCGGCAACAAGTGTCGGCATCGCGCTGACCAAAGGCCTTTCGGAACTTCATACGAACTGGCGGCAAACTTTCCAGAAAACCTGGCCGCTGTTAATGATCGTTCTCGGCGTGCTGCTGATGATGTACACCGAATAACACCACCCAGTGTAGCGTCCTCATCGAAGCACTCGCACCGCGCCGGTCCTCGAGCGTGGCCAGCCACGGGTACCCGCTGGCTACAGAACGCGTGGGGGAGCTTCGCTGATAACCGGGATTTGACGGCCAAGCTGGCGCGGGAAAGGCACTGTTATCGCCTTTGGCACCTACCCCCTTGTGGCGCGTTGCTCCTTGTTTTTGGCGCGTGCTAACCTTCATGTCTAAGCCGTCTGTGTGGCTGAGAACTGCTGCCCAGTTAAGTGGGGCGGATCGAAATTCATCCATGGCCTTCAACAAAAGCAAAGCGCTGGAAAATGCGCTGAAATTCCTCAACCAGGGCAAGGTTGCCCAGGCTATCGGCGAATACCAACTAATTCTTCGCGCCGACCCGAAAGATCAAGCTACGTTGATGACGGTGGGCGACTTGTTCGCTCGCCAGGGAGATATGACGCAGGCCATCGAATACTTCGAGCGCCTCGCGCAGGTCTACCTGAATGACGGGTTCAACAGCAAAGCCATCGCCATATACAAAAAGATCGCCAAGCTGGCACCGAATGAACTGGCGCCGCTCGAGCGTCTGGCGGACTTGTACGTGCAGCAAGGAGTGCTGAGCGAGGCCCGGCCGCTCTTCCTGCAGATTGCCGAAGCACACCTGAAAGCGAATCATTCGCAAAAAGCCGTGGAAGTGCTGCACCGCTTGCTGGAAGTGGAGCCAGAGAACCAGCGCGTCCAGATGCGCCTTGCCGAGCTCTACGGCATGATGGGGCAGAAGAAGGAAGCGGCCCTGACCTATCAGGCTTACGCGCAGCGGCTCTTTGAACGCGGCGAGACGGACGAAGCCGAGAAATTGGTGGAACGTGCGCTGGAAGTGGACCCCGGCAATGCGTCCGCGATCCTACTGAAAGCCAAGACTCTGAATGCCGGAAACAAGATTGATCAAGCAGTCGCAATTCTCGGCAAGCATCCGGAAGCGGAAGATGGCAGCGACGTCACCAACCTGCTAGTGGATTACGAGCTTCGCGCGGGTCACGCGGACCAAGCGGCGGAGCGGGCTCGCAGGCAGCTGGCCCGTGGACATGCGCATTGCGCTCTGCTCTATAAAGTGGCAGAGACGATGATCGAAAGCGGGCAGCCCGATCAAGCTCTGCCTTTGCTCGCTGAACTGCGTGGTCCGATGATTGAGGCGGGCTCGCAAGATAATTATCTGAAGGCGCTTTCCAGCGCCAGCGAACGGCTTCCCGGACGCACCGAGCCACTCGAGACACTCGTCGATTTCTGCAGGACTACGAGCGATCCCTTCCGGCTGAATGCGGCGCTGGGTCAGCTTTCGGACGCCTACGCAGCTGAGGGAAACTTCCCGCGCGCGGAAGAATTGCTCGTGGAGCTGGTTGACCGGAACAAGAACGACGAGCGGATGACGGAGCGGCTCAATCAATTGCGCGCAAAGGCCGGAGGTTCGTCTGTAACTGCAGCGGCCACTGAAGCGATAGACATCAGCGCACCGAGCGAGCCGGCACCGGCCGCGAGTTTATTGGAGGAAGAAGAGCACAAGCTCGTTCCGCCTGTACAACCGACAATTCTGGAAGAGGCGATTGACGAAGAGACCCAGCGATACATTGCGCAAGCGCTGACCGACGTGGACTTGTTTTCCAGCTACGGCCTGACGCAGAAGGCCACGCACCTGCTGGAAAATGTGCTGCAGCGCGCGCCGCGGCATACCCCGACGCTGGAAAGATTGCTCGACCTACACTTGGGCGCGGGCAACGATCGCCGCACCGCGGAATTGGCGGCGCAACTCGAACAGATTCATCGCGAACGCAACGATCATGTCAACGCGGACCGGTTCTCGGAGTTGCGGCAACGATTCTCGAAGGTCGCTGGACTGACTGCAGCGGATATGCCGGCGGCTCCAGCAATAACGGCACCGCCACCGGACGCGACCGAAGTTCCCGCAGCCGTGCCGACCTCAACCGCCACGGCTGAAACTGTCGCAGCGCCAGCATCCGTTGCGATGCCCGCGGAGCCACCGCCATTTGAAATTGCGCCCACTCCGCCACCGGCCGTTAAGACTCCAGCGGCGGCTTCAGCGCCCATCGAATTTGAGATCCCTCTCACCGAGTTGGGAGCAGAGACCGCAGCGGAGGACGCCGCCCTCGCACCGATTCCCGTCGAGGAACCGACGGTGCCAGCGACGCCCGAGGCGATCCCGGAAGTCGGACAGGCGACCGAGCCAGTGCAGGCTGTACCGGCAACGGTCGGCGAAGAATTGGACCTTTCCGACGAATGGGAAGCGATCTCAGCGGAAGTTCAAGAAGCTCCAGCGTCCGCAAGTGAGGAGCCCGCGGTCGCCCAGATAGAACTTGATCCGGTATTGGCACCCGAGCCGGCCTCTAGCCGGCCAGAGATGATTGAGGCACCGCCAAAGGCAGCAGCCCCACACGCGGATGCAGAGCCGGATTACGACGCGAAGGTCCCGCATTTTGAGATCGATGCCAATACCGCGCAAGCAGATTTGACGGCAGACCTAGCGCCAGCCGAAGCCCCGTCGGAACCTGAACCGGTGATAGAAATTGTCGAAGCAGCTGCAGAAGAAACAGCTCAGCCAGTGGAATCCGCAAGTGCTGATGCGTTGCCCGACTCGTTGCTGGAATTCCTGAATGAACCTGCTCCGGAGGCGGCGGTAGAAGCCGCCGCACCTAGCGGCCACGAAATCGAGTTGGAGCTTACGCCTGAGCCAGTTTCCCAACCGGATAGCGAAGCGCCTGCGACGACCGATGATTTCATCAGCGAACTTGTCGCCGAACTCGACGATTTGGAAGCGCCAATTCCGGCCGCTCAGAAGCTTGTGGAACCGGCCGTTGCTTCGAGTCCGGACCAAACGCAGGTACATTTGCAGGAAGTGTTCGCGCAAACGAATCTACCGCCGATGGAACCGATTGTTCCTGCGGCTCATGCCGGCGGTTCGAACGGAACGGCCAACGGAACTGGCGGGACGTCAGCAGAAACTCTGAACGAACTGGCGGAAGTGTTCCAGGAATTCCGCACCGAACTCGGTGAAATGGGCGAAGAGGAGGAGGACCTGGAGACGCACTACAATCTGGGCATCGCCTACCGCGAAATGGGTTTGCTCGATGAAGCCATCGGAGAATTCCAGAAGGTCGCGAAGGCCGTGCAGAAAGGCAAGCCATTTCCATATGAGATGAATTGCTCCACCATGCTGGGGCTTTCGTTTATGGATAAGGGCGAGCCGAAGGTCGCATCGCTGTGGTATCAGCGCGCGCTGCAGGTGCCAGGCCTCGAACAGGAATCTATACTCGCGCTACGCTACGATCTGGCGATGGCGCTTGAGTCCGCGGGCGAATCCGACGCGGCGCTGGATAGCTTCCGGCAAGTCTACGCCGCAAATATAGACTACCGCGACGTGGCCGACCGCATTGCGACGCTGCAAAAGCATTAGCCTCGATTTCTTACCGAAGAAATACCACGATCCCCTCGAAGTTCGAGGCGGACACGCGTCCCGAACTTTTGCCACAGCGTCTCTTACAATTCCGGTGAGGCTGTTGCCACTCCCGCGATAATCTCCCATAATCTTAACTTCGCCTATGACTCGACTTCTGCGTGTGGTGTTGCTCCTGCTCTGGCTGGAACTGGGACTCATGCTGATCCTGGTACCGTGGTCGGACATGTGGGACATAAACTACTTTTTGTATCAGTATCCCGCCCTCGGATTGATCATGAAGAATCCATACTTGCGCGGCGCGGTTTCAGGCCTGGGCTTGATGAATGTGCTCTTCGCCCTCGAGGCATTTCGCCGCCGGACTTCCACCGTTGTTACGCGCACCTGAAGCACCCATCGTTTGTTACGTAACTGACAGAAAATCGCTGCGTGCGAGCCAAACAGGTTTGGCTCTGCGCGAGGTTTGGCTCTGCGCGAAAGAATTCAGATGGCCGTGCAGGCGGGAGCGGACTGGGTGCAAATCCGCGAGAAGGATATGCCCGCGCGCGAGTTGGTGGACTTGGTGCGGGGGGTGCGGGATGCCCTTAGGGCAGAAGATGCGTTGGCCAGCGCGGCGGGAACTCGCGAAGGATATGTGGTGCCTCGGGTGGTCGTAAACGACCGATTGGACGTAGCGCTGGCCACGGGTGCCGCGGGCGTGCACCTTGGTCGCGAATCGGTGAATGTGCGGGACCTGGTGAAGTGGTGCAGGAGCGGGAACGCTCCTCTGGAATTTATGATCGGCGTTTCGTGCCACAGCATCGAGGAAGCGCGTGAAGTGGAGAGCGCGGGCGCGAACTATATTTTTTTCGGACCTGTGTTTGAGACGCCTTCGAAGCGAGTGTTTGGCGAACCGCAGGGACTGGCGCGGTTGGCCGAGGTTTCAGGGACCGTGCGTATTCCAGTGATCGCGATTGGCGGTGTGGATGAAGTCAACGCGCAAGACTGCGTGCGCGCGGGGGCTGGGGGAATTGCCGCGATCCGGATGTTTCAGGAAGCGAGCGATGCGCGTGTACTAGCGAGCGCAGTGCAAACGATCCAGGGATGCACCCGCTAAGCGCTGAGCCAGCGACCGACGGGTTGCAGCGCTTCGTTGTGATCGCAAATTACTTTGATCACCGCGGTGATAGGGATCGCGAGCAACAACCCGATGCCACCCCAGAGAAATCCGAAGAAAAGCAGCGAGACGGTGAGGGCCAAGGCATTCAAACGGACTCGCCAGCCCACTAGCGCGGGAACCAGAAGGTTATTCGCCACAAAATGAAAGAAAGTGAGCATAAAGAAAATGCCCACAAACGGCCCTGGCGTATTGAATTTCTTCAAGCCGATCAGAAGCGGGGGCAGCCAGGAGAGCACCACGCCAAGATAGGGGATCAGATTGGCGAGGCCCGAGACAAGCGCGAGAAGAAACGGAAATTCCAGGCCAATGCCCCAAAAGAACAGCCAACTCGCGATGACCAGAATCAGTCCGACAAGTGCGGTGCCCACGACATAGCTGCGCAACACCAGCGTGACGTCCGAAAGCGTCTCCTTCACTTCGGTGCGCTGTGTGGCGGGAAATAGTTGCATGGTGGCGTGCCAGACTTGTCGTTTCGCGGCGAGCATAAAGAAAAGAAGAAACGGCACGAACGTGGCCGCCAGCAGAACTTCATAGAGCGAACTCAATTTGGCGAGCAGCGCCTGGCGTACCGGATGCGATTCGGCGACCGCTACGAGATGCGCACCATCCGGAGTACCGGGCTCGATTTCGGAAACGTGTGCTTCGAACGATTCCATCTTTTGTTCCACATAGTTGGCAACAGCGTGCAGAGGCTTGCGATATGTAGGCCAGTCGCGGCCGAAGATATGTAGGCCAGTCGCGGCCGAATTGGTCCACGCGCTCGATCAGGCTCCACGCAACCACCAGCACTGCGGCAATCGTGAGGAGAACGACGATGAGCGAGCCCAGCGCGCGAGGAATGTGCCAGTCTTCCATCCAATTGACGACGGGATCCAGGAAATAGGCGAGGAGCACGGCAACTAGCAGCGTGACCAGCACCGAGGACGCCCAATAACAAAACGCGACGACAATTCCGGCCGCGATGATTCTTCCGCTAGTCGAACTGGTGGAAGCGACCTTGGTATCCTCGAGTGGCATGGCGGTACGATAACACAGCCGAAGCCCGGCGAATAACGCTGTGCCCGCGCGTACACTGGCGCTATGGACAACTGACGCGATGACGAGTTGAATTGTTTGCGCGCCGCTGACGCGGCCCGAATCGCGCGGGGATGATAGAATCGCCTGCCTGATTTTGGGGGCAAGAAATTCAAATCCTATGGCCAAACAACTTTTCGGAACGGACGGCATTCGCGGCGTGCCGGGCACATTCCCGCTCGACGACGCGACACTGGACCGCGTGGGTCTGGCGCTCGGCGTATACCTCAATGCGAACGGAGCGTCGTCGAGCCCCTCGCAGGGCGTTCGCCCGCGGGTGCTGATTGGCCGCGACACCCGTGAATCCGGGCCGCATATCGCCGAGCGTATCGCGCGCGGCTTGGCCGCAGCGGGAGCCGAACCTGTCTCGGCCGGCGTGCTGACCACCCCCGGAGTGGCGTGGCTTGTGAATCGCGAAGGCTTCGCTGCGGGAGTGGTGATTTCCGCGTCGCACAATCCTTATCACGATAATGGCGTGAAATTGATTTCCGCGACCGGGATGAAATTTCCAGATGTGACGGAGGCAGTCCTGGAGGGAACGATTCTCGCGCTTCGTGAGTCCCTCGAAGCGGAGAGCGAGATGCAGCTTCATGACAACGAACAAATTGACGACGATTATCTCGACGGATTGCGTGAAAGTGCGCTGCCCGGAGCCAAATTTGCCGGGATGAGAATCGTCTTGGACTGCGCGAACGGAGCGGCCAGCAAGCTGGCTCCGCGATTGTTTTGTTCGCTAGGCGCGGAGGTCGTGGCGATGAACGACACACCGGACGGGCGAAATATCAACGCCGGTTGCGGTTCGTTGCATCCTGAAGCAATGCAGAGACGAGTGGTGGAAGCCGGCGCGGCGTTGGGCGTGGCCTTTGACGGCGACGCGGATCGCGCGATTTTCTCGAGCTCTTCGGGCAGGCTTGTAGATGGCGACGGCGTGTTGCTGGTTGCGGGACGCTTTCTGAAGTCCGCCGGGAAGCTGAAGGGCGATGTGATCGTTGGAACTACCATGGCCAACCTGGGGCTGGAGCGCGCGCTAGAGAAATCCGGACTGAAGCTGGTGCGCACGGCCGTGGGCGACCGCTACGTTCTCGAGGAGATGCTGCGAAGCCGGGTGAACCTGGGGGGCGAGCAGTCTGGGCATATTTTGTTTCTGGACGACGCGACGACCGGCGACGGAATGTTGACGGCGGTGAAGATCGCTTCAATCGTATCGCTTTGTGGGCCGCTCGATGCCCTGGTCGCTGATTTGAAGATCTTTCCGCAGAGGATTGTGAATGTGCGCGTGAAACAGAAGCCGCCGCTGGACTCGCTCCCCGCTGGAAACATATGCCGCCGCTGGACTCGCTCCCGGAAGTGTCGCGAACGCTGGACCAAGCCGAGACGGCGCTCGGAAATTCGGGGCGCGTGGTGCTGCGCTATTCGGGCACTGAGCCCCTCGCGCGCGTGATGGTGGAAGCCGAGCACGAAGACGACGTCCGCCGGTGGACGGATGCGCTGGCTGGGGCGCTCCGTAAGTCCATTGGCGCCTAGAACCGATTACTTTCGCGAGCTGTACCGACCTCTGCAAGAAATCTCGATAACCGCGTACTAATACTGGACCCAAATGGCTACCAGATAGCAGGCAGGCGCTACTAGCTAGACCTGCGCTACTTCCCGATAGTCTCTGCGTGATCGGGAACTTTTGGGGGCCTCGCGACATTCTAAGGGTGACCAGCCGAGCATGAACACCGACGAACAGCTCGTTCTTGAATTCCAGCAGGGGTCCCGGGGAGCATTCGCCGAGCTTTTCGAGCGCTACCGCGAACCGGTGTACGGCTTTTTTCGCCGGCGCCTCGAGAATCCCGGGCGCGCGGAAGAATTGGCGCAGGAATGTTTTCTGGCGCTTTTGCAGAATGTGAGAAGGTACGAGCCGCGCGCGAGTTTCCGGAGTTATTTGTATGGCATCGCGACTCACTTGGTTTCGGCGGAGCGTCGCAAGGCGGGGCGCGAAATCGCGGAAAACGAGCAATTAGACGATCGGGCAACGGAAGAAAATGCCCGAGAGAGCCGCGACGCGGGCATTTGGGTGCACCAGGCGCTCAAACATATGGGAACAGACGAGCGCGAGATTCTGATGCTTAGAGAATATGAGCAATTGAGCTACGAGGAAATCGCAGGCTTGATGCGCTTGCCGGTGAATACAGTGCGTTCGCGATTGTTTCGAGCGCGGATGGCGCTGAAAAATCAATTGATGCCGGTGAAGGATTGAGGTTGGGGAATTTTATGGAACGAAATGCACAGCACGCGTTTGATGCCGAAGAGGTGATGGCTTATCTGGACGGCGAGCTGGAAGCGCGGCGAGCGACCGAGCTAGCGGCGCATTTGGTGAGTTGCAGCGAGTGCCAGGAAGTGGCGCAGGGATTTCGCGCGCTTTCGGACAGGACGTTGAGTTTCGAAGTGGAGCGTCCCTCGGCAGAAATGAGCGAAACCGTGCTTGCTGCGCTCGAAATGAGCGAAACCGTGCTTGCTGCGCTCGATTCTCGCGCGACGTCAAGAAAAGAAGTTTCGAACAGTTCCAATCGAAGAGAATCATGGAGGTGGCGCCGTCTGATGGCGAGGCCTTATCTTTGGGCGTTTGCGAGTTGGGCGATCGTTGCGTTGATTTTGTTCGTGAGCATCCCAAACCTTTTTAGAGCACGCGAAGCGGCGGAGCTTGCCAGCCGACGCGCAAGCGGCTACAAGTCGTGGTTGGAAAAAGCCGGGACCGCTGTTACACGATCTGGCTCGAATGTCTATCAGTCCTCAACTGAAACCAGCGAAACGGACACAGTGGCACTCCCATCTGCGTCGCCCGCGCCGCCGCCTGTGGCTGGCGACGAATTAAAGGCGCCGGAAACTGTGGGGCCGATGATCGCGCAGACGGCATCGCTGAGCATCGTGGCGACGAACTACGATGAGGCGAGCGCGGCGATCGAGCGGCTAGCCGCAGCGCATGGCGGTTACGTTGAGAAGCTGACCGCTAAGACGCAAACCGGGAGCGCCCGCGGACTTTCGGCGGCGCTGCGAATTCCGGCGAAGCAGCTCGATGGCTTCCTCGCGGACCTGAGGAAGCTTGGGCATGTTGAAGAAGAATCACGCGAGAACGAGGAAGTGAGCGCGCTGTACGTGGATTTGCAGGCGCGGCTGAAGAGCGCGCGGGCGACAGAACAGCGGCTGATCGAACTGCTGGGCACCCGCACGGGGAAGCTGTCGGACGTGCTGGACGCCGAACGCGAACTGGCGCGCATTCGCGGTGAAATCGAAAGCATGCAGGGGCAGAACGCGATCCTGGTCCATCGAGTGACCTACGCGACGGTGCAGGTCGAGCTCAGCGAAGAATATCGCGAGCGGCTGAGCACCACTTCCAAGGGAACCAAGATCTGGAACGCGCTGGTGGAAGGGCTGGGAAACCTGGAGGATGGTGCCGTGGCGGCACTCATTTTCCTGCTGGCGTATGGGCCTTCAATCCTATTCTGGTTAGCTGCTTTGATGCTTCCTGGATGGCTTATTTGGAGGCGGCTGCGGCGTCCCGCGCAGACTTGAAGCGTTTGCGACCTTCCAAAGAACATAGAAAAACGCGTGACTACTCTGAGAAACTGGAGACAGATCCCCGAAAAGCGTAGACAGTGTCGGATGTAACATAAGCTAAGTCCTTTCCATACATACCGGCGATGCTCTCGAGTACGAATGCCCGTGCTGGCACTCGGCGTGCAACCCAGCTAGCGGCTGTCTCTTATCCCGGGGTGGGCCGGTTTCGCCGCGCCGAAGCCGGAACTAGGGGTAGAGCATATAGAGGGGCCCGACGGGGCCCCTCTTTTTTTGTGCCCAAACGCGCCGCCCGATCGGAGCGGTTGACGGTTTGGCAAGCACCTCTGGGCTATCCGATTGCCCGCGTTACTTGGCTGTGCTGTAATACCCTCGGTCTTCGCATACCCTCTCAAATATGGCATCCGGCGCGGCATTCTTCATCCTGCTCGGCGCGTTCTTTCTGATCGGAATACCTGTGCTTGCGATCGCGGGATACCTGCGCGCGGGTGAGCTGAAGAAACAAGTGCAGAGGGAAACGCCACAGTTGATCGCCCGAATTTACGCGCTGGAGCGGCAGCTCACGCAGATCGAAAAGGCTCTTGCGACGCTGAACAGTTCAACTTCCCCGCGATCGGACGCACCCGCGCCGTCCGCACCTCCGGCGGCCGGCCAAGTTCCTTCTTTATCTGGTACGCAGGTGCTCTCAGAGGTGGAAGTTCCACGAGCGTCTACTGCATCGGCTGTTCGGCCTCCGCCGTCAACGCAAAAACCTGCGGCTCTTCGCGAGCATGCACCGACGCTTTCGATCCCCGCGTCCAGCGCGAGCGCACCCAGCCAAAGTGACGGCGGCTTCGAAGCGGTGATCGCGGGACGTTGGCTGAATTACGTCGGGATCCTGGCGCTGCTGTTCGCGGTGACGTTCTTCTTGAAATATGCGTTCGACAACAATTGGGTTGGACCACGCGGAAGAGTGGGAATTGGATTGCTGATGGGCAGCGCGCTTTATCCCTGGAGCCATTGGCTGCTCGATCGAGGGTATAAGTATTTTTCGGAAGGAATCGCGGCGCTGGGCGCGGCGGTGCTGTATCTCTCGTTGTGGGCAGGCTGGCATTACTACGGGATCTTCTCGCAGTCCACAGCGTTTGCGCTGATGATCGTAGTGACTGCGGCGACGATGATTGTGGCCGTGGGGCGCAACTCCGAACGCATGGCGTCTCTCGCGCTGATCGGCGGGCTGATTACGCCCCTGCTGGTGAGCACGGGCGAAAACCACGAAGTCGCACTGTTCACGTATCTCACCATCCTCGGCGTGGGCGTGTTGGGGATCGCGTGGGTGCGCAATTGGAAATCGTTGCCACCGGCGCAGTTCGCGGCGACGCTGATTTATTTCTGGGGATGGTACAGCGATTTTTATCGCGACAATGAGCTGACGACAACCATCGTTTTTGCGACCGTGTTTTTCATTCTGTTCGCGACACTGCCGGTCGTGCGCAGTTGGCGCGACGGCGAACTCTCCGGGCTTGAAGCCGGCATTGGGCTGGTCAATTCGCTGGCTTACTTGGCAGCATTGCGGCAAATGTTGTGGCCGCAGAATCGCTGGGCTTTGACCGTGGCAGTGTTGGCATTGGCGGCCGCACATCTGGGGGCGGAACGCTTGCTGCCGGAAAAACGCGGCAGAGAATTACGCGTGGCGCGGATTTTGTACGCGGGATTGGCCCTGACGTTCGTGACGCTCGCGATTCCCATCCGACTGGAGGGGAGATGGATCACAATCGCCTGGGCCGTCGAGGGCGCTGTGCTGATCTGGAGCGGACTGCGCGTGCGATTCGCCGCGATGCGCTGGGTGGGCTTCGTGATGTTTGCGATTGTGGCGGGAAGGCTCGCGGTGATTTCGATTCCGGCCGGAGATTTTTTGCTGAACGCGCGGTTCGCAACGTTTGCGATTGCCGTGGCCTGCATTCTGGCGGCGTGTTCTTTCGCGAGCGCTGCGTGGACAGACCTCAGCGAAACGGAAAAAACCGCGTACCGCATATCGGCCATCGGCGCAAATGTTCTCGCGCTGGTGGCGCTTTCGCTCGAGTTTTGGGATGCGTTCGGCCGCATGCCGTCGCTCGGGATTGACCGCGGACACGCGCAGGAACTGGCGCTTTCGATGTTGTGGCTCGTATATGCCCTGGGACTGTTGGGCGCAGGCCTGTGGAAGAAATCGGAAGCGATGCGCTGGCAGGCGCTAGTGCTGCTGGGTGTCGTAATCGTGAAGGTGTTCCTTTTCGACCTATCGTTCCTTGAGAAGTTCTACCGCATCGTTTCGTTCTTCCTGCTGGGGTTGGCGCTCTTGCTGATTTCGTTTTACTACCAGCGGCAATTGATCGCGCGGAGGGCCGATAAGAAATCGTGACCACCAAAGTGCAGCGAAATTCGGCATACCTTTGGACTTTTGGCGCCGCGCTGTTCGCGGCATTCGCGATGCTTGCGGCCACACCGCTGCCTTCGGCGTGGAAGCATTGGCGCTATTCGCGCGCGATCGAACTGTCGGCACCGGCTGGGGCAACGGGCGCGACGCCCGCTATGGCGCAGCTTGTGGGCGTAGTTGCGCCTCCTGACTTGTATGCACACGCGCAGACCGGGCTCGCCGACCTGCGTTTGATTGACGACCAAGGCACGGAAGTTCCCTACGTGATTTTCCAGCGCGTCGGTAGCTCGAAATCCGCTACGCTGCCGGCGACTTTGCGCGAAAACAGTTTTAGCGTGGGCGCCTTCACGCAATTGGTGCTGGACGCCGGAGCGCACGCGCCATTTCACAACACCGTCCGCATCCAGACGGACGCGCCGGACTTCATCGAATGGGTGCAGGTGGAGGCGAGCGACGACGGGCATGTCTGGAGGATGGTCGAGGAGCGGGCGCCGATTTTTCGTTTCCGCAAAAATGAACACGAAGGCACTCAGTTGGTGCACTACTCCGAAAATAACGCGCGGTATCTGCGCGTGCGTATTCTGGACGGCGACAGGAAATTTCCGATGAGCGGAGCGCAAATTCTTCTGCAAACGACCGAGACGGCCGAACGTGTTCCATTGGAAATGGCGATGGTCGCGGACACCAGGCAGCCCGCGGGCCGCAGCGTTTGGAGTGCCGAGTTGGGCGCGGTTGTCCCGCTGGTGACTGAAGTGCGATTCGACGTTAGCGCGCCGCCGGAATTCATTCGCTCCGTGGACGTATCGTCGAGCGCCGATGGCAGGGATTGGCAGTCTCTCCAAGCCGCGGAAATTTATCGCTACCGTAACGCCCAGCAGCAACAGCTTGCGGTGATGGTTTCCACTAGTTGGGGGCAATCGCGCTACCTGCGCGTGGTAATTGCGAATGGGAACGACGCGCCGTTGGATGCCGCGGCGCCCAAGCTGTACATCACGCCGCACCACATCGCGTTCGAGCAGCAGCCGGGGAGGAGTTACCGGCTGATTTACGGGCAAGAACGCGCGCGGGCCGCGCAGTACGATCTGGGGCGGCGCGTGGATGCCAAGCAGATGGCTGCGTCCGTCGCCGGGCAGGTTGGTCCGGAGCAAGTGAATGGAGACTGGGTGGATCCGCGCGCGTGGACCGAAACGCACGACATCTTTCTGTGGCTCGTGCTGCTGGTCGTGGTGATGCTGATTGGCTATGCGGCGGTGCGTTCGTTGCGAAGGTCGGCAGCGGCGACACCCTGACGCCTGACCTTCGTTGCTGCCACACAGATTTTAGTTCCCTGCAAACCAAAGAGCCGGCCGGACTCGGGCACCACAAAAAAAGGGCGGGTCTGAAACCCGCCCCGGTAAACCTTATTTCGTTTCCAGTTTCCCGAAAAAACCAACGCGTGGTTTCTAGCTGCAGCCGGAGGTGCCGCCGCAGTTTGAGCACTTGTAGCAGCTGCCGTTGGGCGTCATCAACATACCGCACTCGGAGCAGGACGGCGCGTCGTCAATCGTGGCGCGTTGGCGCGTGGACATTTCGGGTTCGCCGTACTTCGGCGCGTCGTCAATCGTGGCGCGTTGGCGCGTGGACATTTCGGGTTCGCCGTACTTTGCGGCGATCACAGGAGCGTTGGGAGACGGCTTCATCGCAGCTTCCGGCGACGCCGGAGCGACTTGCTCTGTAGTCACCGTGGCTTCGCCGTCGAGATAATCCGGCGAGATGAATTTTCCGCCGAGCCAGCGACCGATGTAATCCACAACTGATTTGGCGTAGCGGATGTTCGGATTTCCGGTATAGCCCGAGGGCTCGAAGCGCGAATTCACGAATTTGTCCACCAGGGCGCGGAGCGGAACGCCATACTGCAGCGCAATGGAGACGGAAAGGGCGAAGGCGTCCATGATGCCGGAAAGCGTGGAGCCCTCTTTGGCCATCTTGATGAAGATCTCGCCCGGAGCGCCATCTTCGTATTTGCCGACGGTGAGGTAACCTTCGTGTCCGCCGATCGAGAATTTGTGAGTGATGGAGTCGCGCTCGTTGGGCAGCTTGCGGCGCTTGGTGCGGTCGAAGAGCTCCTGCTGAGCAGGAGAAATCGCTTCGACCTTGGCCGCCGGTGCGGCGACTTCAGGAACACCCGCCGGCGCGGCCGCAGTCTTTTCGTCTGCTTTTTTGCCTGCAGCGGACAGTGGCTGCGAGCGCTTGGAATTGTCGCGGTAGATGGCCACGGCTTTCAGGCCATACTTCCAGGACTCAACGTAGGCCTGCATGATGTCTTCCACAGTGGACTCTTCTGGCATGTTGATGGTCTTGCTGATCGCGCCGGATAGAAACGGCTGAGCCGCCGCCATCATGCGGAGATGTCCGCGCCAGGAAATTGAACGGCCGCCGCCCATGGGAGCGAGGGAACAATCGAAAACGGGAAGGTGCTCGTCTTTCAGGTGCGGCGCGCCTTCAATCTTGGCATTGGCATCAATGTAGTCAACAATTTCCGAGACTTGTTCGGGCGAATAGCCGAGCTTCATTAGGGCTTGGGGCACGGTGTTATTGACGATCTTGATGACGCCGCCGCCGACCAGCCTCTTCTGCTTCACCAGCGCGAGGTCGGGCTCGATGCCGGTGGTGTCGCAATCCATCATGAAGCCGATCGTGCCGGTGGGAGCGAGAACGGAAACCTGCGAATTCTTGTAGCCGAATCGTTCGCCAAGCTCGAGCGCGTCGTCCCAGGACTTCTTGGCCGCACGCAGAAGCGTGGGCTGCACCTGCTCTTCCTTGATCGGTCGCAGCGAATCGCGGTGCATGCGAATTACGTCAATCATAGCTTCGCGATTGCGCAGGTAGCCGCCGAAAGGCCCCATGCGTTCGGCGATCCGAGCGGATTGGGCGTAGGATTCGCCGGTCATCAGCGCGGTGATGGCGCCGCAGAAATCGCGGCCTCCTTCGGAGTCATAGGGAAGCGCGAGCGACATCAGCAGCGCGCCCAAGTTGGCGTAGCCGATACCGAGCGGACGATAATCGTGCGAATTGCGCGCGATTCTTTCCGTCGGATAGCTGGCGTTATCCACCAGGATTTCCTGCGCGGTGATGGTGACGTCTACGGCGTGCGTGAATGCTTCGGTATCGAACTGGCCGTTCGCGCCAAGGAATTTGAGCAGGTTAAACGATGCCAAGTTGCAAGCCGTATCGTCCAGGAACATGTACTCCGAGCAGGGATTCGAGGCGTAAATGCGGTCGGTGGATTTGCAGGTGTGCCAGCGATTGATCGTGGTGTCGTACTGCATGCCCGGATCGCCGCAGTGCCATGCGGAATCCGCCATTTCGCGGAGCAGATCGCGAGCGCGGAACTTATCGCACGGCTTGCCGTCGTTAATGTTGCGGGTCCACCAGTCGCGGTCTTCTTCGACCGCACGCATGAAATCGTCAGTGACGCGGACGGAATGGTTGGCGTTCTGAAAGAAGACCGAAGCGTAAGCGTCACCATCAATCGAGGAATCGTAGCCCTGCTCGATCAGCACGTGAGCCTTACGCTCTTCCTTCATCTTGGACTCGACGAATTCCATGATGTCCGGATGATCCACGTTCAGAATCACCATCTTGGCCGCGCGACGCGTCTTGCCGCCGCTCTTGATCACGCCGGCGAAAGCGTCAAAGCCTTTCATGAAGCTGACAGGGCCGGAAGCGATGCCGCCGCCAGCTTACGCTCTTCCTTCATCTTGGACTCGACGAATTCCATGATGTCCGGATGATCGACGTTCAGAATCACCATCTTGGCCGCGCGACGCGTCTTGCCGCCGCTCTTGATCACGCCGGCGAACGCGTCAAAGCCTTTCATGAAGCTGACTGGGCCGGAAGCGATGCCGCCGCCAGACAGCGACTCCTTGCTGCCGCGGAGTGAAGAGAAGTTTGTGCCAGTGCCGGAACCCCATTTGAAGAGCATCCCTTCGGTCTTAGCCAGGTTCATAATCGAGTCCATGTTGTCCTGGACCGAATTGATGAAGCAGGCGGAACATTGCGGTTTGGCTTGGACGCCGACGTTGAACCAAACGGGCGAGTTGAACGCCACTTTCTGTTCGACGAGAAGGTGAGCCAGTTCGTCGCGGAAAATGTTCTTGGACTCAGTGGAGGCGAAGTAACCGCCTTCTTCGCCCCAGCGGACGATCGTATCAACGACGCGTCCGATCAATTGGCGCACAGAGGTTTCGCGTTCCGGCGTATTGGGCTTGCCATGAAAATATTTGGAAGCCACGATGTTGGTGGCCGTCATGGACCAGGTTTTGGGAACTTCCACATTTTCCTGGCGAAAAATTACCTGGCCCTTATCATTGCCGATCAGAGCCGTGCGCCGCTCCCACTCGACGTTGTCGAAGGGTGAAACTTTTCCGTCGGTGAACCGGCGCTGGAATTCCAGCCCGGTCGCGCGACGCGTAATTTGATTTGTTTCCGTCATACCGTTCAAAGCTGTCCTGGTTTCCGCCATCTCTGCCTCCGCGCCGGCAGTCGTGCCGTCGAAATGTGAGCCGGGGGAGCGGTGCGGGAGTGGCCAAGCACTATTTTACTCCCATCCGCAGTCCCGTGGGTGAGGTTGTGTGTACCGAAGTACACGGAGCATTTCGAAATTAGCCGGATTTTTTGGACGGCAAAATCCCGTTGCGATTGCCACCCGTTCCGAAAAAGAGAAAAGCCCAGCTAAGCCGCGCTTAAAAACTTGTGGCGCGGTGCAAAGTGGGGTGGTTCCCCTCTGAGTTTTCGGTAGAACCCGGTCCGACTTTCACGCCGACCGGCACAGCAAAGTTCGCTGAGACCGGCTGGCGCTTCCCCCGAGTCTGGAAGCGCAGTATCGAAGGTTGTGGAAAAGTTGTCAAGGAAAATTCATAGAGCGACTACAAAATATCCCAATTCATAGAGCGACTACAAAATATCCCGCTAGCCGTGTCGAAAGTGTCTATTTGTAGTGGTCGGTGCGCAGCACTGCCGCGCGACGGATTTTTCTTTTTCCTGCACGCGACTCATTCCGCGCAGCTTCCATTTCTTCCCGTTCTGGTTTTTCGTCGACGATGCCGGCGCCATGCGTGCCAATTACAAAACGCCATTTGCTCCACGTGCACAACGCTCTTGTGCGGTCATGTTTGCTGATGCTTGTTTCACATCAGGCAACTCCCCGGGATTGACAAGAACAGCCCGCCCGAAAAAAATGATAATGAAAAGGCCATGACGAATGCCGCCATCGAGATACAAGGGCTGACCAAAGACTACCCGGTCGGATTCTGGCGTAAGCGCATGTGCCGTTCGCTCGACTATCTAACGCTAAGAGTAGAAGAGGGCGAAACGTTCGGATTTCTGGGGCCGAATGGCGCGGGAAAAACCACCACAATGAAGCTGTTGATGGGCCTGATTTTCCCGACAGCCGGCACGGCGAGGGTACGCGGGCGCTCGATTGACGACGTGCGTATGCACCGCGAGATCGGCTACATGCCGGAGCAGCCCTATTTTTACGACTACCTTACGGCTCGGGAGCTCCTGGAATATTTCGCGCGATTTTTTGGATATAACGCGGTTGAGCGGCGCGAGCGTGTGAGGCGATTCCTGGAACTGGTGGGACTCACCACCGCGAGCGACGTGCAGTTGCGGAAGTTCTCGAAGGGGATGCTACAGCGCGTGGGGATTGCCCAGGCCATCCTGCATGATCCGCAAGTTGTGTTTCTGGATGAACCGATGTCTGGTCTCGATCCCGTTGGGCGACGCGAGGTGCGCGACATTATTCTGAATCTAAAGCGGCAAGGCCGCACAGTTTTCTTTTCGACGCATATTCTTTCCGACGCGGAAATGTTGTGCGACCGCGTGGGAGTGTTAGTTGGCGGAAAACTGCAGGGAGTTGGCGCACCGGAAGAGCTTGTTTCGATGGAAGTGCTGGGCATGGAAATTTTGTTTGAGGTGCGGGCGGGCAGCGCGCCGCCGACAAGCATGGCCGAGCGCGCCACACACGCCGGAAACCGCTACCGCATCGAAGTGGCGGAAGCAGACCTTTACTCCGCGCTCGAAGAGCTGCGGAGTTGCGAAGCGCGAATTCTTTCGGTTGCCCCGCTAAGGCCATCCCTCGAGGACTATTTCTTAAAACTCGTGGGTCGCGAAAAAGCAACGCGGCCGCCGATCGAGGTGAGCTTGGTATGAGCACGATGCCAGCTGTGGTGGCCGTCAATACGTTTCGCGAGGCCGTGCGGGACCGTGTGCTTTACAACCTGATCATCTTCGCGCTGATGATGATCGGTGGGGCGATTCTGGTGGGCGAGATTTCGATCGGCGTTCACCAGATGGTGATCGTCAATCTGGGACTCTCCGCAATTTCAATTTTCGGAATTATCATGGCGATTTTTATCGGTGTCGGGCTGGTGCACAAGGAGATGGAAAAGCGCACCTTGTATAGCCTGCTAGCGAAGCCTATTCGCCGCTGGGAATTCCTGGTCGGAAAGTTCGCAGGTCTGCTGCTGACGTTAGTGGTGAACACGGCGCTGATGACCTTGGGACTAACGGGAGCTCTTTATTACGTGAGCCGCACGTTCGAGCGCTCGGACGTGGCGATTCTGGTGGCGGTATATTTCATTCTGCTGGAGCTGGCGTTGATAACCGCGCTGGCCTTGTTCTTCTCTTGCTTTTCAAGCCCCCTGCTCTCGACGCTATACACGCTGGGAATTTACGTCGCAGGAGTTTTCGCGCCGGACATAAAGGGCGTCGGTGAATACACGCAAAGCCCAGCCATGGCTGCCGGCGCTCGCTTCGTATATTACTTGCTGCCGAATTTTCATAATTTCAACGTGATCGCGGCGGCGGCCCACGGCGAGACGATTCCTTTTACACTGATTTGGCACAATACGTTGTATGCCGCGCTTTATGTAATTCTGATTCTAGTCGCTGCCTCGGCGGT
>Ga0210396_10000331_pt1 | contig 67411 bp, 63 predicted proteins | sample IncBWH17OmetaG_FD_155466 | JGI IMG/M metagenome (GOLD analysis project Ga0210396, IMG submission 155466) | Forest soil microbial communities from Barre Woods Harvard Forest LTER site, Petersham, Massachusetts, United States - Inc-BW-H-17-O ... | reverse complement strand
GGCGAATCGACAGCGGTTTCAGCGGTGACCTCGGCGGGCTGGTCGGTCTCTTCGGGCGTCTCGGTCGTTTCGTCGCCGTCGGCTTCGGCTTCAGCGGCTTCGTCAGCCTCGTCCTCGGCTTCGCCGCTGTCTGCAGCGTCTTCGGTGTCTTCGGCCTCGTCAGCTTCGCCGTCCTTCTTGCGGCCGCCCGTTGATCTGCGACGGCGCTTCTCTTTCTTGGGCTTGAGTGGTTTCGGCGGTGGCGGCGGCAGCTCTGCGATGAATGACAGATAGAACCCGAAGATGCCGAGTAGCGCGATGGCGGCTGCCGCGCCGTAAACGCCGAACAGCCACTGGCCCACGGTGTCGAGGTTCAGCCAGATCTCGCTGATCGCGGTGCCGACAATCAGCACGCCGGCCAGCACATGGGCGACGATCGACGAGGTCTGCAGGGTCAGCGCGAGTTGCGGTGTGCCGTACTCCGGCTTGCGGGCCCGCAGCAGTGTGAACACCACCGGCAAGGCGGCCAGGGCGATCAAAATCCCGGCGACAATCCGCATCACGGTGCCAAGGGTGTGTGAGGTGTCGCCCATCAGCTCGGGCCAGCGCGGTAGCACGAAGAAGAAGTAGAGGACGCCGGCGGCAATCGAGAACGTCACGTGCCACCACGTGGCAGCCTTGCGTCCCATGCCCCTCCTCGAGGTGGTAACCGGTAGCGACAGACCCTAGTCGATGTCGATCGGGCCTGGTCATATGCGCGGAGGATGCGGGATTTGAACCCGCGAGGGCTGTTAACCCAACCCGCGTTCCAGGCGAGCGCCATAGGCCACTAGGCGAATCCTCCGTCGGCCATGGTAACCGAGCGGCTCTCGCTGGCTGTCGCTGATCGATTCCAGGCCGGGTACTAGACTCTCGTTGGACCCCGTGTGGCGTCTATCCTGTGAACTCCCCCAGGGCCGGAAGGCAGCAAGGGTCAATGGGCTCTGGCGGGTGCGCGGGGTCCCCTACCTAACTACCCACGGTGCACACGGTGAAAGGCGGATTGTGTCGTACGGCTCGTTCAGTTCCCTAGGCCGTACCGACCTCGAGGCATTGCATGCCCGCCATCAGCAGGACTACGCCGAACTGCAGTCGCTGAAGCTGGCCCTCGACCTCACCCGCGGCAAGCCGTGTAGCGACCAGCTAGACCTGTCCAACGCCTTGCTGAGCCTGCCCGGGGACGACTACCGCGACGGCGAGGGCACCGACACCCGCAATTACGGCGGGCAGCATGGCCTGCCTGAACTGCGGGCCATCTTCGGCGAGCTGCTCGGTATCGCGGTGCCCAACCTCATCGCGGCCAACAACGCCAGCCTGGAGTTGATGCACGACGTGGTCGTCTTCTCGATGCTGCACGGCGGGGTGGACTCTCCGCGGCCCTGGAAGGACGAGCCGCTCGTCAAGTTCTTGTGTCCGGTTCCCGGGTATGACCGCCACTTCGCCATCACCGAGACCATGGGCGTGGAGATGGTTCCGATCCCGATGCGCGAGGACGGTCCGGACGTCGACCTGATCGAAGAACTGGTCGCCGTGGACCCGGCCATCAAGGGCATGTGGGCGGTGCCGGTGTTCGCGAACCCCACCGGCATCACCTACTCGTGGGAGACGGTTCGGCGGCTCGTCCAGATGCGCACGGCCGCCGAGGATTTCCGGCTGTTCTGGGACAACGCCTACGCGGTGCACACCTTGACACTGGACTTCGTCCGGCAGGTCGACGTGCTGGGCCTGGCCGCCGCTGCGGGCAACCCCAACCGGCCTTATGTCTTTGCGTCGACGTCCAAGATCACCTTCGCCGGAGCCGGCGTCAGCTTCTTCGGCGGATCGCTGGGCAACATCGCCTGGTATTTGCAGTACGCCGGCAAGAAGTCGATCGGGCCGGACAAGGTCAATCAGCTGCGCCACCTCCGCTTCTTCGGCGACGCCGACGGTGTGCGGCTACAGATGCTGCGCCACCAGCAGCTGCTGGCGCCCAAATTCGCATTGGCGCTGGAGATTCTGGACAAGCGACTTGGTGAGTCCAAGATCGCGTCCTGGAACGAGCCGCAAGGCGGTTACTTCATCAGCCTCGACGTGTTGGCGGGCACGGCGCGACGCACCGTCGCGTTGGCCAAACAGGCCGGTATCGCCGTCACCGATGCGGGCGCGTCGTTCCCGTACCGGAAAGACCCGGACGACAAGAACATCCGGATCGCGCCGACGTTCCCGCCGGTAGCCGACCTTCGCAATGCGATCGACGGGCTGGCGACCTGTGCATTGCTGGCAGCCACCGAGTCACTGCTGAGCCGGGCGTAGGTCGCATCGTCGGCGGGGCTGGGTTTGATTGCCCCGCCTCCTCAACGAACCCTTGTGGGTTCGCATCGTCGGCGGGGCTGGGTTTGATTGCCCCGCCTCCTCAACGAACCCTTGCGGGTTCGCATCGTCGGCGGGGCTGGGTAGCCTTGCTGACCGTGGCCCTCTACCGCAAGTACCGACCGGCGACCTTCGCGGAGGTGGTAGGGCAGGAACACGTCACCGAGCCGCTGTGCACCGCGTTGACGGCGGGCCGAATCAACCACGCTTACTTGTTCTCCGGCCCGCGCGGCTGCGGTAAGACTTCGTCGGCACGCATCCTGGCCCGGTCGTTGAACTGTGCGCAGGGGCCGACGGCCACGCCCTGCGGCGTCTGCGACTCCTGCGTCGCGTTGGCGCCCAACGGACCCGGCAGCATCGACGTCGTCGAACTCGACGCCGCCAGCCACGGCGGTGTGGATGACACCCGTGAGCTGCGCGACCGTGCTTTCTACGCGCCGGCCCAGTCGCGCTACCGGGTCTTCATCGTCGACGAAGCGCACATGGTCACCACGGCGGGGTTCAACGCGCTGCTCAAAATCGTCGAGGAGCCGCCCGAGCATCTGATCTTCATCTTCGCCACCACCGAGCCCGAGAAGGTGTTGCCGACGATCCGCTCGCGCACCCACCACTATCCGTTCCGGCTGCTGCCGCCACGCACCATGCGATCGCTGATCGAACGGATCTGTGCGCAGGAGGGCGTCGTCGCTGACGAAGCCGTCTACCCGCTGGTGATCCGGGCCGGCGGCGGTTCCCCTCGCGACACTCTTTCGGTTCTCGATCAGTTGCTGGCCGGTTCGGAAGCCGGACCCGACGGCGACCGCATCGGGTACCAGCGGGCGCTGGGGCTGCTGGGTGCCACCGATGTCGCGCTGATCGATGAGGCCGTCGACGCGCTCGCCGCCGCCGATGCCGCGGCGTTGTTCGGGGCGGTTGAATCGGTGATCGACGCCGGTCACGATCCTCGGCGATTCGCCACCGACCTGCTGGAGCGGTTCCGCGATCTGCTTGTGCTGCAGGCTGTTCCCGATGCCGCCGGGCGTGGCGTGGTCGATGCGCCAGAAGACGTCCTGGACCGGATGCGCGATCAAGCGGCCCGGATCGGTACAGCGACGCTCACCCGCTACGCCGAAGTCGTGCACGCCGGCCTGACTGAGATGCGCGGCGCGACGGCACCCCGCCTGCTCCTTGAAGTGGTCTGCGCGCGGCTGTTGTTGCCGTCGGCCAGTGACACCGAATCGGCGCTGTTGCAACGAGTCGAGCGGATCGAGACCAGGCTGGACATGTCCATTCCGCTCGCTGAAAAGCCGGCGCCGGCCGCGCCTCCCGAACCGCGTGACGTCCCAGCGCCACCGCCGCCCCCCGCCGCAGCTGAGCCGGAGCAGCAACCGGCGCCGAAGCAGCCCGTGCCCGAAAAGAGCCAGCCCGCGCCTGAGCAGAGCCCGCCTGCTGCGGGCCCGGGTGAACCGGGCGCGGCCGCGGTCCGCACCTTGTGGCCGACCGTGCGCGACAAGGTACGTCAACGCAGTCGAACCACCGAGGTGATGCTGGCCGGCGCCACCGTGCGCGCGGTGGAGGGCAACACCTTGGTGTTAAGCCACGAATCGGCACCGCTGGCCAAGCGGCTGTGCGAACAACGCAACGCGGACGTCATCGCCGAGGCGCTCAAGGATGCGCTCGGCGTCGACTGGCGGGTGCGATGTGAAGCCGGCACGCCCACCCTGACGGCAACCGAAGAACCGCCGCTGCCGGCGCGTCCGGCCGAGCGTTCGCCGGCCCGGCGGATTCCGCCTCCACCACCGCCGACGGAAGCTCCCGCCGACGATGATTCCGATCAGCGGGCAGAAGAGGAAAGCATGTTGGCCGAGGCGAGTCAGGACGACTCCTCGGCACCGCGCCGCGACCCCGAAGAGGCGGCCTTGGAGCTGCTGCAGAACGAACTGGGCGCGCGCCGCATCGACAACGGCTGAGACCGTCATTTCACCAGTGCAGCCGTCTTCGCTCGGTTATCGGCGTCGTCGCGATCGTTGGCAGCCCACACCGAATTGAGTCGCCGCAGCGCCTAGGGCTGCCACCACGGGCGCAGTGGCAGGCCGTCCGTGCCGCGCGGATCGAGCTTGGCCGCCAAAACGTGATGCAACTGAATGTTGTTGTGCTCGAACGCTACTCGAGACGCGGCCATGTACAGGCCCCATATTTTCGCCTTGGCCAGACCGACCTCGTTGACCGCCTCGTCCCAATGCGTAACCAGGTTGCGGCACCAGTCACGCAGCGTCATCGCATAGTGCGTCCGGAAGTTCTCCGCATGAAGAACCTCGAGACCCGCATTTTCGATCTCTGACGTGATCCGTCCCGAGCCGGTCAGCTCCCCGTCCGGAAAGACATAACGATCTGTGAAACTGCTGGCGCGGTAGTTCGACTTGTTGTTGTTGCGGGTGATGCAGTGGTTGAGCAGCAGGCCACCGGTGCGCAACTTGGACTCGAGGAACGCAAAATACGACGGATAGTTCTTGACGCCGATGTGCTCGGTCAATCCGATTGACGAGACCGCGTCGAAGCCGTTCTCGCGGACGTCGCGGTAGTCGGAGTGACGCACCTCGGCCAGGCTCGTCAGCCCCTCGGCTGCGATCGCGCTTTGCGCCCAGGCGGCCTGTTCGGCTGACAGGGTGGCTCCGATCGCCCGTACACCGCGGCGCGCGGCATAGCGGACCATCCCGCCCCAACCGCAGCCGACGTCGAGCAGACGATCGCCCGGTTGCAGTCGCAGCTTTTCGAAGATCAGCCGGTACTTGTTGTCCTGCGCCTCTTCCAGCGTCGCTTCGGGATGGGGGTAGACCGCGCAGGTATACGTCATCGACGGACCCAGTACCAACTCGTAAAAGGTGTTGGAGACGTCGTAGTGGTGATGAATGGCCTCGGCGTCACGAGTCTTGCTGTGCCGCATGCCTTCGGCGATCCGCCGCCAGCGGGGTAACGCCTCCTGCGGCGGGGGCGGTGCGGGCACCAGATGCTCGATGCCGACCGCGCGGATGATGCTGGCCAGCAGCCGCGGCGAAGGCCTGCCGAACTCGACCTTGTCGGCCAGCAGCTTGAGCAACTCGTACGGATCGCCAGGAGGCACCCCGCGCGCCTCGATGTCTCCGGAGACATAGGCACGGGCCAGCCCGAGTTCGCCCGGGGCGGTAGCCAGGTAGGTGGTGCCTCGAGGCGTCAGCAGATCCATTCCGAGCACGGCGGTTTCCGGTCCGGCGGTGCTGCCGTCATACGCGGTGAACCGCAACGACCGCTCGGCGCCGCCGGTGACGACCGCCAAGACCTCGGCGAGGCTCAACTTACCTGTCGTGGTAGTAGCGGATTCTTTGATGGTGGTCATCGTCGTTGCACCGCCTTTGCGTAGAGGTCAAGGAAACGCGAATCCGGGTCGTAGATTTTCTTCACGGTCTTGTAGGCTTCACCGCCGTAGAGTTCATCGAATTCCTCTCGGCTGTAATAGGAGTCGGAATAAAGCGACTTGTGGCCGTCGAGAGACCCGACCTTCGCCTCGATCAACCGATTCATCGCGCCCTCGGTCGCGCCGGCCGGAACCGACGACCAGAAACCGACATTGACGTAGGTCGACCCGGGTCGGATCGGATACAGCGGCCAGCCGTCCTGGTCGCGTAATCGCAACGGGCACAACCAAACCGGCGTGATCGCCACATGAGCGAGGAACCACCTGAGGAATTCGGCTGTGCGCTCGATCGGCACCTCGATATCCTGGACTACCCGTTCGCGGGGCGGACGGCCGTTGCGCTTCTCGATCCGGTCGGCGATACCGAAACGCTGGTCGAGGGCCACCAACTTCCAGTACATGTTGCTGCGCCGATAGCGGCGGGGCCACAAACGCCGCACCCGGGGATTCTGCGCGCCGAAAGAGCGCGAGCACCAGAACCAATCGGTGTCCCACCGCCAGAAATAGTCGTGCATCGTCAGCCGGTCTTCTTTGATGCCGGCGTCATGCTGGATGGACCGGTAGTAGATGTCTTGCCCGGTGTAATCGCTGACCGTGCCGGAGGCGGCGGTACGCATACCGACGCACAGGTAGCTCTCCTCGGCGCCGAAGACCACTGCGTCGAGGTAGTCGACCGGCACGCCGTCGAAGCCACCGGTCTCGATGATGCGGTCCGTCGCTGTCACCAGTTCGGTCAGCGAGTCAAACCGCACATGCCGCAGTGCTACGAACGGCTTGGTGGGCTCCAGCTCGATGCGAATCCGAGTCGAATAACCCAGGGTGCCATAGGAATTCGGAAAGGTGCGATAGAGGTCAGGATGCTGCTGGGGTGAGACGGTAAGCAATTCGCCTGTGCCGGTGAGGATGTCCATCTCCAACACCGACTCGTGTGGCAGGCCGTTACGAAATGAGGCTGACTCGATGCCCAACCCGGTGACCGCCCCGCCCAGCGTGATTGTCTTGAGCTGTGGGACAACCAGAGGCGATAGACCATAAGGCAGGGTCGCGGCCAAGAGGTCTTCGTACGTGCACATGCCGGCCACATCGGCGGTGTGCGACTCGGGATCGACCGATATGACGCCGGTCAGCCCCGATGTGTCCAGCCCGGGCGCATCGCGTTTCGCGCGAGCGCGAAACAAATTGGAGGTGGGTTTGGCGAGCCGGACGGCCGCCGTCGCGGGAATCGAACGATAGCTCGCCAACATCCGCTCGACGCCCGCCACATGGTCCGCCGGTGCGGATGCAGGGACAGGCACCACATATACGCTAGTCCCCGATAGCAGCCCGTGCAGGGACAGCGCACCCAGGCGCGGTGCCGTCACACCCCCGCGCAGAGGAGTTTGCCTAATGGGACACGTCAGTGCAGCCAGCACGATCTTGATCAACGCTGAGCCCACGACAGTGCTGTCGGCCGTCGGCGACTACAGAGGAGTCCGCCCCAAAATCCTGTCGTCGCACTACCACGACTACCAGGTGCTGGAAGGTGGGCAGGGGCAGGGAACCGTCGCCAGCTGGAAGCTGCAGGCGACTAAATCCCGCGTCCGTGATGTCCGGGCCAACGTCGACGTCGCCGGCCACGCGGTGATCGAGAAGGACGCCAACTCAACGATGATCACCAACTGGACGGTGGCTCCCGCCGGACCGGGTTCGAGCGTCACGGTCACGACCACGTGGACAGGAGCGGGTGGCATGAAGGGATTCTTCGAGAAGACGTTCGCGCCGCTGGGACTGAAAAGGATCCAGGGTGAGGTGCTGGCCAACCTTAAGAAGGAGCTGGAGAGCTAGCCCGCCTGACCTTGGCTGCCCAGGTAGGCGGCGATGCCTTTGACCACGGCGTCGGCATACTTCTGCCTGCCCTCCGGGGACTCCATCTGCGCTGAATCGGCCGGGTTTTTCATGTTGCCGCACTCGACCAGGACCGATGGATACTGCGCGAGGTTCAGGCCGGCCAGGTCCGAACGCCCGTAAAGCCCGTCCTGGCCGATGTAGTTGGCCGGCGGAATACCCGAGGCCTGGATCTGGTCGCGCATGACCCGGGCAAGCTGCACCGACGGGCCCGCCTGCGCCTGGTTGAGCGGCGGCGCGGAGTAGTTCACGTGAAATCCCCGCCCGTTCGGCGGACCGCCATCGGCGTGGATGCTGACGACCGCGTTCGGGTGCAAGGCGTTGGCCATCGCGGCGCGCTGGTCGACGCAAGGGCCCACGGTACTGTCGTCGCCCCGCGACATCGCCGTCCGTGCGCCCAGTGCGTTGAGTTCCGCGCGGATGCGCAACGTGGTGTCCCAGGTGAAGGTGTGTTCCGGATAGCCGTCATTCGTCGTGGTCCCGCTGGCCTGGCAGTCCTTGGTGCCGCCGCGGCCGGTGGGCACCTGGCGGCTGATCGATGCGTCGTTGGCGCCGTTATGACCGGGGTCGAGGAACACGATCATCCCGGCGATGTTGCCGGGGGCTGCGACGGCTTTCGGGGCCGTCGGCGTCGGTGCGGCGGTGACGACAGTGAGGATGCCGATGGCCGCTAACGCTCCAGGGGCCCCGACACGCAGGCAATGTAGTACGCGCACGTCGCCACGTTAGCCCGGCGCCGTCTAGGCTTGAAGCTTCGAACCGCCCGCAAGGTGTAGGCGCAACCAAGTCGAGACCAAGATGCAAGGGGACCGTCATGCAGCCCGGAGGCCCGCCCGACATGTCGGCGTTGCTCGCTCAGGCACAGCAGATGCAGGAACAGCTGATGGCTGCCCAGCAGCGACTCGCCAACGCCGAGGTGCAGGGTAAGGCTGGCGGCGGTCTGGTGGAGGTCACTGTCAAGGGCAGTGGCGAGGTCGTAACGGTGAAGATCGACCCCAAGGTCGTCGACCCGGACGACGTCGAGACGTTGCAGGACTTGATCGTTGGCGCGCTCGCCGACGCCTCCCACCAGGTCACCACGATGGCGCAGGAGCAGCTGGGTCCGCTGGCCGGTGGGATGGGCGGCGCACTTGGCATCCCAGAGTCCTGATTCTGCACCGACATGTTTGAGGGACCGGTCCAGGATCTGATCGACGAGCTCGGCAAGCTGCCGGGTATCGGGCCGAAGAGCGCGCAGCGCATCGCCTTTCATCTGCTGTCCGTCGAACCGCCTGACATCGACCGGCTCACCGCGGTGCTGGCCAAGGTCCGCGACGGCGTGCAGTTTTGCGCGGTGTGCGGCAACGTCTCCGACGACGAGCGCTGCCGCATCTGCGCCGACCCCCGCCGAGACGGCTCGCAGGTCTGCGTTGTCGAGGAGCCCAAGGACGTCCAGGCCGTCGAGCGCACCCGCGAATTCCGCGGCCGCTATCACGTTCTCGGCGGCGCACTGGATCCGCTGTCCGGTGTCGGTCCCGAGCAGCTGCGGATCCGCGAGCTGCTCAACCGGATCGGTCAGCAGGTCGACGGCGTCGACATCACCGAGGTCATCATCGCCACCGACCCCAACACCGAAGGCGAGGCGACCGCCACTTACCTGGTGCGGATGCTGCGCGACATTCCCGGGCTGATCGTCACCCGAATCGCTTCCGGGCTGCCGATGGGCGGCGACCTGGAATTCGCCGACGAGCTGACCCTGGGCCGTGCGCTGACCGGCCGCCGCGCGATGGCCTAACGGGCACGCGTGGCCCGTGTGGCCCGTGTGACAGTGGCTCTAAAGGTGACTAGGCCCGCAGCCGCTCGCGGCGCAACGAGTCCACCTCGGGCAGCTCCAGCGGCGCCAGCTCGCCCACCACCTTGCCCAGCAGCAGGTCGGCCAGCTCCGGATTGCGGGCCAAGCAGGGCCCGTGCATGTAGGTGGCGATCACACTGCCCTGCACCGCGCCGTCGAAGCCGTCGCCGGCCCGGTTGCCCGCGCCCTTCTTCACGGCGCCCAGCGGCGAGGCGGCCTCGCCGAGCACCGTTCCGCCGCGGTGATTCTCAAAACCGGTCAACGGCTGCGACAAGCCGGCCAGCAGCGGGGTGCTGACCACCTCTCCGATGGTGCGAGCGGTCTGCGGGGACGTCGTCACGTCGAGCAGGCCCACGCCGTCGACGCGTTCGCCCGACGACGTCTCGTACCAGTGTCCGAGCACCTGGATGGCCGCGCAGATCGCCAGCACCGGCGCGCCGCGCGCCGCCGCGCGCTGCAATCCCGAGTACTGGATCAGGTGCTTGGTTGCCAACCGCTGCGCGTAGTCCTCGGCCCCGCCCAACGTGTACAGGTCGAGGCTGTCGGGCACCACGTCGGCCAGCGTGATCTCGACGATCTCCGCGGCGATGCCCCGCAAACGCAGCCGTTGCCGCAGCACTGTCGCATTCCCGCCGTCGCCGTAGGTGCCCATCACGTCGGGCAACACCAGCCCGATCCGGACGGTCGAGTCAGCCATGGCGAGCCAATCTGCGCTGCAACTGCAGGAACGCGGTGTAATTGGCGACGACCTCGACCGGACCGGGCGGACACGACGCGATGGCCGCCAGCGTGTCGTGCACCAGGGTGTGCTCCACGCCGGCGTACCCCAGTCGAACGGCAAGGTCGGTGCCGCGTTCGCCCGCGGCCACCACCGGGGTTTTTTTAAACGGTTCTCCGAAATGCTCAAAGCGCACATCCCACAGCCAGGACAGATCTTCGCCGTCGGGGACCTGACCGTTGACCGAGATCACCACCCCGGCGGCATTTTCGTCCACCATCGACAGGGCCTCCTGCCAGCCGGCGGGGTTCTTGGCCAACAGCATTCGCACGGTGTGCGCGCCGACAGGGATGGTCCGGTAGCGCCCGGCGACTTCGTCGACCCCGGACACGGCGGCGACCGCGGCTGCCGGATCGGCACCCAGCGCGACGGCCGCCGCCACGGCCTGGGCGGCGTTTCCCCGATTCACCGCGCCGGGTAGCGCCAGTCGCATCGTCAGCGCCAGCCCGTCGGGCCCGTAGAGCGTGTTGTCGTCGAACCACCACTGCGGGCTGGGCCGTTTGAAGTCAGCTCCGGTGGAATACCAGTGGCCCTGCTCGCGGATGATCATCTCGCCGCTGCGCGGACAGCTGACCGAGTCGGCCGCCCAGCTGCCGCCCGCCGCCACCCAGACCACGTTGGCGTGGTCATAAGCGGCCGAGGTCATCAACACGTCGTCACAGTTGGCGACGACGATCACCTGCGGGTGTGCGGCCAGCCCGGCCCGCAGCCTGCGCTCGATCACGTTGATCTCGCCGACCCGGTCCAGCTGGTCGCGGGACAGGTTGAGCAAAATGACCACGGCGGCTTGTACCGCATCTAAGACATGCGGTACGTGCATTTCGTCGACCTCGAGGACCGCAAGCGCGGCGTTGCGGTCGGCGGCGAGTGCGGCCACCAGACCGGCGTCCATGTTCGCGCCCTCGGCGTTGCTGGCCACGCCGCCCAGTGTGCGCAGGGCGGCCGCGGTCATCCGGGTCGTCGTCGACTTGCCGTTGGTTCCGGTGACGACGACAGAGCGCCGGCCGGTACCGAGCTGACGCAGAATCGACCGATCCAGGGTCATCGCCACCAGGCCGCCGATCATTGCGCCCGCCCCCCGACCGGTCACCCGGGAGGCCCATCGCGCGCCGGCTCCGGCGGCGAGGGCGAGACGGCCTCGGGCGTTGGTCACCCGGGAAGTTTAAGGGCGATCGCAAGCTCGGCGCTTTTGCGAGCGCTGCGGGTCGGCCTCGGTGGGAGAAGACTGCACGACACGGCGCGCAGCGACCCGGCGATGTCGGCTCGACGTGAAATCCTCCATTCATGCCCGACATTCCGGTGATGCCCTGGGGTCGGCCGGTGACCGACCCGGGCGCGGGATGGGCCGTCATCGACGTCGAAACCTCCGGCTTCCGGCCCGGCAGCGCCCGCGTCATCAGCCTCGCGGTACTCGCGCTCGACGCCGAAGGCCACGTCGAACAGTCCGTGGTCAGCCTGCTCAATCCGGGAGTGGATCCCGGACCCACCCACATCCACGGGCTGACCGCCGAGATGCTCGAGGATCAGCCGCAGTTCAGCGACATCGTCGGCGACGTGGTCGAACTCGTGCGCGGGCGCACGCTGGTCGCGCACAACGTCGCATTCGACTACGGCTTCCTGACCGCGGAGGCCGAGATGGCCGACGTCGAGCTGCCGATCGACAGCGTCATGTGCACGGTGGAGTTGGCCCGACGGCTGGAACTGGGCATCGACAACCTGCGGTTGGAGACGCTGGCCGCGCACTGGGGCGTGGCGCAGCGGCGCGCACACGACGCCTTCGATGACGCGGTTGTGTTGACCAACGTGCTGGCGGCCGCGCTGCACCGGGCCCGTGAACGTGACGTCTGGCTGCCCGTGCGACCGGTCACCCGAAGGCACTGGCCCAGCGGCCGCGTCACCCACGACGAGTTGAGGCCGCTGAAGGTGCTGGCTTCCCGGATGCCGTGCCCGTATCTCAATCCGGGTCCTTACGTCCGCGGCGGGCCGTTGGTGCAGGGCATGCGGGTCGCGCTGGCAGCCGAGGTCAAGCGGACCCATGAGGAGCTGGTCGAGCGAATCCTGCACGCCGGGTTGGCTTATGCCGACGCGGTCGACCGGGAAACCTCCTTGGTGATCTGCAACCAGCACCGTCCGGCTCAGGGCAAGGGCTATCTGGCTCACGAGCTCGGAGTGCCAATGGTTTCCGACGCGAAGTTCATGGATTGCGTCGGGTCCGTGGTGGACGGCACCGGTGTCGACGGCATCGTCGACGTGGCGTGCGCGGGCGAGCAGTTCGCGCTCTTCTGAGCCGTGCGGCGACCCACCGCGGTGGTCGGGCCAGAACAAGTCGGCGATGATGTTGAGCATGCGGGCAGCGACGTGGGCGGTGGTGGCCACCGCGGTGATGACGGCGGCGTGCGGGGGCGGTTCACACGGCAGCGGCACCGGCGGCTCAGCCCAGAAAGGCGGCAGTGTGCACATTCCCGCGAATTTCTGCGGCTTGTTGAGCGGGGCCGACATCAGCCAAGTGATGGGCAGGTCGTTTCCTGCGCCGGGGGGCTCACAGTCGCCAAGTGAAGCGCAGTGTGCTGCGGTGCCGTCGGCCGGCAACGACGTCAGCTTCAAGCTCTATTGGAACGACCTGTATTGCAAAGACGGCCAGCCACCCGACGAGCAGTGTCTCGACTCGCAGGCGAAGGGTTTCGCCACCAACAAGCAGACCGCCGGCCAGGTTCAGAACATCCCGGGACTTGGCGACCAGGCGTTCTGCTTTGTGGCTCCACCCGCGACCGTCGACGTGCTCAAGGGCTGGATTTATCTCACCGTCGGCGCCGACAGCTGCGTGCAGGCGCAGACTCTGGCGGGGATGCTGCTGGCGAAAATCACGGCCTGACTGCAGCTATCGGCGGTAAACCCTCGTCCGGCCTGATCGGTCGCTGTGTCACACCCAAGAAAACCTCGGGCAAAATCTAAGTTTCTTATCAGGTTCCCCACATTTGACGCCGCACTCAGGTTACACTCAGGTCGCGCCCGGCCTTTAGTAGGCAGGCCACTACCGCAAAGACGCGACGGCCGGGCCGCGGGTTCACCATGCATCGGCCGCGCGGTGAATCTGACCGTATTTGCACCGGGGGCTTACTCCGCTATGGAGGGCGCCGTGACGGACCGCTTTCTCGGCATCATCGCCGGGGTAGTCGCCCAAATGAAGGCGGCCAGCGCGTTCTCCGCGCCGGGGGTATGCGAACGGCTGCTCGCGCAGCTCGTTGAGCAGTTCGAGGCCGACGCCGCGTTTTTGCGTCACAACGATCACAGCCTTCGGGCTTCGACGCTGATCGCCGAATGGCCGCCGCGGGGTGAGGTCCCCTACCCGGATCCGCTGGCGAAGATTCCTTTCGCCGATGCCGACGGCGTGGTAGCCGAGGAACTTAAAACGCCGACGGTTATTGCGACGGACACAGCAAAGCTTGGTCACTCCAGCCGGTTCGCGGCTCGCCGCGGCCGAGCGGCGGTGACGGCGGTCGCGCCCCTGCTCTGGGGGACCGTGACCACGGGCGTCCTCGGCTTGACCAGATGGGGCCGCGAACGCTGGACACCCGAAGAACTCGATGCACTCGGGGTGGTTGCGTCGTTGTTCGCACAGCTGCAGGGCCGTATCGCCGCGGAGAGCCGCCTGCATCAGCTGGCCGAGCACGACGAATTGACCGGTCTGCACAATCGTCGAGCGCTGACCGCGGAAATTCGTCGCAGACTGCGAATCGGACAACCCGGTCCCGTCGCAGCGCTCTACATCGATTTGGACCGGCTGAAGACCATCAACGATCACCTCGGTCATGCCGCCGGCGATATGATCATCCGGGCCTGCGCACAACGGCTCTGCGCCAAAGTCGGCCGCGACGCCCTCATCGCCCGCGTCGGCGGCGATGAATTCGTCGTCATTCCCAAAGGGACGATGTCGGCTGAAGGTGCGGAAGACTTGGCGCACATGCTTCATACCACGATGTGTGACCCGGTCCGCATCGGCGGAGACCTGGTCACCCGCACCCTCAGCATCGGGGTGGCAGCGGGCGTGCCCGGTGTCGACGCCGGCGATGATCTACTGCACCGGGCCGATCAGGCCGCTCTGGCGGTTAAGCGCAAAGGCGGCAACGCGGTCGCCGTGTTCAATCACGGCGTACCGATGCTGGCTGCGTCTCGAAACGGCAGCGCGCTCCATTCTCCTGCCGACAGCGACGCGCTGGTGCTGCAGTATCTGCCCGAAATCGACCTGCGCACCGGTGAAATACTGGCGGTCGAAGCGCTGCCGTGCTGGGAGCAGCCGACTCGGGGGCTGCTGCCGGTGGATGCGTTAAACGGCGCCCCCCAATCGATCAGTCTCGCCGGGCGGTTGGGTCGATGGGTCATGCGGCGTGCCTGCGGCGACTTCAGCCGGTGGCGATCGGATGGCATCGACCAAGAGATCACGTTGCGCCTCAATGTCTCATCTGCGCTATTGGCCAGCGACGGTTTCGCCCGCGGCGTGGCCGCGACCATGGACGAATTCGGCATCGACGCAGGATCGTTGTGTCTGGAGATCTGCGAGCGGGTGATGGTGCGCGACGTCGAGAACACCCACACCACCCTCGCGAGGCTGAAGGACGTCGGCGTCCAGATCGCCATTGACGACTTCGGTTCCGGTAACGTCGTTTTGGGGCAGCTGAAATCGCTCCCAGTCGATCTGCTCAAGATCAGCGCGGGATTCATCCGTGACCTCGGTACCAGTGCGGCCGATCTGGCAGTCGTGCAGGCGATTATCGGGCTCGCCGACACAGTCGGTTTGCAGTTGACCGCCGGGGGCGTCGAGACCCCGGTCGCAGCCATTACATTGCTACAGCATGGGTGCAGCCGTGCCCAAGGTTTACTGCTCTCGCGCCCGGTTACGGGTGACGCCATGGGATCACTGCTCTCCGCGCGCCAGATATCCCTACCCTTCGACGCCACCCACGATCTGTTGGCACCTGGAATGCAAGCACCGGGGCCAAACACATTGTCGCGGAACCTCACCCAGGCCTGCGACGAGCTGACATCAGAATCTGCCAGCAGCTGATTAACTCCGTGCGGCCCGGTTCACCGCCGACACCACGGCACGCAGCGACGCGGTAGTGATTGACGGCGCGATCCCCACGCCCCACACCGTGCGGCCGCCGATCGAAGCCTCGACGTACGCCGCCGCCTGCGCCTCCTCTCCGGCGCTCATCGCGTGCTCTGAGTAATCCAGCACGGCGACGTCGAACCCGACGGTGCCCAGCGCGTCGACGAAAGCGGCGACAGGTCCGTTACCGGAACCACTGATCTCGGTCTCGACGCCGTCGACCTTGACGGTCGCGACGATCGTGGTGATGCCGCTGTCTTCCTCGGAGGCATCCACCCGCTGCCTGATCCGCTCCAGCGGCCGCACCGGTGCCAGGTACTCCTCGGAGAATGCCTCCCACATCGCCTTGGGGCTGACCTCGCCGCCCTCGCCCTCACTGATCTTCTGAACGACCTGGGAGAACTCGATCTGCAGCCGTCGCGGCAACGCCAGACCGTGGTCGGCCTTCATGATGTAGGCCACCCCGCCCTTGCCGGACTGCGAATTGACCCGGATCACCGCCTCGTAGGTCCGCCCGACATCGCGCGGATCGATCGGCAGGTACGGCACCTGCCAGAGCATGTCGTCGACATCGGAATCGGCGGCATCCGCATCGACCTTCATCTGGTCCAAGCCCTTGTTGATGGCGTCCTGGTGGCTGCCGGAGAACGCGGTGTAGACCAAATCCCCGCCGTAGGGGTGACGTTCGGGGACCGGCAGCTGGTTGCAGTACTCCACCGTGCGGCGGATCTCGTCGATGTTGGAGAAGTCGATCTGCGGGTCGACGCCGCGGGAGAACAGGTTCAGGCCCAGCGTCACCAGGCACACGTTCCCGGTCCGCTCGCCGTTACCGAACAGGCAGCCCTCGATCCGATCGGCACCGGCCTGATAACCCAATTCGGCTGCGGCAACAGCTGTTCCGCGGTCGTTGTGCGGGTGCAGGCTCAAGATGACGGACTCACGCCTTTTCAAGTTGCGGTGCATCCACTCGATCGAGTCGGCGTAGACGTTCGGGGTGGCCATCTCCACGGTGGCGGGCAGGTTGAAGATGATCGGATTGTCCGGTGTGGGCTCGATGATGTCGCCGACGGCGTCGCAGACCTGTTTGGCGTATTCGAGTTCGGTCCCGGTGTAGGACTCGGGTGAGTACTCGAACCGCCACTGCGTGCCCGGGTACTTCGCGGCTTCCTCGACACACTTGCGCGCGCCCTCGGTCGCGATGGCCTGGACCGCGGCGCGGTCGGCCCGGAAGACGACGCGTCGCTGCAGGATCGACGTCGAGTTGTAGAAGTGCACGATCGCGCGGTGCGCTCCCTCGCACGCGACGAAAGTGCGTTCGATCAACTCCGGACGGCACTGGGTCAGCACCTGGATGGTGACGTCGTCAGGGATGGCGCCCTCGGTGATGATCTCGCGGACGAAGTCGAAATCGGTCTGGCTCGCCGACGGGAACCCGACCTCGATTTCCTTGTAGCCCATCCGGACCAGCAAGTCGAACATGCGGCGCTTGCGGGCCGGGCTCATCGGGTCGATCAGCGCCTGGTTGCCGTCGCGCAGGTCCACTGCGCACCAGAGCGGGGCGCGGGTGAGCACCCGGTCCGGCCAGGTCCGATCGGCCAGCCGAACGGCCTCGACCTCTTCAGCGAACGGCCGGTACCGGGCGATCGGCATCGACGACCCGCGTTGGGTGTTCCACGCCGGTTGGCCGGCGTTGGGTTCGCCGGCGGGTTTGGTGATGGTTCGAGCTGACTTGTATACGTCGGGCGAGTCGCCCAACGGTTGAGAAGACCTAATCACGGTGATTGCTCCGGGGAATGGGAAGGGGCGCCATAAACGGCGGCGACCGGCGCATCGCGAACACCCGCGACGGGAGGCCGGTCTGGATTAGGCCCCGCCGCGGCGTCCGAGAAGGAGCACCCGCTGCACGTGACGCAGCTTACCGCTCCGGCACGTGTGTTTGAAACCCAGGAGGTCAGTCCGCGGCCGGGACGATCTTGACCGGGATGTCGGTGTTCTCATCGGTGTGATAACTCGCGCACACCCGGTGGTAGCCGTCGGCAATCTGCAACGGGACATCGGTGGTCAGGTCTCCCCGGACAACCAGAATCGGTGACAGCTGCTTGCCTTTCTTGATTTTCGCCAGGTCTTCAGCCACATGCGCGTTGTCCGTTGGCAGCAGGGCCAGGCACGACGCGCGCAGCAGATCCTTGGCCTTCTTGTACACGATCGGGGCCTTCTTCAGCGCCGACACGATCTCGTTGACCTGCCCGGGCTTGGCGACCAGCGCGAGATAGTCCGCTGCTGCGGGATAGTCATGCTCGTCCGGTTCGGTTCCCCATAACACCGATTTCTCTGTGGCCACCGTGTCCGAACCCTTTCTTAGGCGTTTACCAGCCACTATTGGATACCAGATCCCGGCAACGCGTCGTCGGTTCGCACGGATCTGCTGACTGGCCCGCCAGCGTCGTCGCCTGATCAATCCACGTATCCTGTTTTGGACTCAAAAAGCCTGGGAAGGATCGACGTGGCGCTCGTCGTGCAGAAGTACGGCGGATCTTCGGTGGCTGACGCCGAACGGATCCGCCGTGTCGCCGAACGCATCGTCGAGGCGAAAAAGCAGGGCAACGACGTCGTCGTGGTGGTCTCGGCGATGGGTGACACCACCGACGGTCTGCTGGAGTTAGCCCAGCAGGTGTGCCCGGCACCGCCCGCCCGCGAGCTGGACATGCTGTTGACCGCCGGCGAGCGCATCTCCAATGCGCTGGTGGCGATGGCCGTCGAATCGCTGGGTGCTCAAGCCCGCTCGTTCACCGGATCGCAGGCCGGCGTCATCACGACCGGCGCCCACGGCAAGGCCAAGATCATCGACGTCACCCCGACCCGGCTGCAGTCCGCGCTCGACGAGGGGCTGATCGTGCTGGTCGCAGGATTCCAGGGCGTAAGCCAGGACACCAGGGACGTCACCACCCTGGGCCGCGGCGGCTCGGACACCACCGCTGTCGCGCTGGCCGCAGCCCTGAACGCCGACGTCTGCGAGATCTACACCGATGTGGACGGCATCTTCAGCGCGGACCCGCGGATCGTCCCCAACGCACGCCACCTGGACACGGTCACCTTCGAGGAGATGCTCGAGCTGGCCGCCTGCGGCGCCAAGGTACTGATGCTCCGCTGTGTGGAATACGCACGCCGCTACAACATCCCGGTGCACGTCCGGTCGTCGTACTCGGACAAGCCAGGCACCGTCGTCACCGGATCGATCGAGGACATATCCATGGAAGACCCAATTCTGACCGGCGTCGCACACGACCGCAGCGAGGCCAAGGTGACCATCGTCGGCATACCCGACTATCCGGGCTACGCCGCCAAGGTGTTTCGCGCCGTCGCCGACGCCGACGTCAACATCGACATGGTGCTGCAGAACATCTCCAAGATCGAGAATGGCAAGACCGACATCACCTTCACCTGCCCGCGCGACAGCGGCCGGGTCGCGGTGGAGAAACTGGATTCGATCAAAGACGAGATCGGGTTCAGCCAAGTGCTTTACGACGACCACATCGGCAAGGTGTCGCTGATCGGCGCCGGCATGCGCAGTCACCCGGGGGTCACCGCCACGTTCTGCGAGGCGCTCGCCGCCGTCGGGGTCAACATCGACCTGATCTCCACGTCGGAGATCCGGATCTCGGTGTTGTGCCGCGACACTGAACTAGATAAGGCTGTTGTCGCGTTACACGAGGCATTCGGCCTCGGCGGCGGCGAGGAAGCCAAGGTGTATGCGGGGACGGGACGTTAAATTGGGTGCGAGCGGGGTATCAATAGGGATCGTGGGTGCCACCGGCCAGGTGGGCCAGGTGATGCGCGCGTTGCTCGATGAGCGCGACTTCGCGGCAACCCGCGTGCGGTTTTTCGCCTCGTCCCGCTCGCAGGGCCGCAAGCTGGCGTTCCGTGGCGAGGAGATCGAGGTCGAGGACGCCGAAACGGCAGACCCGACAGGGTTGGACATCGCACTGTTCTCCGCCGGCGCGACGATGTCGCGGGTACAGGCGCCGCGGTTCGCGGCCGCCGGGGTGACGGTGATCGACAACTCGTCGGCGTGGCGCAAGGACGAGCAGGTGCCGCTGGTGGTCTCCGAGGTGAACTTCGCTGCCGCGCGCAACCGGCCGAAGGGGATCATCGCCAACCCGAACTGCACGACGATGGCCGCGATGCCGGTGCTCAAGGTGTTGCACGACGAGGCTCAGCTGGTGCGGATGGTGGTGTCGAGCTATCAAGCCGTCTCCGGGACCGGACTGGTCGGCGTGGAGGAACTCGCGACGCAGTCCCGCGCGGTCATCGACGATGTCGAGGAGTTGGTGCGCGACGGCAGCGCGCTGCATTTCCCGGAGCCGAAGGCTTACGTCGCGCCCATCGCGTTCAACGTCGTCCCGTTGGCCGGAAAGCTGGTCGACGACGACTCCGGTGAGACCGACGAGGACCAGAAGCTGCGCTACGAAAGCCGCAAGATCCTGGGTATTCCGGACCTGCTGGTCAGCGGAACCTGCGTGCGGGTCCCGGTGTTCACCGGCCACTCGTTGTCGATCAATGCCGAGTTCGCCCAACCGCTTTCGCCTCAGCGCGCCCGCGAAATCCTCTCTCGTGCACCGGGCGTGAAGCTGGTTGACGTGCCGACGCCGCTGGCTGCGGCCGGTGTCGACGACTCGCTGGTCGGTCGGATCCGTCAGGACCCGGGTGTGCCCGATGGGCGCGGCTTGGCGTTGTTCGTCTCGGGCGACAATCTGCGCAAGGGCGCGGCTTTGAACACTATTCAGATCGCCGAGCTGCTGGCTTCTGAGTTGTGATCCGCGGGTGAGCCCTGCCGACTCCCGCCGGATCGCGCGCTGCTCGCTGTTGGTCGCTGCCGTCGCGTGTCTGCTTACCCGGCAAGGCTTTTCCCGCGCGCATGCCGATCCGCCGGCCCCGATGCCAGAGCCGGTCCTGCATCCGCTGGTTCCGGGCCAGGTGATGCGGATTGGTCCCACAGCGGGGACCGGCACGCCAACTCGCGACTACGGCATCGGCGCCACCGACCTGTGCGAGTTCATGGAATTCCCCACCGACGTCGTGCAGGTCTGCGGCGACAGCTTCGCCGGCCAGGGCGTCGGCTTCGGCGGCTACTACTCGCCGATCGCCCTACGGGTTGACACGTCATCGGTCGACGACCCGGACGGTGTCCGCTACACCGGGGTCACCGGCATAACGTCGCCGCTGCTGGCCGACCCGACACCGGTGGGCGATTCGCAGTTGCCGGGTGGCGTTGTGCAGATCAACCGGCAGAACTACTTGCTGGTCACCACTACCAAAGACCTGGCACCGCAGAACTCACGCTTGGTGAAAGCCGAACCGACACAAGGGCTTTGGCAGACACTTCCGGGCTCGACGCGGGACGCGGCCTACATGGGCGGCCAGCAGTCTCAGATCAGCGGCTACTACGACCCGATACCGACGCCCACGTCAACGACCGGGTGGGTTTACATCGTCGCCGACAACTTCGACCGCAGCCAACCGGTGGTGCTGTATCGGGTTGCACCAGAGAACTTCGGCGACCGGTCCCGGTGGCAGGGTTGGGCGCCTGGTCCTGACGGCGGTTGGAACAAACCCTCAACGCCGTTGTGGGGCGACCTGATTGGTGAGATGAGTTTCAAGCAGGTCGACGGCAAGGCGGTGCTGTCGTATTTCAACGCCAGCACCGGAAACATGGAAGTTCGGGTGGCCGACGACCCGACGTCGCTGGACACCGCGCCGGTCACCACCGTGGTGCAACACGACGATTGGCCCGATCCCGCGGAAAACCTGCCGCCGCCGGAAGACAACCGGCTGGCCCAGCCATACGGCGGATACATCTCGCCGGGATCGACACTGGATGAATTGCGGGTGTTCGTCAGCCAGTGGCACAACTCCGATCCGCGGTCACGAGCGCCCTATCGGGTGATTCAATTCGCAGTCAACCCCTTCAAACCCTGGTCAGAGCCTTAAATCTCGCCTCGATCTTGATTGTGCAGATGTGATTTCGCCGTCAGTGGACGTGTCGTTGCAGTAAGACGCCCTCGGGTCTTCCGAACTCTGGAGGTCCGCCGACACACGCACCGCGGGTCGGTATTCCGGCTGAACGAGTAGCCGTTCGAAACCACCTGGGTGGACGGAGCCCTCGGGATTGTAAGGCGAGATGGGGGGTACCGCCGACCCTGGGAGGCGCGCAGAATCGGAACAGGGGTGCAGGAAGGAGTCGGCGATGAAAGCCAACGTAGGTGACTGGTTGGTGATCAAGGGCACGACAACCGAGCGCTCGGACCAGCGGGGGCTTATTACGGAGGTGCACTCCGCGGACGGCTCGCCTCCCTACGTGGTGCGGTGGCTCGCCACCGGCCATCTGGCGACGGTGGTTCCCGGCCCTGATGCCATTGTGGTGACACCAGAGGAGCAGGAAGCAGCCGACGAGCGGGCACAGGAACGGGCCGCACACCGCGGCACCAACGACTAGGTGTTGGGGCTCGCCGTTATCGCCCCGCAGGCTTGCTGGCGGCCTGGTTAGGCCATCAGGTGATGGGCTCTCGCACATGCGGGCGGAGCGGACTGTTGGATGCCGGTCGGTCTAACCTGACATCGCCATGTCCCAGAAGCCTCGCTCGTAGTGGGTCACCCAGAAGAAGGCGTCTTCAGCTTCTCGGGCGTGTTCGCCGACGGAGGCCTTGAGCTGGCGATCAACGCTGTGAGTAGGCCCTTTGTCGCGCGATCAACACAGCTTCGCGGTCTAAACGCCCAATTGCGCGTTCGCCGTCAACCCATTCAAGCCCTGGTCAGATGACAATTGACGGCACGTTGCGCTTGGCCGACGCTGCCGTGTTTACTTGTGGGCCACTCATATGTTTTTCATAGGTTGTACCTAGCGCGCCCTATCCGTTGCCCACGCATCATTTCAGCATGAGTGAAACACCTGAAATCCCAACCAGGCCGACTACGGTCGCCGCCACACCAACAACTGAGGTAGTTAAACCCTACTGGCTCTACCGGTTCGCGGCGTGGGTAGTGATCGTCGCCGGAATCCTGTTCATCGTCACGACCGTCTTCTTCGCCGGCTTCAAGATTGCCGGCCACCACCACCACGGCTGCCATCACCACTGGGGGCAGCACGCCATGGGCCACCACGGCATGCACCACGACCAGGGGGCCGGCTTCCACGGCGGGCCTGGCGGCCCGGGGGGTTCTGCCAGCTTGGGACCCTCACAGCCGCCGCATTCCGTCGCTCCGTCGCTGGCTCCGGCGCACCCGTAGCCCGTCATTGTCATCAGCCCGGCGTCCCCGCAGCGGGGCGCCGGGCTCCGATTTTGCGGGCGCCGTCGATTCGTTATCCGGTCGGGCTGAAGTCGCGGCCACTGCTGACCTGAGGCATTATGAAGAAGCATGAGCGAGACTCCTCAGCCGTCCATTCCGCCGTATCCCGTCGCGCCGCCGCCCGCCGTGCCGCCGCAGGAGCGTTCTGAGCGGCTTTACCAGGCAGCGGCCTGGGTGGCGATCGTTGCCGGCGTCGTGCTCATCGCGGTGGTCATCCTGCGTTTTGCCTGGTTCTTGTGCTGCTAGGACGATAGGCACTCGGCCCGGTTCTGCGTTGGCGGCGCCAACGCATCAGTCTGATAACTCCTCCGCGACTCCGAAGCGCGGTGTTTGATGGCCGGCGCGCGCGTCGGCATTATCAAGGGATGACGCAAGCACCCGAGCCCCAGTTCCAGCCGCCACCCCCCGTCCCGGCTCCGCCTCCGCACGCAGTGAAGCCGTCGCGCCTCTACCAGGCTGCGGCCTGGGTGGTGATCGTCGCCGGCACTGTTTTCGTCGTGGCGGTCATCTTCTTCGCCGGCGCCTTCGTCGCCGGGCAGGATCACCCGTTCCGTCATCACCACGGGATGTTTGGCCCCGGCGGTCCCCAAGGTCCGGAAGGCATGGTCGTCTCCCCAGGACCATTTCCCCCGGGCATGGGGCCCGGTTGGCCCGGAGGCCCGATGATGCCGGGACCCTTCGGCCCGGGTATGGGTCCAGGCGGCCATGGCGGTGGTCACGGCGGTCCTCCCATGCCGTAGTGCGAGCCAAAGTATCTGCGGTGCAACCACATTCGGCGGTAAGCGCAATCGCCGCCGGCCGCGGCAGGTAACGCCGCCTTCTCTTCGGGTAGCTCAGTGGCATGATCAGGATCCATGGCTCGAGCTAGGCGGATCACCGCAGCCGCGGTGACGATTGTCGCGGCAGCATGCGTGGCCCCGGTCGCGGCGGCCCGACCGTCGGACCCCGGCGTGGTCAGTTACGCGGTGCTGGGCAAGGGGTCCGTCGGCAATATTGTCGGCGGGCCGATGCGGGACGAATCGTTGTTCACCCAGCCTTTCCAGCCGTACTTCGTCGACAACCCGGTGTGCAACAACTGGGCCGACATCGCGTTGCCCGAGGTCTACAACGATCCCGACCTGGCGTCGTTCAACGGCGCCAGCACTCAGACATCGCCGACCGACCAGACGCATTTCGTCAAGCAAGCAGTCGGTGTCTTCGCAACCGGTGGCGCCGCCGGTGCGGCGTTTCACCGCGTCGTAGACCGCACGGTTGGCTGCTCCGGGCAAACCACGGCGATGCATCTGGACAACGGGACTACACAAGTTTGGTCCTTCGACGGGGGACCGCCCGGCCCGGCCGACGCGGCATGGACCAAGCAGGAAGCGGGTTCCGATCGCCGATGTTTCACCCAGACCCGTCTGCGGGAAAACGTGCTCCTGCAAGCGAAGGTCTGTCAGTCCGGTAACGGCGGTCCCGCGGTAAACGTGCTGGCCGGCGCCATGGAGAACGCGCTCGGTCAATAACCGCGTCGAGTTTGCGGCGCCCCACGCCACGGGGAGTCGCCAACCGCGGGAATATGTCGGTGCCCTCTGGAAGATGGAAGCTTGTGACTATCGTTGGGTAGCCGCGCGCAACCAGCGGTCCGCGACCGACGGTCCGGGCCCGAAGGGATCGGGAATATGGCGTTTGCCGTCGCGTCGCAGCCGGATCAAGCGCGCCCCGCAGCAATCGAACTGACCAGTTCGTCGGCAGCCGCGCAGTACATCACCGAAAGCTGCCTGTCCGACGGACCGGTAGGGCGCGTCGGCCTCGAGGTCGAGGCCCATTGCTTCGACCCGGCCGACCCGCACCGCCGACCGACGTGGGATGAAATCACCGAAGTCCTGAACTCACTTCCGGCGATGCCGGGTGGCAGCGTGGTCACCGTCGAACCCGGTGGCGCTGTGGAGTTGTCCGGGCTGCCGCTCGACGGTGTGGTGCCGGCGATCGAGGCGATGACCACCGACCAGGCCGTGCTGCGAAAAGCTTTCGCCGCCGCCGGTCTGGGATTGGTATTGCTGGGCGCGGATCCGCTGCGGCCGGCCAAGCGCATCAATCCGGGCGCGCGCTACCGCGCGATGGAAGAGTTCTTCAAGGCCAGCCACTCCGGTGTGGCGGGCGCGGCGATGATGACGTCGACGGCGTCGGTTCAGGTCAATCTCGACGCCGGGCCCGCGGCCGGGTGGGCGGACCGGGTCCGACTGGCGCACGCCCTGGGGCCCACCTTGGTCGCGATCGCCGCCAATTCGCCGTTGCTGGGCGGCGCCTTTTCCGGTTGGCGGTCCTCCCGCCAGCGGGTATGGAGCCAGCTCGACTCGGCGCGGTGCGGACCCATCCTGACCGCCAGCGGCGAGGAGCCCGGCACCGACTGGGCGCGTTATGCCCTGAAGGCACCGGTGATGCTGGTGCACAGTCCGGAGGCGGTGCCGGTGCTGCACTACCTGCCCTTCGCGGACTGGGCCGATGGCCTCGAACTGCTCGGCGGCCGGCGGCCGACCCATCACGACCTGGAGTACCACCTCACCACGCTGTTTCCGCCGGTGCGTCCACGGCAGTGGCTGGAAATCCGCTACCTGGACAGCGTTCCCGACGCCATCTGGCCGGCGGTGGTCTACACGCTGGTGACTTTGCTCGACGACCCGGTGGCCGCTGATATCGCGGCGGAAGCCGTCGAACCCGTCGCTACCGCGTGGGACGCCGCCGCCCGGGTCGGGCTCGGCGATCAGCGGCTGCACGCCGCGGCCAACCGGTGCGTGGCCGCCGCCGCCGAACGCGTGCCGGACGGTCTCAGCGAGGCGATGCAGCGTCTGGTCGCGGCGGTCGAACGTGGCCGCTGTCCCGCTGACGAATTCTCCGACGAGGTGATCGAGCACGGCATCGAGGCCACGGTCACTCGGCTGGCGCTGGAGGAGCCGTGACGCCGAGCGAAGCACTGGCCCGCGATTTGAGCCGAGCGCGCGAACGAACGCTGCGGCTGGTCGAGTTCGACGACGCCGAACTCCGCCGCCAGTACGACCCACTGATGAGCCCGCTGGTGTGGGATCTGGCGCACATCGGTCAGCAGGAAGAGCTGTGGCTGTTGCGTGGTGGCGACCCGGATCGGCCGGGAATGTTGCCCCGCGAGGTCGAGAACCTCTACGACGCCTTCGTGCACGCGCGGGCCAGTCGCGTCGACCTGCCACTGCTGTCCCCGGACCAGGCGCGGGCGTATTGCCGGACCGTGCGATCGGCCGCGCTGGATGCCCTCGACGCGCTGCCCGACGAGCCTGGTCGCCACTTCGCGTTCGGGATGGTGGTCAGCCACGAGAACCAGCACGACGAAACGATGCTGCAGGCACTGAATCTGCGCGGCGGTCCGGCGCTGCTGCCGGATGCGTCCACACTGCCGCCCGGCCGGCCGGGGCTCGCCGGGACATCGGTGTTGGTGCCCGGTGGCCCGTTCGTCCAGGGCGTCGACGCCGCTACCGAGCCGTTCTCGCTGGACAACGAACGCCCGGCTCACGTCGTGGATGTCCCGGCGTTTCGCATCGGACGAGTTCCGGTCACCAACGGTGAATGGCGCCAGTTCGTCGACGATGGCGGCTACGCACAGCCGCGGTGGTGGTCGGCACGGGGCTGGCAGCACCGCCAAAATGCCGGCCTGACCGCACCGCAGTTCTGGGGTGCCGACGGAGGGACGCGTAGCCGGTTCGGTCGCGTCGAGGACATCCCCGCCGACGAACCGGTCCAGCACGTCAGCTATTTCGAGGCTGAGGCCTACGCCGCGTGGGCCGGCGCCCGGCTGCCCACCGAAACCGAATGGGAGAAGGCGTGCGCGTGGGATCCGGAGAGCAACACGCGGCGTCGCTATCCGTGGGGAGCCGACGAGCCGTCGGCCACCCACGCCAACCTCGGCGGCGAGGCGCTGCGCCCGGCGCCGGTCGGCGCGTACCCGGCCGGGGCATCGGCCTACGGAGTCGAGCAGCTGCTCGGCGATGTCTGGGAGTGGACGAGCTCGACGCTGCAACCGTGGCCGGGCTTCACCCCGATGATTTACCAGCGCTACTCCCAGCCGTTCTTCGGCGGGGACTACCGGGTGCTGCGCGGCGGCTCGTGGGCGGTGGAGTCGGCCACCCTGCGGCCCAGCTTCCGTAACTGGGATCACCCGTATCGGCGGCAGATCTTCAGCGGCGTCCGGTTGGCGTGGTCTGTCGGGAACGATCAAGGCGGGGGCCGCGCCTGATGTGCCGACACCTCGGCTGGCTGGGACGCGAAGTCTCGGTCTCCTCATTGGTGCTCGACCCCCCGCATGGTCTTCGGGTGCAGTCCTATGCCCCCCGCCGGCAGAAGCATTGCCTGTTGAATGCCGACGGTTGGGGAGTCGGGTTTTTCGACGGCGCCACTCCGCGACGGTGGCGAAGCGTCGCGCCGTTATGGGGAGACGTCTCGTTCGGTTCCGTTGCGCCGGTGCTGAGAAGCCGCTGCGTTGTTGCGGCGGTGCGCTCGGCGACCGTCGGGATGCCGATCGAGGCCAGCGCGACCGCGCCCTTCACCGATGGACATTGGCTGTTGTCGCACAACGGCGTTGTTGACCGGACTGTGCTGCCGACCGGTTTAGCTGCCGAATCGGTTTGCGACAGCGCGATTCTCGCTGCGCTGATCTTCGCCCGCGGCCTCGAGGCGTTGGGCGAGACGATCGTTGAGGTCGGCGGTGTCGACCCAAACGCACGGATGAACATCCTGGCGGCCAACGGTTCCCGACTTCTTGCCACGACCTGGGGCGACACCTTGTCGATATTGCGACGCGACGACGGGCTGGTGTTGGCCAGCGAGCCGTACGACGACGATCCCGGCTGGGAGGACGTACCGGACCGCCATCTGGTCGACGTCACCGCCGACGGCGTCACCTTGACCGCACTCGAATATACTAAGGGAACTTGATGACTTTATCGCTGTGCAACCACCTGGCCGCGGACTCGGCGTATCAGGCGCTGCGCCGTGACGTGCTCGACGGTCTTGCGAGTGCGCCGAAATCGCTGCCGCCCAAGTGGTTTTACGATTCGGTGGGCAGCGACCTGTTTGACCAGATCACCCGGCTGCCTGAGTATTACCCCACGCGTGCCGAGGCGGAGATCTTGCACGCCCGGTCTGCCGAGATCGCGTCGGCCGCCGGAGCGGACACCCTGGTCGAGTTGGGCAGCGGTACGTCGGAGAAGACCCGAATTCTGCTGGCGGCCCTGAATGACGCCGGCACGCTGCGCCGGTTCGTGCCGTTCGACGTCGACGCCAACGTGCTGTCGGCGGCGGGGACGGCCATCCAGCGTGAGTACCCTGATATCGAAATCGCCGCTGTCTGCGGCGATTTCGAAGAGCACCTGTCGGAAATTCCGGACGGCGGACGGCGGCTGTTCGTCTTCTTGGGCTCGACGATCGGTAACCTCACCGCCGAACCGCGCGCGGAGTTCCTGGCGGCGCTGGCGGCGGTGATGCGGCCGGGTGACAGCCTGCTGCTGGGCACCGACCTGGTCAAAGACACCGGCCGGCTCGTCGCGGCCTATGACGACGCGGCCGGGGTGACAGCACGGTTCAACCGCAACGTACTTGCGGTCGTCAACCGGGAACTCGACGCCGACTTCGACGTCGACGCGTACCGGCACGTGGCCCGCTGGAATGGCGAACAAGAGCGGATGGAGATGTCGCTGCGAGCTGAGCGGGCGCAGCGGGTATGCATCGCCGCGCTGGACCTGACCGTCGAGTTCGCCGCGGGCGAGGAGATCCTCACCGAAGTGTCCTGCAAGTTCCGGCCGGACGCGGTGGCCGCCGAGCTGGCCCGGGCCGGGCTGCGGCGTACTCGTTGGTGGACCGATGACGCCGGCGACTTCGGTTTGTCGTTGGCGGTCAAGTGAGCGAAGGCCTCGCCGAAACTTGGCGTGCGGCCCGGCCGCCGGTGGCGGGATTACATCTGGACAGCGCGGCCTGCTCGCGGCAGAGCTTCGCTGTCGTCGACGCCGCCGCCCGGCACGCGCGGCACGAGGCCGAGGTCGGCGGATATGTCGCGGCTGATGCGGCCAAGCCGGTGCTCGACGCCGGGCGTGCCGCCGTCGCCGCGCTCGCTGGGATGCCTGATGCAGCGGTGGTGTTCACCACCGGGTCGCTGCACGCGCTGGACCTGCTGCTATCCAGTTGGCCGCCCGGCAGCCGCGAATTGGCTTGCCTTCCGGGCGAATACGGACCCAACCTGGCTGTTATGGCCGCGCACGGCTTCGCCCGCCGCCTGCTGCCGACTGACGGCGAAGGCCGGGTCGTGGTCGAGGAAGCAGCCGCCGGGCTGGCCGCCGACCCGCCAGACCTGGTCCACCTGACCGCGGTGGCCAGCCACCGCGGCGTGGTGCATCCTCTGCGCCAGATGTCCCAGTTGTGTGCTGAACTGGGCCTGCCGCTGATCGTCGATGCCGCCCAAGCACTCGGGCAGATTGACTGCGCAGCGGGCGCCGATGTGACCTACGCGTCGTCGCGCAAATGGATCGCCGGACCGCGTGGCGTCGGCGTACTCGCCGTGCGCCCAACGCTGATCCAGCGGCTTCGGCCGCGGCTGCCGCCGCCGGAGTGGGTGTCGTCGCTGTCGGTGGCCCAACGACTCGAACTCGGTGAAGCCAATGTTGCTGCCCGCGTGGGATTCTCGGTTGCCCTGGGCGAGCATATGGCGTTCGGGCCGGCTGCGGTGCGCGCACGTCTGGCGGAGGTGGGCCGCCTCAGCCGCACCGTGCTCGCCGATGTGCGCCGGTGGCGGGTGGTCGAATCCGCGGACGAGCACAGCGCCATCACCACACTGGCCCCCGTCGACGGTGCCGATCCGGCGAAAGTCCGCGCCTGGCTGATCGCCGAACGTCGCATCCTGACCACTGCAGCGGGGGTGGAGCGGGCCCCACTGGAGCTGACGGGGCCGGTGCTGCGCATTTCGCCGCACGTCGACACCACGCTCGAAGATCTGACAACCTTCGCCGAGGCGCTCACCGACGCCACCGCAGCGATTTAGCACGACACCTAACTCGTGCTGGGGATTGCGAAAAGAAGGGAAATTCCTGATGCGCAGAGGTCGTTCGTGGGCGCAAGCCAGCCACGCTGGTGTTCAACACGAGGGTAGCTTTCAGCCGCCCTTGTGGGCGGTGAGGAGGTATGCAGGCAATTTCATCCTGCCTTTTTCGTCGCGGTCATGCGTCGGCATCGGCACATCCGAGTCCGGCGGTGCCGGCGGGACGTTCGCATGAATGAATGCGGGCCGAATCTCGTCGACCTGCCAGTGCTTGCTCACCGCGTCGCGCAACTCGTCCTCGTCGACTTCGCTCGGCTTGGTTTCCCACTCGGCCGGGAACGCGCCCTTGGCGAACACCAAAACGAAGTAGTTGGCCCCGTCGGCCGCCGCGCGATGCACCGACTGCAGATAACCGTCGCGGCCCTCGACCGGCAGCGAATGGAACAACGTGCTGTCCACCACCGTGTTGAACCGGCCGTCGTAGCCGCCGAACGTGGTGATATCGGCCTGCACAAAACTGGCCGTGTTCAGTCCGCGCTGCTGTGCGGCCCGATTAGCGGCAGCGACGGCTGTCGGCGTGAGGTCGACGCCGACCACGGTATAGCCGTCGGCGGCCAGGGCCAGTGACAACTCCGCGTAGCCGCAGCCCGCGTCGAGCACATCGCTGCGGAACTTGCCGGCGGCGACCAGCGCGGCCAATTCCGGCTGCGGCTCACCAATGTTCCACGGCGGCGGGCCTTCGAACCTGCCCTGCTCGCGATATGCGCTGTCCCAATCCATTACCTCATTTGCCATGCCTTCCAACGTACCCCGCGCAGCCGCGGTCTCAACAAGCCCGGCTTGGCCCGACATCTGAACAATCGAACAGGTTTCGTCGTAAGTCATGCGTAACGGTGGTTGTCTCGCGCAGACTTGCCTTGTGCCCGCACATCTACCGCGGCCAGGCTGGCCAGCATGACTAATGTCCCACCGCCCCCCGGCCCACGGCGTACGTCGGTCGTCAGCCCACTTGTCATGGGCGACATCCAAACTGCTCCACCTGGTGCGGAGCGCATGCTGCTTGTCGATGCGCAAGACCGGCGCGTGGTGCTGATCGAACTTCGCCTGGACCGCGGAGCGAGTCCGGACGCCGTCCGCCGCCGGTTCCGTCGATTGTTCAGAGATGTCTTCGGCACCTCGGGCCCGCCGCAGCCGGTGCCGATAGCCCGCCATTACATGCGGTGCGTTTTGGCCCCTGACGAGATCACCCGGTTGGTGCGCGGCGGAGACGCGGGTGGGGACCGTGGTCTGGGGCTGATCTACCGAGTTTGGCCCGATCTGGTGCTGCGCGCACATCTGGATCGCTCGGTCAGCACCATCAAGGCCGACGCGGCCATCCGCACTTTCGGCTCCGCAGGCACCGGAATCGTCTGGGCGGTACTCGATTCCGGCATCGACGCAACCCACCCTCATTTCGCCACCCATGACACGTTGACCGCCGGTGCGGTCGCTAAATTGCACCGCGACTTCACCATTCCGTCGTCCCCGGACGCGAAGCCGTCTCCGCTGGCCGACGCGTACGGGCACGGCACCCATGTGGCCGGAATCATCGCGGGCCAGGCACCCAAGGACCCCGCTTTGCTGCGGATTGCCTATAACGAACCGACCGCACAAGACCTGCCGCAATGGGCGCTGCGCACCCTGCCCGCGGGCACCACCCTGTCCGGGGTGGCTCCCAAAGCCAACCTGGTCAGCATCAAAGTCCTGGATGACAACGGCAACACCCTGTCGAGTGCGGTCATCCAGGCGATCGACTACATCCGCACCGTCAACAGCGGCGGTCGAGATCTGCAAATCCACGGAGTGAACATGTCTTTCGGCTGCCCCTGGCCTCCTACGGAGTACGCTGCGGGGCAAAGTCCGTTGTGCCGCGAATTGGATCTGCTGGTCGGTACCGGCGTGGTAGCTGTCGTCAGCGCCGGCAATGCGGGCGCCGGCGGAACCATCGAGGGCCCGTCGAGTGACGTCTACGGGCAACTATCGACGATCAGCGATCCGGGAAACGCGGCCTATGCGGTCACCGTCGGTTCCGTACATCGCTATCGGCCGCACACCTACGGCGTCACCTTCAACTCGTCGAAGGGACCCACTCTCGACGGTCGCCCGAAGCCCGACGTGGTTGCACCGGGCGAACGCATTACGTCAGCAGCCACCGGAGACCTCGTCGCCGGCGTTCCGCCGCTGGCACCCGCCGCGGGTGACCCGAAGAATCTGGCGCGCTACCGGGAAGACAGCGGCACATCGATGTCGGCCGCGCACGTATCCGGGGCAATGGCGGCGTTCATGTCGGCTCGCAACGAATACGTCGGCCAACCGTTTCAGCTCAAGAAACTCTTCTGTGACACGGCAACAGATTTGGGGCGCCACGAGTTCTACCAGGGCACCGGTCTGATTGATCTGATGCGAGCTCTGTCCAGCAGTTAGAACCGAAGGGAAGCCCGTGACCGACATCAACGGATTGGCCTACTACGAAGTCGATTTCAACGCCGACGGCTCGCTCAACACGGCGAACGGGGGTGGCGACGGTGGGCTGCCGGCCGCGGTGGCAGCCGGCGGGATCACCGATCTTTTCGTGCTTTCGCACGGCTGGAACAACGGTGCCGACTCGGCCCGCGACCTCTATCTGGCAATGTTCGGTCTGCTCGCTGCCCAGCTCGGCACTCATCTGTCCAGCAGCGCGGCTGTCGGCGTCATCTGGCCGTCCTTGTTGTTTCCCGACGACGATCCGGCCACCGCGCCTGCGGTGCCGTCCACCGGCGCCGAGCTCGCCGAGGCCCTGACACCGTCGTTCCCGGGCCAGCAACAGCAACTGGACACCATGGGTCAATTGTTGGATCAACAGCCACAGGATCCGAACAAGCTCACCCAATTCCATCAACTGGTAAACGGTTTGGTGACGACTAAACCGCAGGGTGTCGAAGACACCGGCGAAGCCGCGCTGATGACCGCCGATACCGCGACCGCGTTCGGGCACGCGGCGGCTATGGCACCCCATGCGACCAGTTCCGCGCAGGGAATCGGCAATCCGTTCGCCGGACTGTGGAACGGGGCGCGCGAAGTGTTGCGCACGATGAGCTACTACGAGATGAAAAACCGGGCGGGCGTGGTGGGCCAAAACGGCCTGGGCCCGCTGCTGGCAAGTCTGCGTGGCCCCAGCGGCCCCCCACGAATCCATTTGATGGGGCACAGTTTTGGTGCGCGACTTGTGTCCTACACACTGGCTGGCTTGCCCGCTAGCCAAACCGGATCGGCCAGCCCGGTCAAGTCGCTCACGCTGATCCAAGGTGCGTTCTCCCACTTCACGTTTGCCTCGTCGCTGATGTTTGACCCGTCTCGCGCAGGTGGATTGGCGGGCGACGGCAGCCGGGTCGACGGTCCGCTGCTGGCGACGTTCAGTGCCGCTGACCGGGCCGTCGGATGGTGGTACCCGGCGGCCAGCATGCTGGCCGGCCAAGACAGCGAATCAGCCACCGACCTGGTCTTCCGATGGGGCGGCATGGGCCATGACGGATATCAGCAAACCCCCAGCCCTACGACCGTGGTGCTGGCGCCGCAGGGAACGCCTTATGGCTTCACAACCGGTTGCTTCTACAGCCTGGACGCCAATGCCGTTATATGCGCAAACCAGTCGCCCTTCAGCGGTGCGCATAGCGACATCCAGCACCCCGAAGTGCTCTGGGCGGTGGTCGCAGCGGCGGGCCTCGGCGCCTAACCCGCCGCCGTGTCCCAGGTGTGTACCGGTTCGTTGGTGTGCATGTGCTCGCAGTAACGCCGCAGCATCTCGGCCAGCGCTGCGGGCCGGGACAATCCGCCCTCTTGTAGCGCACGCACGGTAGAGACCTGCCACACCGCGCCGTTGCGTCGGGTGCGGGCGCGGCCCTCGATGACACCGAGAAACCGGTCCCGCACCTCGCCGGCGACGCCCCACCGCTGCAGTCCGTCGTGTGCCATCGGCAACAGTTCGGTCAACACCAGTTCCTCGGGGGTCACCTCGCCCAATCCCGGCCAATAGAGGCTTGCCTGCATGCCTCGCCGAGCGGCCGCGACGAAATTCTGTTGCGCCGCAGCGAAGCTCATCTTCGTCCACAGCGGACGGTCCTCCTCGGACAGCGTGCGCAACATCCCGTAGTAGAAAGCCGAATTGGCCAGCATGTCGATCACCGTCGGCCCGGCGGGCAGCACGCGGTTTTCCACCCGCAGATGCGGCCGGCCATTGGCGACGTCGTACACCGGCCGATTCCACCGGTATACGGTGCCGTTGTGCAGGCGTAACTCCGGTAGATGGGGCGTGCGCCCGGCGGCGAGTTCGGCGACCGGATCCTCGTCGGACACCTCCGGCAGCAAGGACGGGAAGTAGCGGACGTTCTCCTCGAACAGATCGAAGATCGATGTGATCCAGCGTTCACCGAACCACACCCGCGGCCGCACCCCTTGGGTTTTGAGCTCGTCGGGCCGGGTATCGGTGGACTGCGCGAACAGTTCGATGCGGGTTTCGGACCATAACTGATGACCGAAGAAGTACGGCGAATTCGCCCCGAGCGCCAGCTGCGGCCCGGCCAGCACCTGGGCGGCATTCCAGTTACTGGCGAAATCGGCGGGCGACACCTGCAAGTGCAACTGCGTACTGGTGCAGGCTGATTCGGGAGCGATAGACGGCGAGATCAGACTGAGCGGCTCCGGCCCACTGATGTTCATCTGGATGTCTTCGCCGCGGGCCTTGAAGATCGCGTCGTTGAGGGCCGCATAGCGGCTCGACTCGCTCATCCAGCGACCGGTGAGGTGCTCGGGCATCAGCGTCGGCAGGATGCCGATCATGACGATGTGGGCGCCCCCGGCGCTGGCCTTCGTCTCGGCCGCGTTCAAACTGGCCCGCACCTCGGCTTCCAGATCAAGCCTGGTGTGGCCCGCGAGCGGCCGCGGCGGCACGTTGAATTCGATGTTGTAGGCACCTAATTCGGTTTGGTAGGCCGGGTCGGCGATGGCGGCCAGCACGTCCTGATTCGACATCGCCGGCTGATAGTCGTCATCGACCAGGTTGCATTCGATTTCCATCCCGGTGAGGGGGCGCTCGAACTCGAAGCTGGCTTGGGCGAGCATGGTTTCGAAGACGTCGAGGCACAACTGCACCTTGCGCCGGTACTCCTGCCGGTGTACCCGCTCGTAGGTGGTCCGTTTGACCTCATCGCCCACATCGCTGATGCAACAGGTTTGCTTATCCCCGCGCAACAGATCAGCCGAAAGAGCTGATTGTGGCGGATTGCCGACGAGCGCATCTCGGCGGATTAACGGAACACGGTGTTGACGCTTGCGTCGAAAACTTGAAACAATCTCAGCTCAGATTTAGGAATTAACAATGAACCGCAGTCACCGTCGGATGGCCGGCGTCGTCGGAATCGCCGTCGGCGCGCTGCTGGCGTCATCGCTGGCCGCGCTGGTAGCGAGCTCTGTCGCGTGCGCGGACACCGGCGACGACTTGGTGACCCTGGGCCCTTACGCAATCGACGGATACACAGACACCGTCACCTGGAGCTCGACAAGCTTGGCTTTCGACAACTACACCACGGGGTCCTTCGACGGATACCCGGTTGACCTCGACGTCTATCAAGGCCCCCCGGGATCGGATAGCGCTGATTACGTCTTTACGATTCCGCTGCTCTTCCAAAGTGGGTTCGACGATGTCGACGGAACGACCACTCCGTTCTACTCGTTCGACCCGTTCGACTTCGTCAGTCCCGACACCGGTCTGATCGACCTTGGCGGTACGGGTGCACCTCCCGCGGGCATCGTGACTATCGGACCGTTTCCGATCGACGGGGACACGGATACCTTGAGCCTCACCGCAAACTCCGCGTTCGACAACTACCTCGTCGGATCCCTCAGTTCGACGACGTTTGACCTCGACGTCTATTCCGGCGCCCCGGGATCGGACACGGGTGAAGTCCTTCTCACGATTCCCTCGCTTCTCCAGGTTGGCATCGACGACGTCGGCGGCGCGATCACGCCGCTCTTCTCGTTCGCCGGCGTTGACGCGTTCGCTCCCGACATCGGACTGCTAGACCTGGGCGGCCTCTGACAGAATCGCGTGCCCGCATAGTCCATGATGGACGAGATTCGTGGGAGGACAGCACGTGGCCGAATTCATCGCTTCGATCGACCAGGGCACCACCAGCACCCGCTGCATGATCTTCGACCACGACGGCATAGAAGTGGGCCGCCACCAGCTTGAGCACGAGCAGATCCTGCCGCGCGCCGGCTGGGTCGAGCACAATCCGGTCGAGATCTGGGAGCGCACCGCGTCGGCGCTGATGTCGGCGCTCAATGCGACGAACCTGTCAGCGAAAGACATTGTCGCGCTGGGAATTACGAACCAGCGGGAGACGACGCTGGTGTGGAACCGGCATACCGGCCGACCGTACTGCAATGCGATCGTCTGGCAGGACACCCGCACCGACCGCATCGCCGCGGCGCTGGACCGTGACGGGCGCGGCGACGTGATCCGGCGCAAAGCCGGACTGCAGCCGGCGACGTACTTTTCCGGCGGCAAACTGCAATGGATCCTGGAAAATGTCGACGGAGTCCGCGCGGCAGCCGAGCGGGGGGAGGCCGTGTTCGGCACCCCGGACACCTGGCTGTTGTGGAATCTGACCGGCGGTTCCCGCGGCGGGGTGCATGTCACCGATGTCACCAACGCCAGCAGAACCATGCTGATGGATCTGGAGACGCTGGACTGGGACGACGAGTTGCTGTCCTTCTTCGACATCCCGCGCGCGATGCTGCCGTCGATTGCGCCGTCGTCGCCGCGCCAGCCCTACGGCGTCACCCTGGAGGCGGGACCGCTCGGCGGGGAGGTGCCGATCACCGGGATTCTCGGCGACCAGCATGCGGCGATGGTCGGCCAGCTATGCCTGGAACCCGGCGAGGCCAAGAACACCTACGGCACCGGAAATTTTCTGCTGCTCAACACCGGCGAGCAGATCGTTCGGTCCCGCAACGGCCTGCTGACGACGGTGTGCTACCAATTCGGCGACGCCAAACCCGTTTACGCGCTTGAAGGTTCGATCGCGGTGACCGGCTCGGCGGTGCAGTGGCTGCGTGACCAGTTGGGCATCATCAGCGGAGCCGCGCAGAGCGAGGCACTGGCCCGCCAGGTCGATGACAACGGCGGGGTGTACTTCGTGCCGGCGTTTTCCGGGTTATTCGCACCCTATTGGCGCTCCGATGCCCGTGGGGCGATCGTCGGGCTGTCGCGTTACAACACCAACGCGCATCTGGCCCGCGCGACACTGGAGTCGATCTGCTATCAGAGCCGCGACGTGGTCGATGCGATGCAGGCCGATTCCGGTGTGCGCCTTGAGGTGCTGAAGGTCGACGGCGGGATCACCGCCAACGAGTTGTGCATGCAGATCCAGGCCGACGTACTGGGTGTCGACGTGGTGCGCCCGGTCGTCGCGGAGACCACGGCGTTGGGTGCGGCATACGCGGCGGGCCTGGCGGTCGGCTACTGGGCCGACCCGAACGAGTTGCGAACCAACTGGCAGGAAGGCAAGCGGTGGACGCCGGCCTGGAGCGAAGACGAGCGCTCCGCGGGATACGCGGGCTGGCGCAAAGCGGTGCAGCGCACGCTGGATTGGGTTGAGGTGTCCTGAAACGCCGAGGGCGGGGACTCCGAGTGGAGTCCCCGCCCTGGTGAGTTGTCAGTCGTCTTGGCCGAGGATCGTGTAGATCTCGCGACGAGCGTTGTTGACGATCTCGATGATGCGTTGCTGCTGCTCAGCACTGGCGGCGTGAGCCGACTGCGCTACGGCGCCGAACAGTTGCCCGACGGCAGCCCGCAGGTTCAGATGGGCGGGATCGACACCGTCGGCGATCTCGTCCCACGGTGGCGTCTCCACCTTCTCCGCGGCAGCTTTGCCGGCATCGGTCAACTCGAAGAGCTTTTTGCTGCCTTCGGATTCCGTGCCGGCAATCAGCCCCTCGTCAACCAGCAGTTGCAGGGTCGGGTAGACCGACCCGGGGCTGGGGCGCCACAAGTCCTGGCTGCGCTCGGCGATCTCCTGGATCATCTCGTAGCCGTGCATCGGCCGCTCGGCCAGCAGCACCAGAATGGCGGCGCGGACGTCGCCACGGCGGCCGCGCGGACCGTGTCCGCCGCGCCGCCTACCGCGCTGGCCGGGGCCGAAGCCGAATCCGCCGGGTCCGAAACCCCGACCGAAGCCGGGTCCGAAACCCGGACCGAAACCCGGGCCGAACGGCCCGTCGTGGCCGGCGTCGTGACCGCGGACAAAGTCGCGGAACTCGCGACGGGCCTGCCTGCGCTGCTCGTGGAGTGCACGCCGAGCATGGGGGTGGAAGCCGAAGCCCTGTGCTCCGGGACCCCCGGGAAATTCCCCTTCTACATGGGGAAATGGGTTGTTCATATCTCATCTCGTTTCTGGAGCGGCAGCGCCGGATGCGCTACCGATACAGTGACGATATATCGAAAACTATCGTGATGCAACGTTGGATTTGTGGTGGGGCGTTTGACATCGGGTTTGTCGCTCGAAGCAGCGGGGTAGCTCAGCAGGGATGAACGAGGAAAACCGCGATGTGAAGATCGCCGACCGCAACAAGCAGCCCGCTTCGGCCGGCGACTCGGACCGGACCAACCGCTTGCGGCTGTGGGTGAACTGGGCGCTGGCGGCGTTGACGGTGCCTGGCGCAGCCGCGGTCATGCTCTTTGCGCTCGGTTCGGTGATGAGCACCGCCGCCTGCAGCGACAAGCAATGCCCGAACCTCGGACCCAAAGGGATCAGCTTTGACATGCTGTTCTACGGCCCTCCGGTGCTGGCGGTGCTGACGGTCGTGGTCTCGTTTTTCACGGCTCGGCGCCGATGGGGCATCGTCGTTCCGGTCGTGGCATTGGCGCTGTTGGGCGCCGACATCGGCATCCTCGCCGCCACGGTCGCGCAGTAGCCCGCGCAGCATGCGTGTCTAGCGGGGCGGCGAAAAGCCGTTGGTCGACGGCGCAGGCCAGGACGGGGACCCGGCGTACGGACCGGGCGGCGGTCCGTGCGGGGACGGCCGCAACCGTGCGAGCTCCCGGCGGTGTCGCTCGGCCAGCACCGCCGCCAGGGCGAGTTGCGGCGGCGTCCCAGTCGGCGGAGGAGGGGCGACACGGCTCAGCACGTCACCAGCGATCCGGTGGGCCATCTGATCGCGGACCTGCGGATCGAGTTGCGTTGCACGGGAGAGGAATTGGCGTGCGACTTCGGCTTGTTCAGCGCTCAGTCCGGAGAGCTGCAGCGACGTGGCCCACCAGGCCAGCTGCGGGGGCATCATCGGTGGTGGCCCCAATTTCGGCCCACGCTCGCTGATCACCACCGTCCCCGCGAAGATGTCGCCGATCCGTTTGGCTTTCGGTGAGAGCATGCTGCAGATCACTGCCGGGCTGCCCAGCAACATCCAGATCTCGATGACGGACGCCAGTGCACGAAACATCGCCTGGCGGAATCGCTCTGGGCCGCCGTCCTCCGACACCACCCGCAGCCCCATCACCATCTTGCCCACCGAGCGACCTCGTGTCGCGGTCTCGAAGATCAGCGGATAACCGACGAACACCAGCACGGTGAACAGGACCATGATCCCCGCGGTCGCAGCACCATCCAGCTCGCTGAGGGTGGCCGCCCACAGAAACAGGGAAATCAGGTAGCCGATAAGGATGACGACAATGTCGATCAGCGCGCCGACCGCCCGCACCGGCAGTTGGGCGATCCGCACATCCAGCAGGACGGCATCCCCGGTGACCACCTCCGACATACTGCGAACGCTACCTGGCGTGCCGCAATGGGGTCCGCGATCGCCTAGGCTTTCACGTTGATGGACGTCGATGCGTTCGTGCTGGCTCACCGCGACACCTGGGATCGCCTCGAATGGTTGGTGAGAAAACGCCGGCAACTCACGGGCGCCGAGATCGACGAACTCGTCGAGCTGTACCAGCGGGTGTCGACTCACCTGTCGAAGCTGCGCTCTGGGTCGTCGGATTCGGCACTAGTCGGCAGGCTGTCGAGTCTGGTGGCCCGTGCCCGCGCCGCGGTCACCGGCGCTCACGCGCCACTGTGGAGCGAGTTCATTCGGTTTTTCACGGTGTCGTTCCCCGTGGTGGCTTACCGCGCTTGGCGGTGGTGGCTGGTGACGGCGGTATTGTTCGCTGTCGTCACAGTCCTCATCGCGGTGTGGGTAATCGGGAGCCCGGAAGTGCAATCGGTTATTGGAACACCAAGCGAGATCAACGAATTGGTCAACCGCGACTTCTCTTCCTATTACCGCGAACACCCCGCTTGGCTCTTTGCCTGGCACGTCTGGCTCAACAACGCGTGGGTGGCGGCAAGGTGCATCGCCTTCTCCGTTCTGCTGGGCGTACCGATTCCGTTCGTGTTGTTCGCGAATGCCGAGAACACCGGAGAAGTGGCCGGTCTGATGATTCAGGCGGGTAAGGGTGATGTTCTGGCGGGATTGCTGATTCCGCACGGCCTGCTGGAGCTGACGGCGATTTTCCTCGCGGCTGCCGTCGGCATGCGATTGGGCTGGTCGGTGATCTCGCCGGGTGATCGTCCGCGCGGGCAGGTCCTCGCCGAGCAGGGTCGAGCCGTGGTTTCGGTCGCTGTCGGACTCGTCGTCGTATTCGGGGTCTCAGCGATCATCGAAGCGTGCGTCACCCCTTCGCCGCTGCCCACACTTGCAAGGATCGGCATCGGCGTGGCCGCCGAGGCCGGGTTCTTGTTTTACATCGTCCATTTCGGTCGACGCGCCGCCCGGGCCGGGGAGACCGGCGATATCGCCGACGCGCCCGATGTGCTCCCGACTCGCTGATTCACAGGCGCCCAGCGGCTTTCATCGCCAGGTAGGCGTCCGCCAGGGCCGGCGCGATCTCCGTCGGCGGCGCGTCGATGACCTCGACTCCGCTATGGCGCAACCGCGAGGCGATCGCATGCCGTTCGTTTCTGGAGTACTCGGCGGCCGCCGCGTCGTACACCGCGGCCGCATCGGTGCGACCGGTCGCCAGTTCGTCGATGCGCGGGTCAGCGACCGCCGCGATGATCACCCGGTGTTTGGCGGAGAGCTGAGGCAGCACCGGCAGCAGACCCTCGTCAAGGGCGCTGGCGTTGAGATCGGTCAGTAGCACGACCAGTGCTCGACGTCGGGTGCGGCGCAGAATGGCCGAAACCATTGCACTGGAGTCGGATTCGATGAGCGCCGGTTGCAAAGATGCCATTGCTTCGACGAGGCGGGCCAGCAGCTCGGTTCGTCCCGCGCCGAATACGCCGGCTTGGGTGACCCGGTCGTGGGCGAGGAAGTCGACATTATCGCCGGCTCGCGAGGCGAGCGCGGCCAGCAGTAGCGCGGCGTCCATCGACCAGTCGAGTCGGGGCCAACCGCCGGGGTCGGCGGCGGTTGGATCGACACCGACACGGCCGGCGGAGGTGCGTCCGGTATCCAAGACGATGACAACTCGCCGATCGCGTTCGGGCCGCCACGTCCGGACAACGACGTCGGAGCGGCGGGCGGTTGCCCGCCAATCGATCGAGCGGACATCGTCCCCGACAACGTACTCTCGCAGCGAGTCGAATTCGGTTCCCTGCCCGCGGTGCATCGTCGGTAACAGGCCATCGATCTCGTGGAGTTTGGCCAGCCGCGCCGGCAGATGCTTGCGCGACAGGAACGGCGGCAGCACCCGCACGTGGCCGGGCACTGGTCGGGACCTCTGCCGCCCCGCAAGCCCTAGCGGCCCGATCGATCGTGCGGTCACCGCTGCCGACGGTTGATCGCCGCGGCGGACGGGCCTTAAGCAGGTGTCGATGCGCTGCACACGGCTCGCAGCGATGTCGACGGCATGCGTCGGTGGGTCGGCGCGTGCGCTGGGAGCCCAGGCGTCGCGGATCTTCCCGCGGAACCGGCGACGGCCGCCGTTGTGGATCAGCAGTCCCACGCTGACCCGCTCGCCAAGACGTACCGAGCTGTTGTGCTGGCGGGTGTACTGCAGCCGGGATGGATTGGCCGCCAAGCCGACGTCGGCGATTACCGCCACCGTGAGCCCCGCCAGCAGCACAACGAAAGCAGATGGCGGCCAGGGCGATAACGCGATGGGTAGGGCGCAGACGAGTGCGATCAGCCCAGTGCGTCCAGTCAGGATCACTAGCGCGGCACCGGGACCGAGGCCAGGATGCCGTCGAGTACACCGTCGGGTGTTGCGCCTTCCAGCTCGGCCTCGGGGCGGAGCATCACCCGGTGCCGAAGTGTCGGGCGCGCCAGGGCTTTGACGTCGTCGGGCGTGACGTAGTTTCGCCCCGAAAGCCATGACCAGGATCGCGCGGTGGCCAGCAACGCGGTTGCGCCGCGCGGTGAAACACCCAGTTGCAGGGCGGGGGAGTGGCGGGTAGCGCCGGCGATGTCGACGATGTAGCCCAGTACTTCGTCGGCAACGCGTACCTGACGCACCGCGTCGCGGCCTGCCGCCAGTTCGCGCGGCCCGGCGACCGGCCGAATCGCCGACAAGTCACGTGGATCGAAGCCGTGCGCGTGCCTGCCGAGGATCGCGATTTCGGCGTCGCGCGGCGGCAGCGACACGGTCAGCTTGAGCAGGAATCGGTCGAGCTGCGCCTCGGGCAATTGATAGGTGCCCTCGTATTCGATCGGATTCTGCGTCGCCGCAACGATAAACGGGTCGGGCAGCTGCCGAGGTTCGCCGTCCACACTGACTTGGCGCTCCTCCATCGCCTCCAGCAAGGAGGCCTGCGTCTTGGGTGGTGTGCGGTTGATCTCGTCGGCCAGCATGAGATTGGTGAATACCGGGCCATTACGGAAGACGAACGCCGCGGTGCGAGTGTCGTAAACCAACGATCCGGTGACATCGCCGGGCATCAGGTCGGGGGTGAACTGGACACGCTTGAATTCGAGTTGCAGTGCCGCTGCCAGTGACCGGACCAGCAGCGTCTTCGCCACGCCCGGAACGCCTTCGAGCAGCACATGGCCTCGACACAGCAGCGCGATCACCAAACCGGTGATCACTGCCTCCTGCCCGACGACGGCCTTCCCGATCTCGGTGCGCAACGTCAGCAACGCATGACGAGCCGATTCAGCGGCCAGCGGCGCAGCGGAGGTGTGGCGCGGTTGAGTCATCGTTGTACGACCTGCCTTTCGATGTCATCGAGTGCACGAGCAAGGTGTACCAAGTCGGCATCGGTGGCCGGCGATGGGCCGAACAGTATATGCCGCACGGTGTCCGGGTCAGATCGGCTGCGCTGCGCGATGGCGATCACCAAGGCCGGCGTCGATGTGTCAGCTCCCACGCCGAGGCGCGGCAGCAGTCGGTGTAGCGCCGCGCCGCGCAGCGCCTGCGCCGCGCGATCGCGTGCTCGTCTCGACCGGTACAGCCGGCCGCGGCCCTCGACCGTCTCCGATGCGCGGACTACCACTGGCAGCTTCTCGGCGACCAGTGGGCCGACTCGGCGACCCTTCCACACGGCGATCAGCAGCACTGCCAGGCACAGCTGCAGGACGATCCAGTTGACCCGATCAGGCATCAAATCGACAAGCGATGTGGCGCTGGATGACTCACCCTCGATGTGCTGCGGTGCGTACCACACCAGACGTTGGCGCTGACCGGCGAGGTTCATCGCCAACGCGGCGTTGCCGGCCTGCAAGAGGCCTCCGTTGGTCATGAAGTCGGTGCTGCCGACCACGGTCACGGTGCGACCGCCGTCGCGGTATCGAACCAGCGCTCCGCCATAGCAGCTGGTGATGGCTTGACCGGCATTCTCGACGTAGGTGTTGGCAGGCCCGAAGTCGACGGTTCCCGCTCGGCTGGCTTCGCGCAATGTGCACTTAGGCTCCGTGCTCGAGACACTTGCCCCGCTGCTGCGGATTCCAGGGGTGAGCTTGGCGCGGGTGCGTGACGTCGGTTCCACTACCAGGAGATCGCCCGGGGTTGCAGCCAGTCGTTCGAGCAGCGAGTCGCTGGTGACGCGCTGGCTCTGGGCGAACAGCAGCAGTGTTCCTGGATGCACTGCGTTTTCGGCCTCGGCGACGCTGGCGGCGACCACCACGGTGACACCACGGTCTCGCAGCAGGGTGACCAACGCGTGCGCGCCGCCGGATCCGGTTGAGGCCGGGTCCATTTGCCCGCCCGGACGCGGTGCGGTCAGGTAGGTGCCGATCGCAGCGACGATGCAGACGGCGGCCAGCATGAGGAGTACCCAAAGCGATGACCGCCGTCGGCGCACCGGGATGGTCTGGTCGATGACGCTCACCGAGCCTGCGCCCATGGGTCGAGGGTGGCGGGCTGATCCGGCCCGGGTCGGTTGGCGGCGGACCGGAATCTCAGGTGGTCGTCGAGGTCGACAATCAACTGATAGGCAGCCGGTGTTCCCGGCCTTTCGCCGTAGGTGACGTCGTTGAATGCGGTTGCCGCTTCGGATAATTCGGGTGCCAGGTGAGGCAGGCGTGCGCCGGCGTCGTGCGCCAGTTCGTTGGCGGTGCGGCCTGGGGCTGGGTCCAGCACCCCGGTCTCTTCGAGACCGCGGGCCACCGCGCGCAGCCGATGTCGAATCGCCGCGGTCCAATTGCCCTCGGTGGCAAGGCGTTCCGCAATAGCGCGATGCTGGTGGGCGCTGAGCTGACCGGGATCGAAAAGTTGGTAGTCGCCGCCGCGATGAGTGCGGATGGTGCGCCGGACGACGCGGATGGCGACCACTATCGCGACAACCAGCAAGACGAATAGCACGCTGAGGGTGAACCAGCCGCCCGGTACCGAAGAGCCTTTCTCGATGAGCCGGAAGAGCAGGTCATGAATCCACTCGAACAGCCGCTGGGTCAACGAGCCCTTGGGGTAGATCGGCTTGTCGAGTTCGCGTTGGGCGGCTTGGCGTGCGGTATCGCGGTCGACGTCGATGGCGGACATGCTCGGATCGTCCCTACCTCGGCCGCGTCAGCCACAGATAGTCGGTGAAGGCCGCCGGCTGGGTGTGCGCAGGACCGCCGGCGGCACCGGTCTGCAAGACCAGATCGAATGCCTCGGCGCGGATCCGGCGGTCGATGTAGAGCAAGACAACGACGCCGGCGCTGAATGGAGCGGTGATGATCCGGCCGATCGCCGATCCGACCGCGCCGACCGTCGCGCCGATCAGCACCGAGCCGCCGGGTCCGACCAGCAAGCCACCGACGAAGTCGAACGGGGCCGCGATCGCACCTGCGATCAAAACCACCACCAACCACGTCAAGAGCCGAATGCCGAACACCCGCCAAAAACTGTTGCGAACCAACGTAAATGATCGCGTGATCGCATCGATCACCGGCACCCGCTCCAGCACTATCAGCACCGGCGCGAACGACAGCACCGTGTAGAAGTAGACCACCGTCGCGATAGCGACAGAGACCAGGGGCAGCGCGATGAGAACGGCTGCCCCTGCGCTGGCGGCGGCGCCGACCGCCGCGACGATGAGGCCCACCAGCCCGCACAGAATTACCAGCCCCACGGACTCCAACGCCACCAGCCCGATCAACGCGGGCAGCCGCCCACGAATCCTGGCCCACGTTTCGCCGGGGCCGATTGTCCAGCCGAACACCGCGCGGCTTACGACGACCGTGAGCATGCCGCTGAGTAGGAGGCCGGCCAGCCAGCCGACCAGGCCGGCGAGCCCGGCTGACAGCAGCCAGGCGGTTACGTAACCCCCGGTGAGTTCGTCGGCCGGGGCGGTCCGCAGCCGGCTCGCGGCAGCCAAGGGCCCGACAGTGCCGATCAACGTGATGATCTGCGTACTCACCACGATGATCGCGGTCAGCCCCAGGGTGGCCTTCATGTTGGTCCGGATGTAGGAGGCCGCGCCGTTGAAGATGTCGCTGAGGCTCAATGGCCGCAACGGGATTATCCCCGGCGCGCGTATTCCCAATCCGTACGGTGGCGGGCTGCCGTAGCCGGACGGCAAGGCATAACCGGGGGTGGGCGGGTAGCTCGGTGGCGGGTAGGGCACATAGCCCGGCGGCGGATAGGTTAGGGGTGGGCCGTAGCCCGGCTGGGGATGGACCCACGGGGAATAGCCCGACGGTGGATGGCTCGACGGTGGATAGACCGGGGGACCGTAACCGAGTGCGGGGTATTCCGGATAGTCCGGGTAATCATGCGGCGGCCAAGTCACCAGGTTGAGCCGCCGTCTTCGGTGATGCGCCGCTCCTCAGCATCGCTTTGCTCTGCATCGTCGTCGGCGCGCATGGCTCCATACTGTCGAGCACCGGTTCATTTCTCAACGTCCCCTGAAGGTGGCGCCTCGCGTAGCGTCTCTAGCTATGGCAGAACTCAAGTCCCGGCTGCGGGCAGATCTGACTGGTGCGATGAAGGCGCAGGACAAGTTGCGTACCGCGACCCTACGCATGCTGTTGGCCGCGATTCAGACCGAGGAAGTCTCCGGCAAAGAGGCGCGGGAACTCTCCGACGACGAGGTGCTCAAGGTGTTGGCCCGCGAGTCCAGGAAGCGCGGCGAAGCCGCAGAGATCTACACCCAAAACGGCCGCGGGGAACTCGCGGCCAACGAGCACGCCGAAGCGCGGGTCATCGACGAGTATCTGCCGACGCCGCTCACCGACGCCGAATTGGCCGACGTCGCCGATACCGCCATGGCACAGGTCGCCGAACAGTTGGGCGAGCGGCCCGGCATGAAACAGATGGGCTTGGTGATGAAGGCCGCCACCGCGCTGGCGGCCGGCAAAGCCGACGGCGCCCGTCTGTCAGCAGCGGTCAAGGACAGGCTCTGACTTAGCGTCGTTTGCTCCGGCTATGCAGGGGTCACCGTCTGACCTCCCCGTGGCGCCCGCGCACACTTGACTACTTCGCATGCGAATCCGGTTTCGAGGCCGTGGATTGTGGGCATCAGTTAGCTCAAGCCGTAACCATCACGGCGATCGCGACCTCGGAAGGCCGAAGTGACCATCGCTTACCCCGCACCGTGCGATTCGTTGGATATCGGCGGTGTCTACCCGCCCCAACATGATTCGCAGTTGCTGATCGACATGATCGAAAAGACCGAGCTGGCTCAGGGACGGCGGGTGTTGGACCTGTGTACCGGTAGCGGTGTCGTCGCCATCGCCGCGGCCGAGCTGGGCGCGGCCAGCGTCACCGCGTTCGATATCTGCCCGCACGCGGTGCGCTGCTCGCGAGGCAACGCCGTCCACGCCGGCGTCGTAATCGACGTCCGTGAAGGATCATGTTCTGGCGCACTGGATCACGCGCCTTTCGACGTCATCGTGTCCAACCCGCCGTATGTGCCCACCCCACCGGCGGGCGACACCGAGGTCATCCCGATCACCGCTGGTCCCACGTGGGCATGGAACGCGGGCGTCGATGGGCGGTTGGTGCTGGATCCGCTGTGCGAATCGGCGGCCAGCTTGTTGGCAGCCGGCGGCTCCATGCTGCTGGTGCACTCAACCTTGTCTGGTGTGGAGAATTCGGTGAATGCCTTGCGGGCAACTGGCCTGGACGCCGAAGTCATTGCCTCTCAATTGGTTCCGTTCGGACCGGTTCTCTCGGCGCGAGTCGGCTGGCTGGAAGTCACGGGAATGATTCAAAAGGGTTGCCGGACCGAGGAGCTAGTGGTGATCCGGGCGGACAAACCATGACCGAGCGCACTCGGGTGCAAGTGATACCCAACGGCCCGGTGTTGGTATCCGGACCGGTGCGCATCGAGACGCCCGACGGCGGAGTGGTGGAATCCGATCGATTCATGGTGGCTATCTGCACTTGTCGCCGCAGCAGGAACTATCCGTTGTGTGACACCAGCCATCGACGCTGCCGGCCGGCGCGTGCTCGTTCAGCCCAGCGGTCGTCGTAGCGACGTCTCTCCGGCCTTCCACGATGCCATGATCGCATCGGCAAGCCGATCTTCGACGACAGCATGCGCGCGGATACCGAACACCACATCGGGGTCCAAATGCGGTTCCCGCGCGACGAGATCGCCCACCACGTCGACGCGCACCACCTGCTCGTGTACGGCGTCCGCCTCGACGTGCTCGCGGTAGAACGCGATACATTCCGCCGGCGCGGCCAGCCGTTGCAGCGCCTCAACCAACCGGCGCGAGCCTGGCGACGAGGTGATCTCCGTCGACGCGAAATGTCCGACGGCTGCGCCGCGTAACCGCCGGTGCAAGCCGAACATCGACATGAGGTTCACCACCGCCAGCGATTCAGCGGGGACCATGTCGAGGTAAGCGAGGTAGCTCGAATCCAGACCCGCGGCCGTCAACAAGTCGGCGAACAGCTGCTGATGAATGTGCGAGCCGCGCCCGGCTCCGTACTCGTCGAATTCGACCGCGACGAAGGAGGCCTTGGCCTGACCGATCAGCCGTGGAATGGCCCAGGCGTGCGGATCGCCCTCTTTGAGGTGGTACAGCGATCGGTGCACGAAGTATTCGCGCATCTGCTCCCAGGTTCCGTTGTCGCGCAGCCAATATGACGGACCCGTCCCGTCGACGGATTCGATTGAGAGGGCTTCCATCTCGGCCTCAGCGGTGTGGCCGGGTTCGATGCGGCCGACGTCGCGCTGCACTCCGGCGAGAAAAGTTCGCTCCAATTGCCCGCGCAGATGCAGCAATCCGGGATTCCATTCCCAGGTGGGGTCGACGCCGGCGAATCCGCGGTAGTGCAGTTCGTAGCACATGTACAGGGCCAACTGCAGATCGAGGCCGTACGGATCGGAGTCGCGCATCGAGGGGCCGATGCGAGCCAGTTGATCGCGGGGCGCCAGTTCGGTGAGGCTGCACCGGACGGCCATCGACAGCGGCCCGTATGCAGCGGGCAGCTGAGGTTCGGCCGTCGTTTGTGCGTGGGTCACGCAGGGGTGTACCCGCGAAGCCACACCTATCAAACGCTCGCCGGAGCCCTACCCCGCGTCGCTGTTCTGCCAGTCACAGCCGGTCAGCTCAACCGACAAGTCCCACAAACAGGCTGCCATCGCGGCGTCGCAGGCCTTCTTGCGCAGCCTGGTCACCTTGGGCTTGCCCCACTGGCTGAAGCGCGGCGCAAGGTAGGTGCCGCTGGGCAGGTCCGTGGTAACCGCCTGAATCGTGGACCGCGCGCCCGTCGCCGCGCTGTGCGCGGGAAATCGGCGATAGGTGTGTTCCCGGATCCACGGGATCACACCGGTGGTGTCCCGGCTGATGTCCGTGTCCGTCGCACCCGGATCGGTCATGTAGGTCCGCACGCCGCGCCGTGCCAACTCGCGGCTGAAGACCATGACGGCCAGCTTGGATTCCCCGTAGGCCGCCCACTTCGAATACTTGCGGTGATGCCAGTTCAAGTCGTCGATGTGCAGGCGGCTCAGCGCGTAGGCCGAGCTGGACACCGAGATCACCCGATCTGTGATCCTGTCGCCGAGCAGGCACGTCAAGGCGAAATGGCCGAGGTAGTTGGTGCCCATGTGCGCCTCGAATCCGTCCGCGGTGCGCGTCAGCGGCAAACCCAGCACGCCGGCATTGTTGATCAGCACGTCAACGCCGTCCACCGAGTCGGCGAACTTTCGCACGCTGGTCAGATCGGCGAGATCGAGGTGGGCTATCTCGACGTCGCCCGTCATGGTGGCCGCGGCTTGCTCCGCTTTCGGAATGGTGCGGCAGGCAATCATGACGCTGTGACCAGTGGCGGCCAGTGCCGCGGCGGTCGCCTTGCCGACACCGCTATTGCCGCCCGTGACAATGACTCTCACCCGGCGATCATCCAGTGTTTTTGACAGTTACGCACTGGATCTGGAGGAAGCGACGGCGTGTCGGCCGATTTGGATTGCTGCTCTTGACCGCACCTTCCTCGAAGTCCACGAGCACGCTCAATCGACACCTTCGAGACCACGGTGAAGCGGATCTCCGAGCTGCCCGAGCTGGTGTACTTCGAATCGAAGAGCGACACGTCAGAAATCGACGTGCCCACGTCATGAACTCGATGACGATGTTCGAGTTCGCCGCTGACGCAAAGATCCGCCACCTGACCGTTTACCTTCAGCAGGCTGGCCGGAAGTTTCGTTCTAGCTGATTATTTCCCCATATCGTCAGCGGCTGCTGCATAACTTTCCGCGACCGGCATCGTAGACGCTCGGCACCAAGCGAAAGTACCACCGCGATGCTTCGTTAGCGCCACTAAAGTTGCTGGCGTTCCACCGCAGCACGGCTCAGTGGAGGCCAGTGTGATGCTGGGCGCAATAATAGCGGTGGTCATGCTATTCGGTAGGCCGCTGTTTGCATTCTTTTTACTCCTTTGCGGCGCTCTCCCAACCTGGGTCGGCATTTAAGCAGGAGCGCTGACTATCAAAACTAGTTTGGCTGCTCATCGCGATGATTAGCTTCGTGCCGGCACTGGCTACGGTTTCTTCCCGGTGTTTGCGGTCCGCGGCGGCGCTGTGCGGAGGGCCGTCGAGCGGGCGGATCCCGCTGACGCCAGTCGACGGCGGTCACAAGCGGAAATGTAGTGGTAAATCGGCTAGCGGTGCGAATGAGGTCAAAGGCTCAAGCCGCCGGGCCAAGGATGGTGACATCCAGTCCACCGGGCATCATGGCCACGATCCGGGCGAAGACGTCTGTAGCGGCCGATAAGCTCGGAACTGCCCCAAGCCAGCCCAAGTTATGGTAGGAGGGAGTAATTCGCGCCAAGTCACGAGCAGCTGCGGAATCGCCTTGGCGAACTCATGGACAAGCTCGATCTGGCGCGCCTCCTCCTAATCGTTAATCCTGGCGGGTGGCCGACTGTGCCATGGAAAGCGTGGTCAGCCTCCCGTGCCACCAGCACATGGCTAGCTTCCGGGTTAAGGGCCTTAAAAAAGGTTGTAACCATTTGATGTTTCCGCGCACTCTAACCCGGCCATCCGTGTACGCTCGCAAAATTCCCATACCTGTTGGGCGTGATTGCAATAACCATAGGGGGCACCGTGGTGAAACAAAGTCGTCTTCTGCTCGCACTGGGCGCTGCTGTCGGCGGCCTCGCGGCCGCTTCTGCGGCGGGGTTGATCCCGCTGGCGTTGGCGCACGCCGATGCCGAAATTGGCAACGCCGGCAGCCTTACCTTGGTGGCCGCTGGCCCAGAAGTGCCCAACACGGCACTCGGCGTCGACGGGTATGTGGGGTTCCAGCCGTTTTTCACCGAGTGGCAGCAGTACCAGCCGACCAATGTGGAAATAGGTGGTACGACCATCGGCAGCTATGACGTGTTCGAGTCTGACTACGCATCGCCGTGGACTGATGAGTCGGTCTACAACTTCGGCGCAGCCACTAGTGGTGGTACCGACCCCGGTGGCCTGGCCGGTGCGACGGTGACCGATTCCGCGTTCTACCCCAGCTTCAACGCCGCCACCGATCAGGAGCCGCCGGCCGACGTCACCGCCGCGCTCCATGACCTCCACGTGGTGTTCGGCAACGGCGAGGTGGACAATCTCCTCACCACGGCCTCGGGTACCTACCTATCAGTGGATGACCCAGGGGTTGGCTCAGCTCTCTGGTTTGAAGCCGCCGGGTCTACCGACGCTTCCCTGATGTGGAGTGGGCTGGCTGACACGTCAGCGGCGCTGGCGGCCGTTGAGAATCTGTCCAGCCTATTGCCGCCCGACGTGTGGTACCCCGGCATCTGAACTGGCAGAGCTGGACGGTTCGAACCTGGACCGCAGCTGGATTGAGTTCGGCGGCTCGGATCGTTTCTCTGGCGTGGCGTTGGGCTATGCGCTCATCGGCGCTGATGACGATGCGTTAGACCAGTTCGGCGACTTCACTCCGGCCGCGGACAACTCGGCCGGTGCCGACTCTGACGGTCTAGCCGGGGCGACGGTGTACGACTACACGATCGGCCCCGGAGCGCACACCGTGGATGGCCAAACGATGTATGACGCCAACATCCTCAACGTATTGTTCGCCGATGGTAACCACGTCGAGATCGACACCGTCCCAGGTGAGTTCACGAACTTCCTTGACTGCACGTCAATTGGTTGCGGGGACCGGACCGAAGCGTGGGGCTCAACAACTCCTCAGCTGCTATACGATTCGTTGACCACCGCGCAGTTCCCCTCTGAGGTCTTCAACCTCGCCGACTATTTGCCGCCCGACGCGTGGTTCCCGGACATCAACAGCATGTTTCCCCCGGCTTGACGTAGCCGGTCAACGCCGAGGGCGTGTGCCCCGGACTAGACTTTCACTGCGGCGATCGCCTTTAGGGAGAAATCATGAAGATCGTGGTGATCGGCGGCGCGGGCGTCTTGGGGTCGAAGGTGGTTCAGAAGCTGCGAGACCACGGCCATGACGCGATCCCCGCGTCGCCTCGGACGGGCGTCAACACGCTCACCGGGGAAGGCCTCGCCGACGCGCTAACCGGTGCCGATGTGGTTGTCGACGTAGCCAACTCACCGTCATTCGACGACGATCCGGTGATGGAATTTTTCACGAAATCGACCACTAACTTGGTAGCTGCTGCGAAGTCCGCGGGCGTTGGACACTACGTCGCGGTATCGATCGTTGGCTGTGACGAGCTGCCTGAGAGCGGATACCTGCGGGCGAAGGTCGCGCAGGAAAAGCTCATCACCGAATCGGAACTTCCGTACTCGATCGTCCGGGCCACCCAGTTCGCCGAGTTCGCCGACGCGATCACAGCGTCGCTGACGGTTGGCGACGAAGTGCGCGTACCGGACGCGCTGATCCAGCCCATCGCCGCCGAGGACCTCGCAGACGAGGTCGCTCGGGTGGCAGAAGGCAAACCACTCGGCGGGATCGAGAACATCGGAGGGCCGGACAAGATCTCGTTCGAGCAGCTGGCTCGCGAGTCCTTGGCCCGGCAAGGCGATGACAAGCCCGTGATCGTCGCTCCCCAAGCTGCATACTTCGGGACGCCACTCTCTACGAATAGCTTGGTAACCCCGTAAGCCGGGGCCGGCGCGTTAGGCAGCATCGCTCACGACGTGTGAGCCCCGACCGCCTCATCGGCGGTGGTTCCGTTCAGACGAGAAGAAAGCTGCTTTGGCAATGCGGATGCACGCAAGCGGCGAATCGGCAAGCACCATTGCTGCCGCGCTCAGGGTTAGCCGGGCAACTGTGTATCGTGTGCTCGCCGAGGAGGCGGGCAGCAGCGATACGTCCCCTTAACGTGCGGAGACATGCCGCTGATGGCGACCTGATCAAACCTCGTCTACCAATCGTCTAGCGGCCTATGCTAGTGAACTGGGACCTCGGGGGCGGAAGCGGCGGAGGGTCGGATGACCGCAGCGACCGCGTGCCACACGTGTGGCACCGAGTTGCGTGAGGGTGCGCGATTCTGTGACGGCTGCGGTGCACCCACCGAGCACGACACCCACGCGGAGTACAAGCAGGTAACGATCCTGTTCGCCGATATGGTGCACTCCATGGACATCGCCGCGGCCGTGGGTGCCGAGCGATTACGCGAGATCATGACCGAGCTGGTCGCTCACGCGGCGGGAGTGGTCCAGCGTTACGGCGGCACGGTGGACAAGTTCACCGGCGACGGCATCATGGCCGTCTTCGGCGCACCGGCTGCATTGGAAGATCACGCGCTGCGCGCCTGTCTGGCGGCGCTAGGCATTCAGGAAGAGGTCACGCACCTGGCGACCCAGGTTGCGCGTCGCGACGGTATCGACCTGCGGTTGCGCGTGGGGCTGAACTCAGGGCAGGTCATTGCCGGTGAAATCGGTTCGGGTGCTTTGGGTTACACCGCCCTCGGTGAGCAGGTGGGGATGGCGCAGCGGATGGAATCGGTCGCTCCGCCCGGTGGAGTGATGCTCAGCGAATCCACGGCGCGGCTCGTCGAGGGCGCAGCGGCCCTTGGCGAATGTGACCTGGTTCAGATCAAGGGTGCCGGCACGCCGGTGTCAGCCCGTCGGCTGTTCGGCATGGGCGAACATCGCGTTGCTGGCCGTGCTGAGTCGAATCTGGTCGGTCGGCGCTGGGAGATGTCCGCCGTCGAAGGCTTGCTGGAGCGTGCCATCGATGGCCACGGCGCGGTGGTCGGCGTGGTCGGCTCACCCGGCGTTGGCAAGAGCCGTATGGTGCGCGAGGTTGCCGCCATGGCAGCCGCCCGGGGTGTGGAGGTGTTCACCGCGTTCTGCGAATCGCACGCCAGTGACATCCCGTTTTACGTCGTGGCGCGGCTGCTGCGTGCGGCCTTCAGGGTGGCTGATCTGGACGCCTCGGCTGCCCGCGCGCAGGTGCGGGCCGAAGTCCCCGATGCCGACCCCGAGGACTTGTTGCTCTTCGATGACCTGCTGGGCATCGCCGATCCCGAGGTGGAGCTGCCCAAGATCGATCCGGATGCGCGGCGGCGGCGGTTGACTGCGCTGGTCAATGCCGCGTCGCTGGCCCGCCAAGCCCCGGCAGTCTATGTCGTTGAGGACCTGCACTGGATCGACGAGGTCAGCGAATCCATGCTTGCCGACTTTGTGGCGGTGATCCCGCAGACGCGCTCGCTGGTGCTCTTCAGCTACCGCCCCGAATATCGGGGCGCTTTGAGCCGGATCCCCGATGCTCAGAGCATCGCCCTTGCGCCGCTGAGCGATTCAGAGACCGCAGCACTGGTCACCGAGCTGCTCGGCCACGACCCCTCTGTTGGCGAGCTGGGCCAGAAGATCGCCGAGCGGGCCGCCGGTAACCCGTTTTTCGCCGAGGAGATCGTGCGCGAACTGGCCGAGCGTGGCGTGCTGCGCGGCGGGCCGGGTGCATACCTGTCGGCGGCAGATGTTGCCGAGGTGAGCGTGCCTGCCACGCTGCAGGCAACCATCGCCGCGCGGATCGACCGACTCGATGCAAAAGCAAAGCGCACGCTGAGCGCAGCGGCGGTGCTCGGCGCGCGATTCACCCTCGACCTGCTGACCGCGCTGGGGGCTGAAGCTGTCGTTGATGATCTGCTCGCCGCTCAGCTCATCGATCAGGTTCGCTTCACCGGGCAACCGGAGTACGTGTTCCACCATCCGCTGATTCGCACGGTGGCCTATGAAGCACAGCTCAAATCGGATCGCGCCGAGCTGCACCGGCGCGTCGCGGCCGCGATCGAGTCACATGACCCGGCAGCTTCCGAGGAGAACGCGGCGCTGATCGCCGAACATCTGGAGGCTGCCGGTGAATTGCATGACGCCTACGGCTGGCACATGCGCGCGGCAACGTGGGCGACCAACCGCGACATCGCCGCGGCACGACTGAGTTGGGATCGCGCCAAAAAGATCGCCGACGCACTGCCCGCCGAGGATGCGGCCCGGGCAGCCATGCGCATCGCCCCGCGCACCATGCTGTGCGGGACCGCGTGGCGAGTCCATGAATATGCGGCAGGCGTCGGCTTTGATGAATTGCGGCAGCTGTGCGGCCTCGCCGGGGATAAGGCCTCATTGGCAATCGCCATGGCAGGGCTGGTGGTGGACCACACCTTGCAGGCCCGGCTGCGCGAGGCGTCGCAGCTGGCATCGGAAGCCATGGCCCTCATCGAGTCGATCGGCGACGCGACCCTGACGGTCGGGCTATCCCGCGCGTGCATCTACGCCAAGGGTGAAAGTGGTGAGTGGGGTGACGTCCTGCGGTGGTCACAGAGGGCCATCGACCTGGCCGACGGTGACCCCTCAAAGGGCAATATCATTATCGGGTCTCCGTTAGCCCTCGCCCTCGCGTACCGGGCTATGGGTCGTTATTGGCTGGGGCATCCTGGATGGCGCGACGACATGCGACACGGCCTGGACATGGCCCGCAGCGCCGACCCCTACTCCTACGCCACGGTCGTCTCCCTCGTCTACTGCGCGGGGATACCGGTTGGCGTGCGGGCTGCCGACCATCGCGTGGTGCGCGAGATCGAGGATGCCCTGCGGATTGCCGAGCGATCCGGTGATGACCTCGCGTTGGCCATCACTCGGATGGCGCTGGGCGTTGCGCTGGTACACCGTCACACGACTGCCGAGCGTGACCGCGGACAGGAGCTGCTGGCCGGGGTTAGCGACGCGTTCCTGCGCCGCGGACACAACCTAGCCGATTTACCGATCGTCGATCTCTACTTGGCGCGTGAGCGGGCTGGGCATGGAGATGGCGATGACGCGGTACTGCGCATGCGCACCGTCATCGACCATCTGATCCGCGAGGGACAACTGCTGGCGTGGGGCATCCCAGCGACGGGTGTTCTGGTGGAGACACTGCTGGACCGCAGCGCCGAAAACGGCGTGGCCGAAGCCGAGGCCGCAATCGAACGGTTAGCGTCCGCGCCAACCGAAGAGGGTGCGGTGATACGTGACGTCTGGCTGCTGCGACTACGTGCGCTGCTGGCGCGGGCACGTGGCGATGCCGCCGCCTATCGCGACTTCCGGGATCGCTACTGCGACATGGCGAAAACGCTTGGCTACGAGGGGCATATCGCGTGGGCCGAGGCGATGCCATGACGACCGTCGTTCTATATCTGTAATTGATACCTGGCGTCCGCCATCATGGCCCGGCTTGTCTGGAAATCGAATCAGGGGCAGGCAGTCCTATCTCCGCTCAGGGCCGGTCGCCTGGGGGTGGTCCCCTTCGGCCGAAACAGCCGGACACCTCATGCAAATCAGGCCCTCTCTCCCCGGGCCAAACGGCCCCAGCCTTTCATTTGCAATTGACTTCTCGCCCACTGCAAGGAATCCGGAGCAGCGGCGAGGTTGGGCAGGTCACTCATCCGATCGTCTTGATCGCCTGCACGAGTGGCTCGATCTCATCCGGTCCTACGAGCACAAAAGCAGGACCCTGGGCGATAGACACGCCAGCAGCTTGGGCAGCCGTGCAAGCCGGTAAGCGGCTCACGCTCCGCGACTTCGAGAATGGCCGGCTGTCCGTGCTCTGTCATCGGTACAACGTCGCGGCCGGAAACGCACGCGGCAGCCGGGTGACCCGTGGGGAGTCTCGCTCCTAGCTCTCGGCTCGCCGTTGGGCTGCGCGAAGAGCAGTCCGACCCCGATGGATGGGCTGTGCCCGTTGTGCCAGCTGTGCAAGCGCAGGGAGAATTACACTCCCGCGCCCCTGAGCGGCCGCTTGAACCGGAAATAGGTGCAGAACGAGCCGTTGTCTATTTTCGTGGCGGTGGCGATGTAGGTCCGTGCTCGGGCCACACGGCCGCCAGCCTTGCGGTGTCGGCGGGCGGCAATGTCCTTGCGCTTGCAAGGATGCTTGGCCACGAAGACCCAAGCCTCACGCTGCGGACATACGCCGACCTGTTCGACTCGGACCTGGATGCGTTGGCTGACGTTCTGGACCGGCACCGCACGGAAGCACTGCAACCGTCAATTGCCAACAGCGACAATGAAACTGACGAAGAAAACGTACCGGATACGCTTCAGCAATCGGCATAGCCTGCTCGCTAAGCCTGCTACCAGGCTCTTTGAGTCGGGGTGGCGGGATTTGAACCCACGGCCTCTTCGTCCCGAACGAAGCGCGCTACCAAGCTGCGCCACACCCCGCGTGAAGCCACGACAGCGTATCGCACCGACCGGGCGATTCGCCAAAGCGGATGGCGTCCGCGACAACGGGCCTGGCCGGCGGTGCTGTGTGGATCACATCCGGCTCGGCCTGGGAATCTACGCCACAGATCGGCGTGGAATAACCGGGATGTCGGCGACCTTAAATAGACTAATACCCGCAGGTCGGTGCAAGGGAAGCGAGAGAATCATGACGGTGTTAGGCGCCGTAGTGTTCGGCGGATTCCTGGTTCTGGGCGTGCTTTGGCTGCTGGTGACCGCACCGGGTAGCGACGTTGACGACGCTCGGGCTCAATCCCAGTGGCCCGAGCGTTCGAATTCGGTCAGGGCCGCCGCGGGCGCCGACGTGTCCAGCTCATGGGTCTTGACCCACTCGTCGCAGAAGTAGGTGTCGGCGTAGCGGTCGCCGCTGTCGGCCAGCAGCGTGACCACCGAACCGCTGCGGCCATCGGCGATCATTTCAGCGAGCAGGCCGAAAGCTCCCCACAGATTGGTGCCGGTCGGCCTCGATCAGTTGGATCGCATTGCTGGTCCAGCCGCGTGGTCGGCTATGAACGGCGACCCGGGCGGATGGACTCAACGCGCGGAATACGTTGGCTGCGAGCGGCCCCGATCGCGGTGTGAATCGCGGCCGCCGATCGGCGCTGCAATCAACGTCAGCAGGGTCGCTTCGGGCCTGCAGCAAAACCGCACCGGCGCATACGGCGAAGTGCCGATCCCGGCGGACACATGCAAGCGCATGCCGGCACCCCACCGCGACGGGCCCTTGGCGCGGGACCGGTCCAGACCCGAGTTGGTCACCAGGGCTCCATAGAACGGCAAGCAGAGCTGCCCGCCGTGGGTGTGGCCGGCCATCACCAGCTGGTAGCCGTCGGCGGCGAAGCGGTCCAGCACTCGGGGCTCCGGCGAATGGGTCAAGCCAAGCCGCAGGTTGGCGGCCGGGCTGGCCGGTCCCGCGATCGCCTCGTAGCGATCCCGCGCAATGTGCGGGTCGTCGACGCCTGCGGCCGCGATGTGCAGTCCCGCCACCTCGAATTCGCGGCGGTTGTGGGTGAGGTCCATCCAGCCGCGCTCAGTGAATGCCGCCCGCAGGTCCTGCCAGGGCAGCGGCTGACCGTGCACCCGATGCCCCGGGGCGGTCAGGTAGTTCAGCGGATTCTTCGGGCGTGGTCCGAAATAGTCGTTGCTGCCGAAGACGAAAATGCCTGGCACCGAGAGCAACTCGCTGAGGCTCTGAACGACCGCGGGCACCGCCTTGGGGTGTGCCAGGTTGTCGCCGGTGTTGACGACCAGGTCGGGCTCCAAGTTGATGAGTTCGCGTAGCCATGCCTGCTTGCGGCGCTGACCGGGCCGCATGTGAATGTCGCTGATGTGCAGTACCCGCAACGGCGACGAACCCGGTGCCAGTACGGGCATGGTCAGCTCTCGCAGCACGAACGCATTCCGCTCGATGATCGAGGCGTAGCCGACTCCGGCGACGGCCGATGCGAGCGCAATGGCTCCGGTACTTTTCAGAGCAGAAACAGCGGAGGGCATGCAGGCCAGGATACTGCGTACGTCACCCGCATCCGGTCACACGCTGTGAAACCGCCTACGGCGGCGGTGCACCCGGCGGCGGCGCCAGAATTGGGATCGTGATCGGCGGGAGACCCGGGATCTCGATGACCTGGGAGCCCACCGGCGCCGGCGCTCCTGGGCCGCCTTCTGGCGGCGGGGGCGGCGGTGGCGGGATGCCGTTACTGGTTTGAATGGTGACCACCGCACCCGGGATCGTCTGGCCGTTCGGCGCGGTTCCGACCACCTCGCCGTACTTCGCGCTGCTGTTGACCGAGGCGGTTTGTTCGGCGACCTGGAAACCGGCATCTTTCAAGCGTTGGCGCGCGTCGTTGACCTCAAGGCCCGCGACGCTCGGGACGTGAGAACCGGGGCCGCCTTCGATGTACTCCGGGTCGGTCGGCGGCAAGTGCACGTCGCCGAAAAGGGTGGCGATGGGCTTCATCGCGGTGAACCAGGTGCGGGCCGGCTCGTTACCGCCGTAGAGGTTGCCGTCGCCGCAGCGGCGCAGGGGCGACGAACACAGGTCGGACGGCGACGTCGAGTCGTCGTAGATGTAGTTGGCCGCGGCGTATTGATTCGTGAAGCCGACGAAGCCCGACGACCGGTGCGCCTCAGTAGTGCCGGTCTTGCCGGACACCGGCAGGCTCCAGCCCGCCGCACCGGCGGACCCCGACGCGGTGCCGCCACCCAGCGCGTCCTTGCTCATCGCGTTGGCCAGCGTATTGGCCAGCCCTTCCGGTACCACCTGGTCGCAGGCCTGGTTATTGACGGCGACTTGGTTGCCGTTCCGGTCAATCAGCTTGTCGATGGGGCTCGGTGGACACCACGTGCCACCCGAGGCCAGTGTCGCCGCGACGTTGGACAGTTCGAGGGCGTTCAGCTCGAAGGGGCCCAGCGTGAACGACCCGATGTTCTGCCGCTTGATGAAGTCGGCCAGGCTCTCGTTGCTGTCGGGGTCGTAATCGCGGGCGCTGCCGGGATCGGCGTAAGACCGCAGTCCGAGCTTGATCGCCATGTCGACCGCGCGCTGCACCCCCACCAGCTGGATCAGCCGGGCGAACGCGGTGTTGGGTGAGGTGGCCAGCGCATCGGTCACATTCATCGACCCGCGATAGTTGCCGGCGTTGATGACGCACCAGGTCTCCTTGGGGCAGCCCTTGGCGCCGCCGCTACCCATGCCCTTAGCCTGGAACCTGCCGGGAACCTCGAGTTGGGTGTTGATGCCCATGCCCATCTGCATCGCCGCGGCGGTGGTGAAGATCTTGAAGATCGATCCGGCGCCGTCGCCGACCAGAGAGAAAGGCTGCGCCCGCATCGTCTCGCCGGCCTCGCCGTTCAACCCATACGTACGGTTGCTGGCCATGGCCACCACTTTGTGCGCATTCTTCCCCGGCCTGATCACGCTCATCACGCTGGCGATGCCCTCAAGGGTGGGGCTGGCGTAGGTGTCGATCGCGTGCTTGACCGGCTCCTGCACATCGGGATCCAGCGTGGTGCGGATCAAGTAGCCGCCGCGGGCCACCTGATCCTTGCTGATGCCGGCACGGGCCAGGTAGGCCTGCACGTAGTCGCAGAAGAACGCCCGATCGCCGGCGGCGATGCAGCCACGCGGTAGCTCGTTGGGCTGCGGCAAGATCCCCAACGGCTCGGCCTTGGCGGCGCGCAGCGCATCGGCCTCATTGGGCAGGTTTTCGACCATCGTGTCCAGGACGAGGTTTCGGCGGGCCAGCGCCCCGTCCGGATTGGTGTAGGGATTCAGCGCGCTGGTCGACTGGACCAGGCCGGCCAGCAGTGCCGCCTGCTGCCAGTTCAGGTCGGACGCGTTGACGCCGAAGTACGTTTGCGCCGCATCCTGCACGCCGAAGGCGTTGTTACCGAAGGACACCAGGTTCAGGTAGCGGGTCAAGATCTCGGGTTTGGTGAAGGTCTTGTCCAGGGTCAGCGCCATCCGGATCTCGCGCAGTTTGCGCGCCGGCGTGGTTTCGATGGCCGCACGCTTCTCGGCGTCGGTCTGAGCGATCACCAGTAATTGATAGTTCTTCACGTACTGTTGCTCGATCGTCGAGCCGCCGCGGGTGTCGACGTCGCCCGATGCGTAGCCGGCCAGCCCAGTCAGGGTGCCTTTCCAGTCGACGCCGTTGTGCTCAGCAAACCGCTTGTCTTCGATCGAGACGATTGCCAGCTTCATGGTGTTGGCAATCTTGTCGGTCGGCACCTCGAACCGCCGCTGCGAGTACAGCCAGGCAATCGTGTTGCCCTTCGCGTCGACCATCGTGGTCACCGCGGGCACTTCTCCCTCGAGCAGTTGCGCCGAGGCGTTGCCGACCACCGCCGAGGCCCGGTTGGATGCCAGCCCGAGGCCGCCGACTACCGGAAACAGCAGGGCCGCGACGACGACGCTCGCCAACAGACAGCACCCGACAAGCTTGGCGATGGTGATCGCAGTCGTGGCGCGCTCCGGCATGGTTACTAGATTAGCGGCGCTGTAACGCAACTTGCCTCGAGAGGTGTGTTGGCGGTATTTTCCCCCGCATAGCCGCTCAGGTTTCTCTCAGTAGCAGCTCAGGGCCATTTCAGCCGTGGCTTCGGCCCATTTCAGGGGCACTTTCATGATCGGATTGCACGGTCGTCCCAAAAAAGGGGGTATGAGACTGTTGCGTAATTGATACCTGACCACGTAGCTTATGCACACAGTGAGATACAGGTAACACCGAGGTGCACAGTGTGGCGCAGATCGCATCGGCCGGTCTGAACAACACGAGCCGCCTCACCGGTGGCAGGAGCGAAGGGGAATCGCTGGTGTCAGGTACACGGACTGCGGTGCGCAAGACGAGCGCAGCGCCCACATGCAACATCCTCTACGGGGCGGACGCGGAGTCGAGGATTGCTTGGGTTTCCAAGGCGCTATGTCGCGCGGCTGATCCCGACGAGCTGTTCGTGCGGGGGGCCGCGCAACGCAAGGCTGCGGTGATCTGCAGACACTGCCCGGTGATGCTGGAGTGCGGCGCTGACGCGCTGGACAACCGCGTCGAGTTCGGTGTGTGGGGCGGCATGACCGAACGCCAGCGCCGCGCGCTACTCAAACAGCACCCCGAGGTGGTGTCCTGGGCGGAGTTCTTCTCTGCGCAGCGCAAGCACCGCAGCGTTGGCTAAGTAGCCGCGCGACTAGCCTGCCGCTGTCATCTGGTCGGCGATAGCCCGCAACGCCTCCAGATCGGAGACGTCGAACGGCAGCGACGGCACCCCGACAATCGCCACGTGCGGATTGGCGCCGGTGAACCGCGACAGCAGCCGGATCTCGCGCTTGGAAGTCGCCGCGCGGTCGGCGTGGATCTGCAGAACCGCCATTGCCAACCCTTTCGTGCCCGGTGCGTCGGTGGCTTCCGGCTCGCCCTCGAGCGTCTTGGCTCCGTCAATGGCCCGCTCAACCGGCAAGGAACACAACATCGGATGGGTTCGGTTCAGGATGAGCCCGGCCAGCGGCATGCGTTCCTCGGAAAGCCGGTCGACGAAGAACGACGCCTCCCTCAGCGCATCCGGCTCGGCGGCCGACACCACCACGAACTGGGTACCGCGGCGCTTCAACAACGCATAGGTCCGGTCCGCCTTCTCCCGAAAGCCGCCGAACGTGGCATCCAGCGATTGCACGAAACTCGCAGCGTCGGAGAGCATCTGCGAACCGAGGACCGTTGACAACGCCTTCATCGCCAGGCCGACTGCGCCGGTGACGAGTCGCCCGATCCCACGCCCGGGTCCCAACAGCAGCCGCCATAGCCGACTATCCATGAAGCTGCCCAACCGTTGTGGCGCATCGAGGAAGTCCAGCGCATTGCGCGACGGTGGGGTGTCCACCACCACCAGATCCCACCGGTCCTCGTTCAGCAGCTGGCCGAGCTTCTCCATCGCCATGTATTCCTGGGTGCCGGCCAGCGACGTCGCGACCGTCTGATAGAACTGGTTGTCCAGAATCGCCTGTGCCCGATCGGGTCCCGAATACTGGATCACCATCTCGTCGAACGTGCGGCGCATGTCGAGCATCATCGCGAACAGCTGGCCCGGCACCTCGGGAGCCAGCGGTACGCGTTGCGGGGAATTGCCAAGGTCGCCGATTCCCAATGCTTGTGCCAGCCGCTTGGCCGGGTCGATCGTCAAAACCACTACCGTGCGGCCGTATTCGGCTGCGCGCAGCGCCATCGCGGCGGCGGTGGTGGTTTTGCCGACTCCGCCCGCGCCGCAGCACACCACCACACGGTTAGAGGTGTCGGTCAGGATGGAGCCAATATCCAGGGTCGGGGGTGTGGTACTCATCGAACCCCCTGCTGCGCAAGGGATTCGGAAAGTTCATAAAGGCTGCCGAGGTCGACGCCGTCGGCGATGGTCGGTAGCTCCAGGCGTGACACCTTCAGCTCGTCGAGCTGCTCCGCGTTTGCGGCCCGCGCGGTGATCCGGGTGGCGTGCTGGATGGTCTCGGTCAGCAACCCCGCGAAGTCGGCATCGGAGAGTTTGATCCCGGCGGCGGCCAAGCCCGAACGCACCGCGTCGGCATCGACGTCGCCCTCCGCGGCTTTGGTGAGGTCATCGGGTTGCAGGTATGCGGCGATATTGCGGTTGACGATCACGCTGCCGATCGGCAGTCCCAGCCCCTGCAACTCGTCGATTGCCTCCATCGTCTCCTGCATCGGCAGCGCCTCCAGAAGGGTCACCAGGTGGATGGCCGTTTGATCGGAGTGCAGGAGCTTCACCACACCTTCGGCCTGCGAGTACACCGGGCCGCCCTTGGCGAGATCCGACACCGCCCGGGTGACGTCCAAAAAGCGTGCGATACGGCCGGTCGGCGGCGCGTCGACGACGATCGCGTCGTACACCGGCAGTTTGTCTTTGCCGATGCGGATCACGGACTCCTTGATCTTGCCGGTGAGCAAGACGTCGCGCAGACCCGGCGCGATCGTCGTGGCGAACTCGATCGCCCCGATGCGCCGCATTGCCCGGCCTGCGATGCCGAGGTTGTAGAACATGTCGAGGTACTCGAGGAACGCGGCTTCGATGTCGATCGCCAGCGCATTGACCTGGCCACCGTGTTCGGCCGTCGCGATCTTGAGCTCTTTGTAGGGCAGCGGCGGCACATCGAAGAGTTGCGCAATCCCTTGGCGCCCTTCGACTTCGACGAGCAAGACCTTGCGCCCACCGGAAGCGAGCGTCAGCGCCAGCGCGGCAGCAACCGTCGACTTGCCGGTACCGCCTTTGCCGGTCACGAAATGCAGACGGGCCTTCGACAATCGCGATGGCCAGCCGACGTTGCTGCCGCCGCTCGGTGTGGTTGCCACCAGTGCATGCTAACCAGAACGGCCGACGGCGCTGCCGATAAGCTCGGGATATGAGCCAACCCACCACATGGGAGTACGCCACGGTCCCGCTGTTGACCCACGCCACCAAGCAGATCCTCGACCAGTGGGGTGCAGACGGGTGGGAGCTGGTCTCGGTGCTGCCCGGCCCAACCGGCGAGCAGCACGTCGCATATCTGAAACGCCCGAAATGAGTGCATCTGCCCGGCTCAAAGAGCTGGGGATCGAACTCCCTGAGGTGGCCAAACCGTTGGCCTCCTACGTTCCGGCGGTGCGCAGCGGCAACCTGGTCTACACGTCAGGCCAGTTGCCGATGCAAGCCGGCAAACTGGCTGCGACGGGCAAGCTCGGCGACGATGTCACTCCCGAACAGGGCAAGGCATTGGCGCGGATCTGCACGCTCAACGCGCTGGCCGCGGTCGATTCGCTGGTGGGCGTCGACGCAGTAACCCAGGTGGTGAAGGTGGTCGGGTTCGTCGCGTCCGCGCCTGGATTCAACGGCCAGCCGGACGTGGTCAACGGGGCATCGCACCTGCTTGCCGAGGTGTTCGGGGATCACGGCAGCCACGCCCGCTCAGCGGTCGGCGTCGCCGAGCTGCCACTGGACTCGCCGGTGGAGGTCGAACTGGTGGTGGAGGTCGGCTAACGACCGTGACCGACGCCGCTGAATCGCTGACACATCCCGCTTACGGCCGGCTGCGCCCGGTCACCGATACCGCATCGGTGCTGCTGGCCAACAATCCGGGCCTGATGACGCTGGAGGGCACCAACACCTGGGTGCTGCGCGGAGAAGGCAGCGACGAGATCGTGATAGTCGATCCCGGGCCCGACGACGACGAGCACATCGCGAAAATCGCCGGCCTGGGCCGCATCGCCGTGGTCCTGATCAGCCATCGGCACAGCGACCACACCGATGCCATCGACAAGCTGGTCGACCTGACCGGCGCGCCCGTGCGCTCGGCGGGCAGCGGGTTCTTGCGTGGCCTGAGTGCTGAGCTGACCGACGGTGAAGTGATCGACGCTGCGGGCCTGCGGATCACGGTATTGGCTACACCCGGGCACACCGCAGATTCGCTGTCGTTTGTGCTGGACGACGCGGTGCTGACGGCCGACACGGTGTTGGGCCGCGGAACGACCGTCATCGACACCGAAGACGGCAGCCTGGCCGACTACCTGGAGTCGCTGCACCGGTTGCGCGGGCTGGGCCAGCGCACGGTGCTACCCGGCCACGGACCGGACCTGCCCAACCTGGAGGCCGTGGCTTCGGGCTACCTGGCACACCGGGAGCAGCGGCTTGAACAAGTGCGCTCGGCGCTGCGTGACCTCGGCGACGACGCCACCACACGCCAGGTTGTCGAGCACGTCTACGTGGACGTCGACGAGGAGCTTTGGGACGTCGCGGAATGGTCGGTGCAGGCGCAGCTGGACTATCTGCGTCGCTGACGCGCTTCTCCTCGCGCCGTTGCGGCGCGCATCGTCGTCGGGCTACCGCGCTTACCTCGCTCGCGGTTGGATTCTCGCTCGGTTGCGCCCGCGCTTCGCGCGCGCTTACCTCGCTCGCGGTTGGATTCTCGCTCGGTTGCGCCCGCGCTTCGCGCGCGCTTACCTCGCTCGGCGGGCCAGCCTCTCCGAGTCCGAGATCAGCACGCTCTTGCCCTCCAGGCGAATCCAGCCCCGGTGAGCGAAGTCGGCCAGCGCCTTATTCACCGTCTCGCGGGACGCGCCGACCAGCTGGGCGATCTCTTCCTGCGTCAGGTCGTGGGTGACCCGCATCGCGCCACCTTCCTGGGTGCCGAAACGCTGAGCCAGCTGCAGCAGCTGCTTGGCGACGCGGCCCGGCACGTCGGTGAAGATCAGGTCGGCGAGGTTGTTGTTCGTGCGCCGCAGCCGGCGGGCGAGCACCCGCAGGAGCTGCTCGGCGATCTCGGGTCGGTCCGCGATCCACGCCCGCAATGCGTCGCGATCCATCGACACCGCGCGCACCTCGGTGATCGTCGTGGCACTGGAGGTCCGGGGCCCGGGGTCGAAGATCGACAGCTCACCAAACATGTCGGACGGACCCATGATGGTCAGCAGATTCTCCCGACCGTCCGGTGAACGGCGGCCGATCTTGACCTTTCCGGAAATGATGATGTACAGCCGATCACCCGGCTCGCCCTCCGCGAAAACGGTATGTCCGCGAGGGAAGTCGACGGGCTGCAGTTGCTTGGTCAGCGCGGCGACGGCGCTTGGTTCAACCCCCTGGAAGATTCCGGCCCTCGCCAGGATCTCGTCCACGTTGCCCCTTAGCTAGTCAACTGACTGTGGTCGGCACAGGCTCAGCGCCTGGGTCGGCGTACCGGCCGACCCGCAGTCTAGAGGTCAGCCATCTACTCGACGTGCCAACGCTACACACGATTGGCATGCTGAGGCGGGCCAAATTGCCGATTCGCCTGCGAATGGTTATGCCTCAGTCTCGGTAAGCCAGGCGGTTGAAGGGTGTAGATAAAGGCGGCCGCCAGCAACGGATCGGTGACCGGGTCGGCGTCACCGAGGCGGTAGGGCGATTCGTCGCTGAGACGGCCCATGCGGCGGTGCTGGGAGTCCAAGGCCTCTGGCATTCCCTCTCGGGCCAATGTGCGCACGTCGATAGGCTCGGCCTGCCGGAGAAATTCCGCGACGTCGCTCGCCGTCACCGTGTCCTTTTCTAAGCCCGCTTCCAGCCGTTCAAGCCCGAAAGTCGCCAGCATCAGCAACCCCGGTATGAATGCCACGAGCAACCAAGACACAAGGCGTAAGTAAACACGGCTAAGGTCTCAGCGGGATCACGAAATTAGTACTCTGTAGAGAGTGATAATGGCCAAACCATCTCGCGCCGCCGCCCGAGCCTCCGGCGCCGCCGACGCCGCAGTCGCCAGCCGTTGGTCTTCGGAAACCCGCTTAGGCTTGGTGCGACGAGCTCGCCGCATGAATCGCAAACTCGGACAAGCGTTTCCGCACGTCTACTGCGAGTTGGACTTCACCACACCGTTGGAGCTGACGGTGGCCACGATCCTGTCGGCGCAAAGCACGGACAAACGGGTCAATCTCACCACCCCGGCGCTGTTCGCCCGTTATCGCACCGCGGTCGACTACGCACAGGCAGACCGCGAAGAGCTTGAAACCCTGATTCGCCCCACCGGTTTTTACCGGAACAAGGCTGGGTCGTTAATCGGCCTGGGACAGGCATTGGTCGAGCGGTTCGACGGCGAGG